>Ga0209254_10005932_pt1 | contig 11228 bp, 8 predicted proteins | sample FrelakmetDIP11DI_FD_187148 | JGI IMG/M metagenome (GOLD analysis project Ga0209254, IMG submission 187148) | Freshwater lake sediment microbial communities from the University of Notre Dame, USA, for methane emissions studies - DIP11 DI (SPAdes)... | ecosystem: Environmental > Aquatic >... | reverse complement strand
GGCGAAGAGGCTCCTGGCGATGTTGTCGACCGCCAGGCGGCGCACCGTTTTGTACGCCTCCTCGTCGGCAATGCGGTACTTCATCCAACCGCGCAGGACCACGGCCTTGAGTTTCTTGGAGCCCATCACCGCCCCCATACCGCAGCGCGCCGCCAGGCTTCCCTGCTCGTTTACCACTCCCGCGTATTTCACCAGGTTCTCGCCGGCCTGCCCGATGCACATGACCTGGGCGCGCTTATCTCCCACCTCGCCCTTGAGGGTCTCCTCCGTCTCGAATGTATCCATCCCCCACAAGTGGGAAGCGTCGCGCAGTTCCGCGCCCCCGTCGCTGAGCCAGAGGTACACGGGCCCGGGTGACGAGCCGAGGAAAACAATGCCGTCGTAACCGGTTCCCTTGAGCTGCGGCGCCACCTGGCCCCCGATGCTCGATTCCCCCCAGATGCCGGTGAGGGGAGAGCGGGCGCAGATATCCAGGCGGGAACAGCCCGGCAGGCTGGTGCCGGAGAGCGGGCCGCCCACGATGAAGAGGGGATTGTCCGGCGAGAGGGGCTCCACCTCGTAACCCTTGAGCTTGAAGAAGAGATAAGCCGCGAGTCCGGAGCCGCCCAGGAAATCGCGGTATGCTTCCTCGTCGATCTCCCAATCCGTGATCTCTCCCGAGGTGAGATCGGCCCTCAGCAGCTTGCCCCAATTGCCATGCATAACTTTTCCTCCCAGTAAAAGCGGAGCTTACGCACGCGCCTTCATCACCCAGTACTAGCAGGCGGGACAGCGGTCATGCACCCTACAGGCGGGGGAAGAGAGCGCGGGCGTTATCCGCGTAGACCGATTCCAGCGCGGGCGCATCGAAGCCGTCGTAACCGTTAAGGCCCCCGATGGTGGCCACCGTGGCCAGTTCGGGGGCGAAGGGATAGTCGCTGCCGAATAGTATCTGCGCGTTGTCCACGAGTTCCTGCAGGGAGCGCAGGGCGAAGGGCGCGCCGGAGAGGGCGGTGTCGTAATAGAGCCGCTGCAGGTATGGCAGCACGCCCTGGGGTACCTGTTCCTGCAGGCCCGGCCAGAACTGGCCCAGGCACAGCCTGAGGGCGATGTAGGGTACGGTGCCGCCGGCATGGGGGAGGATGAGCCTGACGCCCGGGCAGCGCTCGAAGGTGCCGCTGAAGAGCAACGACGCCACGGCCCGCGTGGTCTCGAAGACGAACTCGATCAGTGAGGAGGGAAGGCTCAATCCCCGGGGAACATCCTCTTCCGGCGCATGCGGGTGCATGAACGCCACCGCCAGCCTGCGGTCGAGTTCGTCCCAGAGCACGTCGTAGGCCGGGTCCCCCATGTAACGGCCGTCCACACTGCTCAGAAGGCCGACACCGTCCAGCCCCAGCGTATCCAGGGAATAGGAAAGCTCGGCAAGGGATGATTCGACATCCGGCAGGGGGAGGACGGCAAAGGCGCCGAAACGATACGGGTACGCACGCAGAAGTCCCGCGAGGAACTCGTTGCATATGCGGGCGAGCTCTCGCGCCAGCCCGCGGTCCCCGAAAAACACACCGGGGGCGGAGACCGAGAGCATGGCCGTCCCGATGCCGTGCCTGTCCATGAAAGCGAGGTTCTCCTCCAGGTCCCAGCGGGGGAAGGGTCTGCCGCCGGTTTCGTTGATACCCCTGGCCGCGAGTGCGGATACGTATTCCCCGGGTGCCACGTGATGATGTATATCGATCTTGAGTCGTTCAACGGCCATTTCAGACCACCACCCTTTGTCCTAAGGTCCGGGAGCCCCGCGCGTTATATCGTTTGGCGAGCCGCTTATCGCCGCTCGTGGTCAAGGTTTAACCAGTCCGTTGATGTGGGCGACGATGACCTCGACGGGGGTGCCGGGGCCGTAATTCCCGCTTACACCCATGTCCTCGAGAGCCTTCACGTCGTCCGGCGTCAGCAGGCCGCCGGCGGTGATGGGCACATTCGTAGCATCGAGGGCTTTCAGCTCGTCGATGACCTGCCCCGCGATTATTGGCAGACTGCCGGTGTGGTCGCTAAGGGCGATCATGTCCACGTCCTCGGAGACGGCCGCGCTGGCGACCCCCTGCGGTGTCTGGTAGCGGCCGGTATAGATGACCTCCATCCCGGCGTCGCGCAGGGCCCTGGAGAGGGTCAGGGCGCCCCGCTCGTGGATGTCGCAGCCCACCTTGGCGATGAGCACCCGTATCTTGCGCTCCTGCTGCATAGCCCCGCTCACCCTTCGACTATCCCGCGCACGAAATCCGGCATGTCTATCTGTTTGAAGGGGTCGTAATCGATCCCGTAGCCCAGGCGGATGACGCCGACGCACTCCCCCAGGGTCAGCCCGGCCTTGGCCGCCTCGATCACCGCGCGCTGCACGTTGCCGCCCTCCCTGGTCGTCCGCAGGAGGTCCGTGGTCAGCGGCTGCAGGCGCCGCACATCCCGGCCTGCCTTGAACTCTTTCACTTCCCGTACGCGCTCCTCGCGCATGGCCACCGTGGGGGCCCTGTAAGCGGTATCCCTGATGGCCTCGTTTATCGGTCCCTCTTCGTCCTCCTCGCAGCGAAAAGCGTTGACGCCGACGATCAGTCTGTCGCCCTCGGCCTTTTCGTACTGCACCCTGGCGCGGCAGGACTCCATCACCACGCCCAGCCATCCCGATTCGAGGCAGGCGAAAATGCCACCCTGCGCTTCTATCTCCTCGAGGTATGAGTTCACTTCCCTTTCCATCTTGCCGGTCAGCCATTCCAGGTAATAGGAGCCGCCGAGGGGATCGGCGACCAGGGGGACGTTGGCCTCGTGGGTGATGATGTGCTGCGCGTCCAGGTTGAATATGCGCGCTTCCTGGGAAGGCAGGCCGACGGCCTCGTCGATACTCGAGGCGTCCAGTGAATTGACGCCCCCCAGCACGCAGCTGAGGATCTGGAGGGTGACGCGGGCGGCGTTATTCAAGGGTTTCTGATGGGTGAGGGAGAGTCCCGAGGTGCGTATGCCTATCTTCAGCTGCATGGCCCGGTCGGTGGTGGCGCCCAGCCTCTCCTTGGCGATCCTCGCCCACATCTTGCGGGCCAGGCGGAACTTGGCGATGGTCTCGAAAAAGTCCGACTCCGCGTCCAGGGAGAAGACCATGGGACCGTACTCGTCGATGCCGATGCCGCGGTCTCGCAGATCCTCCATGACCGCCGTGGCCACCGCCAGGCATCCTCCAAGTTCCCTTATGGCGTCCATACCGCCCTGGCAGGGATCGACCCCGTTGGGAGCGATGGGCCGCCAGCTAGGAGTGTTGCGCACGGAGAACTCGATATGGTCGAGGCATATGCGCCTGTCGGTATGGGTGGGAAAATCCGGGCAGCCGTAGACCAGCTTGGTGCGGATGGGGTCGTTGATGCTGTTGCCGCGCAGTTTGCGTATGTCCATGCCCCGGTTCTCCATCATCGCCACCAGCAGCCCGTAGAAATAGAGGAAGCTGGACATCCCGGCGTGGGCCAGCTCGAAGACCGCCTCTCCCAGCGGGAGGCCTGCCAGCATCTCTTCGTAGACGGGCAGGGCATAGGTGGCCACCCCGCCACACATCATGCTGTTCCAGGCTGAGGGATGGTCGGGATCTATGCCGGATTGGGTGGGCAGATCGCAGAGCAGGCGCAGGTCGGTCATGCCGTTGGCGATGTACTCGCGGAAGGCCTGGTTGGTCTCCTCCGCGGTGGCGTAACTGACGATAAACGATTTCAGCCACAGGCGGTTCCTGTACATCTCCGGGTAGATGCCCCGCGTGAAAGGGTACTCGCCGGGGTCGCCGAGGTCTTTCCGGTAGGAGATATGGCTTGCATCGTCCGGCCCATAGCCGGGCTTCAGCTCGATGCCGCTCTGGGTGGCAGTCCTGACCATGTGGCCGGCCAACCGGTCAACCCTGGTTTCCTCGGGTTCCATCGCATTCTCCTTTGCACGGGCGATCAAGATATGACCTAACGCCCTCTCGATACTACCCACGCTCCGATCTGTTCCCCGTTGGGTGTGGGTCAGGTGTTGCGTTTCGCCATCCTCACATCCCTTCTTCTTGCGAAGGACCGCGGCGAAATGCCAAGACCTGGCCCAATTTCCTGTTACCTTAAACCAACGTCCCGCCGCAGGAAGCATGCGACGGCGTGGTCCGAAAGATCAACTGCCGGGTCTGCGCTGCCACCTGCCCGGGAACCGGGGGCCGGTCCGAAGCGACCTTCGCGAGCAGTATGCTCGAAAGGAGAACCGCGCTCCGGATCTGCAACCTTGCGAGTGCGGAGCGAGGACCGCTGCCTCCCGGGCCCGGGCCGCAAGGAAGTTCTAGCCGTACTCTATGACCACGCCGGTGCCGCCGGCGGGATAGGAGAAGTCGATGGCCTCCGGCTCGCACACTTCCCAGCAGCCCCCACATTCCACGCACAGGTCCTGGTAGCGGACAGCCAGCTTTGCCTTGCCCTGCTTGACCGCCCAGATGTTGAAGGAACAGACCAGCGCGCATAGGCCGCAGCCGTTGCACTTCTCGCGGTCATATTTGATGAAGTCACCCATCTTTTCCGTGTCCACCCGCTTGACCAGCTCGAAGAAGTCCAGCTTCATCTCTTCCATCTCAACGACCTCCCGCTTTATAAGCTTCCCTGGACAATGGCGCGTTCTGCTTTGCCGCCGGATCGAGATATGGGGCCAGCTTCTTTACCAGCTTGGCGATAACCTTGAAATAGTTCTCGTCCGAGAGGCGGCGCAGTGCCGGGATCTTTGGTTTGGCCGCGAGCAGGATCTTCTTGATGTTGCTGGGCCAGATGCCGCGAGCCAGTGGGGCGATATAGGTCTTGCCGAACTCACCGAACTCCGGCGCCAGTTCCATGAGGTGATCCAGGTGCTGGTTGAAGCAGTCCATGTGGGCGTCCCCCCAGTCGAAGACGATGGAGAAGGGGTGGAGCATGCTGACCTCGAGCAGCAGTTGGATCTGTCTCTCCATGAGCTTGGGATCGAAGATCGAGGAGTTCCAGAGGTTTACGAACTCCTCGCCGAACTCGTGCTCCTTGCCCAGGTCCGAGGCCTTCCAGCGCCGCTCGTACTCGGCCAGCGCCCTCTCGGAGGTATCGCCCTTAGAGATGGCCCAGGCGGCGGTATTCGCGGCCTCCCTCCCGGAGATGACGGCGTGCCATATGCCCTCCGCCTCCAGGGGACAGGGGAATCCGGCCGCATCGCCCACCAGCATCATCCCGCCCATGTAGGTCTTGGGGGGTTTCTTGAGCCAGGGGAGCATGTGGGCCTGGTATTCGCGTGGCTTGGCCTCGATGGCACGGCACATGGCCTGGAAGCTCGGTATCCCGACGACCTTTTTCATCATATCCAAGGGTTTCTCGTCCCAGTCCTGGCGCAGCCACTGTCCGGCCCCGATGTGGAAACCATCGCGGAAGTTTACCTGGTAAGTACCGTAGAGCGGGCCGAACCACACCCACTCGGCGTTGCCGATGACGTCGTCCATCTTCGCTTCGTTGCAGCCGAAGTCGAGCTGCGGCACCAGGGTGCAGCCCCCGCCCCAGCGGTTGCGCATCCCCGTCTTGCGGGCCATGGTGGACATGGCCCCGTCCGCGGCGATGACCACCTCGGCCCCGATGGATTCTCCCGTCTCCGTCTTGACCCCGGTTACCCTGCCGTTGTCCATGATCACGTCATTGACGAGCGTGGAGGTGCGCAGCTCGGCGCCGGCCGCCACTGCCTTGTCGGCCAGGTAGGGATCCAGGTCCCTGCGGTAGATGCTTATACCGTCCATGCCGTGGGTCCAGCGGTTGGCGCAGAGGTCCGAGCCGGTGGTGCCGCTGCGGTAGCGCAGGCGGTCGTGCTCGTCGATGAGGTTGATCACCACCATCTCGATCTTGCGCACCGAGGGCAACTCCTGCAGTTCCGTCATCATGTCGGGAAAATCCCTCCACCATCTCTGGCCCAAACCACATCCGGAGGAGTTCTTCTCGCCCGACTTACGCCCCCTCTCGAAGAAGACGGTCCTAAGTCCCGCCTCAGCCGCGGTCTTCGCGGCATAGGAACCGCCAGGGCCGCCACCCACGACTACCACGTCCCATTTCTCCATTCCAGAGTACCCCCTTCCTGCTGCGCCCCGGTACCTCGAGCCTTGGTCTTACGCGATCAGCGAAAGTTGATGCGCTCCAGGGGCTTTGTCCACAGATTGCTTGACTGACTGGGAACTTTATATACCCTCCTTGATCCTTTGCGATTTCTGAAATCAAAATCTCGGAACAGAGCGCCCTAAAGGCGCCCCGTTCCGCGTCAGATAATGTTTAAGCCGGCGGGCCCTCCTCGGTCCAGGTAAAACCGGCCGTCAGCCGGTCGAGCTTGGCTTTTACTTCCGGGTCCACCTTGGAGAAGTCGAAATCCACCTCGTCGCAGTACATGCCGGTGTCGGCTACCCGTTTGGCATCCAGGAAGAGGGATATCTTCTTCTGCCAATCGTTGTAATGCCCCATCATGGGGCTTACGACCTCGCGCAGACGGGCATCGGTCACCGATAGCGGCTCCATGCACATCTCTATGGCGGCGACCGAGAACTCTACGAACAGGGGCTCCAGCGATGCCAGCTGTTTCGGGTCGCGGGCGTTGTACTGGAAGATCTCCTCGCAGTGCCCCCAGCAGTTGTTCTCGTAGAGGGCCATGAAGGGATTGTCCGCGAGGTCGTCCAGGATACCGCCACTTTCTATCCACTTCTTCTTGATCTCCTCGCCCGTATCCGCCCAGTCCATCTGGGTGTCCCAGGCCTCGTTGCGGGCCAGGGCGGTGCTGAAGAGCCCGCCCGCCCTGAAGACCATGGGGATGGCGCTGACCCTGAGGAAGTTCATGATCATCATGGGACCGATGGCCGGGGCCTGCGTGGCCTCCATGGAGAGGCCCCCATACTCGGCCAGAATGGCCTTGAGCGCCGCCTCCTGGAAGGCGACCTCCTCCTCGGAACTCCCGACCATGACGATGGTGCACCCCCATTTCAACGTCTTGCTGAGTACGTCCCTGAAGGGCCTGGTCTTGGAGATCTTCTGCAGCAGGTGGGGGGCGAAGGTGTTGATATAAGCCCCGATGGCCGTGCGCGTGAAGATGTAGGCGAGCTCCGACTCACCCACCTTGTACACGGCCTCGTCCAGGCTGGCGCGGTCGGGGAAGAAGCAGAGGTGGAACTTCAGGTTTGGCGGGGGCTCGGTCTGGGCGTCCAGCATGACCCCCTCCGTCTTCATCAGCGCCGGGCCCGGCCAGTTGTAGAGCTTGAGGGAACACTTAGTAAATATCCCCAGGCCTCCCAGGGCGCCGGCGGAGCCGCGCATGATGCCGCGCATGGAGGGGCCGGGGCCGTCCGGGTTGAACCACTCCAGGCCGGAGTCCAGGGACCCCACCCGGAGCACCTCGCCGTCGGGGAGGATCCACTCCGCTCCCAGGAGGTTGCGGTGTCCATAGCTCATGTACACGCCGTCCCATCCCACGCCCCAACCGGAAGTGGCGCTGGCCAGTGGGGAGCAGGCCGGCCCCGCTCCGATGATGTGGGTGTTGAGGCCGATCTTCATGGCCTCTGCCTGCAGTTGGGCGCCGTTCACATAGGGCTCCACCACCGCGTACATGTTCTTCTCGTCTATCTCCAGGATGCGGTTCATGCGGCGCAGGTCCACCTGGACCACGTTGTCGTAGGTGCAGCCGGAGTATACCCCCCAGCCGGTGGAGAAGGCCTTGAACTTGAGGCCGTGGCGGTTGCAGGCGCGCACCACCTCCTGCACCTCCTCGGTCGAGGAGGGAAGGACCACGGCCACGGGGCGCTTGACCCACTTGGCGGGGTCGTCGTTGATAGTCGGCTGCCAGGTGTAGCCGTCGAGCACCCCGGGCTCGCGGGAGGCGTACTCCGCACCGACCGCGGCCTCGAGGTCGCGGTAGGCCTCGTCTGTGATGGTGCCGAAGGTGAGGGTCTCGGTCTGGGTGGTCATCTCGCCCACCCCCCCTACACCTTGGCCTCTTGCGCGATGCCCGCCGAGATCATGGCCAGGTCGGCCAGGTCGTAGATGGGCAGGTCCATACCGGATTCGGCGGCGGCGTCGCGGAAGACGCGCACGCACCAGGGGCAGGCGGTGACCAAAGCCTCGGCCCCGGTGGCCCGCGCCTCCTCCAGCCTCTCTTGTGCGGTCCACAGGGCGAAGTCGGGCCAGGCCTCGAGCACCCCGCCCCCGGCGCCGCAGCACCAGGAGTACTCCCGGATCCTCTCCATCTCGGTGAGCTCGATGCCCGGGATGGAGGTGAGCAGCTGGCGCGGCTCGTCGAAGATGCCCTTTCTGCCCGCGCGCTTGAGGCTCATGGGCCGCTGCAGTTTATCCTCTTTCCAGTCCGCCAGGAAGGGCTCGCCCATGCGGCCCAGGTGGCAGGGGTCGTGGTAGGTGACCAGCAGGGGCACGCTCTCGCGCAGGCGCAGCCGGCCTTCGGATGCCAGCCTCGCTAAGTACTGGGTCACGTGCAGCACCTCCACCGGCAGCTCCTTGCCCATGCGGGGGTAGAGGTACTTTAAGTGGGCGTAGCCGTCGGCGCAGGGGGTGACGAGGGTCCTCGCCCCGGAGGCCTTCACCCGCGAGACGAGGTCGTCCGCGTAGTTCTCGGCCTCGCCGCGGTAGCCCAGCTCGTAGGCGCGGCCCCCGCAGCAGGACTCCTCGGCCCCGGCGATGCCCACATCGGCCCCGGCGGCTGTCAGCAGCTGCACCTGGCCCCTGACCGTGTCTCGCAGGTCGGGGTCGTAGGAGTAGCGGCAGCCGGCGTGGAAGATGACCTCGCATGGTTCGGTGTTTATGTCCTTTACCGCGAGGCCTGCGGCCCACTCGCCGCGTTTCGCCTTGGGCTCGCCGAGGACGTTATCCTCCCTTTTTAAGGCATCGATCATGGCCATGTGCTCGATGATCAGCTCGCCCTCCTCCACGCACCAGGCGCGCAGCTCCAGCAGCACCTCGGTGAGGTCGATATCGTCCCGGTATACCTTGCAGGCGGTGTCGCAGGCCCCGCACAGCTGGCAGCGGAAGATGATCTCGGCCACGTTGTCGTTGAGCTCCGAGCGCCCCTCGAGGATGGAGTTGCCGATGATCATCCTTCCCGAGCCGGAGTAGGCGTGGAAGTTGTAGCGGCAGATGGACGGGCAGTTCTTGGCGAAGCGCCAGCTCTTGATCTGGTTAAAGGGCACCCACTTGCAGGAGGAGCAGCGGCTGCAGCCCTCCATGTCCCGTTTGTAGTCGGAAAGCGCCATCTAGACCACCTCCTCGCTAGTCCCATCCCCCGCGAGGCAGGGGGTCCTGGTACTCGTTGGCATGGCATAGGTTCTCATCTAGACCGCCCCCTCTTTTTGGAAGCAGAGCTTGCCGCGGTTGAGCACGCCATCGGGGTCGAGCATGTCCTTTACCTTGCGCAGCGCCGCCACGGTGTCGGGGCAGCGCGCATACGCGAGGCCTGACCAGGGTCCGTAGGGCCTCGAGAAGAAGGCCCCGGCTTCCGCGAGGGCGGCGGAGGCGGATCTGAAGAGCTCGCTTGCTCTGGCCGCATCGGCGGGGTCGTAGTAGAGGGTGAACTCGAGATGCACGTTTCTGCCCTGCTGGATGGGCTGGATGTAGGTCCCGATGCGGGAGGCGGGGTAGCCGGCCTTCTCCGCCTCGGCCTCCATGACGGAGACGAAGGAGGGCACCCGGTCCAGGGTGGTGAGAAAGAAGATGTCGGAAAAGCCCCCCTTGGGGGCGGCCTTGTAGTAGGGCTCCGGGGAGGGGGAGGCGAGGATGCGCTCCATCCTTTTCGCCGTGCACCCCGGGACCTCGGCCCTCGCCAGCACCCCGCAGGCCTGGGCGTGGGCGGAAAGGTCCTTCTCCTGGTAGGCCACGCGCTCATCGGGCAGGTACTCATACCCGCTGACGCCGTAGACGACCGTCCAGGGGGCCTGGGCCTCCGCGATCTCCTCCACCTTGGAGGGGTCAGGCGCGATCACCGTGGCCAGCTGCCAGGCGTTTAGGATCAGCCACTCGTCGGCGAGCTTGGGGCGCATGGCGCGGTAGGTGAGGTCGGAAAGGCGCTCGAGCTTGGCATCGGGCACGAACCACATCCTGTGGATTCTGGGCTTTACCTCCAGCTTGAGGGAGCACCAGGTGACCGCGGCCATGGTGCCCTGGGAGCCCTGCACCACGCGCACGAAGTCGGTCTGGGCCGGCCCCATGGGGTTCTTCTGGGCTCCCCCCGCCGCCCACTGCTGCTCGAGGGAGCCGGGGCCCGCGGCCGAGCCGGTGCGGAAGAGGTCGCCGGTGCCGAAGATGAGCTCGGTGCAGAGCATGGGGTCGGTCATGTCCCAGTGGTACTTGGGGATTAAGATGGGCTCGCGCTCAAGGGCCGAGGCCAGCACCGACTTGCCCGCTTTGGGAAGCAGCGGTGAGAGCACCTTGAGGCCGGCTGCGTCCACGGGGGGGATGAGCCTCTCGAAGGTCACCCCGGGCTCGATCAAAGCCACCTTGTTCCTTCTGTCCAGCCTGACCAGCTTGTCCATGCCGGAGAGGTCCACCATCACCGCCGGCCCTGAGGGTACCGAGTCCCCGCGCAGGCGGGGAGGGGCGGAGGAGGTAAAGACTAAGTTGAGGCCTTCCGTGCGGGCCAGCTTTATGAGCTCGCGCACCTCGGCGGTTGCGTGCGGGCGCACCAGGACGGCGGGCTCCCCGCCCGAGACGGCTGCTGCCGCGCTGAAGGTGGAGAGCAGGGAGGTATCTGAGGATACGCTGTCCGCCCCCACGATGGCTGAGAGCTTTTCCTTGTTCAGGTTCATATCTTCACCCCTTTCCTAGGCCGCTCTTCCGGTAAGGGCACGCAGGCGCGCTCCCACCGACGGGGGCTTGGTGCCGGTGGCGACCCTGGCCATCATAGTGCGCATGTTGGCGATCAAGAGCTTCTTTACTATTCCCAGGTTCAGCAGGCGGGAGGCGAAGCGCATGAGCGCATCCGAGTCCAGGTATTTCATGGCCGGGCCGGCGCGGTCAAGGAGCCGGTCTATCTTCATCACCGTGGCCTCCTCGGCCTCGTCCAGGCGGTTCAGGAGATCTCCCATGTTCATCCCGGTGTCGGCCATCACCCCCTCCATGGCCTCTCCCTGGATGACCATGAACTTGTCCAGCACCCCGTTACGGTAGGCGCACTGCATGACCCGGAACACCTCTTGGGGATCGAGCGACAATCTAATCACCTCC
>Ga0209254_10005931_pt1 | contig 11228 bp, 8 predicted proteins | sample FrelakmetDIP11DI_FD_187148 | JGI IMG/M metagenome (GOLD analysis project Ga0209254, IMG submission 187148) | Freshwater lake sediment microbial communities from the University of Notre Dame, USA, for methane emissions studies - DIP11 DI (SPAdes)... | ecosystem: Environmental > Aquatic >... | reverse complement strand
CACCCTGGACGAAATTGACCGCCCCCAATTGGTAGTTTGCTCAGTTGATCATGACCATGAAAAAGCAATTGACTCGACCCGTGCGCTTCTAACCCAATACCTGGCTCAACAACCGCATATTGCCAAGGCATCGGGTGTCTCGGACGAGATTGTTGCCCAAATTCAATCGATATTGGGATGGCCTGCTACCCATGAACAAATCCAGAGCGCTAAGCACCTCGTACCAGACGATTTGATTCATCGGATTACAGCTTCTGGAACCCCGGAAGAAGCACGCCAAAAGGTCAGCGAGTATCGCAAACGCGGCTGTACTTGCCCCATATTGTATCCTGTGGGTGGGGATGTTAGGTTGTTGATTGATACATTCGCTCAGAATTGAGAATTGTTTAGCAAGACCCCATCCGGAAGCTGGATATCGAAGCCACAGCTTCCGGTTTTTTTATCCAACAGTGTTTGCATATTTGTTGGTTATTTCACTTGACTTTGGACAAAGGGTACTCTATAGTTTAAAGTAGTTAGGTAGTTCAAGGGAAAAAGGTGGTTTTTGGGAGATTGTCGCCTGCCCAAAAACCCCATACTTCCGCCGACTGAGTAAGGCCAATGATTAATAACGGCTCGGGATTCAATCAGGAGAATTGGTATGAGCGCTCTCTGGATGATTGGACTATTTATCGCCGTAATCAGTGTGATTGTCTTTGCCCTGGCGTTATGCCGGGCAGCAGCACTGTCAGATCGGGATGTAGAGCTTCCAAGACCAGAAGCGCTGCCACGCTCGAGGTATCTGGAAATCCAGGCTGAAGGCTACGAACCCAATATCAGCCAATCGGATGAACAATCCAGCATTTACCTGGAACAGATTAGTGCTTCCTCTTAATATTAATTGAGGAATGGGTATGACACAAAACGCCTGGCGGAAGTCGGGCGTTTTGTGTACACTACCAATTTGCACAGATGAGTTTTAGGAGATTCGCCATAGTATAATCTAACACGGTGACTATCACAGATTACACCAGCTCGCTGCGCGGAAGGTTTGGCAATTCAGCATGCCGAAGAATACAGAACCAGAGAGCCAGGATTTACAACCCAATTCAAGGGATTGTTTTGTGTGTGGGTTAGCAAACCAGTTCGGTCTACAGCTCAGGTTTCATATCACAGGTCCAGGTGAAGTAACCTCCATTCACATCGTTCCGGAATATTACCAGGGTTTCCCAGGGGTAGTCCATGGTGGCATTGTGGCAGCGATGCTAGATGAGGTCTGCGCCCGTGCCCATATGGGTATTGACCCGCCCCGATTCATGTACACAGCCCATCTCGAGATTCGTTACCGGAAAAACGTCCCGGTTGGACAGCCATTGAGAATAGTTGGCACTGCGGTGAAGAGCAAATTCCGCGCAGGCACCTCAACTGGAGTGATCTTTGGTCCAGATGGCAGCGTGCTGGCAGAAGCGGACGCGTTATTGGTGGATGTCCCGGATGATTACTTGAATGGAGTCAATTTGGACGCAATAGGATGGAAGGTATATGAAGAATAAGCCATGGAGCAAGCGCCAATGATTGTTGAATACCATCGACCGGATAATCTACCAGAGGCAATCCGGTTACTTAACCGGAAAGAGATCAAAACTGTGCCGTTAGGGGGTGGCTCAGTGATCAACGCCCCTTCCATCGAGAGATTCGCTGTGGTAGATCTGCAAGATCTGGGTCTCAATCAAATCCAGGTAAAAGGTAACTACCTAAACGTTGGGGCTACGTTGACATTACAGAGCCTGCTCGACGCGCAGGAATTACCAGTAAATCTCCCTGCAGTTATCCGGCACGAGGCAGCCTACAACCTGCGCCAGGTGGCAACCGTCGCCGGCGCGCTGGTTTCCGCGGACGGGCGGTCTCCATTCGCGACTGCTCTTCTGGCGTTGGATGCACAGGTCACATTAGCGCCTGGAAATGTGCAGGCCGGGTTAGGGGACATCTTTCTCCAACGAACTCAGGGTTTACACGGAAGGATAATCACCACGATCCACCTCCCCCGCAATGCCCGCTTGAGTTATGAGTATGTTGCCCGTACCCCTGCGGACCTACCTATTGTGTGTATAGCCGCAGCAGCCTGGCCATCTGGCAGGATCCGCCTAGCAGCCGGGGGATTTGGCGATGCCCCAGCCCTTGTGTTGGACGGACCCGAAGTGGGCGGTGTTGAGCTTGCAGCGCGAGACGCTTATCACGATGCAAGTGATCAATGGGCCAGCTCTGATTACCGGCGCGAGGTGGCTGCGGTGCTGGCACAGCGCTGTATCAAATCTTTGTTTACTGGAGCAGATAACTAAGGGTGGAGATTTCGCAATACTACGATTGGGGGTAAAGTCACTGAACTTATCAAAAGGCAGCTGTTCAATCGCGCCAACAGCTCCTTCAATCTTAGTTATTGATCACTATCATTATTTTTGGACCTATGGACTGAAACCAGTGTAAGGTCGTCTTCTTGCTCCCAATCAGTACCGGTAAACTTGACCAGTGATGATAGGATATGGGTAACCAAACCCGTTTTCGGAATGGGTGATGTTAATATCTGCAACACTCTGGGAGTCCCTAGGATTTGTCCCTGGATGTCGTGGGCTTCTAGCAGACCGTCGCTGAAAAGGACGACGATATCCCCAGGTTCGATACAAGTCTCCTTATCTTCATAGATCATACCGGGCAGGAGGCCGAGCGGCATACCTGTTGCACGCAACTCAAGAGCCTTGGATGCGGTAACGTGGATAGGCAGGCAGTGACCGGCATTCGCAAATTGGAACGATCCGTTCTCTGGATTTATCAGAGCCAGCATGCAGGTGACAAACATACCGGTGGGCATTTGCTGGCATAGGAGGTCATTTGCCCGTGATAATGCTTCGCCAGGTGTGAGCCCTTGGTCCCCATCCATCCCAGCCATGATCGCGCGTAGAATAGAGCAAGTTGTCGCCATTACTAGGGCAGCTGGAATGCCTTTTCCGGTGGCATCCCCGATAATTATCCCGATCTTGCCATCCTGAAATAGAATGTAATCGTAAAAATCACCTCCCACGATGTGTGCCGGTTGCCAGTGGGCTGTAATTTGCCAACCCGGTAGGGCAGGTGTCCCTTTAGGCAGGATACCCTGTTGGATCCTCTGAGCTAGCTCCAGTTCATGCTCGATTCGTTCCTTTTGAATTAATTTCTCTTGTATCAATTTCAAGTTTTCATAAGCATTAATCAACTGCTGATTCTTTTCTTTTAACTCGGCAATAATTGCCTGTTCTGCATTGCTCCAGCGGATTGTCATCTCCTTCATGACGTGATAACCCAGGCGGGGCTGCCGAAGTATAAGCGCTTCGAAGTGGCTGTGGAGCATCTCTAACAGCACCACTTCCGTTATCGTGCGTGCGCTTGCATACCGTAAGCGGTCTGGAAAAAGTAGACTCGACTCACCAAAGATATCGACTGGCTTCAAGGACGACAGGCGGCGCTCCTCGTCTGTTCCCATTGATTTTACGATCTCGACTTCGCCCATGACCAGGATTGATAATCGATCTGCCATATCCCCTTCGTGAAAAAGGATGGTTCTAGCGGGGAAACGGCGAACCTGGAGTGTCTGAATAAGCGCTCCGATCTCCTCCTGCGGAAGGTCTTTGATAAATGGCACCTGCTCTACCAACTGCTTAACTGTGACCTGTTCCATTTCCACCAAACCATCCATATGATAATTATAGACTATATTTGTCGTATATTTGGGATGATATTAGGAATTGCGCATCTGGTGGGGGAATAGTCCGCCTGAAGGCATATATTTGCCACTGAAGCGCATAACTTCTTGTATACTGGCATGCAAGACATCGATTGTCTATGTTGATGCGGTAAAAGTGACCCAAGTTGAGGTCGATAGGGTATATCTCACAAAATGGTTTACAATTAGATCTGGTTCTGCACACCAGATCGCTATTTAGGTATTGCATGATGACCAGCACAAAGCTGCCCATTGACAAGATCATCATCGGGGATTGCATTGAAGTGCTTGAGACCTTACCGCAGGGCTCGGTTGATTTGATCTTTGCTGATCCGCCGTATAATTTGCAATTAATCAACGAACTTTTCCGTCCGAATCGTACTCGGGTAAATGGAGTCGATGATCCTTGGGATAAGTTTAAGAGTTATGAAGATTACGATCGCTTTACCCGCTCCTGGCTTAGTGCCTGCCGGCGGGTGTTAAAAGACACCGGGACAATCTGGGTAATTGGCACCTATCACAATATTTTCCGGGTGGGTGCAATCTTGCAGGATTTAGGGTATTGGATATTGAATGATGTGGTTTGGGTTAAGACCAACCCTATGCCTAATTTCAAAGGGGTGCGTTTTACGAATGCTCAGGAAACTCTAATCTGGGCACAAAAACACCGCAGAGCACAATATACGTTTAACCACCACGCAGTCAAAGCTCTGAACGGTGATTTGCAGATGCGCAGCGACTGGCATCTGCCGCTATGTACCGGGAAAGAGCGCATCAAAGTCAATGGCAGCAAAGCTCACGCAACCCAGAAACCGGAATCACTGCTTTACCGGGTGATCTTATCTAGCTCCAACCGAGAAGATATTATTTTGGATCCCTTTTTTGGAACCGGGACAACAGGCGCGGTTGCCAAGAAGCTGAAACGACACTGGATCGGGATTGAAGAGCACAAAGCTTATATTGATATTGCCCAGGAAAGAATTGATCATATCCAGGTGAACGAGGATGAAGCGATAAATTTTGTTTTCGAGACCAAGCCGCGCCAGGCTCGGGTACCTTTTGGGGCTCTCCTGGAGTATGGGTTATTGATGCCGGGGCAAGTCCTTTACTTTAACCAAAGCGAGGACTCGCCTGCAGTGATATTGTCCAGCGGTCACATCCGGTATCAGGAGATCACCGGCTCGATACACCAGGTTGCCGGGATTATTTTGAACGCTCCGTGTAACGGCTGGCAGCACTGGTATTACCAGGATGTGTCCAGCGGGCAAATGGTGGTGATTGATCGCTTACGCCAGGAATTGGTAAGTGGATAATTATTGCCGGAGAATCGGGATGGAAAGGATGTTGTATGGAATTGACTCTAACTATTAACCAGGCTGTGGTCCAAGTTGATGTATCTCCTGGAGAAAGCTTGTTACAGGTATTACGAGGCCTGGGTTATTTTGGAGTTAAGCATGGTTGTGAAACGGGAGATTGTGGCGCTTGCACTGTACTGTTGGATGGGAAACCTGTCAATTCGTGCGTCTTCCTGGCAGCACAAGCGGAGGGACACACGATCGAGACCATTGAGTCGATCGGTCAGCATCCGGAACTGGGCTGGAAACTCAGCCAGGGGTTACACCCCTTGCAACACGCATTTATCGACACGGGCGCGATTCAATGCGGCTTTTGTACACCCGCTCAGGTGTTGGTAGCAAAAGAATTGCTGGAGCGCAATCCATCACCCACTGAGAGCGAGGTGCGTGAAGCATTATCGGGGGTCTTGTGCCGGTGCACCGGTTACCTTAAACCCGTCCAGGCGGTGCTGAGGGCAGCCGCCATCCTGCGGGGAGAAGATGTTGAACCCATCGGAGGAGCAGATACGGTCATTCCTGCTCCCAGCGAGTGGCTTTCTCCCAAAACAGCACCGGGGGGAACGATTGGCGAGCCACCCGCTCCACTCGGTCCTGCTGAGCGAGTCTTGACCGGTATCCGGGTAATGCCGCAAATCCAGGCGACTCCCGAAACAGAGCCTTATCAACGAGTGGGAAAGCCGGAAAGAAAGGTGGATGCAGTTAAGCTGGTTCAGGGAAAGCCGGCTTTTGCGGCTGATTTCGAGCAGCGGGGTATGTTGGTTGCTAAGGTATTGCATAGCCCCGTAGCACACGCCCGGATCAAGCACGTAGACACCACCCGGGCTACCCAGCTCCCCGGTGTAGCGGCTGTGCTAACCTACAAGGATATCCCTCGGGTGATCTTCTCCACGGCAGGACAATCGGACCCAATCCCCGGCCCGCTGGATACGTTTTCTTTAGACGAGAAAGTTCGTTTCGTAGGTGACCGGGTGGCTTTTGTAGCTGCAGAGACCGCAGCAATTGCCGAGCAGGCATTGAGCCTGATTGAAGTCGAATACGAAGCCCTGCCTGTGCTACTAGATCCTGCACAGGCAATGGAGCCCGGCGCTTCCATCCTGCACGACGAAACCGAGTACGTCAATTTTGCAGAGTCAGATCCTACCTGCAACCTGGCAGCCAAGATCAGGATAGATATCGGAGATGTGGAAAAAGGCTTTTCCGAGGCAGATTTTATTTTCGAAGACGAGTACGAAGTCCCGAAAGTCCAGCAAGCCCATATTGAGCCACACGTCGTCATCACTTACTGGGACGAGGATGATCGCCTGGTTATCCGCACCAGCACCCAGGTTCCGTTCCATGCGCGGAGAATATTGTCACCTGTCTTAAACTTACCGATCAAGCGCATCCGGGTGATCAAGCCTCGGATAGGTGGCGGCTTCGGAGGCAAACAAGAAATATTAATCGAGGATGTAGCCGCCCATCTGACGATCGCCACCGGACGTCCGGTAATTTTTGAGTACACCCGGGAAGAAGAGTTCATTGCAGCTCGCTCGCGGCACCCCATGCGCATCCGGATGAAAACGGGTGTCATGAAGGATGGCACGCTGACAGCTAATGCTATGTATGCTCTGAGCGATACCGGGGCATATGGGTGCCATGCACTCACCGTGACCGGAAACACCGGGCACAAGGCCATGGCGTTGTATGTCGGTGACGGTCCTTACCGGGAGAAACCCAATATCCAATTTTATGCGGATATCGTCTATACCAACCATCCACCTGCCGGAGCCTATCGGGGATATGGTGTGCCGCAAGGATATTGGCCGGTGGAACGGCAGATGGAGAAAATTGTCCGCAAATTAGGCCTTGATCCGATCGAATTCCGCCTTAAAAATGCTTTGCGAGCAGGGGAGCTACATCCTTTCAGCACAGCCTGGAGTGAGGGGCGCGAGCCACGCCCTGAGACGATTGAAACATGCGGCCTGGCGGAGTGCGCCCGCCAGGGTAAGGCAGCGATTGACTGGGATCAAAAGTACGCCAATCCTGCCTGGCATGAGATCCCTGGCAAGCCTCACCTGCGCAAAGGGATTGGGGTCGCCCTGGTGATGCAGGGCACAGCAATTCCCTACCTGGATATGGGTGGTGCCAGCATCAAAATGAACGATGATGGTTCATTCAACTTGCTGGTGGGCGCAACCGATCTTGGGACGGGCTCAGACACCGTTCTGGCTCAGATGGCAGCCGAGGTGCTCGGCGTGCCGCTGGAAGACATGGTGACCTATTCCTCAGACACGGATTTCACTCCCTTCGATAAGGGAGCATATGCTTCCAGCACGACGTATATCTCAGGGGCAGCGGTTGTTAAAGCTGCTGAGCAGGTTGCCGAACGCATCCGGATCAGAGCTGCGCGAATGCTGAACAAGGCGAATCAAGCTGTAGAAGTTATGCCAGACGAGATCCGCCTGGTGGACCGTAGAGCGGTCAGCCCAGATGGTCGCACGGTGAGCCTATCCGCGATTGCCCACAATGCACTGCACCATGCTGACCAGGAGCAAATCATGGCAGTGGCTTCGTATGTGTCGCCGGTTTCTCCGCCTCCTTTTGCAGCCCAATTTGCCGAGGTAACCGTTGATATCGAGACAGGGCAGGTGGTAGTAGACAAACTGGTGATGGCGGTGGACTCGGGCGTGATCGTCAACCCGATAACAGCCTCCGGGCAGGTGGAAGGCGGTATGGTGCAAGCGTTGGGGTATGCTGTATGCGAGGAGATGCGCTACGACGAGGAAGGCCGTGCCCGTGAGCGGGATTTGCGAGAGTACCATATCTTCCGCTCGAACGAGATGCCTGAGCTAGAGACGATCTTCATCGAGACATTCGAGCCTTCGCATCCTTTCGGGGTAAAGGCAGTGGCAGAGATCCCGATGGATGGTGTAGCCCCGGCAGTCGGAAACGCAATTCTGGATGCGTGTGGGGTCCAGGTGGATGATAATCCAGTCACCCCGGAGAAAATCTGGCGCGGCATGTAGCCGAAAAGAACCGGGTGGAACGAGCAGGTGCGTGAACTTGTCTAGCATTCTTCGAGCAGGGAGTAGTTTTATTTTATGAGTGTGATCTATGTAATCGGTCATGTCAATCCAGATACCGATTCTATTGCATCTGCGATGGGTTATGCCTGGTTGCTCCACGAGCGGGATCATGCGGATGTGGTGGCAGCCCGAGCCGGTCCTACCAACCCGCAGACCACCTGGGTTTTGAAGCAGCTTGGATTGGAAGCACCTCTTTTACTGAGCGATGCCTCGCCAATATTTGAATCAGTCACCCGTCGCTTAGATACAGTGCAACCGAACGATCCGCTTCGCGATGCCTGGGCGATCACCAGCCGCACGGGAGGTATTGCGCCTGTTGTGGAGGAAGATGGAATTCCGTTCGGCCTGATTACAGGAGCCAGTTTGTTCAACCTGTTTGGAAAGCTGGTTGGACCACATCCCCGCCGGCAAGAGATGCGGATCAGCGAGATCCTGGATCTGCCATGCAAAGACGCTACCGATACGAGTACGCCCCGCTTCCAGGTCAAGACCCGGATTCGAGATGTGATCAATCGCATCCTGCGGGATTTGCACAGCGATTTTCTGATTGTTGATGAAAACGGTTATTATGTCGGTGTGAGCCACCAGAGAGACGTGCTTAACCCACCCAGATTGAAATTAATCCTGGTTGATCACAACGAGCCGAGCCAGGCGGTTGGTGCCCTGGATGAAGCCGAGCTGCTTGAAATCCTGGATCATCACCGCCTGGGTAACCCAACCACACATGTCCCAATCCGGTTTTCGGTGGACGTGGTTGGCAGCACCAGCACCCTGGTCTCTGAGCGAATAGAAGAGGCTGGTCTGAGCGCGCCACCTGCCCTGGCAGGGATGCTTTTAGCGGGTTTACTCGCAGACACTTTAATCCTGTCTTCCCCGACAACAACAGAACGAGATCGAGTGGCTGCTGAGCGGTTGGGCCGCTGGGCTTTTGTCCGCAACAGTCCGCTGGCAGGAGAAACGGGGCAATCCTTTGGAAAGAAGGTGCTTGACTCCGGCGCAGGGCTGGTGACCCGTGATCCGCAGATGATTGTTACTTCTGACCTTAAGCTATATGAAGCAGGGGGGATGGAATTCGCCATTGCACAGGTTGAGGTAACCAGCCTGTTACAGCTGGATGAGCACCTGGAACCGCTCAAGAAAGCCCTGGAACAGCTCCAGCAATCGAGAGGCTTGAGCTTCTCTATGTTGATGGTAACCGATGTTGTCAGCGGCTCCAGCCGGTTATTGATATCCAATGAGCCGCCAGTGCTGGGAGGACTGCCTTACCCACGCCAACCGGATGGAACTCGCCTGGCAGAAGGGGTGGTCTCGCGCAAGAAACAACTTTTACCCATCGTATTAGGCCTATTAGAGAGCTGAGGTCATGATATACCAGGCGATTGTGGATCTGCAAAATGAGAATGAAGCTGGGGCGCTGTGTACCGTCATTCGCGCCAGGGGATCCACGCCGCGCGGTGCCGCCTCAAAGATGCTGGTATATGCGGATGGAAGTGCCCTGGGGACGATTGGTGGCGGGGAGATGGAAAGCCGGGTGGTAAGCGAAGCTTTGCAGGCAATTCGGGACGGGACACCGCGCATTCTTGAGTACAGTATGGTCGAACCAGGTCGGGGTGATCCGGGTGTGTGTGGCGGGCAACTGGAGGTGTATGTGGAGCCAATCTTGCCTAAACCGGTGGTCGTGATTGTGGGATGCGGGCATGTGGGGAAAGCTGTTGCTCATCTGGCAAAATGGCTCGGTTTCCGCGTGCTTGCCAGTGACGACCGTCCTGAATTTTGCACACCTGAGGCGATCCCGGATGCAGACCAATACTTCCCGGTATTGATGCAAGAGTTACCAGAAATGATACAGGTCAGACCCTGGATGTATTTTGTCTTAACAACCCGAGGTGTGGATATCGATGTGCCCGGGCTGACTGTCTTGCTGGAGAAAGAAGTGGCTTACATAGGGGTAATCGGCTCGCGGCGCAGGTGGGAGACGACGCGTAATAAATTGACCGATGCTGGTTTTACCGACGAAATACTGGACAGGGTACGCTCGCCGATCGGTCTAGACCTGGGTGGAGAAACCCCGGAAGAAATTGCTCTGAGCATTATGGCTGAGATCCTCCTTTTGCGCCATAGAAGGACAGCAAATATTTCCAAGACGGCAGGTTGAAATCAACCCTTAGCGGAGTACGAGATGTGGACTGAATATATCAACGCTAGCAATACCAATGAAGTATTACAAATCTTGGATGAGCGCCGGGAACGCGCCCGTATCGTGGCTGGTGGGACTGATCTGATCCTGGAGATGGAGCGCGGGGTGCGCAAAGGAATTGACACCCTGGTAGATGTGACCCGTATCCCTGACCTGGATCAAATTATCCTGGATGAAGAGGACAATATTCACCTGGGTCCTCTGGTGACGCACAATCACTGCGTGGCATCCAAGCTGGTCGTAGAGCGGGCTTTCCCCCTGGCGCGGGCAGCCTGGGAGGTAGGCGCCCCGCAAATACGCAACCGGGGTACGGTAGCTGGTAACCTGATTACTGCTTCACCCGCCAATGACACAATCACCCCCCTGATGGCGATGGACGCCTGGGTGACGTTAGCCTCCCGGGCTGGCAAGCGGAACGTACCGCTGGATCATTTCTATACCGGGGTGCGTGGCACGGTTATGCGTCCAGACGAGATGCTGGTGGATATTGTCTTTCCGGCGATGGCTCAAGATGCCCGCGGCACCTTCATCAAGCTTGGCTTGCGCCGGGCGCAGGCGATTTCGCTCGTAAATGCAGCGATTGTGCTCTCCATTCAAGATGGTCGGGTGGGCAAGGCTTCCTTCACCTTGGGATCAGTCGCTCCAACGATTATTCATGCCAGCCAGGCAGAGGATTATCTGGTTGGCAGAACATTGGATGATTCCACGATACTAACTGCGGCGATGTTGGCGGAGCAAGTTGCCCGACCTATCAGTGACGTGCGCAGCCCGGCAGATTACCGGAGCGAGATGGTACGAGTATGTACGCTGCGCGGCTTGCAAACCATTCGCAACGGCGATGAGCGGGTGGAATATCCGGCTCATCCAGTTCTGCTGAG
>Ga0209254_10005930_pt1 | contig 11229 bp, 10 predicted proteins | sample FrelakmetDIP11DI_FD_187148 | JGI IMG/M metagenome (GOLD analysis project Ga0209254, IMG submission 187148) | Freshwater lake sediment microbial communities from the University of Notre Dame, USA, for methane emissions studies - DIP11 DI (SPAdes)... | ecosystem: Environmental > Aquatic >... | reverse complement strand
GCGAAGGCGCGACGGCCAGACATGAGCACGACCGCAGCCGCAGGGGAGTTCTCGCTGCTGGGCGGTCCGCTGCACCGGCTCGCCTGCCACCTGGGCCTGGTCAGCCACTTCACGAATACCAGCCGGGTCGGCCTGGTCCTCGGGCTGTTACCGTGGCTGATCGGCGTGCTCCTGGCCGCGGCCGAGGGAACCCTGCCGCGGCTGTTTTCGATCGACGTGATCGGCGCGCACGTGCGGCTGCTGGTCGTCATCCCGTTGTTCTTCGCGTGCGAATCCGCCCTGGACCCGCAGCTGGGCAGGTTCACCCGCTACTGCGTGCAGTCCGGGCTGCTGTCCGGCCCGGCATTGGCCGCCTTCGAAGCCCGGCTGGCGCAGACCCGTCGCTGGAAGAATGGCTGGCTGCCGGATGCCGCATGCCTGACGGCCGCGGTGCTGATGGCGATCGCGGCGCCGGTGATTCCCGCGATCGGCGCGACGTCCGGGCTGGATCCGGAGCGCGCGCTGTCCCTGGCCGTATGGTGGTACTGGATCTTCTGCCTGACGCTGTTCCGCTTCCTGATGTTCCGCTGGATCTGGCGCATCGCGCTGTGGTGCCACCTGCTGTGGCGCCTGTCGCGACTGGACCTGCGCCTGCTGCCGGCCCATGCGGATGGCGTCGGCGGACTGGGGATCCTGGAGGCGGTGCATACGCATTTCCTGCCGTTGATCATCGGGCTCTCAGCGGTCCTGTCCGCCTCGTTCGCCGAGGGCATCGCCACCGGCCAGACCCCGTTCGAGGCGATCTACCTGGGATTCGTGGGCATGCTGCTCGGTGCAGGCTTGCTGGTCCTCGGGCCCCTGGCGGTCTTTTCTCCCAAGTTGTGGGCCTGCAGGCAGCAGGGTCTGCTCGACTACATGGACCTGGCGGCGCGTTACGCCTCCGCCTTCGACCAGAAATGGCTGGACCGGCGTGCCGCGCCCGGCGAGCCCCTGCTCGGCTCCTCAGACATCCAGAGCCTCGCGGACCTGTCGACCGGCGTCGGCATCGTCAGCAACATGCGTGTGATCCCGATCGGGCCCCGGCTGCTGACGGGGATTTCCGTGGCCACGCTGCTGCCGATGCTGCCGCTGCTGGCGCTGAAGTATCCGGTGACGACGATGATCGAGCAGGTCGTCGCCCGCCTGATCAGTCTGTGAGCTCGAAGCAGCGCCGGCGGCCGCGCCGTCGCCAAGCGGCGCGCCGGGCCGGGGGCCGGCCGACTGAGGTCGCGGCCGCTACTGCGCCGGGATCGTGACGAGTGGCAAGCGTTCGGGGGACGCGGAGCCCGTCAAGGTGAACACGAACATGATGGCCGTCAAGGCACGCTTGGTCTGCAAGTCATTGTCCGGCACCCAGAACCAGTGGTCGCGGTACCGAACCGCGGCAAATGCCCCCTCCGGCCGCGTCGTGCCACTGAGGATGCGTCCGGTGCGGTACTGATCCGGCGAGGCATTCTCATCGACGGATTTGAACGCGCGCAGCTCCCGGAGATGCTGCTCCGGCACGTCCACGTAAGTCGAGAAGGCCTGCAGGATCTGCAGCATCGAGCGGCTGTTCACGGCGAGCTCATTGGCGCCGCCACGCATCGGTGAGTAGAGCAGCGAGAATTTCTGTTCGTCTGCCGACATCTGCAGCAGGCGCCTGATCTCGGCGCCTTTCTGCTCGATGTCCGCCGGCAGCCCCTCGCGCCGGAACAGCAGGATCGCCGCCGAACCCTTCGCCTTGTCCTCCTCGACGCGCATGCCGAGGCCACCGGCCGCCTGCACGTCGCGGAGCAGCTGCAGTGCCCGCACGAACGCCGGGTCCGCTTCCCGCAAGGTGCCGCCGAGCGCCGACCGGTTGCGCACGCCATTCAGCGACTCGACCGTCAGGGCGAGGATGAAGTCCGCCGGATAGCCGGCCTGCAGCATGAAGAAGATGTTCCGTGGCTCGATCGGCGTGATGAGCCCGTTGAGGAATTTTTCGCCGGTCATCGGCGCGTAGGTGATCGTGGGCCGGTCGGTGTAGATGCCTTGTCCCTGGATAGCGCCGTAGTCCCCCTGCACGCCCCCCCGCGAGGAAAGGACGCCATTGAGCGTAACCCCGGTCTGCAGCGAATAACCCGCCACGATCGAGGACACGTCCAGGAATACCGGCATGTCGGCGTAGCGCAGCTTGACGATGTTCAGCAGCGTCTGGTCTTTCCAGGAGTCGGCGATGGCCGCGCCGTAATCAAAACGGTCCAGGGCGACGGTTCGCGGGCCCAGATGCGTGCAACCGGCGGCCAGCAGGGAGCCGGCGAGTGCGGCGGCGATCGCATTCCATCTGCGGCTAGTCATGGTGGCTCACTCCGTTCTCCAGGATGGCGTCCAGCCGTCAGTGGATGACGCGACATGCCCGGAGGCATCTTCCCGACCCGGGAGTCCGCTCCGTGGCCTGGTGCTTCAGTCGAACCATATGTACTGCCACGCGATCGACGCTGCAAGGAATTCACCACCGATGCGAGTCGACGCACCGTCACTGACGGCGAGCTTGATCGAGTGACCGCGTCCCAGCGCGCTCGCCAGGGTCAGGCCCAGCCGGGAGTTGTTCTGCAGGTCTCGTCCCCGCACGCCATCGATCGAGGTCACGCCGCCGGTGTAGTAGGTCGCGTCAGCGGCGAGCCACAGGCCCGGGCGGAACGTGTAGCTGACGTGCGCCTGGTAACTCGCGAGCGATTCCTGCGTGCGGCGTTGCCCGCCGAAAAAATCGTCGTTGGTACCGTACAGCCAGACAGCGGCGTAGAAATCGTACTGCCACGGGCCCCTGGGCAGTGACACTCCGACTTCGGGCCGCCATGCCCAGCGGTTCGTGCCGAGGTTGATCAGCCGGCTAGAGTCGTACTGGCCAAGTGGCGGCACGACCACGACGCTGACGCCGAGGATCGGCGCGCGCGCCCTGCCAGCGAACGCATTGCGCGGCAGCGCAGGCCCACCGAACAGGATCGCACTGAAGCGCAGGCGCGGATCGCCGAGGCCCGATCGCGTGATGGAGCGCCGGTCTTCACCGACATTGCCGGTTATTCCGCCCCAGGCGTAGGGCAGCCCGATGGTCACGCTCGACTGCCGCCCCGCGAGCCCGAACACGCGCCCGTAGCCGAGCGCGGCGGAATTGATGCCCGCGCTCACATCGGACAGGACCGACGACGAATCGAAGACGATGTCGCCGTCGGTGTAGCCGTAGCTCACCGCGGCGAAGTTCGTGCCTACCGGACTCGGGGAATAGGCGCGGGGTTCGAGTTCCTGGCCGACCGCGGGCGAGGCCCAGCCCAGCAGCAGCGCAAGCATGCAGGCCGCCCCGACCCAGCGCCTCCAGTTGCTGGCCGGCCGGTCACAGATCATGGCCGGCCATTCCAGCACGCGCGCAACCCTTGAATATCAGTTCGCGCCGTGCGCAGCGTCGAACCGGTTTCGAAGGATCCGCGCCCAACTCGAGGCGAGCGCCCGGGCCTCCGAGGCGTTCACGACGCTGTTGCTCAGCGTCATCATCCCGGAATTGCGGGCCTCGCGACGGTCGATCACGCGGGACAGCACCTCGCCCGTCTCGGAGTCGAAGAATTCGGCGACCAGAGTCATCTCGCCGGCGGACACGGTATAGGTGCGGGAACGACCCGCCGTCATCGTGTCGGGCGCGTTCACGTACAGGTTGATGATGCTCACCCTGATGCGGAGCACGTCGGGTGCCGCCTGCTGGACCACCGGGTAGCCGTTGTCCTTCTGCAGCGCCTTCACGAACTCCTCGAACACGATCTTCGAGACGCCCGAGCGGATGTTCTCGCGCTCCTCGGCACTGAGCTTGACGCGGCTGCCTGCCTTCGCGGGGTCCCAGTCCTTGCGGAACGCGACCTCCACCGGATCGAGCATCACCTTGTTGTAGGGGGCAAATGTCGCGCCCGGACGCCGGTAGGCGAGATCGACCCCCTTGACCTTGATCCTTTCGAGCCCGTCGTGGCTCATGAGCTCGTCTAGTTCCGCTGACTTGCTGGCAGCGGTCGCGCTCGTCACAAACAGCATCGAGGCCAGCAGGGCCAGAGCGCCGGCGGCGAAGACCCGTCCCCGGCTGGATGCCCGCATCGACGAATGGGTGATTGAGGTCATGATCGTTTTCTCTTTGATTCTTGATCTGGTCAGTTCGGACGGCGCAGCAAGATTCGTCGCATCGCCGGCCGCAGCTCGACGGGCACGAAGGTCTGCTGCCAGGAGTCGGCGAGCGAATAAGTTACCGCCTTTGAAAAATCACCATCCATCATCCTGTCCTGCGCGCGTACAAGTACGGATGAGATGACGCCGCGCCCGACTTACTTTGGCGGTGCGGCCGGAGACGCATACCAGTTTTCGCGCGGCACGACCTTCGGTTGTGCCGGGTCCGCCTCGTAGTTGGGCGACATGATCTGTACGCCGTGCTCGTTGAAGACGTCCTGGATATGGCCGTGCAGCTCGTTCAGGACGCCGTTCTTCAGCGCCGGGTTGAGGACTGAGATCAACAGCGTGTACTCGACGTAGAAGTCTTGCAGCGCGGTCTGCAGTACGCGTGGCGGTGGTTCCTTGTACATCCCCGTCGTGCGCTCTGCCGCCAGCTGCAGCATCGCCTGCACCTGCCGCCACGGCACGTCGTAGCCGATCGTCAGTTTCGTCGCGACGCGAATGCCGCCGTCGCCCGCAAGGCGCGAATAGTTGCGCGTGACCGCGCCTGCGATCAGCGCATTCGGCATGTTGATCTCTTCGCGCCGCAGCGTCTCGATCCGCGTCGTCACGAAACCGACCGACTTGACGGTCCCCTCGACATCGCCTATCTGGACGAACTCGCCGGGTCGCAGTACCCGCGTGTACATAAGCATCAGCCCGCTGACGGCCTGGTTGACGATGCCGGACGCGCCGATCGACAACATGAGGCCGACGAACACGCCGATGCCCTTGAACGCCTCGCTGCCGCTTCCCGGCAGGTAGGGATAGGCCGCCACGAGGGCGAAGAGCCAGATGAACACGGTCAGCAGACGCTCCGTCGGCGGCGCAGTCGTGTCGTCCACCCATGCGAGTTGAATCCGGCCGGCCTGGACGCCGCGGAAAAAGATGCGCATGACACGGACGACAAAACGCGTAAAGACAAAGATGAGCAGGACAAACAACAGCCCGGGCATGGCATTCAGCGAGACACGGGCGAACCCGCCGAACGCGCCCAGCAGGTTGTCGAACAGCGCCTCCCCCCACGGCCGCGTGTACGGAAAGAGCCGCAGCACGATTGCTGTCCATTCGTAGAGCAACAGCAGGGCAATCGCCCAGGCGATCAACCGCAGCAGCAAGACCGCGAGTTCGGCGAGCCCGGTCTGGCCGACCAGTTGGCTGCGCCACCCCGGCGGGAGACTCGCCGAACGCCGGCGCACGAGTGCGCGCACCTTCTCCGCGAGCCTGAGGTAGCCCTTGATGAGCAGCCACAGCACCCCGACCAGGGCGACCGTGGCCAGCAAGGCATAGCCGATCGCGGTGAGGACGACGCTGGAATCGCGTCCTTCGCGGATCGCGGCGAGGACCTGGGCGAAGTTGCGCACGGCCTGGTCCGCGACGGACTTGGTCGTCTCGCCGGATTCAGCATTCACGTCCGCATTCAGGACCCGGAAAATGAGGTGGCCGTCGACGAGGACGGCGATGCCCTCCGGCAATTCCCGTGTGGACACGACCATCGGCCCGCCACGTTCGACGATAAGATCAACGCCGTCGCGAATGTTGCGGACGCGCTCGGCCGGCGACGCGCCGGCGACGTCGCCGCGCAACGTGAAGATGCTGCGGTTGGCGATGATCAGTTCCGCAGGCTCCGAGACGTTGCTCGAGGCCGGCACGGGGTCGGCCGTCTGCGCCGTCGCAGGCGACAACCAGCCGACGTTCGCGGCGAACGCCAGACAGGCTCCCAGCAGACCCGCGGCAAATGGTCGTCGTTTGCCCTGCCCTTTCCTCATGCGAGTCTGCTCTTTTTCAGTCCGACGCCTGCGAATGCGGTTCAAGCGCCGCCGATCATAATCCGGATCGTCCGGCCGGCGGACCTGACCCCGCCCCGGGGATATCCCTTGACTCGATAATGGTTACCCCCGCAGGCGAAGGCAACGCCGTCGCGATCAGCGCGGTGTGCCCCTTCACTTGCCGCCGGATGCGAACTGCGGGTCGCTGAGCTTCATTTCGGTCACCGTGCCGTACTTCTTCACTTGCTCGAGGATCTTCGCCGCGAGCAGGGCCTTTGAAATCTTATCCGCCGTTGAGACGCTACTAACCTGGTGTAGGTACATACCACCCAAGCTGGTCCAGGAGGCCATCGTGAAAATTGTCGACCTGACTCGTCGTTCCCTCGCGTGCGCGGCTGCGGCCATGCTGTTGGCAGGCTGCGCGACCCCAGGTCCCGAGTTGCGCCAGGCCAGCAACCCGGCCGCGAACTTCGGCAGTTACCGGACATTCGGCTACATTTCGCCGCTCGCGACCGACAAGGCCGGTTATCAGTCCCTCCTCACCGCGCGGCTCAAGGATGCGACACGGCGAGGCATGGAATCCAAGGGCTTCGTTTACAGCGAATCCAGCCCCGACCTGCTGGTCAACTTCTTCGTCAACATCGAGGACAAGCAGGAAATCCGCACGACGCCGCGCACGACGTACGGGGCCGGCTACTACGGCTACCGTCGCGGCCTGTACCGTGGCATCAGCACCGTGGAAGTGGAGACGGTCAACTACCGGGAAGGCACGCTGACGATCGACGTCGTGGACGCCAAGCAGAACATGCTCGCCTGGCAGTCGACGGCGGAGGGCAAGATATCCAAGGAGGCGCGCAAGGATCCGGGTCCGAGGATCGATGCGCTGGTGGCCGAGATGATGGCGCCCCTGCCGTCCGCAGCCCGCTAGCGGCTGATCCGTCTCGCCGCCAGCCGGTAGGCGACTGCGCACAGCAGCGCAGCAAGGATCAGGATCAGCAAGCGCCAGAACACGTGGTCCGCGAGTTCCTGCGCCCGACTGGCCGCCTGGTCGACCCGGGCGGGCAGTTGCGGCGCGAGACCGTCCACGTTCGTGGCCAGAGCTTGCAGTTCCCGGGCGGCCGCGCCGATTGCGACGGCGGCGCTCGTGTATTCGTTGATGTCGAATGGCCGCCCAGTGCTTTCAGTGGTGGCTGCGCCGTCTGCGGACCTGAAGCGCGCCACCAGCCGATCGGTGGATTGGATCAGCCTGTCGAGCGACTGGGCCGTGACGTTGCCGGTTTCGAGCGCGCCGCGCACCTCAGTCGCGAGCGCCAGCATCTCCTTCTGCTGCGTGCGCAGTTCGCCCATGAGCTGGGCGATCGCAGCTTCGCGCTCGCGCGCGAGCAACGCCGGGGCCTCGTCAGCGAGTCGGCCCACCGACGCAGAAAGCCGCCCCATCTCGCCGACGCTGCCGGTGACCTGTCGCACCTGCGGGTCCGCGGCGGCGCGGGCGCCGATCAGGCTGGTCTGCAGGTCGAGCAGGATCGGCAGCCGCTGCGCGTAGTAGACCCAGCGCTCGGCCAGGAGGCGCGTCTGCTGGACCTCGCGAACTGCCGGGTCGATGCCCTGCAGCGGGTCCAGGCCGATCATGCTGAGCAAGCTCGGCGACGCCCGCGCCGCGGACTCCGCGCGGCCAGGGCCGGTGCGCGCCAGATTGTCGAAGCGGATGAACGCGGCGCTGGTCGCCGCGGGGTTCTCGGCAATCCATGTGTCCATCAGCGCGTCCAGCTCATCCTTCTGTTCGCGCGAACCGATGCCGTCGAGGAGGCGCCGGGCCCGTCGCTCCAGCGTGCGATAGCTCTCCAGCAGCGGCTGTGCCTGTTCACCGTATCGCGCCGTCCAGCCGGCTTCGACGATGCGCCTGCTCAGGGAGACCATCACCAGCATGTCCACGGCATTGGTCACGGGACTCGGCCCGGCCGCGATCTGCACCGCCGACGTGGCCGTCGCGAGTCGCCAGTCGAAGATCTCGACGCGCCGCGAGAAGTCTTCGACTTGCACCGCGATCTGCTCCGTATCCCGGGAAACGACTTCGACGTATTGGTCCGCGAAACGCATGACGTCCAGCTGCAGGGCCTCGGCCCGCTGCTTGGCTGCGTCGACGCGGGCCTGCTGCTTCGCCGTGTAGCCCGTCAGGTTTTGCACCAAGGCACAGCCGGGCAGCGCCGCGGACGCCATGAGCGCCAGCGCCACCGTCAGGGCACGCGCCCCGCCTGCCCGCCGCATCCGCATGACCGGCGCCGGACCGCGACACGACAACCGAAAGGACATTCGCATGGCTGCTTTCCTCGACGCCGTCCGCGCCATGCGGCAGCCTCGTTCAGGCGACCGGTGCTGGCTTCTGCCGGCGCGAGTGGAGATCCAGTCTCGAATGGCTGGGCCGCAGTCTTCGGTGGGCGCCGACAGCAGGTGCGGGCAATTCTTCGCCGCGTACTTTCGCACATGTCGCGCTAGCCAGTCGATCCTCGCCAAGGCCGTCATCGTCGACGTGTACATGCAGTGGCGCGGCGCCTGGTCCATCAGCATCTACGGGTGCAGCGGCTCGCGCACTGCCGGCTGCGCCGCGTGTCCGTCCAGGCCGAGTTCGCAGCGCACGGCATGCGTCGCGAGCGTTTCGTCGAGCAGTCGGTCGTTCCGGTTCGCCGTGGACGGCGCGCGTGTCGGATGCCACAGGTGGAATGCCACGGCCGCGTGCTTCAGGTACAGGCACTCGACGCCGGCGTGCTCGAGCCGCACGGCGAGCTCCTTGTCCTCGGGCCCCCACCCGACGAACCGCTCGTCGAAGCCGTTCACGCGCACGAGATCCTCGCGCCAGTAGCCCTGGTTGCAGGACTTGACGCTCGCGAGTCGCTCGCGCCGGCGCGAGCGGACGCGCGCCAGCCACCGGCCGCGCAGCGCGTGGAACCGGTGCTCGAGCCCGGGCTGCCACCAGCGCAGGTCCGGATCGCCGCCGGCCATTCGTAGGTCGTGATGATCAGCGAGATGCGTCGCGGCATGATGCCCCGTGGGACTTCCCGAAATGCGCCGTGGAGTAGCCGTCGAGCTTCAGCGTCTTGGCGAGTGGCACCATGGTGTTCAGCAGCGACGAACAGCCGCCCGGTACACTGGTGGCGATCTCGGTGATGCCACCCATGCCGGCGGAGTGAGGGATGCCCTCAACGCAGCATGCCGTTGTCGACGATCGAACCCTTGCCGATTGGCCGGCCGATCGACAGCCAGAAAGCCGCCGAATCCTGTGCATACCCGACGCCCAACGTCACCGTACCGATCGGCGTCGGGCCGGCCAGGAAAGCCGACGCGCCAAGGAACTCGGCATCCTCGACGCGGTCCACGCGGTCGTAGACCCCGGCGCCCTGCAGCCCGAATCCAACGTACAGCGCCTGGCCCTTGACGGGATTGAGATCAATGAGAGGCCACAGGAAGTCCGTCCTGACCAGCCAGTATTCGCGGGCACGAAGCTCGTCCAGCTGGAAGGAGGGCAGCGTCCGTTCGCCGCCGAGCGTGAACGCGCGATCGGGGGGCAGCTGGTCGCCCAGGTCCGCCCCTCCGGCCGCGGTCAGCGAGATGACGTTGTCCCGCCACGGAACGGCAAAATGAACGCCTGCTTCGATACGCTCCCAGTCGCGGTCCGCGCCGAAGCCGTCTGCGATGTTGAAATACTCGAGCTGCGCGGCGAACCCCTCGCGCGAAAAGCCGGGCTGGTCGCGGGAATCGTAGATGGCACTCGCGACGATGCCCGCGTCCCGGCCCTCCAGCTCGGGAAGCAGCGGGCCGCCGGTCACGACCTTGCTGCGGCGGTCGCTGGTCCAGTAGCCCGTTCGCAACTGCACGTTGTGATTGACGTTCCAGCCGAAGTCGAGCCGCCCGCCGAGGTCGCGGAAGCTGTACGCGGCGCCGCGTTCGCCGTCGATGAAGACATCTTCCGCGGTGCGGCTGACGAAGAATCCCGGCTCGACGAAGAACCGCTGCGCAACGTCAATGGGCTGATAGAAACTGCTATCCAGCACCGACTCATAGCCCAGATGCAGCTGGTTGCGCCATTGCCCGCCGCGCGCGTTCATCCAGCGCTGCACGTATTGCAGGCTGACCTGGAACTTGAGGTCCCCGCCGCCCGACGCGTAAATCCCCATGCCGGGCCGCAGCACGTGACGTCCGAGCGACGACTCGCTCGGTGACCAGACGAGTGTCGGCGATCCGCGCTCGCCCTCGAGGCGGTACGGGACGCTGTCAATTTCCTCGAGCGCCGAGAGACTCAGCACATCGGCGCTGATCGCGTCGATATCCGCAGCGTCGCCGGCGCGAAGCTGCGTCCTCGTCCGCAGGAACTCGGGATTCACCCACTTCAGGCCTTCGAAGCGGACGTCGGCCAGACGAGGCGCGGCCATCTGCGTCGTCGTCACGCGCTGGCGCCACGCAACGTAGGCCGATTCGGGCACCGCGAAACGCGCCAGCTGCTCCGCCATCCGGCGTGCAGCGGCCTCGCCGAGCGGTATCGTCTCGGGCGTTCGCTCGAAGTCTGCCGTGCCGATATCGCCCATCGGCACGTCGATGAGTACATCGCGCTCGGTCAACGTCCGCAGTTGCTCCTTCTCGTTGGCCTTGAGCATGACGTCCATGCTGCGCGCCAGCAGCTGGCCCGCCCTGACCAGCTTTTCGGGAGGCGTCTCCGGTTCCACGAGATTGACGACGATGACGACGTCGGCGCAAGTCTGCCGTGCGATGTCTACCGGGATGTTGCGGACCATGCCGCCGTCGGTGAGCACGCGGCCGCCACCGACGACCGGCGAAAACGCGCCGGGAATCGCCATGCTCGCGCGCATCGCGGTGGCGAGGTCACCGTCCTCGAGGACGACCATCTCACCGGCCACCATGTCGGTCGCGACGGCGCGGAACGGGATCGGCAGTTCGTCGAAGTTGCGGGCATTGCGTGAATTCGCGACGTAGCGACGCAGCAGGTCGTCGATCGCGCTCGTCTTGACTAGGCCGCTCGGCGCGACAAATCGCCGGTCGACGTAGCCGAACTGGAGGCCGGTGCCGGCGCCCGCGGCAAGCCGCTTCTGCTCGATCGGCTCCTGCGCGCGCCGGCCCGCGCCACCGACGACCGCCTTCCAGTCGATGCCCGAGACGAACTTCTCGAGCTCCGCGGCCGGCAGGCCGGCGGCGTAGCCGCCCCCGATCAGGGCGCCCATGCTGGTCCCGGCGA
>Ga0209254_10005929_pt1 | contig 11230 bp, 9 predicted proteins | sample FrelakmetDIP11DI_FD_187148 | JGI IMG/M metagenome (GOLD analysis project Ga0209254, IMG submission 187148) | Freshwater lake sediment microbial communities from the University of Notre Dame, USA, for methane emissions studies - DIP11 DI (SPAdes)... | ecosystem: Environmental > Aquatic >... | reverse complement strand
ATAAAAGATATTATCGGATTAATAAACAGATAGTTAGCCTGAAGACCTGAAATTTGCTGATTCCATTAATTCAATTCACTCTGAGAAATGCATAAGTTAAAAGAATTTTACTTTTACTGTTCAAATCTCCGTTTTTCCTATAAATTTGTAAGCACAATTTCAAAATAAATTATATCCATTAATTGATCTATCTAAAAATGTCAGAAAACATTCATATTGATAATCTTGATAAGAAGATTCTAGATATAATTACAAAAAATGCCAGAATACCGTATCTTGAGGTAGCAAGGGAATGCAATGTATCAGGTGCTGCAATTCATCAGAGGGTTCAGAGACTTATCAAAGCCGGTGTGATAAAGGGATCGGAATTCAAAGTGGATCCTGCACTTGTAGGTTTTAAAACCTGCGCTTATATTGGAGTTTATCTCGATCATCCGGGACATTACCGGGAAATAATCAGTAGTTTCAGAAATATCCCCGAGATAATAGAATGCCACTATACAACGGGAAATTATTCCTTATTCCTGAAGGTTTATACGCGTGATAATGAACATCTTCGGGATATTCTTACAGATAAGATTCAGAATATCCCGGGAGTTGTGCGGACTGAGACACTCATTTCACTTGAAGAATCGATTAACCGTCAGATCCCAGTTCTTTCCGCATAACACAAACAATATCTCTTTCAATGATCCCTTTTTAAAAGAGTAAATGGAACAGTATCTGAGTCTGTACCTCTTTCAAGCACAATTTTTAGCTCCAGGGTATCTGCCGGGATTTCATTTCCGAAAAGCGACAGTTCAAAATTTCTTCTGGCATCATTTCTGATTTCAAAGGTATCCGGGGGTAATCCGTCAACCTTTATCCCAGCAGGCAAACCATCTATCTTCAATTTATAAATATCATTTGTTCCTGAGGTATTTGAAACAGCAACGGAGAGCCTGCGGGGTATACTATCTTCGATGAAAGGTTCCTTCATATAATCCGCCAAAATTACCCAGTCGTCATTATGCCTGACGATTCGCCATGGTGATAGCTTCCAGAGTTTTTCCATTGATGCCATATCGGGTTTAAGAAACACTGAACGATTACTGATGTCTGATTCACCTGATCCGAGTACTACTGGTAACTTGTACTTTGCCAGTACTTTTCGCGTCATGCTGACAGTGTTATCCGTTAATGCATCAAGTGTTGCAGGAGCTGTAAATCCTGAAATTGCAACCGTTGCAATCTTGTTGCCGACAGGTTTGCGCCACCGTTCAGGAATAGCCTTTGTACCACCTATAATACCGAAAATGGAACCCAGGGTTGCACCAGTGCAGTCGGTATCATCGCCGCAATTTACTGCAATACAGATTGATTTTCCAAAATCATTTTCACCGTAAAGCCAGCCAATGATTGTAAAAGCCACATTCCTGGGAGCCTGAAACCAACCCATATCCGCTGTGTTTCTTATCACTGCTGAGCGTGCATCTTTCCAGTCCTTTCCATCTGTCTTTGCCTTTATAGCTGTATTTACTGCCATGGCTACACGACAACCTGCCGGGATCATGGAGAGTCCAAATTTGATAAGTGAGTCACGATCTGATTCAATAAATGCAGCAGATTCTATTGCGGCTGTGAAGATTTCAGCAAAGGTGCCTTCAGCCATGCCATGATCTACACAGGCATCCTCCCTTGCGAATTTAGTGGCCATCGCCGGACTGCCGGGAAAGAGACAAGCCCATATTTCTGATCTTATCCATGCTCCGTTACTGGTTTTCCATTTGGAATTATTGAATTCACCGGAAGCCGGAGGCATGATTCCCGAACGCATATTAACCTTTCCTACGCCATATTCATTCCAGTTTACAGGAACATATCTGAGCCAATATTTGCCAAGGATGAAAGCATCAATATGAGCATCGTTTTCCTCCATTGCCTTGAGCCATAAAATCTGGAGATCGAGGTCGTCGTTCGCTGCAGGCTCTCCTTCCTTCAGGTTTGTATAGAAAGCAATATCATGAATATTTGTATCGCCTTCAAAAGGCATCCCAAGAGTGCCTCCGATGTTTTTCCCAAGCCAGCAGGCATAAACCCTGTCGCGGAAATCATTTTCATTCAAATAGATTTTCTGGTCCTTTTTGCAGGATTGAATTAATAGTATCAAACTGATTGTGATCAGAAGATAACCTGAACTTCTAATATGAGAATTGGCCATAATCGGGTGAATAAAGTTTCAAATAACAGAAATAACAGAAATAGCAATAAATGAGCCTAAGTCAGAGCTTGAAATACAATATCATTTCAGTTTTTCGAGAATTTTAGTCAGCCTTGCAGCATTCTCTTCAATCTCCATAGACTCTTTCCTGAGGCCGGTTACAAATTTGTTCTCATTATATAAACCGCGGACAGCAGTGAAGTCATTCCCCATGGTATTTATATCGCCGTCAATCCCAAATCCGATCCTGCTGCCTGAATCATATTCTTTTTCAGCATCCTTCAGGATCATATTATTAAGTTTAACGGCATTGGATTTCCAGTCATCAATGATCCTGATCAGGCTGCCAGTTGTTATCCTGCCGGGATTATCGCCGGTAATCCGGGCTATCATACTGGCGCACCATACCCAGGAATAATTGCTGTAACCGGAGTAGACAGAGTTAAGATATTCACCCAGTTCTCCAATTGATGTTATTTGACCTGAGTTAACAAAATCGATTAATTCATCAATCTTACCGGCAGGTGAAAATAATCCGCATATTTCGACCCATTTACCTGCACCTTCTGTACCATGAAAAGCCAGCATCTCTTCAAGGTCGGTAATGGATGAGTTATTATCAAGGGGTCCAAGGCGTTTCACAACTTCCTGTCCCAGATATATTTTAACAGCCATTTCATAGTACTTCCTGGTGGTTTTAAGCAGAAGCCTGTTGATGTTTATTCCCTTGTAACTCACATAATCCGGCTTTTTATCGCTTTTTTCCGACAGATCAGTGAGAATATTGATTCCGTTAAGTATTTTGCCGACAATATATGGGTTAAGTAAATCAAAGTGGATCAGGTCGAGCTTACAGGGATCCTTTCTCCGGTCTCTTGCTGGCCATTTGTCACTGTCTCTCCTCGTTCCGACGGTAAAAAGGTTCATTGCAGGTATAAGCTCACTTTTTCCTTTTTCCTCCGAGATGTACGAAAACGGGAAATCGGATGTGTCAAAATTAGCATAATGCTTACCCATAACAACAGTAAATGGTCCTATATGGGCAGGGAGCAACAGGTATGAAAATGAACCGGTTTTGGAACCGCGTTCCAGAATACCCTGATGTACCGGGCCAAGTTTGTACATGTGGTTGCTTTGATTTGTCCCGCTTCCGGCATTGAAAAATGAGACAAGACTGGCAATCAGCAATGTTGATTTATGGTGTGAGACGGTATAGGGCCCTGCGAAAAGGCTGCAGGCTTCACCGTGAAAAGCCTCGCTGTTGGCAAAAAACAATGAATTCTCTGCTGAGAACTGTTTTCCCATTCTTACACCCTGTCCTACAAATGTTTTTTCAATAATTACTCCTCCTTCCACCTTTGAACCCGACATTACAATAAACTTTTTGGCAACAACACCTGTGCCAACGAAGGCGGGGTCTTCCTGACAACTTTCGATTGTACCATCTTCCAGCAAACCGGCTCCCTTAATGACTGACCAGCTGCCAACCATTACGTTCCTTATTACATTTGAATCGAGGATCCTGGCCCCTTTATGGATCACTCCACGGTCCGAGATCTTCGATTTGCAGTAGGCCCTGATCAGGGCAAGCAATCTTGAAATAAATTCAGTATTGTGCCGGTAAAGTACAGCCAGGTATGCAATCTGGGAAGATAGTTTATCAAATATAGGAAGCTCTCTTCCTCCACCTTCATTTAAAACTTCAATCTCTGTTCCGTTACCAAAAGCTGATTCTCCGCTTACAGTAAGCGAGCCAACATTTGATATTGCCACATTGCTTTCAATCAGATAATTTGAAAGATATCTGACATCCGAAATATACACCTGGTCGTCAACCTCGCAGTTACTGAGAAAGCTGTTATAAATCCCGCATTTCTTTGAGATGTTTTCTTCAATTTCAATGTATCCTGAAACAGAGCCAATTTTTATACTTCCTTCAAACCTGCTGTTCAGAATGTTTCCTGGCGAGAATCCTTCTTTTACAGTAATTGTCGCCCAGTTATCTGCATAACAGTTTTGCGAAAGAAGAATATCCACTTCTCCCGTTGTTAGTTGCCTGTAACTCATTTAGGAAATGAATTTATTGCTGATATTGGTTTTTAGTGTAAATGTCAATTACCACTCGCGGTTATCGTAATTTGAGTGTTCAATATCCATGAAGTATTTCACTGTCTGAACATGAAGTTCAGAAGTAGCCTGTTCATCGCATACTATTATGCCTCTCTTGTGCATCTGAAGGATTGAGGCGGTCCACATATGGCTTATGCTTCCCTCTACCATCTCTTTCAGAGCCCTGGCTTTGCTATATCCCGAAATTATAATAATTACTTCTTTTGCATCCATTACTGTTCCGACGCCAACGGTAAGTGCCTGTTTTGGGACTTTTGTAATATCACCGCCAAAAAACCTTGAGTTGGCAAGGATAGTGTCGTACCTTAATGTTTTTATCCTGGTCCTTGATGTAAGAGAGGATCCAGGTTCGTTGAAGGCAATATGACCGTCAGGCCCTATTCCTCCAAGGAAGAGGTCAATGCCTCCCCGGGCCTGGATTCTTTTTTCATACTCAATACACTCTTTTTCAAGGTCTGCAGCATTTCCGTCAAGAATGTTGACATTCTCTTTAGGTATGTCAATATGGTTAAACAGATTATCATACATAAAAAAATGATAGCTTTCAGTATGGTTTTCATCGAGACCGACATATTCATCCATATTAAAAGTGACAACATTTTTGAAAGTTAATTCTCCTGCTTTAAACATTCTGATGAACTCTTTATAGACAGGTATAGGTGAAGATCCTGTAGGTAATCCAAGTATAAAAGGTTTTTCCATTGTAGGATTTGCCTTTTTCATTTTGTCGGCAATATAGGAGGCGGTCCAGCTTCCTATCTCACCCTGGTCTTTTTTAATTATGATTCTCATGGTTTGTTTTTTAAATTGTTGAATTTATCATTTTAAAGGTTTCACTTTTATACTGAAGGACTGAGCATGATCCGGGTATCAGCAACATAACAGCCCTTGGTCTCTTCAAGAACAATCAATGGATTGATATCCAGCTCTTTAATTTGGGGGCATTCAAGAGCAAGCTGGCTCAGCCTCATAAGGCACTCACGGACTGAGGGAATATCAGAGGCGGTTCTCCCTCTGATTCCTTCCAGTATTTTAAACGATTTTATTTGTCTCATCATGGAATCGGCAATAATCTCGTCAACAGGTGCGACTCTGAAACTGACATCCTTAAAAACCTCCACATATAATCCTCCCAGCCCGAACATAATAATAGGACCAAAAGCCTGATCTCTCTTGATACCAAGAATCACTTCCTCGCCATTTAAAATCATTTTGCTTACCTGAATACCTTTGATAATGGCTCCGGGCTTGGCTCTCAGGACATTGTCCATCACCTCTGTATAAGCTTTTCCGGCTTCATCCTCTGAACAGATGTTCAACCTGACTCCTTTCACATCAGATTTATGAATAATATCGTCTGACATGATTTTCATTACAACCGGAAATCCAATATCAGCTGCTGCAGAAGCTGCTTCATCAGGGGAATTAACAAGTTTGCGGGGGACCACCGGGAGTCCATATATCTGCAGAATCTTCCCTGCTTCATCATCAGGCAGCAGGAGATGGTTATTGGCGATTGCATTATCAAGCAATGCATGTACCGTTATTGTGTCGACATCAGTATATATTCTCTGGGGATGAGGATCTATGTCGATATCACGGAAAAAGCGGTAAACCCTTGAGAAACTCCTGCACATCGATTCCGGGAGGATATAGTGCGGGATTTTATTAACAAGCAGGATATCAACTCCGGCTGCAACATCTGCTTCTCCCATGAATGAAGCATAAACCGGTTTTGAATATTGTTTTGAAACCTTTACAACCTCTCTGGCAATGGTTTCTATATCAGTCATTGACTGCGGTGTCAGAATCACGAAAACGGCATCAACGCCCTCATCCTTAAAGGCTCCGTTAAGGGCAATGTTATATCTTTCAGCCTTTGCATCGCCAATTACGTCAACCGGATTCATAATATTTGCAGTAGCAGGAAGGGCTTTTCTGAATTCTTTTATTGTTTCCTCTGAAAACCTGGCAAGCTGCAAGCCGTCATGTATTGCCGCATCGGTAGTCAAAACGCCAGGACCGCCGGCATTTGTGACTATTGCAACCTTATTCGACAGCGGAGCGGGCTGATAAGCGAATGCAATTGCAATGTTGAACATCTCTTCAATATTTTCGCACCTTATTATTCCAGCCTGTTTAAAGGCTGCATCGTAGATCTCGTCATTTCCGGCCAGCGATCCTGTATGCGATGCGGCAGCCGAGGCGCCTGCTTCCGTACGTCCCGATTTTATCAAAAGAACTGGTTTCCCGCTAAGCCTTATGACATCGCGGGCTGCCTGCACCAAAGCCCGCCCGTCAGTAATCTCCTCGAGATATAAAAGAATGACTTTTGTCTTTTCATCCTCCATGAGATAGTAAATGAGGTCAATTTCGCTTATGTCCGTTTTATTACCAAAACTCACGAATTTTGAAAAACCTATATGCTTTGCGAAGGCGTAGTCCAGTACTGCAGTACAGAGAGCACCGCTCTGCGACAAAAAGCCTATATTACCCTGCTCAGGCATTCTGCGGGCGAAAGATGCGTTCAGATTAATACCGGAATCGGTATTTATAATTCCGAGGCAATTGGGACCGATAATGGAAATGTCATATTTCTCAGCAATCTGCCGGAGCTGTCTCTCGCGTTCAAGCCCTTTTTCCCCGATTTCCTTAAAACCGGCTGAAATTATGACAACACCCTTTATTCCTTTCTGTCCGCACTGTTCCAGGGCCAGATGGCAGACTGTACTGGGGAATACAATGATGGCCAGATCGATAGGATCTGATATGTCAACCACATATTTATATGCCTTAATAGAGCAAATTGATTTTTCACACGGACTTACAGGGAAGACAATACCCGTAAATTCAGTTTTAAGAATGTTGAACAGAATATCATACGGAACAGTGCCTTTAACGTTATTGGTTCCCACGACAGCTATTGACCTGGGATTAAATATCCTTATAAGGTTTTGTCTGTGTATTTCTGTTCTTACTGACATTTTCTAACCGTTAATATTGTTTTATTAATCATTAAATGTCTCATTGTTTCAAAAGCGGAATTATACAAAATGACCAACCGGAAATTTCTAATTTCTCTGAATTAAAAGCTCGCTGATCAGCTAAAGGTAAGTACTTATGAAATCAGCAGCTTCAGAAATTGTCTGGATCTCCAGTGATTTCTGTTCATCCAGTTCAACATTGAATTCTTCCTGAAAGCCGGCTACCAGCAGAATACTTTGCATGGATGAAGCTCCTAAGTCGAATGAAAAGTTCGAATTCTCAAGAATTTCAGATTCATCAATTTCAAGGACTTTTGCAGTTACCTTTTTTACTCTGTTTTTTATTTCTTCCAGGTCCATGTCAGTACGTTTTTTTAAGTTCCGGATCGGTTTTGTTAAGAATTGTATCTGATTACATTAAACTGCTTTAAATAAATACGATTCAAAGCTGATAAATATAAAATGGCAAGATCAAATATAGTTTTTTTTAATATATCTCAATAGTGGGTATTAAATTATAAAGACTTACCCGCGAAACACCGGCATTATGACCAGCAACTTTTTAAGGTTCAGCTTTATTTGCGATGATAAATGCCCAGCCCTATTAAAACCTGTTGCTGAAACTAATTGAAATTAACAATAAACATCAGATTTGTACAGCTTTCAGGTCAGAGTCAATCTTATTTCTGAAATGGTCCTGAAAATGATCTCTGTTAACAGTAGTTCTGGTTTAAATAGGGGGGCTACCTTGTTAAAATAAATTTGACTTTGGCTTTTCACTTGTGTAAATTTGATAAAAGAATGCTTTTTACATACTGATGAAAGGATTTTCACAAATACAGAAATTTATTTCCCTACTTATGATTTTCTACTTGTTACTGTATTTTTCTGGTTGCCACAGTACAAAGATTATTTCAAAATCTGATCTTCTCATTCCAAACTCAAGCAAGTATTTTTATTTAGTCCATTGCGAACAATTAAAATATCTGCTAGAGAAGTCAACAATATCAAATGATACATTATCTGGTAAAATCATAAAAATATATGCGGATAATTCCAATGATAAAGGGAAAATAATTCATTTATATCTTTTATCAGACTCCGTGGTTAGCATGGATAAAAAAGGAGAGCACCTTAGTGTGCCACTTAATGGGATCGCACAAGTTTGTTTCCAAGAGATTAAAGGAGTAGGACTATTTTTCATTGGCTTTGGTTCAGGTTTGTTGCTGTGGTTCGCTTTCTTAATGTATTTATCCCGTTCTGTTCAGTAACATCATTTCTCATTAACTATATGCGTATATGAAAATAATCCTGCATTATATTAACTCAATACGAGTTTTCGGAAATAAGCTTGGTTGGTTCATTATTTCAGTGTCTGTTGGATTTCTGAAGAATTATTTTAAAAAAAGATCAAAAAAGATGATTAGGAAAAAATTGACTTTGTCTGTTTGCCAATGTAACTTTGGTTAAACGATACTAATTAAGGACCTATGACAGAATATTCCCATAAACAGAAGTTAATATCACGATTAATGATTTTTATTCTGTTAGTATGCCTGTCTTGTTCTACCTATACCAGGATTATCTCAAAGTCAGAAATTACCTCTCTCAACAATAACAAGTATACTTATATTGTCCACGGCGAACGGCTAAAGTTACTTCTCGAGCAATTGACAATTTCAAATGATACATTATCTGGTAAAATTAAGCAGACATATCCGGAGGATTTCTATGTTGACAATTCCAATTATGAAGGGAACTTGATTCATTTATATCTCTTATCAGACTCAGTGGTTAAAATTGATAATAAAGGAGATGGCCTTAGTGTGCCACTCGACGGAATCGCACAAGTTAGTTTGCAGGAGGTAGAGGGATTAAGCTCATATTTAATTGGCTTTGGTTCAGCTTTGTTGATGGGTCTTGTTGCTATCCTTATTCTTTCCGCCCTCAATTATTAAATGTGATATTTACTTATTGTCAATCCTATGAAATCAGCACCGGGGGCTTTTTATTTAAATGCGGCACCTCCTGATTGAATTGTTTCGGCCGGCAGTGTCAGTGTCGGACTTGGAAGGAAATGCCGTCGAGATAAAAAAGCAGTTTACCAGATTATGAGACATAATAAAGAAAATAATAATTCATTCTTTTATTCTCCAAACTTCTATATCTTCAGGATAGTTAAGTCCATGTGCAAATATCTCATATTCCCCCGTTGAAATACTTATTTTATATATTCTTCCTTTGTAAACTGTAGCATAAGCATAATTATTGATTACGACGAGAGATGTGATACTACCTTCAGGAAGCTTAGTAATTAAGAATAAGGAGTTATCCAGAGCTTTAATAAAACCCCATATTTTGTTAAACTGACAAATATAGTAAATGCCATCACTATAATCAATTGCACCAAGCCACCCAAATAAATTTGAAAGATCTTTAAAAACTGAAACTTCATAAGAATCCAGATCTACTTTAAGTATTTTATTCTCCCCATTCTCAGAAACAATTAAAGAGTTATCCACTACAATACCGTTCACATTCTGGTTTAAAATGTTTGGTTCTGTTAGCATTCCAACTGTTTTCAAATGATTTCCTATTGAATTGATAAAATAAATGCTATCGTTCCAATTATCGTAAAATGCAAATTTTGAATCATGAATGGCTGTAAAATAACCCCTGCATCTCTCTGGTATTGGAATTCTGTTAATGATATTTCTTGTCCTATCATATTCCAACAATTGCTCCCACCACAGCAAAACAAATAAACTATCGTTATGCACCTCAATACCATAAAACGCGTCAGGTTCTATAATAAAATTGTCTGCTTTACCGCTCGAATCGACATGTATTATTCCATCTCTGGTATTTACTAAAAAGCTATAATCCCTAATCTGTGTGGATGAATTAGTCACCTGAAGGTTAATAGTTTCAGTTGATTGGCTTCCATTGCTATTCGCCACCACCGTACATGAAATCTGATATATTCCAGGGGATACAATGGCAAGCCAGATAACAGATGAGCTTGTATCTGAGATTATTCTGCCTGAACTGGCTGCCCAGACGTATGTCAGAGTACTTCCACCAGGATCATATGCTGAACAGGTAATAGTTGTAAATTCATTATATTTTATGGTATCCTGATCTGGTGACAGACTTGTAATGACAGGTGGTTCATGTTTTGTAATGACAGGAGACACATCTTTCTGGCAGCCTGTAAAAACTATTAATGGAATAATGAATATCAATGTCAGCCCTGTTTTCATTTCCCCCTTATCATGGTTTCAATAAATTGCCATTGTAAGATTTGAGATAACAAAGATGCCTTAATACTTAAAATTTTTACAAGATATAACAAATTAAATAGTAAGTCAAGGCTCGTTTGAAATCCCGCTTTATCTTAAAAGAAATATCATAAGACCTTTTTACTTGCTTTGAAGCAAATAAAAAAGCGACATCTCCTGGTTTATTTGTGGAATAAATGTCTCGCTGCATTTGAACCTACTTGATTAAAAGTAAGGTTCGACGAATAGGAACTGCCGCTGTATCAAATATCACAAATAAAATTCAGTTTAGCAAGAAAATGTTGTTTCAGTGAGTTCAATACCTGATCAGGAAAATTTATTTTGTATTAGCACAACTGTAGCACAACCAGACCTCTTAAAAACAACAAAGCCGCTGATTTACAACGGCTAAGCTTAAAATAATAGTGATCCAGCTGGGATTCGAACCCAGGACCCCATCCTTAAAAGGGATGTGCTCTACCAGCTGAGCTACTGAATCAAAATTTCATTATTAAAAGAACCCAGAACCCTCCCGCAAGGCGGGATGCTCTACCTGCTAAACTACTGAATCAAAATTTCATTACTAAAAGAACCCAGAACCCTCCCGCAAGGCGGGATGCTCTACCTGCAAAGCT
>Ga0209254_10005928_pt1 | contig 11231 bp, 6 predicted proteins | sample FrelakmetDIP11DI_FD_187148 | JGI IMG/M metagenome (GOLD analysis project Ga0209254, IMG submission 187148) | Freshwater lake sediment microbial communities from the University of Notre Dame, USA, for methane emissions studies - DIP11 DI (SPAdes)... | ecosystem: Environmental > Aquatic >... | reverse complement strand
CTGGTTCAATTGTTCAGCGGCACATACCCAGCCTGTAAATGCCAACCAGAAAGCATATGCCGCATGGTGGCTCTGGGCAAGGCTCGCCGGATGGAACGGCAAATAATGTTGTAGGGGCGTTGCATGCAACGCCCTTACAATTCATTCAGTTATCTCATACACCACGCTCGTTAGCGGAGAATTTGACCCTGCGTTCAATCCTATCTTCATAAGATAATCGCCTGTATAGCTCCTTCCACTTTCTGACACTCCGGGTCCCATTCCGGGTCCTCTTCGCCCTTCATTAGAAACATTTATCTCCTGGACTTTATATGTCTTGTCAGGATCAAGCCCCTGGAGCCTGACCTTGTTCAATGTTTCCCCGTATCTGGCGTTCAGTGTATAGCCAAACAGGACAGCCCTGCTTTTTGTGCTGTTAACATACATCAGAACAGCCTTGTTTTCTTCGTATGGAGAAATCAGCCTGTAAAGATCTCCTGTATAAATGATATCTTTGATCCTGTTATAGGTTACAACGGCATTCTGGCTGAACTTCAATTCATTTTCAGTCATTTTATCCACTTCGATGTCAAATCCCAGCTTTCCCATCATTGCCACATCTGTTCTGAATTTAAGCGACTGTTTGCCCCATGAGGTAACATGATTGCAGACTGAAATTGCCGGGAAGAAGTATGAATAACCCCACTGGATATATATCCTTTCAAGGCCATCGGTATTGTCGCTTGCCCAGAACTCAGTGAAATACTTCAAAGCTCCATAGTCAACTCTTCCGCCTCCTCCGGAACAAAGCATTACCGGCAGATGAGGATATTTCTGACGAAGACGCTCAAGGACACCATAAAGGCTGTTAACATAATCGACGTAAAGATGTGATTGTTTGTCTTTCAGCCAGACCGAATAAGCATTAGTCATCATCCTGTTGCAATCCCATTTGATAAAAGCAATCCCGGGATTTACAGTAAGCATTCCATCTACAACATTATAAACAAACTCCTGTACCTTAGGATTTGTAAGATCGAGCACGAGCTGGTTTCTGAAGTAATTCTCCGGCCGGTTCGGGAGTTTAAGTATCCAGTCGGGATGGGTTTCATAAAGTTCACTTTTCGGATTGACCATTTCAGGTTCGATCCAGATCCCGAATTTCACACCTCTGGCATCAGCTTCTCTGACGAGATAGCCTAAGCCGTTCGGAAGCTTTGCTTTGTTTTCCTGCCAGTCGCCTAATCCGGTACGGTCGTTATTCCTGGGGTATTTATTGGCGAACCAGCCATCGTCGAGCAGGAATACATCAAGCCCCATTTTTTTGGTATCATCGAGAATGCCGGTAAGCTTTTTTTCATCAAAATTGAAACCTGTGGCTTCCCAGTTATTCAGCAGTGTAAGACGTGAACCGGTTCCGTCAAGCACTCCGTATTTTGTCGCCCATTGATGCAGGTTGCGGCTAGCCTGGCCTTTCCCTGCCGCAGAAAAGGTAAAGATCATTGAGGGAGTCCTGAATACTTTTCCTGGTTCAAGCGAATACTCAGAAGCAAAGGGATTTATCCCTGAAATAACCCTTAAAGAGCCTTTCTCATCAACTTCAAAAAGGAACCTGAAATTCCCCGACCATCCCAGGGTACCTGCAATGACCTGGCCGTTATTTTCATCCGACTTTTCATTCAGCGACAGCATGAACACAGGAGTCTGATACATATGAGCACGTGTTCCGAGTTTTGTATCAAGTATCTTTATTCCGGCTGTCAGCTCGCTTTCCTGCATTTTCATCTCTTCAGCCCAATCGCCATGAAACTGGGTCAGCCAGTATTTTTCGGCATCGAAATGGAGCATTGATGAAGCATAATTGAATATTGTTACAGGTTTCTTTTCAGTGTGCTTTATTTCGACCCACTGTTCAATGATGTCTTCATTTTCGAAAATTTTAAAATTAAGTGTTACTTCAAACGGGTAAACAGGATCCTTTAGCAGGATTTTATGAAGGTAATAGCCTGGCCAGTCAGGATTTGAACTAAACACCTGACCAACATATTTCAGCTCAAGTGATGGATTCCCATCGTTATGTGTTGCACGTACAGCTGGTTCAAAAAGGTTGTCGGTGCCGAATGTTGCATATGCAGGGTGTCCAGCATCTCTGGTCCGGTTAAGATTATCAGTATTCATCAGCTTCGGTCCGAAGTAGGACTGATATAGTCTTCCATCCCTGTTGCTGACCCTGAAAACCAGGCTTGTATTTTTGGTGGCAAAGGGAATGATGAGGTCAGGGGTCTGCTGCACCTGCTGTCCTCCGGCAGGCGGCGGCCCAACAGGATCCTGTGAGCTTAGTGTTAATCCGGTTGCGAAAAAAAAGAGAACATAGAATAATTTCTTCATTTTGGTTGTTTTTAATTTGTAGTTTTGATCATTTATGTAAGATGCTGGTTGCTAGTTGCCATCCTTCGCTGAAGCTTTGGCTGGTAAAACTTGTTGCTGGGAGGTTAAACGTTTTGAATTTCTTTTACCCCATACCTCATACCCCATACCCCATACCCCATACCCCATATTTTGATTTCTGACAACCGAAATTAGCCAATTATTTCCATTTTCATGATAAAAAAAGCTTTCACACCCCTGTTAACCATTTTTAACTTACATAAAGACTTAAGACATTTTAAATGATCAGCTAATATTTTATTTTTGGTGATTCTATTATTGGCACTTTTCTGAAATGATACTAACCTATACTACCCGGAAAGACATCATTGTCTTTATCACTTTATTTTTTGCCTTTGCAGATTTCTCATCAAATATTTTTGCAGTCAGTCTTACACAGCAGGATACAATTCCGCAACGCGACCAGCCCATAAAACAACCTGTATATACCACATCACGCCTTGTTACGGCAAAACCTGATATCGACGGAAAGCTTGATGATGAATGCTGGAAGCAGGGCATCTGGGCAGGTGATTATCACCAGTTCATTCCCAATGAAGGTGCAAAACCGACTTATCCTACTGAGCATAACATACAATATGATGACAAGAATATTTACATAGCTTTCAGGGCATTTGACCCGGAGCCCGGCAAAATTCACAGATATGCTGATACAAGGGATAATATTGTAGGTGATATGGTAGGGATAAATTTCGATAGTTACCGCGATTACCGGACAGGTTTTGAATTTACTATAACAGCATGGGGCCAGAAAGTCGACCTGGTACTATTCAATCCCAATAACTGGGATTTTAACTGGAATGCGGTATGGAAGGGCAAAGTTGGAATGGAAGACTCAGCATGGGTTGCAGAGATTGAGGTTCCGTTGAGTCAGCTTCGTTACAGCAATGAGGATGAACAGGTCTGGGGTTTGCACACATGGAGATGGATCGATCGCTTCCAGGAGGAAAGCAACTGGGAAATCCAGACAAGAACCGGTCCGGGTATGCTTTATAACTATGGGGAATTAAGAGGTATAAACGGATTAAAAAAATCCCGGCGTCTTGAATTACTGCCATACGTTCTTGGTGACCTGAAGACCATGGAAGAAGAGCCTGGAAATCCATATACTCAAAACGGCAGAGCCTGGGGAGGGAATGTGGGACTTGATGCCAAGATTGGAGTAACGAGCAACTTCACTGTTGACCTGACTGTTAATCCTGATTTCGGACAGGTGGAATCAGATCCCTCAGTGATGAATCTTACGGCATTTGAGACTTTTTATGAAGAGAAAAGGCCTTTCTTTCTTGAAGGGCTTACCATTTTTGATTACAAATTCGACCGGCAAAATCTTTTTTACTCAAGACGGATAGGTCATTCACCATCCCGGACCATTAATCCCGATGATGGACAATTTGTAAATTCGCCGGATATGACCACTATCTGGAGTGCAGCCAAATTCAGCGGGACAACATCAAAAGGATTGTCGGTGGGACTCATACAAAGCATTACAGCAAATGAGTACGCTCAGATCACAGACAGCGAAGGCAATGAAACAGCCCAGATAGTTGAACCTTTGTCCAATTACCTGGTCGGACGTATTCAAAAGGGATATAATGCCGGTAATACAGTAATTGGAGGAATCTTCACTTCTGCAAACCGTTTCATCAAAGACAAAGAACTTGAATTTCTCAGCAATGATGCATTTACGGGGGGACTTGATCTGCTTCATCACTGGAAGGATAAAGAATTCTTTGTAGATGCTAATATAACAGGCAGTTATATTCAAGGAAGCGAAGAGTCGATCACCGCCCTGCAGGAATCTGCTGCACGATATTACCAGCGTCCCGGAGCGGATTACCTTAACTTTGACACTACCAGGACAAACCTGAGCGGTTTCGGTGGCAAAATCAAGGTCGGTAAAGGATCAAAAGGATTCTGGAGATATTCTACTGCTCTCTCCTGGCTGACACCCGGGTTCGAAATCAATGATCTCGGGTATATGAGAACCGCTGATCAGATTGAAAATCAGAACGAGGTCTCATATCTTATAACCAAACCTGTTTCAATATTCCGGACATTTACTATTGGCCTTGAACAAAGGAATTCATGGAATTTTAATGGCACTTATCTGGGATCGGATGCCGAGGTGGCTCTAACCACTGAATTTACAAACCAGTGGAGTCTCAGAGCCGAAGTAGCTTATCATTCAAAGGATATTGATACCAAAATATTACGGGGAGGATATGATATGCTTATGCCGGCAAGCACTGAACTTTCAGGTATACTGAAAACTGATGCATCAAAAAAAATCATTGCGATGCTGGGTTTTGGTTACCAGGTAGCCGGGAATAATTCAGCAAAATCATACACGTTTGAACCAGGATTTTCAATCAGACCTTTCAGCATGCTAAAGATCGGAGTGACAGCTACCTATCAGGAGAACACTGATGAGCTTCAATATGTTGAGACAAAGGAATTGTCATCGGAATTTGGTACCCGGTATGTCCTGGGCACAATTGACCAGACTACACTGGGGCTGACATTCAGGGCCGACCTTAACCTGACGCCGGAATTCTCAATTCAGTATTATGGAAGTCCCTTTATGTCAAAAGGAGCCTATACGGAACTTAAACGGGTTACAAGTCCTGAAGCAGAGGATTACGAAGACCGTTTTGCGATTTATGATAATCCGGTGCTTGTAGATGACTCGTATCTGTTATATGATTTCGATAGTGGCTCATTACCGGCGATATATTCAGTAGAAAATCCGGATTTCAATTTTCACCAGTTCCGGTCAAACCTTGTCGCCAAATGGGAATACCGGCTCGGATCTTTTATCTATTTTGTGTGGTCAAGCGAACGTACAGGGAAAAATGGTTCTTCAGATGCCTCACTCGGCGATTCATTCAGGTTTCTAAGGGATGTATATCCAAATAATATCTTCCTGATCAAATTAAACTACTGGTTCTCGCTCTAGACAAACGGAACTACCTGAAAAACTTATTTCAATGATAAGGATTATTGCAATAATGGAGCAATAAATGAGTTTATATTTCAATTGAACCTGATTTGCTTAAAATGTCAGAAATTAGCCTGATTTCCGTAAATCAATTACTAATTGGTTTTATTAATCAGAAAAGCTGGTGAGATACCGCGAAACAAAAACAGGGTATTGAAGCAGGTTTAAGCAGGGCACAGCTGATTTTTGGTCATATGAAAATGTAACATTAGTCTTTGAAATAATGCAGAAGGTCAAAATATTGTATTTTTTCTCTTGCAGGCTTACAAAAATAGCCAATTTTGGCATAGATAATAGCTCTGGGTCATGATTGGTTTATGTTCGAAAGTTGTTCATAATCTTTGATACTCTGATAATGAAGATATTGATTTGTGAAGATAATCCAATGGCGATGAGGACCCTGTCAGTTGTTCTTGAAAGGGAAGGATTTGAGGCTGATGTGGCAGAAGACGGGAATGAAGGAATGGAATTACTTCAGAAGAATGATTACGATCTTTTGGTCATTGATATACATCTTCCTTACCGAAGCGGACTTGAGCTGATAAAATTTGTGAGGTCCGACCAGGGGAAAGATACTCCCGTGATAATTCTTTCAGCTTTCAGCGATAATCAAATGCAGCGTCAGGCCGGCGAACTGGGGATCAGCAGCTATATAGTCAAGCCCTTTAATCCGGTTGACCTGGTGACCAGGATAAAATCAATTCTCAACAAATAAATCATGCGAAGACTTCTAATACTTTTATTTGTTGGGCTTTTTATCCCCGGACTGTTAAATGTTTCACAACTGTTATCACAGGAGAGCATTGATCCGGAAGCCGAATATCTCAGGATACAGACAATGGCTTTTAACGGTGAATATGAAACCGCTGCTGCAGATGCCCGTAAACTTGTAAATGCTTTTCCATCATACGGAGATGCCAGAATTCTCCTTGGCCGGATTCTTGCCTGGCAAAAAGAGTATTCCCAGGCTGCTTCCGTAATTGACACCCTTCTTAAAACTGAACCGGATAATGCTGATGCTCTGGCGGCCCGACGTGACATATCGCTTTGGTCAAAAGAAAGATCAGCCGTCACGACAGATCTGCGAACCGGCTATTCATTCGATTATTTCGCTGAGCCATACACCCGGTTCTGGCAGGTTTTTACTGTAGGAGCGGGGCACAAATTTAACTGGGGTCCAGCTGCAGCCTATGTGAATATCGGGAATCTGATTACCGATGCTGAAACTAATCTTGAAGCCACTGAGGTTCAGTTTGAGCTTGAGGCATATCCGACACTTTCAAAAAAGAATTATGCCTACCTCGATTATGCTTATAGTCCGGGAACATATTTCCCCACCCACAGGGCAGCAGTGGAAATATGGCAGGTCTTGCCTGCCGGATTTGCTGTATCGGCAGGACTAAATTATTACTATTTTGACAGGAATATTTTTATAGCCCTTGCTTCTGTTGAAAAATACCTGGGGAAATACTGGCTCTCAGGAAAAGTGTATGTTTATTTTAAAGATGATGGACCTACTGCATCTTTCTATCTGAATGTAAGAAGATATTTCAATGATTTTAATTACCTTCAACTGACCTTGGGTGCAGGTACAGCTCCAGATGAACCATTTGATATTCAGTCAGATATAATGCGGCTCAGTGCGCAAAGTGCAAGACTTACATATAATTTTGCCGTTAACGGAAAGTTTACCGTACGACTGGGAGCTGGTTACTCCAGGGAAGAATATGAGGAATCGGTGATGAGAAACAGATTTGAAGGTAATATTAACTTGATTTATGCACTTAAAGTGAAGTGATGAAATATAGGTTTCTGATAATATTATCACTTCTTTTATTCACTGCGCTGCGGGCAGGGCCGGTTGTTAATACATCACCTATATCAAACAAGCCCTCACCAATCTATATTACTGACGGCATCAACCTGATCACGTCAGACTTGAACAGCTCGAGGCTGGATAATCTTATCAGCCTTTCAAAAGATATTTATCCTATTCAGATCGGGGCATTCAGGATAAAGACATATGCGGAAAAAATGCTAACAAAGATCTCACGGGTCCTGGGTGAGGATGTTATTATGATCGAGGAAGAAGGTTTTTATAAGATTCGTGTTACAAGGTTAAACAAAGCAAAGATAACCAGTTACCTGGAACAGGGTAATACAAGCGAAAGCAGGGCAGAGTTTACAACTCAAATTCGTGCTTTGGATACGACAGTTAATCTCACTACCCCGGGCGATACAAATTACGTAGAAGAGACAATCCCCGATACGGTTTCAGCCCCTCCTGTTGTTGCGGTTGAATCAACTCCCCTTGTCGAACCCATGAAAGAACAGCATCCGAAAATATTCCTGTTCAGGAATGACAGCCCCTGGCTTAAACGGATTAATTATTTCGGGAAATCATTTGCTCTTGTCAATGCATTGATCATCACCATAGTGATATCAGTCGTAACAATGATCATCCTGCTTATTGTCATTCTCCTTAACAGGACCAGGATGGAAAAGGAAGAAGACCTGAAACAATACCTTGCTGAAACCTACCAGGGCATGATCATTGATTATCTTTTTACAGGCAGCAGCCCCGACAGGTTCCGTCAAATAGCTTCTGATACGTACAGGCGACAGGCGCTGATTGATCAAATGATCGATGTCAGCGTTAATCTCAAGGGAGACGCAGAGGAAAAGCTTTGCAATCTTTATCTTTACCTTGGACTGGACAGAGATTCGATAAACCGGGCAAATAATTTCCGCTGGCACAAGAAAATTAAGGGATTCCGTGAGCTTGCCTTTATGAATATCAAGGAAGCAAATCAGGTTATTTATAAGGCACTGAACTCAAAAAATGAAATTCTCAGGATGGAAGCCCAGATAGCTCTTGTAAGGCTGACAGATGAAGACCCTTTCAGCTTTTTGTTCCAGCTGAGAAGACCATTCTCCTTATGGGAGCAGATCACACTTCATGAGCTGATCATTCAACACGATATTCCGGTACCGGAATTTAAGAAATGGCTTAAAGCTTCCAATCCAACAGTGGTTATGTTTGCGCTGAGGATGATCAGGGAGTTTAAACAAAAAGGTGCCGAAGAGGATATCAGGGAGACTCTTGAACACCCTTCACCGGAAGTCAGAAAGCTTGCTGTTCAGGTTGCGGGGGACCTTGAAATGAGGTCGACCCTCGAAGTAATGAAAAGAATTTACAAAGTTCAGGAATATAACACATGCCTTGAAATAATAAGAGCAATGGCCAAGATGCCTGATCCTTCATTAATGGGATTCCTGAAACTGGTCCTCGACAAGGAGGATGATGTTCAGCTTCAGATTGAAGCTACAAAGGCTATTGAAAACAATGGAGAGGAAGGCGTAAAAACCCTTGTAAAACTTATGAAATCTGAATACAAAAACTATAATATTATTGTTCGTCACGTACTTGACCGCAGGATATTCTAAAAGCTATGGGATTTATTTTCGCACATATTATTTTCTATCTCACTCTGTTCCTGTTCGGAACATACCTTATGCTTGGTGTGTTTTCGGCCATAGCCTTGCGTAAATACCTCCGGAAGAATAGCTATATAAACTACAACTCCCTGGTTCTGTCGCCGCTAAGCCCGAAAATTTCGATCATTGCACCCGCATATAACGAAAGCAAGACCATAATTGACAACATCCGCACTTTGCTTTCTCTTTACTATAACAACTTCGAGGTTGTTATTGTAAACGATGGATCGACCGACAATACTTTTGATCTGATGAAGGAAGCCTATGACCTGATAAGGGTCAATTATTATTTCGACTACCGTATTCCGTGCGAAAGAATCAGGGGAGTCTACAGATCAAAAAACCCTTCATATAACAGGCTGACTATTATCGATAAAAACAACGGGGGAAAAGCCGATTCATTGAATGCAGGGATAAATATCTGTCACAGCGATCTCTTTGTATCGATCGATGCCGATTCAATAATCGAAGCTGACTCGATTCTAAAGCTGGTTAAGCCATTTCTGGAAGAAAAGGATAAGAAGGTCATTGGCACAGGTGGCGTAATAAGAATTGTTAACTCATGCGAGATTGAGCGCGGTCATATAAGAGAAATAAAAATCCCCTCACAAATATTGCCGCGTCTGCAGGTTCTTGAGTACACCAGGGCCTTTCTCCTCGGGCGTATGGCCTGGAGTCATCTTGACGGGTTGATGCTTATCTCAGGTGCAATGGGTATCTTCGACCGCGAAATCGTAATAAAGGCTGGTGGTTACAGCGTAAAAACAGTAGGGGAGGATATGGAGCTGGTACTCAGGATGAGGCGTTATATGGCTGAAACTGATAAAAAATATGAGGTGACGTATATCCCTGATCCATTGTGCTGGACAGAAGTGCCCTCTGATCTTAAATCGCTGCGGAAACAAAGAACACGGTGGACCAGGGGACTTGTTGAATCTCTCCGGACTCACCGCAAGATGTTCTTTAACAGCAGCTACGGACGCCTTGGCCTTCTGGGTTATCCATACTGGTTTTTCTTTGAGTGGATGGCTCCCCTGGTTGCATTTTCAGGGTTCATATATACAATCTATCTCATTGTAAGGGATGCGCTAAACTGGCCGTTCTATCTTTTGCTCTTCCTTTTTGTCTATTCCTTTGCGGTATGTCTTTCGACCTGGGCTGTGTTATTTGAAGAAATAACCTTTCATAAATACAAAAGGAAAAGGGATGTTTTTAAACTCATTGGCGTGGCGCTTATCGAACCTTTCTTTTATCCGGTTCATACCTATTTTGCAATCATTGGTAATCTCGAAGCCCTTCGTGGCAAGAAAGGATGGGGCAGCGCAGAACGATCGGGATTTGAAAAGAAGAAGAAACCGAAAAATAAAATCGCTGAAAACGATACAGATTTCAATCAATAAAATCCGGTATAGCATTTAATCCGGTTCTGATAACATCCAGAGACTTTTTCTCCCTGGCTTCAGTTGCAGGAGCCACCATCCAAAGCGGCCATGAATACCGACTGATTGATGAGGTTACAGCCTTGTCAAAATAGACTGATACTGCTATCCCGTCTGATGAAGATGATGATATTACATAAGAATATCCTCCGTCGTACGAAACTGCTCCATCAATAACCTTCATCTGGGTGGGATCGCGGAAATAAAGCAGCGTCCAGGGTACACGCACCTTAATTTTACTTCCGCTCCAGGCTGCTGCAGCACGGTTCCCAAACCCGAAGTCTGAAGCATTTTCCAATGGCACCTTGCCCAGGTCCTGTTTTGTCATGGCAAATCCATCGTTGATCCATTGCATAACCACCCATGGAGCACCATCGGTTACTGTACTGTAAAACTTTTGAACTGAATGGTCGGCGAGATCAAATCTGGGGGTAAGCCCGTTCATATCATAAGCCTCCGTTACGTGATATAAAGCTGTATCTTCCGACAATACCATAGTAAGCAGAAATTCTGACCTGTTGCTCAGGCTTTTGCCGTTAGGTAGTTTTGACTCTCCGAAACTAGCCAGATATGTATCAAATGCAACCATTACAGTATCTCCGGAAGTCAAAGTCCTGTTGGTTTCTACTTCAAGAAAGAAATAGCTGTTGTCGTTTGTGGCACTTAGCTTTTTTACCGGACCGGCAGGTTTGTCAGTCACATATGAGGCATATGGAAGCACACTGATCTGGTCGAATGTCAGCAGACCGAAGTTCTGTTCCGGGGAGGCAAGATTATGCCATAGCTGACGGGTTGGAATTGTTGTGCCTCCCGATGTCATTCCGTAAGCCTCCAGATAGGCAACTATCCAGGTTGGCTTAAACCAT
>Ga0209254_10005927_pt1 | contig 11232 bp, 7 predicted proteins | sample FrelakmetDIP11DI_FD_187148 | JGI IMG/M metagenome (GOLD analysis project Ga0209254, IMG submission 187148) | Freshwater lake sediment microbial communities from the University of Notre Dame, USA, for methane emissions studies - DIP11 DI (SPAdes)... | ecosystem: Environmental > Aquatic >... | reverse complement strand
GCGACCAGCTCGAGCAGGTGGGGGCCGATCTCGAGCAGCGAGATGTCGCACCCGCCACAGCTGCCGGCCCAGTACATCGCGATCTTGGCCTTGCTGACCGCGTTCATGGCTGTGCCCCCCACGGCTGCAAATCGCGGCCGTGACCGACCCCCCGCGCGCGCTGGCGCCCCGGCCAGTCGAGCGGCCCCAGGGCGCGAACGCCAGCAACGGTGTCGCGCACTAGCCGCGCGAACTTCTCGCCCTCCGCCGCGCTCACCCACTCGAAGACGAAGCGGCCGGGCTCGATGCCGAACGCCTCGAGCATCCGGCGGAGCAGCGGCATCCGCGCCATCGTCTTGTGGTTGCCGGAGATGTAGTGGCAGTCGCCGATGTGACAGCCGCACACCATGACCCCATCGGCGCCGCGGGCGAAGGCGGTGGTGATCAGCTCGGGGTCGATCCTGCCCGAGCACATCAGGCGCACGATGTGGACGTTGTGCGGGTACTTCAGGCGCGCGGTGCCGGCGTTGTCGGCGCCGGTGTACGAGCACCAGTAGCAGAGGAAGGCGATGATGCGCGGCTCCCACCCGTCGGGGCTGGTGGCTGCCGTTTCGGCGATCGGATCGACCATGGTTCGCTCCTTCCCGTCAGGCGGTGACCGCGCCCGAGCGATCGGCGAGCAGTGCGTAGACCTCGGCAAGGACCTGGGCGTCGGTGAAGCCGGCCTGCTCGATGGCTTTGCTCGGGCAGGCCGCGGCGCAGGTGCCGCACCCGGTGCACAGGGCCTGGTTGACGACGGCGACCCGCTTGACTGGGTCGCGGGTGATCGCCGTGTACGGGCACACCCCGAGACAGGTCTGGCACCCCGTGCACAGCGCCTCGTTGACCTTGGCGGTGAAGGGGTCCATCTCGACCTGGCCCTGAGAGATCATGGCCGCCGCCTTGGAGGCGGCGGCCGAGGCCGCACCGGCGGCCTCGGTGATGTCCATCGGCCCCTGGCAGCAGCCGGCCAGGAAGACGCCGGAGACCGCCAGCTCCACCGGCCGCAGCTTGGGGTGGACCTCGAGCAGGAAGCTGTCGTAGCCGACCGCGCAGCGGTACATGCCGACCAGCTCACTGATGTCGTGAGGTACGACGCCGGTGGCGAGCACCAGCAGGTCGAGGGGGAGCTCGACGTCGAGGCGGTCGGTGAGCAGGTCCTGGACTCGCACCACCACCGGCGAGTCGCCGCGCGGGTTCTTCTGGACCCGCGGCGGGTGCCGGGGGTCGAAGCGGATGAACAGCTCCCCGGACTCGGAGGCCCGCTCGTAGTACTCCTCGTGGCCCCGGCCGTAGGTGCGGATGTCCTGGTACATGTTGTAGATCGTCGCGTCCGGGTGGTGGTCCTTGATGGTCAGGGCGGCGTGCAGGGCGCCGGTACAGCAGGTGCGGGCGCAGTAGTCCTTGACCTTGCCGTCCGGCTGGCGCTGGTTGACGCCCTCGATCTGGCGGGCGCCGACGCAGTAGATGAAGCCGATTCGCGGCCGGGTGACTCCGTCGAGCGGCAGCTGGCCCCCGGTCGGGCCCTCCGGGTCGAGGTAGCGGATCAGCTGCTGGAGGGTGAGCACGCGCGGGAAGATGCCGTAGCCGTACTCGCCGTACAGCGGCTCGTAGGGGTCGTAGCCGGTGGCGAGCACGATCACGCCACATCGAACCTCGACCTCGTGCGGCTCAGCCTCGAGCTCGATCCCCTTGCCGCCAACCGCCCACACACACTTGCCACACTTCGTGCAGGTGTGCCAGTCGATCGCCGGCATCGGCGGCCAGCACCCCGGGTAGGCCATGTAGATCGCCTTGCGCCTCGACAGCCCGAAGTCGAACTCGTTGACCGTCTCCTCGGGGCACGCGGCGATGGCGTTGCCGCGGTAGGCGAGGTGCTTGTTGACGCCGCGCGGTGTGATCCGGATCTTGGTGCGGAAGTCACCCACCACACCTTCGGAGTCGACCACCTGCGCGTTGGTCATCACGGTGATCAGCTTGTGGCTGACCACCTCCTCGATCAGCGGGGCGAGCAGGTCGCGGGCCTTCTCGCCGGTCGGGAACACGGTGTCGAGCTGGGCCATCCGGCCGCCCAGGAACGGCCGGTTCTCGACCAGGGTCACCTTCATGTTGCGCTGGGCCAGGTCGCGCGCCGCCACCAGCCCGGCGACCCCGCCGCCGATCACCAGCGCGGCAGGCTGGATCGCGATCCGGCGCTTGTCGAGCGCGACCAGATGATGGGCGCGCTGGACCGCGGCGCTGACCAGCCGCGTCGCCTTCGCGGTCGCGCCCACCGGATCCTCGGTGACCCACGAGACCTGCTCGCGCACGTTGACGTGCTCGAACAGGAACTGGTTGAGCCCGGCCCGCTCGATCGCCCGCCTGAAGGTCATCTGGTGCAGCGTCGGCGAGCAGGCGGCGACGATCACCCGATCGAGGTTGTGCTCCTTGATCGCGGTCTCGACCAAAGCCTGCCCCGGATCCGAGCAGACGAACATGTGGGTCGTCGAATGCACCACCCCGGGTAGCTTGCCGGCCTCCTCGGCGAGGCGCTTGACGTCCACCACGTCGGAGATGTTGCCGCCGCAGTGACAGATGAAGACACCGATCCGAGCTCCGCTCGCAGCGTCGTTCATATCCTCGGCTCCTTGTGAAGGGAAGAAAGGCCGTCGACGCGTCCGCCGGGCGACGAGCCGATGCCGGCGCCCGGCAGCCCCGCGATCACCCGCACTCCCACGATCCCCCACCTCCGGTCGATCCGGCACGCGCGCACAACGGTCCGTGTCAGTATGCCGCTGCCCGCCAATCGTGTCAATCAAGCCGGGGCCAGTCTCGTGACCGGACGCCGAGTTTGTGATAGAAATCGTCGCGACGGGTTGTAATCTGGCTCGAGTCGAGGGGCTCCGACCGTCGCCGCGCCGCACCGTTGAACCGGGCAGCCGACGTCCGTCGCGCCCCGGGGGGCACTCATGGCTGCGAAGGAAACCATTCTGATCGTTGAGGATGACCTCGACCTGGTCGAGACGCTGCGGCTGACGCTGGAGGGCGGTGGCTATGCCGTGCGGGCGGCCAACGACCTGGAGACGGGGCTGCAGCACGCGGACGCGGATCGCCCCGATCTCATCCTGCTCGACGTCATGATGCCGGACTCGACCGAGGGGTTCCAGTTCATCTGGCGGCTGCGCCAGCGGCCCGAGGAGTACTTCCGCAAGGTCCCGGTGATCATGCTGACGGCGGTCACCGAGCGCACCGGCCTGCGCTTCTACCCGCCGAGCGAGGGCGGCGGCTACCCGGCCGGCCAGCCCGTGCCGGTCCAGGACTTCATCGACAAGCCGGTCGACCCCGGCCGGCTCATCGAGCGGGTGCGCAAGGCCCTGGTCACCGCCTGGCGCAAGGGCTGACAGCGGCGCTCGCTGACCGAGAGATCGCGCCGACCGCACCGCAGGCCGGCGTGGTCCGGTGGCTCCCGGCAGGTCGACTCGCGCGCCAGACTCCTCGGCGTTACTGACGCCCAGCGTCTGGGCAGCGAGGCCTGCTCATGGTGCCGCCTCGACGTGCTTTCGTGTCGGGCGCAGCGGTGGCGAGTACACGTGAATCGTGACCAGGGAGCATGGCCGGAGGGCAGCCCGAGCGCGAGCACGGTGGCACGCGCCATCACGACCCTACCGGACCGCACGGCCGCCTCGACAGCTCCGTCGACTCGACGAATCCGCGTCACCTCTCCGCGCACGAACCCAACCTTCGCCCCGCGACCTCGAATCCGCTCGCGCTCGAGCAACCCGCCGCGCCGCCGCCTCCTGCCTTCACGGATGACAGCGCCGCCCCGGCCACGTATCGTGGGGGCGGAGGATCCCATGAGCACCAACTCGGGTCACTGGGACGCGGAGCTCTTCCGGCGCGAGGGGCACCGGATGGTGGACTGGATCGCGGGCTACCTGGACGGCGGCAACCGCCAGTACCCGGTGCTGTCGCGGCTGGCTGCCGGCGACGTCGGCAGGCGCTTGCCGAAGACCGCGCCGGCCACGGCCGAAGACCCGGCGGCGGTGTGGCAGGACTTCCTCGACGTGGTGCTTCCCGGAGTCACCCACTGGAACCACCCCGGCTTCATGGCCTACTTCGGCATCACCGGCTCCGGACCCGGCATCCTCGGCGAGCTGCTGTCGGCCGCGCTCAACGTCAACGGCATGCTGTGGCGTACGTCGCCGGCCGCCACCGAGCTCGAGCTCGAGGTGCTGCAGTGGCTGCGCCGGGCGCTCGAGCTCCCGGACGACTTCTTCGGCTTCCTCACCGACACCGCGTCGGTGTCGTCGATGCTCGGCCTGGCCGCGGCCCGCGAGGCCGCCGACCTCGACATCCGCCAGCGTGGCATGGGCGGTCGCAGCGATCTACCGGCGCTCCGCGTCTATGCCTCCGACCAGGCGCACTCCTCGATCGCCAAGGCCTGCATCGCCCTCGGCCTCGGCCTCGACGGCTACCGGCCGATTCCCCACGACGCCGACTACCGCATGGACACTCGCGCCCTCGCCTCGGCGATCGCGGCCGACCGCCGTGCGGGCCGCCTTCCGATCGCCGTGGTCGCCACGGTCGGCACCACCTCCACGACCTCGGTCGACCCGGTGCCCGAGATCGCGCGGATCTGCGCCGACGAGGGTCTCTGGCTGCACGTCGACGCCGCCTACGCCGGCACCGCCGCTCTCTGCCCCGAGCACCGGTGGTCGCTCGACGGCTGTGAGCTCGCCGACAGCTTCGTCTTCAACCCGCACAAGTGGATGTTCACGCCGATCGACTGCTCGGCCCTCTACACCCGCCACCGCGAGCTCTTCCGGCGCGCCTTCTCACTGGTCCCGGAGTACCTGACGACGCCCCACGGCGGGAGCGAGCACGCGGTCGACCTGATGGACTACGGCGTCCAGCTCGGGCGTCGCTTTCGCGCCCTCAAGCTGTGGTGGGTGCTGCGCAGCTTCGGCCTCGACGGCATCCGCGAGCGGCTCCGCGAGCACATCCGGCTCGCCCAGGGCTTCGCCGCGTTCATCGACCGCGAGCCGGCCTTCGAGCGTGTGGCGCCGGCGCCGTTCTCGGTGGTCTGCTTCCGCGCCCGGCCGGATGGCCTCGCGGGCGCCGAGCTGGACGACTTCAACCTGCGCCTGCTCGAGCGCGTCAACGTTTCGGGCGAGGTCTTCCTCTCGCATACCCGGCTCGACGGCGGCATCTCGCTGCGGGTCGCGATCGGCAACCTCGCCACCACCGAGGCCGACGTCCGCCGCTGCCAGGAGCTCCTGCTCGCAGCGGTCTGCGAGCAGGAGACGCGACGCTCGCCGGCGGGTCGCTGACGGGCGGAGTCGGCAGCCCTCCTCCGCCCCGACCCCATCACGCCGGCTGGTAGAGGCGTCGCGTCCAGGCGGCGAGGAGCACCGCGAGCGCGAGCAGGGCGGCGCCGGCCGCCTGGTGGGCGGTGGCAATCGTCACCTCGATCGTGGTCGGATGGCCGACAATGGCCCGCCCCTGGGTGACGGCAAGGGCTGCGACGCCGAGCGCGACCTGGATGCCGACCACGCTCATCAGCAGCTGACCGAGCCGCTGCATCGGCCAGACGCCGTGGAAGAGGCCCCACGCCCGGGCGCCGGCGGCGATCACCAGGACCGTCACGATCGCCGCCAGCGAGATGTGAACGACCAGCCCCTGCGCGAGGTGGCGCTGGATCGCACCAAGCAGCAGCTGCACCACCAGCGCGCCCACCAACACGGCCTGCAACGTCCGGTCGGTGGCCGACCGAACCTCCGGCTGGCGTTCCGGGGCAGTGCGCCAGCGACGGCTGGTCGCCGCGGCCACGACCGCCATCAGCGCCAGGAACACCTGTCCGACCACCCCGTGCAGGACCGCCAGGCCGATGCTCGGCGCCATGTCCTCGGTGGCGGTCGAGAGCGTGAAGCGCCCGGTGACGCGGAGGCCGCCGAGCAGCCCCTGGATCGCGACTACAGCCACCGCCGCCGCGGCGAGAGCGCGCACCCCCGACCGCGGCTCCACCCGCCACAGCCGAACGGCGACGGCGATCGTCGTCAGACCGACAAGCGCCCCGAACAGCCGGTGGGCGTGCTCGTAGTAGATGCCGCCGGTCATGCGCGAGATCGGGTAGAGAAACATGTTCGAGCCGAAGGTGTTCGGCCAGTCAACGACGGCCAGCCCGGCCTCCTTGCTGGTCACCAGGCCGCCGGCGACGACCATCAGGAACGAGGCGACCACCGCGACCTTGGTCAACATCGCCGTCCAGTCGGTCTCCCGCGGCGGCGCTGGGCTCGCGGCGGCCACGGCCGCGGCCGCGCCCGCGAGCGCGGCCACCGCGACCACGGAGACTGGAAGCCACCACAGCATCGCCCACTGCAACGCGCCATCCGGACCGGCGATCAGGCTGCCGAGGATCAGCAGGTTGATGACCCCGGCGACCGCGCCGCCGGCCGCCCCGGCGCTCCAGCGCGCCGTGCGGCGTCCTGCGAACCACCCCCAGCCGACCACCGCCGCCAGCATCAGCACCCCGATCAGGGCGCTCGACGCGGTCACGGCCGGCAGCCGTCCGACGTACGCGATCGCCCACATCGTGACGGCGGTGGCGAAGCCGAGGGTCAGTGCGGAACCTCGAGCGGAGCGCGGGTCGCGGGCAGCTGCCATGGTCGCCTCCCGGAAATCGGCGTGTGGGTGTCGTCTATACTGCGGACGTCCGCGCCCATGATCGCAGACCCGGGCGTGGAATGGACACCGTGACTGCCCCGACCTCGACTTTCGCCCCCGCCAACCCCGGCGCCCGCAAGCGCCCGCGGCTGGGCGTGGTGTCGACCTACCTCGAGCTGGCCAAGGCCCGACTCGCCGCGATGGTGGTCCTGACCGCCGTCGTCGGCTTCCTGCTCGGCGCCGGAGGTTGGTCGCACCCGCTCGGGCTGCTGTGGGCAGCGCTCGGCACCGCGCTGTCCGCCTTCGGGGCCAACATCCTGAATCAGCTCGTCGAGCAGGACCGCGACCGGCGCATGCACCGCACGCGCAGCCGGCCCCTGCCCTCGGGCCGGGTCTCCAGCGGCCAGGCGGCCTGCTGGGGCGCCGCATCGTCGCTCGCTGGGCTGGCGATCCTCGCGGCTGGCGCCAACCTGCTCACGGCCGGACTGTCGCTGCTGACGATCGTGCTCTACGTTGCGGTCTACACTCCCCTCAAGACCCGGACACCGCTCAGCACGGCGGTCGGCGCGATGGTCGGCGCCGTGCCGCCGATAATGGGTTGGACCGCAGCGACCGGCCGCGTCGACCTCGGGGCGTGGATCCTCGGCGGCATCCTGTTCGTGTGGCAGATTCCGCACTTCCTGGCGCTGGCCTGGATGTACCGGGACGACTACGCCTGCGCCGGCTACCGGATGCTACCCGCTGTCGACCACCCGGGCGACCTGACGGGGCGGCTGGCCCTGCTCTACATCCTGTCGCTGCTGCCGGTCACGGCGGCGCAGGTGTTGGCCGGCGTCTCCGGCCCCGGCTTCCTGGCCGCCTCCCAGCTGCTCGGACTCGGCTTCGCAGTCATCGGCTGGCACTTCCTGCGGCGGCGCACCGAGCCGGCGGCGCGCCGGCTGTTCGTGGCCAGCATCCTCTACCTGCCGCTGCTGCTGCTGGCGATGGTGGCCGACATGAATGGTCGCGACTCGAGCCTGGACCGAGCGGCGCCGCCGACGGTCACGGTCGCGCTGGCGATCGCTGACCCGCCGGCAGGTGCCGGCGGCGGCCCCTGAGGGCAGCGTGGCGCGCCTGAGCTCGCTCGTGCGCAGCGGCTGGTGGGTGGCGGTCGTGGGCGTCGTCGTCGTAGCTACCCTGCTGCTGCTCGCGCTGCGCTCACCGCGCCCCTCGGATCGGCACCCGCTCGGCGACGGCCGCACCGTCGCGAGCTACGGCTTCGATCTGACGACGAGCCTGGTCCCGACGGATCGGATCGTCCCGGCAGGCATGCACCGCGACGGCCTGCTCGCCCTCGACGAGCCGGCGATGCTGACCGTCGCCGAGGTCGAGGCGAGAAACCACGAGGGGCGAGGCAAGTTCCTGGTGCCGCACGACCGCGTGCTCGGCGTCGAGGTCGAAGGCGACGTCCGCGCCTACCCGCTGCGGCTGCTGCGCTGGCACGAGGTCGTCAACGACCGCGTCGGCGGCCGCGACCTGCTGATCAGCTACAACCCGCTGTGCGACTCGGCAGTGGTGAGCGAACGCTTGGCGGGGGGCGAGACGCTCGCCTTCGGCGTATCGGGCCTGGTCTTCAACTCCAACATGCTGCTCTACAACCGCCGGGCAGAGCCCGAGGCATCGAGCCTGTGGTCGCAGCTCGAGGCGCGCGCGATCGCCGGTCCGGCGGCGGCAGCCGGGGCCAGGCTGGCCCTGGTCCCGGCCGCGATCGCGACCTGGGAGCAGTGGCTCGAGCGCCATCCCGACACCCGCGTGCTGGCACCCGTCGAGCGGATGCGCACCCTCTACAAGCGGGACCCCTACCACTCCTACTTCGGCTCCGACCTGCTCCACTTCCCGGTCGAGCCGCTGCCGCCGGCAGGTGATCTCGCGCTCAAGGACCGCGTGCTGATCGTCACCACGGATGGCCGCGACACGGTCTTCGCGCTGCGCCGGATCGCGGCCGCCGCGGAGGCGAGCAGCGGCGCGTGGGAGAGCTCGGCGGCCGGCGTTCCCCTGCGCATCCGATTCGACCTCGACGCGGGTGCGACGCTGGTCGAGCCGCTCGCCGACCCCGGCCCGGGCTTCGCCACCCGCCAGTGCTTCTGGTTCGCGTGGTACGCCGCCCACCCCGACACTCCCCCACCCCTGCCAGCCAGGGGTTAGGGTTGGGGGGTGAGGGGTTTGGGCCACCCGTTCCCGCTCCCGTTCCCGTCCCCGTTCCCGAATCCTCGTCCGCTTCCGGATGCCTTGCAGCGCAGCCATCCTCGCTGCATGGTTGTGGCGCAGCCATCCTGGCTGCATCGGTCGACGAAGGAGAAGGCAGGCTGTGAACCCGGCGTCGGAAACGACGTGTGGCCGAGGCCGCGGGTGGGAGGGAGGAGACGGCCATCGGCCACTCGTTTCTGGCGCCGCGTCGCCGCGGCCGGAGGCCGCGAGACCCCACAAGAAAACCGCCCCGGGTCTCCCCGGGGGCGATGATTGATGCAGGCTGGAAGCCTGCGCTACAAGCGCGCGGAAGCGGGCCCTAACCCCTAGCCCCTACTTCTAAGGCACCGTGGCCGACCACGCGCTGGTGTCCCCGGAATCGAAGCCGTCTGCGAACGGCAGCGAGCTCTCGGTCGTGAACGAGAACACGGTTGAGGCAGCCCCCACCCCGCACAGGTTCTCCGACCTCACCCGCCAGTGGTAACTCGTGCCGCCTTCGAGATCGATCGACGTCACATAGGTCGTGCCGACGATGCCCGACTCGGAGATCGCCGGGCTGCCAAAACCGGCATCGTCGTCGACCTCGAGGGTGTAGGCGTCGGCACCGGCGGCGGCGGTCCACTCGAAGAGCGGCCGCAGCGGCTGGCCGGTCGCGCCGTCCGGAGGTGCCTCCAGCGCCGGTGGGGGCGCGAGCGTGAGCACCTCGAGCGAGACCTGGATGCTGTGGCCCGAGCTGCCGGAGGCGGTGCCGCTGATCGTGATGTCGTAGCTGCCGGGCGCCGCCCCCCCGGTGTTACCGATGGCGAGCAGGCTCGAGCCGGGCGGCGTCACCGGGTTGGGCGTGAAGCCGGCCGTCGACCCGGCAGGCTGGCCGGTTGCCGCCAGGGTGACCGGATTGGCGAAGCCGCTGATCGCACCGATGACGACCGTGTAGTCGGCGGCGTCACCGGCGCAGGCCTGCGCCGTCTCCGGGGTCGCGGCGAGGGTGAAGTCGGCTGCCGGCGGAACGAAGGCCTGGACCACGATGTCGTCGACGTGCCAGCCGTCCTCGACGGTGTTGCTGTCGGAGGTGAGCCGGAAGCGGATCCGCGCCGCCGCCACGCCGTCGAGCTGCGGCAGCGCGATGCTCACCGTCTCCCAGGTGGTGTGATTGACCCCGGTGTAGCTCGCCACCGTGCTCCAGCTGCCGCCGCCGTTGGCCGACACCTCGACGTGGCCGTAGTCCCACCCACTCTCGAGGTCGTAGATGTGGGCGAACTCGAGCGCGGTGCCGTTCATGCCGGTGAGGTTGAGGACGGGCGAGGTCAGCGAGACGTTGAGGTAGTTGCCGTAGTTGCCGCCAGGGCTGTCGGTCCACGAGTGGGTCGGGCTCGACGACGCCTCGGTGGTGATCGCCCACGGCGACTGGGCGGTCCAGCCGATGTTGCCACCCTCGACGTCGTCATCGAGGACCTGCACGTAGGGCGCGAGGTAGAAGTCGAGCGGGGTCGTCTGGCCGGTCACGGCGGGGACGTTGCCGGCGGTGAACGGCGCGAAGCCGGCGGCGGTCGCCGTCACGTCGTAGGTCCCGGCCGGCAGCATCAGGTCATAGCTGCCGTCGCCGGGGTCGCTGTCGGTCGAGAACGGCCCGGCGGTGAGCGTCGCCGCCAGCGGCTGGCCGCCCGAGGCGTTGCGGACGTCGCCCGCGATATGGGCCGCCTGGCTCGGGTCGAGCACCCAGAAGAAGGCGGCGCTGACCACGCCCCAGTTGCCGGCAGTGTCGGCGGCCTGCAGGAAGGCCGTGTGGCGGCCGTTGCCGAGCGCCGAGGTGGCGACGGTCGCGCGGACCTGCTCGATCGTGCTGTTGAACTGGCCGTCGACGGCGGACATCGCGATCGGCGTCGCACCGGGCGACCACGGCGGGAGGTCCACGAAAAGCTGGGCGCTGGCGATCGGCTGGGTCGGCTCGCCGGATCCCGGTTCGTAGCGGGTGTCGTTGGCGGTGGCGTCGACGACGACCGGCTCGCCGGGGGCGACCACGGTCGGCAGCGGCAGCGGGGCCACCACCTCCGGCCCGGCAGCCAGCCGCCAGGGACCGCGCGCGGCCTTGGCCGCGTAGATCAGCATGTCGAGGTTGTCCGGGTAGATCGTCGACTCGAAGGGCGCGCACTCCTCGAAGAAGTCGGTGCCCATCTCGATTGTGAAGGCCGCGGTGCCGAGCCGGCCGTAGGCCCAGTCCTTGGTCGAGCCGTCGACCGGGTAGAGGCTCCCGATCCTCGCTTCGTAGCCGTTGAAGTAGGCGAGCTTGCGGCCGATGGTCAGGTACTGGGTGCCGTTGGGCGCCGACGGGGGGTCGAGGAAGCCGAA
>Ga0209254_10005926_pt1 | contig 11232 bp, 11 predicted proteins | sample FrelakmetDIP11DI_FD_187148 | JGI IMG/M metagenome (GOLD analysis project Ga0209254, IMG submission 187148) | Freshwater lake sediment microbial communities from the University of Notre Dame, USA, for methane emissions studies - DIP11 DI (SPAdes)... | ecosystem: Environmental > Aquatic >... | reverse complement strand
GCGTCCGGCGTTTGCTTCGCGCGGGCGGTCCGGTGTGGCCAGCATGCCGGCGCGGTTGACTTCGTCGAGCAGGTCCGCGGGGATGTAGACGCCGCCCGACAACACGAACTTCACGGCCGACAACAGCGTTTCCGATGCCATCGACTTCGGCACGAATCCGGCGGCCCCGAGTTGCAGCACGCGCATGACGTTGCGCGGATCCTGCTGGCCCGACAGCACCAGGATCTTCATTTCCGGCGCCTGCGCCACCATCGCTTCCAGCAGTGACGTGCCCGAGACGCCGGGCAGACCGAGATCGAGCACCACGAGATCGAGGTCCGGATGCTGCTGCTGCAGTTCCAGGGCGGACTCGGCGGTACGGGTCGTGATCACCTCGGCCTCGGGATCGAGGTCGAGAAACAGCACCGACAGGGCATCCGTGATCAGGGAGTGGTCGTCGACGACGAGGATTTTCATCGGGGATTGTTTTCGGGCGCTCAGGCCTTCCAGCAGAATGGGTCGATTGTAGACCGCAGGGCGGACCAGTCCGCTGAGTGGAAAAGCAGGCCTTTTCGAGGCAGTGACGCGTTTGCGTGCGGGTTAGCCGGCGGGGCGGGGACGCACCCTTGCCGCGGCGGCCTTGGCCGTGGCCCGCGCCTCGTCGACGTTCGCGGCGCGGGCCAGCGCGACCCCCATGCGACGCTTGACGAAGGATTCCGGCTTGCCGAACAGGCGCAGGTCGACGCCGGGCAGCGCGAGCGCTTCCGCTACGCCGTCGAACACCATCGCTCTGGCGTCGTGCCCGCCGTAGATGACTGCGCTGGCACCAGGGTTGCGCAGGCTCACGTCCACGGGCAGGCCGAGCAGCGCGCGCGCGTGCAGCTCGAACTCGTTCTGCCACTGCGTGGCCATCGTCACCATGCCGGTGTCGTGGGGACGCGGGCTGACCTCGGAGAACCACACCTCATCGCCCTTGACGAAGAGTTCGACACCGAAGATGCCGGTGCCGCCGAGGTCCCCGGTGACCGCGCGCGCATAGTCGCGGGCCCGCGCCAGCGCAACTGCGCTCATCGGGTGCGGCTGCCAGCTTTCGACGTAGTCGCCGGCGACCTGCACGTGGCCGATCGGCTCGCAGAACTGCGTTTCGATTGCCCCGGAGCTGGCGCGTGCCCGCACTGTGAGTAGCGTGATCTCGTAGTCGAAGTCTATGAAGCCTTCGACGATGACGCGGCCGAGCGCAACCCGCCCGCCGGCATTCGCATACTCCCAGGCCTGCTGCAGCTCCGCCTCCGAATCAACCTTGCTCTGTCCCTTGCCGGACGACGACATCACGGGCTTGAGGACACAGGGAAACCCGACGGCCTCAGCCCCCGCCACGACTTCGTCGAACGAACTTGCGAACCGGTAGGGCGATGTCGGCAAGCCCAGCGTCTCGGCCGCAAGCCGGCGGATGCCTTCGCGGTTCATCGTCAGTTGCGCAGCGCGCGCGGTTGGCACCACGCGGGCCAGCCCGCCGCGCTCGATCTCGACCAGCGCCTCGGTGGCGATCGCCTCGATCTCCGGCACGATAATCGCCGGCCGCTCCTGTTCGATCAGCGCCCGCAATGCAGCCGGGTCGGCCATGTTGAGCACGTGCGCCCGATGCGCGATCTGGTGTCCTGGCGCATTCGCATAGCGATCTGCCGCGATCACCTCGACGCCGAGCCGCTGCAGAGCAATGACCACTTCCTTGCCGAGTTCGCCCGCTCCGAGCAGCAGCACCTTGACGGCAGCGGGTGAGAGGGGTGTGCCGACAGCGGGCGGCCAGGAAGTCGAATTCGTCATCTGCGCGGCTCTTTAGGCGGGCGTTCGGCCGGTGAGGTTAATGCAGATCAAACGGGCGGCGGCGCGCCGCGTCGACGGGCGAACTCCCGGCGCGGGCAGGTCGACGTTTGCCTTGGGTCAAGCGCACACGCCCCCGGCGCGCGCATTGTGCGGCCTGCTACAGGTAAACCCTGTAGCTGCAGGGAAAGCATATGCAAAGGCATCGTTGGGCAACAGCCGCGTTGGCCGCCATCGGGTTCGCGGCATTGACCGGCTGTACTACCGGCTCGCAGACACCGTCGGTGGCGAGCGAATTCGTGGGCTCCGAGAAGTGCGGCACCTGCCATGCGGCCGAGTACAAGACATGGAAAGACAGCTACCACGCCAAGATGGTGCGCACGCCCCAGGACGGACTCCTGAAGGACGCGCTCGACAACTGGGCCAAGGACAGCAAGGGCAATGCCGGTCCGACCAAGGGCAACATCGATGGCAAGCCCTACACGCTGGCTGACGTGCAACTTGTGGTCGGCTCGAAGTGGAAACAGCGGTACCTGGTGAAGAACCCGGCGACCGGCAATCACCAGTTTCTCGACAAGCAGTGGAACCGCTATTCCAACGCGTGGGAAGGCTACGGCCAGAAGAACGACTGGGAAACCCAGTGCTCCACATGCCACGCCACCGGTTACCGGATCACGTCATATGACCCGAAGAACCCGGCAGCGATGAAAGTTGCGATGTCCGAGAAGAACACGGGCTGCGAAGCGTGTCACGGTCCCGGCGCCAAGCACGTCGCGTCGGGCAAGAAGGCGGACATCTTCAACGTCGGCAAGGGGGCCAAGGCAGAGGGTGACAAGGTCTGCGGCTATTGCCACGTTCGTGCGGAGAACGACAACTGGCTCACTGCACAGGGCAACCACTCAGAACACATGCCGCATCCAGTGATGGGCCAGACCTACCGCGCCGGCACCGATGACTGGACCAAGTGGTATCCTGACAAGCTGCTGCTTCCCGGCGTGCATGCCGACGATCCGATCAGCAAGAACTATCCAAACACGGATCTCAACAACGCATTCTTCATCGACGAGGCGGCGCAGAAGTCGGGCTACTTCGAGGCGCGCAAGCATCACCAGCAGTACCAGGAGCATCTGCAGAGCAAGCATGCAAAGGCCGGTCTGCTGGGTTGCTCGGACTGCCATTCGTCGCACGCGGTGAAGGGTCAGGTCAAGGTGGCGGGCGACACGTGCAAGGCCTGCCACGGTGCCTCCATGGGCTACAAGGCGGTCATGCCCGGGACGGCGCAGACAGCCGGTGGCTTATTCGTGCGATCACACGCGTTCAACCCGAACGCCCGCAAGGGTGGACCAACGGCCGACATGCTGCCGCCGCCGGTCTACGCCTATCCGAAAAAATAAGATCCGGTGCGGGGGCGCATGCCCCCGCTAACGGGCTGCCCCTGCCTCGCCGCAATCCGGCAGGCACGCGCAGCAAAAAAGCCGGCGTGAGCCGGCTTTTTTGCTGGTGTCAGCCGCTTCTTACAGCGACTTCATCCATTTCACGAGGGCGGTCAGATCGGCTTCCGAAGCACTCGCCTTCGGGTGGCCGGTGCCCGTTGCCAGCTTCTTCACGATGTCGGCGTCCGGCGCTGCCTTGATCTTATTGGCAATGTCCTTGTAGGACGGACCCATCTTCTTGGTGTCCATCGCGTGGCACTTGTTGCAGCCGGACTTGTCGGCCAGCTCCGGGCTGGCTTGCGCCACGCCCGTCATCAGAAGGGCAGCGGCAAAGGCAATGGCTAACTTCGACTTCATTGTTCCCCCATTAGAAGTTGCGGTCGGAATCAGTGGTTGACCGGTGGCCTTCAGGGCGACCGGCCAACTGGGCACACTACTACTGCGACAACACCCACTTCATGATGCTGGTCAGGTCGGCATCGGAGGCCTTGACCGCCGGGTGACCCTTGCCGCTCTTCAACTTGGCGATGAGGTCAGCTTCGGCCGTGGCGTTGCCCTTGTATTTCTTGGCGATGTCCTTGAACGCCGGGCCCATCTTCTTGGTGTCCAGCGCATGGCAGCTGCCGCAGTTCTTCTGCGCCAGGTCCGCCGAGGCGCTCGCCACGCCCGTGAACATGACTCCCGCGGTCGCGATGACAGCAACGATCAGTTTTTTCATCTCCAGCCTCTCCCGGAATGAGCCACCGCTCGGCGGCGTAAGTATTGCCTTCTTTGGAATCTTGTCCGGCCATTCCTGACCGGCACAAGAGTCTAACGCACGAGATCGCCTCAGGTTGACCCCGAAGCAGGGGATGACACTCCGGGCAGGGGCGCCCCGTACACCGTGTCGGCACGCCGCACGAACGCGTCCACCATGCGGTCGGCAGCATGCTCGATCAGCCGTCCGGCCAGGGCCTCGGCACGCAGCGCCAGTTCGTACTGCAGCCGGAAGACGACGTGGCAGCCGATGTCGCCGAGCGGCCGCAGGGCCCATTCACCGTAGAAGTGCCGAAACGACCCGCCCTCCATGTGGATCGCCATGAACTCCGGGGTCCGCTTGTCGTTGCGGGTGGTCACCCGCACCCGCAGCTCGCGCACGCCAACCTCGACGGTCGCACTGACGCTGTCCGAAGTGCGGGAGATCAGCTGCGTATCGAGGCACCATGGCAGGAAGCGCGGGTAGTCCTCGACCCGTTCGATCAGTTCGAACATCTGGATTGCGGAATAGGGCACCAGCGCCTCGCGGCGGATGTCGCGCATGATCTCGTCGGCAGGAAGCGCTGCGGGGCCGGAAAGGGGGTCGCCGGAGTTCCGCAACGCGCGGCGGCACGATACGTCGACTGGCGTCAGGCCGACAAATCCCCGGCCGATTGCCCGCCGCCGCTAGACCGCGTTCCGCCGGAACCGCATCGCGATGGCGTCTTCACGCTCTATGTCTTCGAGGCGCGTGTCGATGTCGGCAATGTCGGCGTCGAGTTCCGGCAGCAGGACGTCCTGCAAGGCACGTACCCGGCGCACGGTCCGTCGATACTCGGCGTACAGGCGCGCCAGGGTGGTCGACACCGCCGCCAGAGCCACGAGCTTGGTCGCAACAAGTGCGTATGCCATGCGGCAGGCTTCGGCCTCGGGCGAGGGGTTCACCGCGGGAGGCGCGAGACCGATCTCGCCGATCACTTGCGCCTGCAGCGTCGTCACACCGAGCAGTGGGCGCGGGTCGATGCGGACCCGCTGGTGCGACACCGCCGGCGGATAGACCTGTAGCCCGTGCAAACCGTGGCGCGCCAGCGCAGCCGACAGCGCGTGACGGGCCGCTTCCTGCAACGGGGCGAGTTCGCGCCGCAGCGTCTGGTGCAGGCGCACCTGCCGCAGCATCTCGCCCGCCAGCAGCAGGCACTTCTCGTCGAGAAACGCATAGCCCTCCCGCATCGTGCGCCGCTCATCGGCGAGCGCGATCAGCAGGCTGCGGGTCGGGGTGAGATCGTTCATCCGGCGACAGGAGCGGCCGTGCGCGATGCGCCGGCGGTCAGGTGTTCGGCGATCTGCTCATCGGACAGCCGCGAAAGCTCGGCGCTCGGCAGGTTGCGCAGCAGGTCCCAGCCGACGGTCATGCTCTCCTCGAGCGTGCGCGCGCGCGCCTGGCTGATCAGCGTCCGCTCAAACGCAGTGCCGAACATGAGGTAACGCCGATCCGTGTCCGACAGGCCGTCCTCGCCAACCACGCTGGCCAGCAGGCGCGCCTGCGTGGCCCGCGCGTAGGCGGCGTACAGCTGGCTTGCCAGCGCCGGATGGTCCACATGCGTGTAGCCCTTGCCGGTGCCGTCCTTCATCAGCCGCGACAGGCTCGGCAGGACATTGACCGGCGGATAGACACCGGCGCGGTCCAGTTCGCGCGACAGTACGATCTGGCCCTCGGTGATGTAACCGGACAGATCCGGAATCGGATGCCCGATGTCGTCCGAGGGCATCGTCAGGATCGGCAGTTGCGTCAGCGTGCCCTTGGCGCCGTGCACGCAGCCGGCGCGTTCGTACAGCGTCGCGAGATCCGAGTACATGTAGCCCGGATAGCCCTTGCGGCCCGGCACTTCTCCCTTGGCGCCGGCCACCTCGCGCAGGGCCTCGCAGTAGTTCGTGAGGTCGGTGATGATCACCAGGACGTGCTTGTCCTGCTCGAAAGCCAGGTACTCGGCCGCGGTCAGCGCGAAGCGCGGCGTCAGCAGGCGCTGCGTCGACGAATCGCTGGCGAGATTGAGGAACAGAGCCGAGCGTTCGAGTGCTCCGGACTGTTCGAGCGAGCGCCGGAAGTACTCGGCGGTGGTGTAGGGCACACCGATGCCCGCAAACACGATCGCGAATTCGGAGGCTTCCGTGCCACGCAGCCGGGCGTTGCCGGCGATCTCCACGGCGATGCGGTCGTGCGGCAGGCCGCCGCCGGAGAAGATCGGCAGCTTCTGGCCGCGCACCAGCGAGTTCATCAGGTCCACCGCCGTGACGCCGGATTCGATGAAGGCGCGCGGCGTCGCCCGCGCGACCGGGTTCAGCGGGATGCCGTCGATGCGCAGGCGCTTGTCGACGGCCAAGGGCGGCCCACCGTCGATGACCTGGCCGATGCCGTTGAAGACCCGCCCCAGCACGCCGGGACCCACGCCGAAATCGATCGGTTCGCCCAGGAAACGCACGACGGTGTCGGCGAGGCCGAGGCCAGCCGTGGGCTCGAGCATCTCGATCGTCACCAGATCCTCGTCGATCGCGGCAATCCGACCCAGCCGCGGTGTGCCATCGCGTCCGGTGACAACGACCGCCTCGTTCAGCCCGACGTCAAGCGTTCGACGCATGAAGAGCAGCGGACCTTCGAGCCGTGTGGCGGCGTCGTGTACGGTGACCCTAGGCTGCATGATTGCCTTCCGCGGCGGCCTCCGGCGTGCTGGCGACCACCAGTGTCGAGAACGCAGCCTCCACCCTGCGCTCGAGTTCGGCCAACCGGTCGAGCTGGCCTTCGCCGATGTCCTCGCCCATCCGCGACAGCGGCCGCACCACGTCGAGCGCGGCAATCTGTTCCGGGGCCACACCAAACGTTGCCGCGGACTCCGCCAGCTCGACGAAGTGCACCAGCAGCCGCAACATCGCGGCCTGGCGTTCGGGTCCGCAGTAGTGATCGATCGGCGAGAACGCGGATTGCCGCAGGAAGGCTTCGTTGATGAGTTCGGCGCACATCAGCGTCAGCCGTTGCCGGGTCGGAAGTGCATCCTTGCCGATGATGCGCGCCATGCGCTCCAGGCGTGCCTGTTCGTCCAGCAGCGTGAGCAGGCGCCGCCGCAGCTCGAGCCATTCGTTCTCGCCGGAGGCGGCGCGCGCCCGCGCAGTCGGCACTGCGCCGTAGCGTCCCAGCCACCAGGTGGCGACATCCAGCGAGTCCTCGGAGTAGGACTGCAGCGGGTTCACCGCAGGATAGAACCGCGCCTGTGCGCGCTTCGCATCGAGCGCCCAGAAGCTGCGTACGTAGCGCTTGCTGTGGCTCGTAACCGGTTCCGAGAAGTCTCCCGACGGCGGACTGATCGACCCGAGCACCGTCACCGAGCCGCTGTCGCCGTTCAGCGTCGTCACCTTGGCCGCGCGTTCGTAGAAGTCCGCTAGGCGACTCGACAGGTAGGTCGGATAGCCGCCTTCGCCGGGCAGTTCGCCAAAGCGCCCGGACACCTCTCGCAGCGCCTCGGCCCAGCGCGATGTCGAGTCGGCCATCAGCGCGACGTGCAGCCCCTGGTCGCGGAAGTACTCGGCCACCGTGACGGCGGAGTAGATGCTGGCCTCGCGCGCCGCCACCGGCATGTTGGACGTGTTCGCGATGATCACGGTGCGTTCCATCAGCGAACGCCCGGTACGTGGGTCGATCAGCTGCGGAAACTCCTCGAGCACTCCGGCCATCTCGTTGCCGCGTTCGCCGCAGCCGAGATAGATAATCACGTCGGCGCTGCAGCCCTTGGCCAGGCTTTCCAGCAGGATGGTCTTGCCGGTGCCGAAGCCTCCTGGAATCGCGGCTTTGCCACCGAGCGCCACCGGAAACAGGGAGTCAAGGATGCGCTGGCCGGTCACCAGCGGCTCATCGGAGGCCAGGCGCGCGCGCACGGGTCGCGGTGCGCGCACCGGCCAGAAGTGGCTGAACGCCACCTCGCGCGCGTCGCCGGACTCAGTCAGCACCCGCAGCACCGTGACATCGTCCGTGTACGCGCCTGACCCGGCAATCCATTCAACACGGCCGGCCAGGTCCGGGGGAACGAGTGCGACCTGCGCCCGGCCGTGCGAGGGTGTGAGCTTGCCGAACACCGAACCGTGGGCCACGGTACTGCCCACAGAGACTGTCGGTTCAAAGGCGAACTGCTGCTCGGTTGCCGGTGCCAGTGGGCGCAGCAGGCCATCGAAGATGTTGCCAAGCAGTGCGGGGCCGACGCGGATCCCGAGCAGATTGCCGGTGCCTCGCACTTCGACGCCGGGTCGCAGCCCGGTCGTGTCTTCGTAGACCTGCGCGACGATTTCGTCTTCGTTGAGGCGGATGACTTCTCCGAGCAGTCCGGCAGGTCCGACGCGGATGGCCTCACGCAGCAGGAACGGACCCTCGGCGCGTGCCCGCAGCACGGGCCCGCTGATCCACCGGATGCGCGCGCGGGCGCCGCTGTCGGCGGTGCTCATGCGGTTTCCTCCTCCTTAAGATGGTGCAGCAGGCGACCTTCGAGTTGAGTACGGTCGGCGAGCAGACCGTCGAGCGTGGCGTCCAGCACGTTATGGCCGCCGATGATCCTGAAGCCCGCGGCGATGCCCGGATCCTCTTCGAAATGGACCGGGGCCACACCCTGGGCGCGCAGGCGCTCGTGCTGGCGCGTGCGCTCCGGCTCGCTCCAGGCCGCGTGGTATTCGACGCGCCAGCCGCCCTGGCCGGCAGGAACCGCCCGAACTGCCCGCTGCAGATGGCTTTCGACCCATTGCGCACGCGTGGGCGCTGCCTCCCAGCGCGCGATGAGTCGTGCCCGCAGATCGCTCCAGGCTCCGCTGAGCAGGTGCACCGCGTGCCGCTGCGCCGCAAGGCGTCGATCGGTGGCCAATGCGGCCTCGATCGCGCCGACCTCCAGGGTGCGGCGTTTGCGCTCCTCGGCGATGGCGGTGGTCACACGACGGCGCGCGTCGACGAGGGCAGAACGCACTGCCTCATGCGCCTCTGCGCGTGCTGGCTCCAGCAATTCGGCGAAGCGGCGCGCCTTGTATTGCTCCACCAGTTCAAGCAAGGCGGTGGTCCGCTGCTCCAGGTTCATTGCGGGCCCTTTACCGGTCGAGTCCCAGCTGCGTCCGCACGCGTTCTGCCGGTTCGAGCGGGCTCGGGTCTGTGCCGGGCGTCGGAACCAGCAGCAACAACGGACGACCCGCTGCAAGCGCGGCATCGAGCTCGGTGCGCGGCAGCCGTTCCGCAATCGCGGGGGAGATGAAGACGGCTTCGGCCTCCTGGCGCGCGGCAAGGAGTGCGGCCCGCTCGCCACCGGGTTCGGGAACCCAGCACTTCGCCCCGATCAACCGGAATCCGGCGGCCTGGACGGAGTCGCCAACGTAGGCGAAGGCGAACATCGCGGGCGATCTAGGCGAGCCGGTTGAGGATCAGGATCGAGATGATCACGCCATAGATCGCGATGCCTTCGGCCAGCCCGACAAAGATCAGCAGGCGGCCGAAGAGATCGGGCTTTTCAGCCAGTGCGCCGACTGCGGCTGCGCCCAGCTTCGCGACGGCGTAGCCGCCCGCCAGCGACGACGCGGCGGTTGCGAGAGCTGCCGAGACCAGTCCCCACGTCCACGCGTCCGGCGGCAGGCCAGCGCGGGCGGCGGTCTGCGCCGTCGCGACTTCAGGCAGCAGCACCAGCACGGTGCCGAAGGCCGCCAGGATGGCTGCGCCGGCGATGACGAGCAATGGAACGGCAAATCGACGCATGGTGACTCCTCAGTGGTCAGCTCAGTGATCGGGTATGACCGGCGGGGCGGCGAGCGGTCTGAACTCGCGCCCTTCCGGACGGAAGAAGCGGGTGAAGAACTCGAACAGCACGAGGCGCGTGGTCTGGATCGAGACCACCAGGCCCTCGACGACCAGGATCAGCAGGTTGCCCAGTACCAGAATGAGGCCGTAGACGATGACATTGCCGCCCGCGTCCGCGAGTGCAACGACCGCCGAGGACAGACCCGCGTGCGCGAGTGCGAAGGCGCCGACACGGGCGAATGACAGGGTGTTGATCAGCACCTGCGCGGTGTGCTCGAGCAGTTCGCCGAGTGCGCCGAACGCGGCGCGCACTCTGCGCTTTTCGAGCAGCGCCGCGACCATCGCCCAGGCGACGCCCGTCGCAGCGATCCACCACCCGAGCGGCGTGACGAACGCGAAGAGTGCGCCCGTGAAGGCGAGCAGCACCGGTACATCGTCGCGCACCCATTCATGGAGGCGGTGCTCCCACCATGCCTCGAGTGCACCAAGCAGCAGTCCGAGTATCAGCAGGACGGCACCGCCGACGATCGGCACCAGCAGCACGGGCAGCGGATGCTGGATCGGATGCAGCCACAGCGGCGCGATGATGTCCTCGCGACAGAACACGCTCCCGAAGACGAAACCGAACAGCGCGGCCGCGATGCCGCCGGGCACCAGCAGTCGCAACAATGGCATGCGATGGCGCAGCAGCCATCCGGCGATGGCCAGCACGATGCCCTGGCCGACGTCGCCGAACATGTAGCCGAAGATCAGCGGCACCGCCAGCGCCAGCAGCGTGCTCGGATCGGCCCCGCCTGCGCCCGGCATGCCCACCAGCCGCGTGAAGACCTCGAACGGCTGTGCCCACCACGGATTGCGCAGCACCAGCGGCGCCCGGACACCGCGCGGCGGCTTGGGAAACGTCGCCAGCGCGCGGGCGTCGCAGCCTTCGAGTGCGCGCACGACCTGCTCGCGATCCGCGGTCCAGCCGGTGATACGGGCAAACACGTCGCCCTGGTCGATGGCGCCGCCGTGCTCGAAGCACCAGGTGGCGCGGGCGATATCGCTCAGCGCAGGCGCGAGTCCCTGCTGGTCGGAGATCCCCGCCAGCGCCTGCCGAAGCTGCGCGATCGTGGCCTGCTTCGCTGCGCGCTTTTCCGCCACCAGCGAGAGGTTGGCGGTGGCGCTGGGCTGCAGCCAGTCGGGAAAGCGCGCGCGCCGTCCATTGACCTCGGCGACGGCGCGTGAGATCGCCTCGATCGCCTCCGGTGCGCCGATTGCCAGTAACAGCCGTTCGTTGCCGACCGTTGCAAAGCGCGTGATCGCATCCTGTGGAAGATCGATCTCCACGCCCATGGGCAGCGCGAACAGCGCCGCGGTTACGCCGTGATCGGCGCGTGCGAGGGCTGCGAAGTCGACGCGGCTCTCGGCCATCTCGCGCAGCGCAGCGGCTGCAAGCTCGAGTTCGGCCGCCTC
>Ga0209254_10005925_pt1 | contig 11234 bp, 9 predicted proteins | sample FrelakmetDIP11DI_FD_187148 | JGI IMG/M metagenome (GOLD analysis project Ga0209254, IMG submission 187148) | Freshwater lake sediment microbial communities from the University of Notre Dame, USA, for methane emissions studies - DIP11 DI (SPAdes)... | ecosystem: Environmental > Aquatic >... | reverse complement strand
TTTCGGCGGGTCTGACGGTCGGCGGGACGGCGCCCCGCGGAGCGGCTGGCCGCGTTCGGGTGGAGCTTTTGCAGCGAGCGCAGCTGGTCGATGTCGCCCAGCGTGATCTCGCGCTGCGCCACGGTGATGAGGCCGGCGTCGGCGAGGGCGGAGAAGGCGCGGCTCACGGTCTCGAGCGTGAGGCCCAGGTAGCTGCCGATTTCCTGGCGCGTCATCGGCAGCGTGAAGCGATCGGCGGGCTCGCCGGCTTCGCCGCAGCGTTCGGCAAAGAGGGCGAGGAAGCGGGCGACCCGGGCCTCGGCGCCCAGCGTGCCGATGAGCGAGCGAAGCGCGTGGTCCGTCACCAGCTCGCGGCTGATGGCGCGGTAGATGAGCTGCTCGAAGTCGTCGAGGGAGCGGCCGAGGCTGGCGATGGAGCGGAAGGGGATCACGACCACTTCGACGTCCGTGAGCGCGACGGCGTAGGACGCGTGGCGGTGGTCGCAAAGGCCGTCGGCGCCGACCAGGTCGCCCTTGAGCGGGAAGCCGAGCACGAGCTGGTTGCCGGTCTCGTCGGCCACGAACGTCTTGATGAAGCCTTCGGCGACGACGTAGAGCGCCTCGAAGGGCTCGCCCTGCGAGGTGAGCCGCTGGCCGGCCTTCAGGCGGCGGTGCAGGAACGTGGTTTCGACCTGGCGCGCACCGGCCACTTCGGGCAGGCGCAGCAACCGGCAGGCTTCGGACAGTGTCGAGCGATGGGCATCGACTTGGCTCTGGGCTCGGACGGTGCTCATGGGGATTTCCTTTTCGGGGGGTATCGGGGGATTCAGTGGATCGAGGCGCCGGGGCAACCGGCCCCCCAAGCAGTGAGGATGTCGCGGACGCGTCCGAAGTCGGCGGACTTGTCGAGGAACACTTCGGCACCAGCGGCGATCGCAGCCTTGCGGTAGGGTTCCGCGGCGAAATTGGTCATGACGATGACGCGCATGTTCGGCAGCTTGGCGCGCACCGCGCGCAGGACCTGCAGGCCGCTGCCGCTGGGCAGCTGGAGGTCGAGGATGAGCGCATCGGGCGGGGTGCCGGAGAGTGCTTCGATGGCGGCCGGGACGTCCTCCGCCGTGCCGACGATTTCGAGGCATTCGAGGCCCTCGAGCGTCCGCACGAGGCGATCGCGGACCGGGATGGAGTCCTCGACGATGAAGAGGTTCATCGCGGAAACCGGGAAACAAGGCGGCGAGTCATGACCGCAGTATCCGGCGCGGCCGCGGGGACCGGTATCGGCCTTCGCTGATTCGCGGGGTAGGACGGCGCCGCGCAAAAGGGGTAGGACGATTCCTACCCCGCGGCTCTCAGAGGGACGGGGCTTCCGGGGAAAGGTGGTGCCGTATGGCGTAGCGCACGAGGTCCGCCACGGACTGCGCGCTCATCTTCTGCAGGATGCGCGTCTTGTGCGTGCTGACCGTCTTCACGCTCAGGTGCAGTTGGGCCGCGATCTCGGAAACGCTCCGCCCGCCCACCAGGAGCTGGAAGACCTCGAACTCGCGGTCGGAAAGGTGCTTGTGGGGCTCGTCGTCGTCGCCGCCGGGCATCGCGTCGAGTGCGAGTTGCTCGGCGACGTTGGCGGAAATCCAGGGGCGGCCCTCGGCGACCTTGCGGATGGCCAACACGAGCTGCGAGGGCGCGCTCTCCTTGGTGAGGTAGCCCTGGGCGCCGGCGCGGATGGCGCGCACGGCGTACTGGTCCTCCTCGTGCATCGTGAGCACGAGGATGCGAAGGCGTGGCGCCTCGTCGCGCACCTGCTTGATGAGCTCGATGCCGCTCTTGCCGGGCATGGAAAGATCGAGCAGCAGCAGCTCGAACCCGCCGGCCCGCACGCGGTCCATGACCTCGTGTCCGTTCACGGCCTCGCCGGCCACCTCGATGCCCTCCTGGCCCTCGAGGATTCGCCGCAGGCCCTCGCGCACGATGGCGTGGTCGTCGGCGATCATGACGCGCGTGGTCATGCCGCGGCCTCGCCGGGAATGGGCAGGCGCACGTGGATCGCCGTGCCCCGACCCGGCTCGCCGCGCATCTCGACGGAGCCGGCCAGGGTGTAGGCGCGCTCGCGGATGCCCACGAGCCCGAAGGAGCCCTTCTTGCGCAGGTCCTCCGCCGAGAGGCCCCGTCCGTCGTCCTGCACGTCGAGGTGGATCTCGGGCCCGAGGGCGCGCACCCGCACGAGGACGTTGCGCGCGGCCGCGTGGCGCCCCGCATTGGTGAGGCTCTCCTGCACGATGCGAAAAAGCTGCGAGGCGAGCGGCTCGGCGATATTGGCCGAGCGTTCGTCGACCTGCAGGTTCACCTCGAACCCGTGCCGGCGCGAGGACTCTTCCACGAGCCACTCGAGGGCGGCGGCGAGGCCCAGGTCGTCCAGCATGAGCGGGCGCAGATCCGCCGAGATGCGGCGCGTGGCGGCCACCGTGCTGTCGAGCACCGAACGCATGGCCGCCAGCGTCCGGCGCACCTTGTCATCCTCCGGCGCCGTGTTCGTCTCGAGCCACGCGAGGTCCATCTTGAGCGAGGTGAGGTTCTGGCCGAGCTCGTCGTGCAGCTCGCGCGAGATGCGGCTGTTCTCCTGCTCCCTCGCCGTGCGCGAGGCGACCGAGAGCTCGCGCAGGTCCTCGCGCGCCTGCGCCAGCTCGCGCTGCGTGCGCTCGCGGATCGACACGTCTCGCAGGATGACGATGAAGATCCGGCCGTGGCCGAGGGTCGACTGGGAGATCGACGCGTCGATGGGGAATTCCTCGCCGCCCCGGCGCATCGCGGAGACGATGCGCTGCGACATCATCGGGCGGCTGGAGATGCCGGTGCGGCCGAAGCCCTCGACATGGGTCGGGTGGCCAGCCCGGAAGCGTTCGGGCATGAGCATCGTGAGGGGCTTGCCCATCACCTCTTCGGCGTCGTAGCCGAAGATGCGCTCGGCCGCGCGGTTGAAGAGCGTGATGCGCTGCGCCTCGTCGATGGAGATGATCGCGTCCATGGCCGAGTCCACGATGCCCTGAAGGCGAAGCTGGCTCTCCCGCGCGCGCTCGGCCGTCTCGTGCAGCTCGTGGACGTCCGCCACGGAGCCGATCACCCGCGTCGCCTTGCCGCTCGCGTTCCGCGCGACGACCCGGGCCGTCCAGCGTACCCAGCGCCACGCGCCGTCGCGGGCCCGCATGCGGATCTCGATGCGCGTGCCGCGGGTATCGCCCTCGTCGATTTCCCCCAGCCGCCCTTCGTACCGGGCGCGGTCGTCCGGATGGATCACGGAGATGGCGTCGGCCGGGTTGTCGTCGATCGACGCCGGGTAGTCCCAGGAGGCGAGCAACTCCGGGGAGCGGAAGACGCGGCCCGTGAGCAGGTCGCGGTCGAACACCCCAAGGCCGGCCGTCACGGCCGCCTCGCGCCATCGCTCGATGGTGGCGGCGTCGGCATTCGGGGGGGGCGTGTCCTCGGTCATCGGGCGCAAGGATAGCAGGGCGTGCGGCCCGGCGATGCCGGCGCGCGAAGCCGGGGTTCAGAGATTGCGCGAAGCCGGGGTTCAGAGATTGCGCGAAGCCGGGGTTCAGAGATTGCGCGAAGCCGGGGTTCAGAGATTGCGCGAAGCCGGGGTTCAGACGTTGCGCGAAACCGGCGTTCAGACGAGAAAGGACTCGCCCGGCCGGGGCACGGCCACGCGCCAGCCGCGGCTGGACGCCAGGGCGTCGGCGAAGAGGCAGGCCGTCGCCTCCTCGGCGTGGACCACGAACGCCTGTTCCGGAGCGCGTTTGAGGCCGCCGGCCCAGGCGAGCAGGGCACGCTGGTCCGCATGGGCCGAGAGGCCGCCCAGCGTGAGGATGCGCGCGCGCACCGGGACCGTTTCGCCGTAGAGGCGCACGCTGCGCGCGCCGTCCACGAGGCGGCGCCCGAGCGTGCCGCCCGCCTGGAAGCCGGTGAAGAGCACCGCGCAGTCCTCTCGCGGAAGGTTTGCCCGCAGGTGATGGCGTACGCGTCCGGCATCGCACATGCCGCTCGCGGCGATCAGGATCGCGCCCGAGCGGATGCGGGCGAGGGCCATCGATTCCGCTGGCGTCGCCGTGAAGCGCAGGGAGTAGGGGAGGCGCTTCTTTCGCAGGCGCTCGGAGAAGTCGCGAGCGGCGTCGTCGAGGGACTCCTGGTGCAGGAGCGTCACGTCGGTCGCCTCGCGGGCGAGCGGCGAGTCGACGAACACGTTGAGCCGGGGCAGCTCGCCGCGCCCGCACAACTCGTCGAGCAGCACGAGCAGGTCCTGCGTGCGGCCGAGCGCGAAGGCCGGGACGACGAGGTTGCCCCTTCCCGCGACGACCGTCTCGCGCACCGCCGCGACCAGCTCGGCGACGGTGTCGTCCATCGACTTGTGCAGGCGATTGCCGTAGGTCGCCTCCATCACCAGCACGTCGGCCGGCGGGGGCGGGTCGGGATCGTGCACGATCGGGCGCGCCGGCTGGCCGAGGTCGCCGGAGAACACGAGCCGGCGTTCGCGGGTGCCTTCGCGCACCTTCACCTCGACGATCGCCGAGCCGAGGATGTGGCCCGCGTCGAGGAAGCGCAGGCGCACGAGCGGATGGGGCCTCACCTCGACGCGGTAGGGAATCGCGTGGACCAGGCGCATGGCCCGCTCGACCTCGGCCATGCCGTAGAGCGGCGGCGGGCCCGGGGCGCGGCGCCTTCCCGGGTGGGCCGCTTCGCGCATCTGGATGTGCGCGCTGTCCCTGAGCATCACGGGCATCAGGTCGGCCGTGGGCTTGGTGGCGTAGACGGGAAGGCGCGGGGCACGCGCCGCGAGACGGGGCAGCAGGCCGCAGTGGTCCAGGTGCGCGTGCGTGACGACGGCGAAATCGAGCGTCGCGGGCTCGAACGCCGGGAAGGCGCGGTTCTTCGCGGGGGCCTCGCGCCCCCCCTGGAAGAGGCCGCAATCGACGAGGAAGCTCACGCCCTCGGCATCGACCCGGAAGCACGAGCCGGTCACTTCGCGCGCCGCGCCATGGAATCGGATGCGCATGCCTCGATGTTACGCCCGGCCCGGGGTTCCCAGCCCCCTTGATGCACGTCAACCGGGGGCGGCGCTCTCCGTGGCAACTTGGTCAGCGTTGGAGCCATGCGGGACCGCGCCTGCCCATGAGGCCGGCGTCGCAGCCCCGAGCCCCGGGGTGGTCCGCAGTCGGCTCGAACGCGGGAAATGCCATGAAAGCGATCTGGGTCACCCTGTTCCTCGCCGCCCTGGGCCTCGCGCCGCCGGCTTTCGCGGCCGGTGCGGACGACTGCATCGAGTGCCACGCCAAGACCACGGAAAAGACCGCCTCGGGCAAGAGCGCGAAGGTCGATCCTGAGGAGTTCGGCGGGTCGGTCCACGCGAAAGGCAAGAGGAAGTGCCTTGCCTGCCACGAGGAAGTCGAGAATCCGGACAAGGCGCCGCACGGCAAGGTGAAGCCCGTGGACTGCGCCTCCTGCCACGACAAGGAGGCCGCCGAGTACGCGACCACCATTCACGGCAAGGCGAAGGCGGGCGGCAAGACGGCCTCGGCGACCTGCGTGGACTGCCACGGCGCGCACGACATCCGCAAGACCGACGACCCGAAGTCGAAGGTCCACAAGGTCAACATGGACGTGACCTGCGGCGTCTGCCACGGCAACGAGGCGATGATCAAGAAGGAGAAGATGCCTGGCGGCAACGTGGCGAAGCTCTACCACGACAGCATCCACGGCGAGTCCGTCCACGGCAAGGACAAGTCGAAGGCGCCCACCTGCACCGACTGCCACGGCGCGCACGACATGCGGCCCAAGTCCGACCCCGAAAGCAACGTCCACAAGACGAAAGTGGTCGAGACCTGCGGCACGTGCCATTCGAAGGAGCGGAAGGTCTTCCTCACGAGCAAGCACGGCAAGCTCAAGGCCCAGAACGTGAACGCCGCGCCCGGCTGCACGGACTGCCACGGCGCCCACGGGGTGAAGAAGCACGACCTGCCGGGCTGGCAGGTGGACGTGGTCAAGGAATGCGGCGACTGCCACCTCGACTACATCAAGACCTTCCGCGACACCTACCACGGCAAGGTGACGGACCTCGGCTACACGCGCGTGGCCACCTGCGCCTCCTGCCACGGCGCGCACCAGATCCTGCCCAAGGACGACCCGGAGTCGAAGGTCTCCGACCGCAACCGCCTCGCCACCTGCCAGTCATGCCACCCGAAGGCGAACGCGAACTTCGTGAAGTTCGAGCCGCACGCCAACAAGAGCAGCCTCGAGAGCGGCCCGGCCCTCTACTACACCACCAAGTTCATGCAGTTCCTGCTGGCCGGCGTGTTCAGCTTCTTCGGGCTGCACACCGTGCTCTGGCTCTACCGTTCGATCAAGGTCGTTTCCGCGCGCCGCGCCGCGCGCAAGACCGGGGAGAGATCCTGATGGCCGCCACGACGATTCCCGCCGCCGCCTCGGCAGCGCCGGTGAAGCACAAGTACTACCAGCGCTTCGACCGCATCGACCGGGTGATGCACGCCCTGCTGATGCTCACCTTCACCGGCTGCACGATCACCGGCATGCCGCTGGTCTTCTCCGACCACGCGTGGGCGGCCGGCGTGGCGCAGCTCCTGGGGGGCTTCACCGGCACCGCGCTGATCCACCGCATCTGCGCCGTGATCATGATCGTGGTCTTCTTCGGCCACGTCGTGCGCGTGTTCGCCGACGCGATCCGGCGCACCGGCCTCCTGGGCACGCTCTGGGGACCGAAGTCGATGGTGCCGCAGCCGCAGGACGCCATCGACGCCTACCGCCACGTCCTCTGGTTCATCGGCAAGGGTCCCCGTCCCACGTTCGACCGCTACACCTACTGGGAGAAGTTCGACTACTGGGCGGTCTTCTGGGGGATGTTCATCATCGGCGGGTCGGGCCTCATGCTCTGGTTCCCGTTCCTGTTCTCGGAGGTGCTGCCGGGCTGGGTCTTCAACATCTCGACGGTGGTGCACGGCGAGGAGGCGCTCCTCGCGGTCGGGTTCATCTTCACGATCCACTTCTTCAACGGGCACGTGCGCCCGGAGAAGTTCCCCATGGACCTCGTGATCTTCACCGGGCGCATCCCGGAGCACGAACTCAAGGAGGAGCGCACGAAGGAATACGCGCGGCTGGTGCAGGAAGGCGGGCTCGTCGCCCTCGAGGCCACGCCGCCGTCGTCCCTCGCGAAGTACTTCGGCTGGATCGTGGGCGGCACGGTCGTGGTGGTCGGAACGGCCACGATCCTGGTCATCGTCTACAGCGTCATCCTCTAGGGACGGCGCGGCGGTATCATTCGTGCCACGGGGCCGGCAACACCGGCCCCATGGCACGATCGCAAGCGGATATACGGCAAGGGGCCCGGGCTGCCCCGAAAGCAACACAGGAGAATTCATCGATGAAGTTCACCCTCGGCAAGCGCACCTTCATGGTGGGCAGCATCACGGTCGTGGTGGCCGTGCTGATCGCCGTCGCAGTCGCGACCATCGCCGGCATCGCGGGCTGGGAGTACTCGAACAGCAACGCCTTCTGCGCCAACATGTGCCATTCCGTCCACCCGGAGGAGTCTCGGTCGCACCTCACCAGCGCCCACGCCCGGGTCAACTGCGTCGAGTGCCACATGGGGCGCACGTCCACGCTGCACCACCTGGCGCTCAAGCCCACGCACTTCAAGGAGCTCTGGGGAATGATCGTCGGCTACGATCGTCCCCTCCACTCCGGAACGCTGCGCCCCTCGCGCGAGGCCTGCGAGGGTTGCCACTGGCCGGCGGCGGAGCACCACGACTCGATTGCGACCAAGGTGCGATACGCCACGGACCCGGAAAGCAGCGAGAGCAAGACCACGCTCGTGCTTCACACCGGCGTCGGCGCCGTCCGCGACACCATGGCGAAGGGCGTTCACTGGCACATCATGAACGAGGTGGAATTCATCTCCCTCGACCCGCAGCGCCGCGAGATCCCGTGGGTGCAGGTGAAGCTGGCGGACGGCACGAAAGTGAGCTATATCGACGCCGAGTCCAAGGTGACGGCCGCGCAGATCTCCGGCGCCGAGAAGCGCGTCATGGCCTGCTACGACTGCCACAACGCGGTCGGGCACCCCTTCGCGAACCCGGAGTTCGCCGTCGACGAGCTGATTCGCACGGGCAAGATCGACCGCGCCCTGCCGGCCACCAAGTCGCGTGCCGTCGCGATCCTCACCGCGGCGGAGAAGGTGAACGGCACGCCGGCCGAGCGGGCGGCAGCGATCGACAAGCTGCTTGCGGAATCGGCCACCCGGGCGGCGACGTCGCCGGAGATGAAGGCGAGGGAAGACAAGTTCAACAAGTCGATGAGGGAACTCCTCCTCAACGTGACATTCCAGGAGAAGGGCTTCAACTGGAAATCGTTCCCCAACCACGTCGGGCACACCGATACGCCCGGCTGCTTCCGCTGCCACGACGGCAAGCACTTCAACGACAAGGGCGAGTCCATCCGCCTGCAATGCACGCTCTGCCACAACCTGCCGCAGGTGGTGCGCGAGAACGGCGAAGGCAGCGTGGCCTCGCTCGTTCCCGAGAAGGTCGGCGTCGACCCGCCGTCGAGCCATTCGCGCCCCAACTTCATGCACACGCACTCGGACGACGTCGGCCCCGCCTGCGAGAAGTGCCACGGCAACGTGAAGTTCGGCCGCAAGGGCGGCGGATTCTGCTCGAACCCGGCCTGCCATGGCCGCAGTTATCCGGGCGTCAATCTCACGGTCGAGCCGCCGAAGCCCGCCGAGAAGAAGGCCGGCATCGAGACCCGCCGCCCCGGATGAGCCGGCGCGGCTACGCTGTCAAGGCGATCCCGGGGATGGGCCCCGGGCGCCTCTTCGAGAAGGAGAATTGCACATGAAGTCGCTCGTCGTACTCGCCACCGCCGCGGCGTTCGCCCTCGGTCTTTCCTGTCCCGCCGTCGCCGACGAGGCCACCTTCAAGTCCGCGGGCTGTGCCAAGTGCCACGACCCGGAGAAGAAGAAGAAAGGCGCGCCCTCCGTGAAGGACATGCAGGGCAAGTTCAAGGGCGACAAGGGCAAGATCGGCGAGCTGACCGCCGTCCTGGTCAAGGGCAAGGACCACCCCGAGGTGGACGCGAAGGAGCCCGAGATCAAGAAGGCGATGGCGTTCGCGATCGGCGCCAAGTAGCCGAGGCGGCAGGACGAAAAAAAACGCCGGCGCGAGCCGGCGTTTTTGCTTTCGGGCGGGCCGAAATCACATCGCGAGGATCCACTTGGCCAGGACCTTGGCGTCGGCATCGCTCTTCGACTTGATGGGGTCGTGGTCTTCCTTGCCGACCTTGCCGCCCTTCAGGATGAACTCGGCGAGCTTCGCTTCGGCGTCGGGCTTGCCCTTCTTGGCCTTGGCGACTTCCTTGAACGACGGGCCGTCCTTCTTGGCGTCCACGGCATGGCACTTGAGGCAGTTGTTCTTCTTCGCCGTGGCTTCGTCGGCGGAGGCGATGGCGGGCGCGGCCAGTGCGGCGGCGAGGGCGAGGGGGAGCAGCAGGCGCTTCATCGGGGAGATCTCCTTTTTCAAGAGGTGTGGTACCGCGACATTGTTCCACATCGGCCCATTTCGGGGCAATGCTTTCGACGCGCAAGGCGAGGCACCGGTTGACGGTACCGCGCGCCGCCACGGGGAACAGGGGGCGGGCGAGCCTCGCTCTACTTGACCTGAATCAAGCGGGCGGTCCGGGCCCCGTGCCTAGATTCACTCATGGTGCCCAGTTCGCGTCTCGCGGGGCCGTCGATGGGTGCGAAGCCGAGCGCAACGGCGTCCCGGATCGCGGGGACTTTCCTGCTCCTCTTGCCTTGGTTTGCCCTCGAGGCGCCGGCCCACCTGGCGCTCGGCACCTCCCACGCCTGCGCCCTCGCCGAATCCGGAGCGGTGAAATGCTGGGGCGCCAATGGCAGCGGCCAGCTGGGGGACGGTTCGACGATCGATCGCCATGTCCCGGTCGACGTGCCCGGGCTCGGCGCCGGCGCGATCGCGCTCGCCGCGGGCGATGCGCACACGTGTGCCGTGACATCCGGGGGAGGGGCGACCTGCTGGGGTGCCAACCGCAGCGGGCAGGTTGGCGACGGATCGACGGCCAACCGGGTGTCGCCGACGGGTGTCGCAGGGCTCGCCTCCGGCGTGAAGGCGATCGCGGGAGGCGAGGCGCATACGTGCGCGGTGACGAGCGCGGGCGCGGTCAAGTGCTGGGGCAGCAATCTTTACGCGCAACTGGGGGACGGGACGACGGTCGACTGCCGCACGCCGGTCGATGTCCGGGGACTCGGCGCGGGCGTGGTCGCCGTCGCGGTCTCGCAGTGGCAGAGTTGCGCGCTCACCGCCGAGGGAAGCGTGAAGTGCTGGGGGCAACGAGGGTTCGATTTCGTCTGCGACCCGAATCCGCCCATCGTCTGCTACTGCGGCCCGTACGGATGCTTCTGTTATCCCGAGCCCGTGTGCCGCAGCGTGCCGCGCGTGCAGCCCGGTCCGGTCGCAGTCGCGGGCCTGGAGGCGGGCGTGGCCGCCATCGCGATGACGTCGACAGGAAACGGCGGAGGATCCGGAGCGCTCTGCGCCGTGAAGACCGATGGAGCGCTTTTCTGCGGCGGCGCATTCGACGGTTCCCTTAAGCGCGTCGCGACGGGAGGGAATGGCGCGACCGCAGTCACCGTCGCCAGCACCCACACGTGCATCCTGGGCCACGCGGGCTTCGTGGGCTGCTGGGGCGACAACGTCTCGGGACAGCTGGGCGACGATACCCCCTATCACCACGACGCGCCGCCCTCGCCGGTGCTCGGGCTTCCGTCGGACGTGGTCGAGATCGCGGCGGGAGGCAAGACAACCTGCGCGCTTGCCCGCATCGCGGGCGTGTTTTGTTGGGGGTGGAACCTGAACGGCGAGTTGGGGGATGGATCAAACGTGCTCAGCCGAAACCGCCCGGCTCTCGTCGCAGGGCTCTCGATGAACGCGCCGAGCGTCCTGTCCGGCCTGTGGTGGAACCCCTCGGAGCCGGGGTGGGGCGTTCACGTGACGCAGCGGGGCGATATCGCGTTCCTGGCGTGGTTCTCCTACGACGCGTCGGGCAGCCCGAAGTGGTTCGTGGCGTCGCGCTGCGAGCTTTCCGCGCCCGCGTGTCCGGCCTGTGTCTCCGGCATGGGTTGCGTGGCTCCGCTGTACGAGACGAGTGGCCCGCCGGCGTCGGCCGCCCGGTTCGATCCGGCC
>Ga0209254_10005924_pt1 | contig 11236 bp, 8 predicted proteins | sample FrelakmetDIP11DI_FD_187148 | JGI IMG/M metagenome (GOLD analysis project Ga0209254, IMG submission 187148) | Freshwater lake sediment microbial communities from the University of Notre Dame, USA, for methane emissions studies - DIP11 DI (SPAdes)... | ecosystem: Environmental > Aquatic >... | reverse complement strand
CTGATGGCAATTATTGATAGAGGCTATTTGTAATCCACTCCCCCTGTCATACTGAACCCGGTTTCCGCTAAAAGATTGAATCACTTATGATAACAGGGTGAAGGATCTAATATGTATAATCATCGAAAGTGTAATGATTAGTTTTAATAGCACAACACGTTATTCAATTAATTCTCTTCAATATGTATCCTGTGAAACAGACGATGAATTGCAGGGGCAAGAATGAATCCAATGGTAGCAATAAAAATTACCCCGCTGAAAAGGGCATAAGCCGAAGAAAACAATTTTCCGGTTGTGTTTTCTATCTGTATTACCGGTCCCATACCACTCAGGATCATGGCCGAATTATGAATGGCATCTATCCAGGACGCATTGGCCAAATAATGGTATCCTAAAATACCAATCAACAGGCAAAAAAGTAAAATTACTGAAGCAACAAGCAGGTTTTTAATCACCCGCTGGTAAAAGGTGCGGGTGCTGGCTAAAGGCTGTTTTTTATGTTCGTACATATTTCTATCTGGTTGGTAATCAACTAAAGTAGTTAAAGAGATCCATACTAAGAGATGCTCCCCCGGACCAAAGCTTCGGGGATCTTTTTATTAAGAAATAATTTATCGCAAACGATTTCGAAAATAATATTTCTATTATTATTCAATTTTTATTAGATAATATCTAATTATTTAATAAAAAAATTATTTTATTGACTGTATTTTATCTCAAGCCCGGCATTTTTTGAAAATTTTATTAAATGTGTAAAAAGTACGTATTAGTCTCGATCTAATGTGTAATTTTAACACGCTTTTTAACGATCGCTATCAATAACGCTTATATGAAAGGGTTCCTCACTACAGTATGTTTACTTGCATACAGTTTAGGTTTCAGTCAACTGCTGACCTGGAATCCTGATTTCATTACAGAAAATACGCCTACAGTTGAGATAACGGTAGATGCTACCCGCGGAAACCAGGGGCTGAAAGATTATGCAGCTACCGGTGACGTATACATCCATACCGGTGTGATCACTACATCCAGTACAAGTTCCTCCGACTGGAAGTATGTAAAATTTTCTCCATTTACTTCTCCCATCCCAGGGGCACAGGCAACATACCTCGGCAACAATAAATGGAAATTCACGATCACTGGCGGCTTACGCGCTTTCTATGCATTGCCCAATCCTTCAGAAAAAATTTTAAAGATCGCCCTGCTTTTCAGAAACGGGACAGGAACAACCGTGCAGCGTAATGCAGATGGAAGTGATATGTATATCCCGGTGTATGAAAACGGATTGTCGGTAAGGATAACACAACCGCCGATTCAGCCGCTCTTTATCCCGGCGCCTGAGCCTATACAAAAAGCGGTTGGGGAGAATATAGGCATTACCGTTAATTCAAGCCTGGCGGCAAACTTAAAAATCAGTTTCAATGGTGTCCAGGTGGCATCTCAGAATAGTGTGGCATCCGTTTCCGCCAACCCGCTCATCACTGCCGGCGGCATGCAGGTGATCATGGCTGAAGCCAGCGACGGGGTAAATACCCGCCTGGATTCTGTCAAATTCTTTGTTTCGGCGCCACCTGCTGTAGTGCCTGTTCCTGCAGGGCTTCGCGATGGGATCAATTATGAACCCGGGGATACTTCTGCAACGCTGGTATTTTTTGCACCGGCTAAAAACGCTGTGTATGTAATCGGCGATTTTAATAACTGGACCCAGGCGCAGAACTATCAGATGAACAAATCGCCCGATGGTAACCGCCACTGGTTGCGTGTAACCGGGCTTACTCCCGGAACGGAATATGCTTATCAGTTCCTGGTAGACGGATCGTTAAAGGTGGCTGATTACTATACAGAGAAAATACTTGACCCTAATAATGATCCTTTTATTTCCCCGCTTACTTACCCGGGGTTAAAAGCCTATCCCATAGGTAAAACCTCTGGTAATGTTTCCATATTACAAACCCGGAAACCTGCATTTAACTGGCAGGTGGGAAATTTCAACCGGCCCGATAAGCGTAACCTGGTGATCTATGAATTGCTGGTGCGCGACTTTACCGGTGCCTCCAACTGGAAAACGCTAACCGATACCCTGAGTTACTTAAAGCGGTTAGGTATAAACGTTATTGAGCTGATGCCCATCAATGAGTTTGAAGGCAACAACAGCTGGGGCTATAACCCGAGTTTCTATTTTGCCCCTGATAAATATTATGGTACGGAATCGGATCTGCGTCGTTTCATTGATGCCTGTCACCTGCAGGGCATAGCAGTGGTGATCGACATTGCCTTGAATCATTCTTTTGGTCAGTCGCCAATGGTGCAGTTATATTTTGATGGCGCTGCCGGCAAACCGGCCCTTAATTCACCCTGGTTCAACCCGGACGCCCGCCATCCGTTTAATGTTGGCTATGATTTTAACCACGAAAGCCAGGCTACCAAAGATTTTGTTGACAGGGTAACAGAACACTGGCTTGTAAATTATAAGATCGATGGTATTCGCTGGGATCTGTCTAAAGGTTTCACCCAGGTAAACAATCCAAATAATGTAGGTGCATGGGGGGCATATGATCCTACGCGTATAGCTATTTGGAAAAGGATTTACGACAAGATGCAAACATATGCACCAGGCAGTTACTGTATCCTGGAGCATTTTGCCGATAACAGTGAGGAAATTGAATTATCAAATTACGGGATGCTTTTATGGGGTAACTCGAACTTTAATTTTAATGAGGCTACCATGGGCTTCCTGCCAAACTCCAATTTCGACGGCAGCATTGCCAAAAAAAGAAACTGGACCCAGCCCCACCTGATCGCATACCAGGAGAGCCATGATGAAGAAAGGCTCATGTACAAGAATATCAATTTTGGAAATAGTACAAACAGCAGCCATAATGTAAAGAACCTGGAGGTTGGCCTTGCCCGTAATGCCATGGCAGCCTCTTTCTGGGCGATGACCCCTGGTCCTAAGATGCTCTGGCAGTTTGGTGAACTTGGCTATGATTACTCCATTAATTATTGTCCCTCAAACGGAACCATTAGTAATCAGTGCAGAACAGATCCAAAGCCCATCAGGTGGGATTATCAGCAAAATCCAGAAAGAAAATTACTGTATAACGTGTATTCGGCACTGTTACAGTTAAGGAACACGCCTAACTATATTTCCACCTTTACCACTAATACGGATGTAAGCTGGGATTTAGGCGGCGGGTTTAAATGGTTAAGAACAGAAAGTGATTCGCTGAAAGTGGTAGTGATCGGGAATTTTGATGTTGCCACCAGAACAGGAAATGTGACCTTCCCTGCTGCCGGCACCTGGTACAGCTACCTGAGCCAGGGTACAAAAATTGCTACCGGTGCATCAGAAACGATCACCCTTCAGCCCGGTGAATTTTACGTGTATACCAACAGGAATATCAGCAACCCTGTGATTACAGGTGTGGATGACCTCCGTCCTGATTTCAGCGACCAGTCGCTTATCATTTACCCTAACCCCGTAATCTCCACAGCAACGCTGGCCTATGAGATACCGGTAACGGGTAAAGTAGATATCAGCGTATATAACCTGCAGGGTCAAAAAATAATTAACCTGTTCAGTGGCGTGAAACCCAAAGGCAAGCATTCATTTACCTGGAGTGCATCTGATAGCTGGGCTAAAAAATCGGCTGCCGGGCAATACCTGTTAATACTGGATGTGGAAGGCAGAAAAATGAAGAAACAATTCATCATTGCAAAATAAACAGTTGGTGAATTGATTGTGGAACGGATAATCGTCAAAGCAAGCGGATAATATGTACAAGAAATAAATTCTTTGATTTTTTTTATTAACGTTAAATTTTAAACTGTATATGAAAAGCAAGCGATTGATTGCCCGACTTGGAGTACTGGGCCTTTTGCTTTTTGCCATGGTGCAGATTGGTTTCGGCCAGGGCAAAACAGTAACAGGTAAGATCACCAGTGGTAAAGACGGCAGCCCTGTTGCTAATGCAACGGTGGTACAAAAGGGAACAAGCAAAGGAACCAGTACCGATGCCAATGGTAACTTTACCATTAACCTGACAAATGATAATGCAGTGCTGGTGGTTACCTCTGTAGGTTTTGGCAGAAAGGAAATTCCGGTTGCCGGGCAGACACAACTTAGTTTTACACTGGATGAAATGCAGGGAAACCTGAATGAAGTAGTTGTGGTGGGTTATGGTACTCAACGTAAACGCGACCTTACCGGTGCGGTTACTTCTATTTCCAGCAAAGACTTTGTGAAAGGCGCTTTACAAACGCCGGAACAACTTATCGCCGGTAAAGTGGCCGGTGTGCAGATCGTCTCAAACAGCGGTGCTCCGGGTGCAGGTAGCCGTATCCGTATCCGTGGCGGCGCATCCCTTAATGCAAGCAATGATCCGCTAATCGTAATCGACGGTGTGCCGGTTGATAATTCAAGTGTTTCAGGTTCTGTGAACCCGTTGAATATGATCAACCCTAACGACATTGAAAACTTTACCATCCTGAAAGATCCTTCAGCCGCTGCAATTTATGGTTCAAGGGCTTCCAATGGTGTGATCCTGATCACCACCAAAAAAGGAACCAAGGGTAAAGTAAAATTCAATTTCGGTTCACAGTTTTTTGTACAAACTCCCAGCAGCAATGTTGATGTGTTGACTGCCGACCAGATCCGGGATATCGTAGGAACTAAAGGCAGTGGAACTTCAGACATCAACAAATTGGGTACAGCCAATACCAACTGGCAGGATGAGATTTATCATACAGCTTTTGGCCAGGATCTCAACCTGAGTGCTTCAGGTGCCCTGATTGATGGCAAACTTCCCTTCCGGCTTTCCGGTGGATTCCTCAACCAGGATGGTATACTTAAGACCAGCAACTTCAAGCGCCAGACATTGAGTTTAAACCTCAATCCACGATTATTGAATAACACCCTGAAGGTTGATATGAACGTTAAAGCAGCCTGGACGCAAAACCAGTTTGCCAATGAAGGCGCCATTGGTAGCGCCATCTATTTTGATCCAACACAGCCTGTTACGGTGAACAGTCCAAGATTCGGCGGTTATTTTACATATATAGATCCAAATGCTGCAGGCGCTCCGCCCAGGGATCTCTCACCTTCTAACCCTGTTGGATTACTGAATATGAGGGATGATCAAAGCAATGTTTTCCGCAGTATTGGAAACCTTCAACTGGATTATACACTACCCTGGGTTAAAGGACTTCGTGCCAACCTGAACATGGGTTACGATTGGCAGCAAGGAAAAGGTACCGTAGTAGTTCCCGATAGTGCGGCCAGTGATTATCGCCGTTGGGAAACAAAAAATAATCCGTTCAGTGTGGTGCATTTTGGCGGTGTGAATAATCAATATAACAGTCAGCGTCGCAACCTGCTGATGGATTTTTACCTGAACTATGCCAAAGACATTGCCAGCATCAACAGTCGTATTGATGTTATGGCCGGTACTGGTTACCAGGATTTCCTTTTCACGAATGATAATTTTGCGGATTACAGGTATGATAAATCAATGCGTCCCGGAACTGAACCTCAGTTTCCAACCAATGAAGCACAGTATACCCTGATCTCTTATTACGGTCGTTTGAATTATACACTTGCTAATAAATATGTACTAACAGCTAATCTCCGTACAGATGGCAGCAGCCGTTTCAGTAAAGACAATCGCTGGGGTGTGTTTCCTTCTGTAGCCTTTGCCTGGAGGGCAAGTAACGAAGAGTTCCTGATGAGTTCCAAAGTGATCAGCGACCTGAAGTTCAGGGTAGGCTGGGGTATCACCGGACAGCAGGATGGTATTGATTTTTATGGATACCTGCCCAGGTATTCACTTAGTAACAATGCCGCACTTTACCAGCTTGGAACAGAATATGTGAGCATGCAGCGCCCAAGTGCCTATGATCCAAACCTGAGTTGGGAAACAACCCGTAACATCAATTTAGGTGTTGACTTCGGTTTATACAGTAACAGGATCACCGGTTCTATAGATGTATTTAACCGCAAGACTGAGGACCTGCTCAGTGTTGTTCCCATTGCGCTTGGTACCAACTTCAGCAACCAGTTGCTGACCAATGTGGGTAATATCGAAAGCAATGGTGTTGAATTTACCATCAACGCAACAGCGGTTAAAAATCAGAATGTAACCTGGGATATTGGATTTAACTTCACTTATCTCACGCCTAAAATCACCAAGTTGCTCCTCAACCCGGATCCTTCATTTAAAGGAAACCTGGTGGGTGGAATCTCCGGTGGTACAGGTAATACCATTCAGATCCATTCTGTAGATAATCGCCCCTATACATTTTTGGTCCGTAAGCAGATATATGATCCTTCCGGTGCACCCATCGAAGGATTGTACGAAGATATCAACCGTGATGGAATCATCAACGACAACGACCTTTACCGGTATAAATCACCAGATCCAAGGGTCTTCATGGGTCTCAACAGTGGCGTAAGTTTTGGAAAATGGAACGCCGGTTTTGTGTCCCGTATCAGCATTGGGAACTATAATTATAATAATATTGAAAGCAACTTAGGTGTGTTGCGTTCAGTGCTCAACCCGCTGGGTTGGCTGGGTAATGCCAGTGCTGATTACCTGAGAACAGGGTTCACCAATAACCAGTATTTCAGCGATTACTATGTTCAGAATGCTTCATTCTTCCGCATGGATAACATCAATGTTGGCTATGATGCAGGTGAGGTTTGGAAAAACGTACGGTTACGCCTGACCGCTAATGTGCAAAACGCTTTTGTGATTACCGATTACAGGGGCCTTGATCCGGAAGTAAATGGTGGTATAGACAACCAGATATATCCGCGTCCACGCATTTTTGCACTGGGACTGAATCTTGATTTTTAATTTTTAAAAGAAATTCACTATGATAAAGAATTCAAGTAAATGGACGGGTCTCCTGGCAGTAGTGCTCCTGCTGGCCGGTTGTCATAAAGACCTCGACCGTTTTCCCCCGAATGATGTAACCAGTGCACAATTGTATGTGGACGAAGCAGGTTACAAGCAGGTACTTGCCAAAGTGTATGGCAGTATGGCCCTCACCGGCAACAGCGGACCTGCCGGCTCCGGTGATGTGGCGGGTATCGATGAAGGTACCTCAGATTTTCTCCGCCTTTTCTGGAAAGCCCAGGAACTGAGCACAGATGAGGCAGTGGTTGCCTGGAACGACCCTGGAATCCAGGACTTTCACAATATGAACTGGAGCTCAAACAATCCTATGCTGATAGGTTTATACAGCCGCAGTTTCTATGTGATCACTCTCTGTAATGAGTTCATACGGGAAAGCACACCCGAAAAACTGGCTGAGCGTGGTATTACCAGTCCCGCATCAGATAATATTAAAACTATGCGTGCGGAAGCCCGTTTTGTTCGCGCTTACCAATATTCTGTTCTCATGGACCTCTTCGGTAATCCTGGCTTTACAAACGAAGAGACACCGATTGGTGCAGCGGTAAGGCCTGAGCAAATATCCCGCGCCGAATTATTCACGTATCTGGAATCAGAACTTAGTGCACTGGAAGCAGAACTTCCTGCACCCAAAGCTAACCAGTACGGTCGTGCCGATAAAGCAGCCGTTTGGGCGCTTCTGGCTCGGATATATCTGAACGCGCAGGTGTATACCGGCACTGCCAAATGGAATGAAGCGATTGCCAATTCCAAAAAAGTGATCGATGCAGGTTACACACTGATAACAGATTACCGCAACCTCATGCTGGCTGATAATAATACCGGCAATACGGAGTCGATCTGGACATTGAACTTTGATGGACTGAAAACCAAAAACTATGGCGGCACTACCTTCCTGGTAAATGCTTCAGTAGGTGGAGATATGGACCAGACCGTTTCGGGTTTATCCAAATGGGGTGGTACACGGACAACTAAAAACCTGCCACTCTTATTCCCTGATTTTACCGGTGCCGCCGACAAACGTGCACAGTTCTATCAGCAAAACCTGGAAATAGTAAAGGTCAGTGATTTCAAAGATGGCTTTGCCGTAACAAAATTCCGTAACAGAACCAAAAGTGGTGGTTTTGGAACCGATCCTGAAAAAACATTTAGTGATATCGATTTCCCTGTATTCCGCCTGGCTGAAATGTACCTGATATATGCAGAAGCAGTGGTGCGTGGCGGAAGTGGCGGCGACAGGCCAAGTGCACTGAATTATATCAACAAGCTTCGTGAAAGAGCTTACGGAAGTACAACAGGAAATATTTCTGATGTATCGCTCAATACTGATTTTATCCTGGATGAGCGCGCAAGGGAATTGTATTGGGAAGGTTTCCGCCGTTCAGACCTGGTGCGTTACGGAAGGTTCACCGAAGGAACCTATTTATGGCCATGGAAAGGTGGTGTGAAGAACGGAACAGGTGTGGATGCTTTCAGGAAACTGTATCCCATTCCTGCAACGGAAGTAGGATCCAATCCAAACATCAAACAAAATTCTGGTTACTAAAATTCATAAAACTGCATTTATTATGAAACGAATCATAACTGCATTCTCTTCCCTGGTTCTGGCAGCCTTTATCTTGCAAAGCTGCGAGAAGGAAGAAAATAAAATCTTTTTTGAGGGCGGAACGGCCCCAGTCCTCACGGCATCTACTGCGGCAGTGAATCTCTTACCGCCACCGGCTGATGAATCTGCTGAAGCGCTCGCATTGAAGTGGACAAATCCTGATTATATGTTTACAACCGGGGTCAGTTCCCAGGATGTAAATTACAGACTGGAGTTTGATGTTGCCGGCGCCAATTTTGGCAGCCCCAACAAGTATGTAACAACCATAGCAAGGGATCTGGAGAAACGGTTTACCGTAGCCGAACTCAATGCTATTTTAGGTAATTCAATGGGGCTTCAATTTGGGGTTAAACATAATATTGAAGCCAGGATAACAAGTACCATTGGGGAAAATGCTGCTGCACTAACTTCCAATAAGGTTACTTTTTCGGCTTTACCTTATGCACCGCCCCCTAAAGTGCCTTTACCTGTTGGTGGCAAACTGTTTATTGTAGGCAATGCAACTCCGGGAGGCTGGAATAACCCTGTACCTACACCTTCACAGGAGTTTACTAAAATTTCGGACACGAAGTATGAAATTACCCTACCATTAGGCGGAGCCGGAAATTTTTACCTGTTCCTTCCGGAGAATGGTAGCTGGTCAAGCAAATATGCTATTCCAGATAACACAATTTCGGGAGCTGCCAATGGTGGTGAATTCCGTTTCTACGCCAGTGGAGGAAAGGATATTCCCGCACCGGATGCACCAGGTAATTACAAAATCTCAGTTGACTTCCAGAAAGGAACGTTCACTGTAGTAAAACAATAAATAGTCATTCATTTAAAAAATCAGTCAAATGAAATTTCTGAATAAAATTGGGTTACTTGCAGTGACCATCCTGATGATGGTGTCGGCCTGTGAGAAAGTGCCTGACCTGCCCTTCCATAATGAAGGTATAGAACCAGTACTTACTTCATCGGCTACAACCCTTGCTCCGATAGCTGCAGACAGTAACAAAACAGTACTTACGCTGGATTGGACAAGCCCGCTTTATGCAACCGACTCAGCAACGTTCAAGTTTATTGTACAGATAGATTCTGCCGGTCGCAATTTCAGCAAAGCAACCAGCAAAGAAGTTATTGGTGATCGTCAATTAACTCTGACCGCCAAAGAACTGAATACCATCATGCTCAATTATGGCTTTGAATTCAACAAGCCTTATGACCTGAACATGCGGGTAATCTCTTCTTACAGCAACAATAATGAAAGAAGGCTATCCAATACGGTTACCTTGAAAGCTACACCGTATAAGATCCCGCCAAAAGTTGCTTTACCTACAACTGGTAAATTATACCTCGTTGGTGATGCAACACAAGGTGGCTGGAATAATCCTGTACCTGTACCCACACAGGAATTAACCAGGATCGACGAAACAACCTTTGGGGGTATTTTTAACATGGTTGGTGGAAAGCAATACCTGGTTTTGCCATTGAATGGTAACTGGGATAATAAATTTTCCGTAGCCAGCGGTTCAGTTCCAGGATTATCTGCAGGTGGAAATTTTGGTTTCAACCTGAGTGATAACTTCCCTGGCCCTGCTGCCAGCGGTTGGTATAAGCTGATCATGGATTTCCAGACCGGTAAATTTACGGTTACACCATTTACGCAGCAACATGGGTTGCCTGAAGAACTGTTTATGGTAGGTGATGCCACACCAGGAGGCTGGAGCAATCCTGTTCCGGTGCCTTCCCAAAAATTTACCAGGATCAATTCTACCCAATTTGAAATTGCCAGCATTGCACTCGAAACGGGTAAAGGATATTTATTCCTTCCTGAAAATGGAAACTGGGGTAAAAAATTCGGCGCTGTAGACGATCAGGCCGCTGGTATCAAATTAGGAGGACCAATGAAACCTGAAGGTGCTAATATGCCTTCTCCTGAAGTTACGGGTAATTATAAAGTCACTGTTGATTTTGTAAATAACACATACAAACTGGTTAAACTATAATTGATATTTAATGCCTGAATAAAAGCTGATAAGTTAGTTTTTATTGATAGTTATCGTTAATAGCCCTGCTGTTTTTACAGCGGGGCTTTTTTACAATATAACCTAAAGAAAGTAATCATAGCGTACTTCGTTTCATTGCGATTGAATTGTCTGAATTGGGGTCTGGGGGGATTTTTGAGATTTGTGGGATGAACAGCCAATACATTTAACCGCAAAGAATGAGGAACGCAAAATGAATAAGGAATAAGAAATAAGGAATAAGAAATAAGGAATAAGGAATGAGAAAGGTAAATACAATAAACGAAAACAAAGGGCGCCATGGAACGCCCAATGGATTCCGGTCTGACCGTCGCGGTCTGACCGATGGCTGTTTTATTTAATCATCCTTCACTGTTTCCTGCTGAATACTATCAGCCAAAAAGCAGAGGGGAACAAGCTTATTAATCCGCCAATAAAAAGTATCCTTGACATCTCCTTATCACCCTTTACAAAGAAGAAAGCCCCGGCTGTGATCAGCAGAAATGCAGAAACGCAGGAAAGGATCAATTTGAGTTTCATAACCAAGGGGTGTTGGATGGTAAGGTATGTTTTTTGAATCATTATTGGCCGTGAATTTAAAACGTAAAGTTTGGAAACCTTATCTTTAGTTACAGGCAAATTACTTCCATATGAAAAAAGTCTTCATACTGCTATGCTTTAGTGTTTACACTTTCATAGGCTTGTCTCAG
>Ga0209254_10005923_pt1 | contig 11237 bp, 9 predicted proteins | sample FrelakmetDIP11DI_FD_187148 | JGI IMG/M metagenome (GOLD analysis project Ga0209254, IMG submission 187148) | Freshwater lake sediment microbial communities from the University of Notre Dame, USA, for methane emissions studies - DIP11 DI (SPAdes)... | ecosystem: Environmental > Aquatic >... | reverse complement strand
GAGAAATACCGCGACCAGCTCCAGGTGGTCGTGAACTCCCTACGCCGCTGCGGCGATGACGAGGTGGACGCCGGGGATTTTCTGCGCGTGGTCGGCACCGACCGCGCCGAGCTGGAGGGGGAGCTGCGCCAAGCCCTGGAGGAGGTGCGGAGCCTTCACCTCAAGGGCCTGCTGCTCGCCTTCTTCAGCGACGGGGAGTTCATGCGGGAGTTCACCACCGCCCCGGCCGCCAAGAACTACCATCATCCATACCTGGGGGGCCTGCTGGAGCACACCGCGACCACCGTGCGCATCTGCCGCATGCTCTGCGACCTCTACCCGGACATCGACCGCGATCTCTTGATCACGGCCGCGGCGCTGCACGATATCGGTAAGATCCATGAACTGGACTACGACCGCACCATCGACTTCAGCGACGCTGGCAGGTTTCTCGGCCACCTCATGCTCTCGGACGAGATGATCCGGGAACGCATCACGGACCTGCCCGGATTCCCGCCGGACTTGGCCCTGCGGCTGCGCCACGCCGTCCTGAGCCACCACGGGGAGCTGGAATGGGGGTCGCCCAAGCGGCCTAAAACGCTGGAGGCGATCGTCCTGCATCACGTGGACAACCTGGACGCCAAGGTGAACAGCTACCGGGAGATAGTGGCCAGGGCCTCGGACAGCGACTCCCCCTGGACGGACATGCGCAACCTCTTCAAGCGCCCGCTTTACGTACCCAGGGCCATGAGCCAGGAGATGGAGCTGAATTTGGAAGAGGACGTGCCCCGCTAAGGATTCGTTTCCTCGCCCTTGCGGTCATGCCGTGCCGAACGATCCTTAGCGCGCAGCCTTACCTGCACCAGCGCGACGGCCAAGCCTTGCCGCAGCCGCCTCACGTCGTCCTCCGGCAGTGGTCGCCTGCCATAGCGTGCCCGCTCGAAGAGGAGGAGCTCGCCGGAGAGGTTGAGCCCGGGAACAACGGCACAGACCCCTCCCAGGAATTCCCCGGCCGTCTGGCTGCGGCCCCGCTCGAACCCCAGGGAGCTCAAGGCGGCGAGGAAATCGCGCATGGCGAGCAGGGGACCGTTCTGCGTCTGCGGCGGCGCCTTGGCGCGCCTGAGCTTGCGAGCCGCCCATGCCAGGGGCAGGAGCAGTATCACCAGTACGAGCACGAAAAGAAGCCAGGGGGCCTCGCTCAGCGAATACAGGAAGCCGCTCACCAGTGCGGAGGCGGCTGAGGCCACCGCGGTGAAGCCGGCCTTCAGGGCGGAACGCAGCGAGCCCGGCAGCAGGGCCGAGAGGTTGCGGCCCACCCAGGAGAAGAAATCGCGGAAGATCCACAAGGCGCCGATACCCTGGCTGGCTTCGGGCAGAGAAAAGCTGGGGGTAGGCTCGCGCGTGACCCAACCGATGCCCTCCACATAGATCTCCACCCAGGCGTGCGCATCGTCCAGGCTCACCTCGTAAAGGCCGGTGAAGGGGTTGTAGTCGCCGGTCGCATACCCGGTGACCACCCGGGCGGGCACGCTGACGAGGCGGCACAAGACGGCGTAGGCGGTGGCGAAATGCTCACAGTAGCCGCGCCGCTGTTCGAAGAGGAAATAATCGACGGCATCGGCTCCGGCCGGGAGAGGGGGCACGTCCAGCGAGTACTCGTATTCATTTTCAAGGAATTCCTCGATGGCGAGGGCGCGGGCGTAAGGGCCTGCTCCGCTGGGGGTTATCTCATCGGCCAGCTCCAGCACTCGATCCGTCATCTGAGGAAGCTCCAGGTAGGGGAGGAGCGTGCCTTCCTTCACCTCCAGCGAGACGGAAGCGGGGATCTCGCTGGAGACCATGTCGCGCGATATTACGCTGTACACCAGGCCGTCGTCGAGGGTGAAGGGGCTCTTTAGGCCGGACGAGTCCTGATAGACGGCATCGGACGGGTAATAGAGCACCTCGGGCCTCCAGGCGGCGAATATCACGTTCGGCTGCTCCGCCTGCAGGTAGTAGGTCTGGACAATCGTGCGCTTGGAGGAGTGGGGCTGGCTTGCGTCGTAGCCGATGGCAAAGGGCTGCACCGACACCTTCAACTCATCCGGCTCTTCCTCGGGGTTGACCCACGCATAGCCGTTGTATTCCTGGAAAGACAGGCCGCTCCAATAGGCGGGATCGGTCGAGCGCACCTTCATCACCGGCAGGTCCACCATGGTCCCACGGACGCGCAGATCGAGGAAGGTGCCGAACCCGAAGTAGGCTTCCGGGTTCATCTCCAGGGCGCTGTCCGGCGGCCTGGAGGGAAGGTTCGGATAGCCGGGGTTAGAGAAGTCGTATCCCCCGGACGAGAAGAAAGCCCTGCGGATGGAGTAAGGGAGCGAGCGCAGGTAATTGGTCGATATGCGGGGCATGAAGGCCCCCACGGCGAGGCCGCTGAGGGATACCAGGACCATGAGCACCACGAGCATCACCGCTATATATCTCGCCGAGGTCCTGGGGGCGCTGGAGCGTTCCGGTTCCCTCGACAGGCTGCGCAGGCGCGACTGCTGGATGAAGTAAAGGGCCGGTATGGCTGCCGCCAGCCAGAGCAGGACGATCAGGCCGAAGGATGCGGAGAGAGAAAAAGAGCCCGCCAGGGCCAGGAGTATAAGGGAGCTCACCAGCGATAGGAGAAGGTCTTTTCCCCGCGGCAGGTCGAAGCTGTGCAGCACCTGCACCCAGACGAAGAGCTCGGCAAGGGGGATGCGGGGGTCGTAGGGCTGCATCGAGACCTGGCGCAGGAAGGACACCAGGGCCGCAACGGTCAGGAGCATGATCACTGCCTTGAACACCAGGTTGGAGTGGTACCGGCGGCGCCAGCTCAGGTACGAGCCCAGGCTGATCAGGACCACGGAGGAGAGCACCAGCGCCTGGCTGCTCACCCCCTGCGGGGCGAGCGAGAAGACGGAGATGACCACCGCCGCCCAGACCGCTATGCGCAGCGGCCTGGAATCCTCTATCTCCCTCGGGGCGTTGAGTCGCCGTAGATAATCAAGGGTTTTTCCAGACATTTCCTTAGATCATCGCCTTTTCGATACAGAGAGACGCTGAAGAGCCCCGCAAAGGGCGCCTCCGCAAGACCGGAGACGACCTGTTCGGGGCTAAAACCGGCTCCGCGAGAGGAACCGTTCCCGTTGTGTGAAAGGGGATCGACGAGCACCAGGGCGGTGTGACACATATGGGGCAGCGCGGCGGCGAAGCGGCCTGAATCCAGGCTGCGCGCCGGGGTGATACAGCAGAAGAAACAGCCCGGTGACAGCTCGGGCCACAGCCCCTCCGCCTGCTCCTCCAGGCCGCTCCCGCTGCTCGGCTGCAGCGCCGCCAGCCATCTCAGGGCCGCACGAAAGCCGGGCACGTCGTAGAGCTCGGGTACTTCGCCGCGGAAGGCGGCCAGGGTCACGGGGTGGCCGGCATAATGCGCGTAGTGCACGACGCTGGCTGCGAGCCTCGCCTCGGCATCCAGCAGGGTCGAGAAATCCGCGCGGGGACCCCCGCGCACGCGGTTGTCGACCAGAACCACGAGGGGGGTCCCGGTCTCCCGCTCGAACTCCCTGACCACGAGCTCGCCCCGCCGCGCCGTGGTCTTCCAGTGCACGTGGCGGAGGGGATCGCCGGAGCGGAACTCCCTCACGCCGTAATAGTCGATGCCGGCGCCCTTTTTACTGGAATACTCGCGCGGCGTCTTATGGGGGTGGAGAAACGAGTCCACCAGGGGAAAGCTGCCGAGTTCGGCATAGTGGGGCAGGACGACGAGCCGTGATGCGGGGTGCATACGGCTGGTGTGCCTGGCCAGCCCGATGATGCCCTCGGAGTAGAAGAAACAGGGCCAGTCCTCGTAGATCCCACGTCGCAGCCCCCCGCGCTGGTAAGTCAGGGAGGCGCCGCCCTCCGCCGCGATGCGGGAGACAAGAAAGGCGGCGCGCCCGCCGCTGGAAACGGGCGATTCCTTCTCGGGCGGCGAGGGGTCCTGCAGGTGCTCCCGCAGGGACTTGCGCTTTGCCTTCAGGCGCGGCCGCCTGCGCGGTTCGGTCGCCGCGGGATCTTCGTCGATGACCGCGATGAGGTTGCGGGAGAAACGGCCGCCGTTGTGGATGTCCAGCACCACGCGCAGCGGCTCCTCTTCGTCTATCTCCGGACGGTGGCGTCTTATGAGGGAAAGCCGCCTCACCTCGAGCAGCGAGATGAACCAGGAGACGAGCACGGCCGCCAGGAGCATGCCCGCGAGCCAGAACAACCATCCCGACTGGGCGTTGACGCCGATGAGCACCATGGCCAGGGAAAGTGCCAGAGCGAGTATTGCGCGTGAGAAGAACAAGCGGACCTCCTATACCACCGGCACCGGCACCCGCGCCAGGATCGCGGAGATGGCCGCGCGCGATTCACTCAAGCCCTGCGACCGCGAAGCGGGGATAACGCGATGGGAAAGGACGCTGGCGGCCACGGCCTTGACATCATCGGGGGTGATGAAATCGCGCCCGCCGACAAAGGCCCTGGCCTGCGCGGTGCGCACCAGGAATATAGTGCCGCGCGGGCTGGCGCCGAGGGAGATGCTCTCGTCCTCCCGCGTCGCCCGCACCAGGCTTACGGCATAAGAGAGTACGTCGGGATCGACGGACACCGTACGTGAGGCCTTCTGCAGCCCCGCCAGCTCATCGGCCCGCAGCACGTGCCTGAGCCCGCTGACGGGGTGCTCCTCCAGTTGGGCCTCGATTATCTCTTTCTCGTACTGCTCAGAGGGATAATCCAGGGTTATGCTCATGCAGAAACGGTCCAACTGCCCTTCGGGCAGGGGGTAGGTGCCGTGATACTCCACGGGGTTCTGGGTGGCGATGACGAAGAACGGCTGGGGAAGGGGGTGAGCCGTTCCGTCCACCGTTACCTGCCCCTCGTCCATGGCCTCCAGCAGGCTCGACTGCGTGCGGGGCGTGGCGCGGTTGATCTCGTCGGCCAGCACCACGTTGGCGAAGATCGGGCCGGCACGGAACTCGAACTCCGAGGTCTTCTGATTGAAGATGGTCGTGCCGGTGATGTCCGAGGGCAGCAGGTCGGGTGTGAACTGGATGCGGTAGTATTCCCCGGAAAGCGAGAGCGCCAGGGAGCGAGCGAGCATGGTCTTGCCCACGCCCGGCACATCCTCGATTAGGAGGTGGCCGCCGCTGATCAGGGCAACGACCGCCATTTCCACCTGCGCATCCTTCCCCCGGATGACCAGGCATATGTTGTCTGCCAGCGCCCGGGCACGCTGCCCCATCTCCTCGAAGTCATCTGCGGGGACCATCACACCTCCAGCTTGGAAAGCGGGCATCGTCATTTATATATCGAGCATAGGGGCGGCTATGTTGAGCGACAATGATATATAACGCTAGGTAAGCCCGGCATTATAATGATGGGAGGAGAGCGGCCGAAGTCTGACGGGTGATGCGAGGTGCGGATTGCAGGACGGTGGAGCGGCGGAGGAGCGTGGGGTAAAACCGGGACGCCCGTACGTGGGAGCGGTGTCGCGTGGAGTCTGACCTCACCGGGATGTCCGGACATGATGAAAGGGTGGTCGGCCTGCATGGCGGCGAGCCGGCGGGTATCGACAGCGCCCTGGTGGAGGTCGCCGGGAGGGACAGCATCGCCGCCGCCATGGCCCTGGCGGAGAAGAAGGAGGTACGCCTCCTCGTCCCCAGCCTGGCCTTCACCGGGACGGAATATGGAGACACCTCGGCCCTGCTCCACAACGTGGAACGTCTGCGGCGTCTGGCTGAGCCCCTGGGGGTGGAGGTCGCCGAGCCGGTGGTGCTGGGCTCTCCCCGCTGGTGGAGGGCGACTGTCGGCCGCGTGAACAGCGTGCTCTCCCGGGCCTACGGGCCGTGGCACATATGCGTGGGTTGCCATATGTACCTGCATGCCATACGTGCCCCGCTGGCCTGGGAGGCCGGCATCGCGCGCCAGGTGGGGGGCGAGAGGCTGGGGCATGGGGGGAAGATCAAGATAAACCAGACCCGTGCGGCGGTGGAGGCCTACCGGAGTGTCCTGGCCGAGTTCGGGATCGAGCTGGAACTACCCCTGCTGGAGATAGATGATGAGGAGGCCATCCGCTCCCTCGCGGGCGACTGGGGGGAGGGGGAGGGGCAGCCCGGCTGCGTCCTCTCCGGTAATTACCGCGATATGGTCGGGGGGATCGATTGGGATTACGACCGCTTCCTCTCCTATCTCGATTCATACCTGGTGCCGGTGACCAGGGCTATCCTGCGCTCGCTGCGTGAGCGGGGAGAGGCGGACTACGATGCGCTGGTCGCGGAGGTAGCGAGGCGGCTTCAGGAGGAAAAGGCATGAAAACGCTCTTCATAGTGATCGACGGAATGGCGGACGTATCCCATCCCGAACTCGCCTGGTCTACCCCCATGCAGTCCGCCGCCACCCCCACCCTGGACCGCCTGGTGCGCGAGGGCTGCTGCGCGCTCATGTACCCGCTCGGACCCGGGATCTGCCCCTCGAGTGAGGTGGCCCACTGGGCCATGTTCGGATACCGCCCAGAGGAATTCCCCGGGCGCGCTTATTTCCACGCCCTCGCCGCCGGCCTTCCCCTGCGGGGGGGCGAGGCCCTCTTCATGTTCAACCTAGTGCCGGTGGAGAGGAGGCGGGAAGGCGTCTTCGTCATCGCTCACGACGAAAATCATATCGCGGGTATCTGCGCACGCCTGGCGGATGGGTTGCGAGAGCTCGCGCCGCACGGCATGGAGCTTTTCTACATGGGAGGGATAGAGTTCATCGTCGCGCTGCGTGGGGGCTCTCCCCATCTCGCGTCCACCGACCCCTTCCTGCGCTACCTTCCCCTCGAGGAATTGCGTCCGGCGTCCGGCTGGGAAGAAGACGAAGCGGCGGTATCCACCGCGGCCACCCTGAAGGCCTTCGTTGCCGCCGCCGAGGAGCGGCTCAGGGAGGAGTCGGCCGGGGAGGGCGAGCTGGGGTTGACCATGAAATGGCCATCCCGCAGCTGCGAGATCGAGCCGTTCGAGGAAAAGCACGGCATGCGGGCCGCGGCGGCGGTCACCACGCCCTGTTTCCAGGGCATGGGCACGGCGCTCTCCATGCGGGTGGAGACGGCATGCGGGGCGGGAGCGGGAGAAGACCTCGCGGCTAAGCTCGAGGCCGCGGGAGATCTTCTGGAAGCGGACCGGGAATTCGTCTTCGTGCACACCAAATACGCCGACGAGGCCGCTCACGCCGGTGATCCTTCCGCCAAGGCCGAGGTCATCGCCGCCATGGACGGTGCGCTCTCAGCGGCGGCGGCGCTGCTCGATGACCCCGAGCTGCTCATGGTGATCACGGCCGACCACTCCACTCCGACCACCCGTGACGCCAGGATAATCCACGGCGGCGATCCCGTGCCCGTACTCTTCCACGGCAGGACGGCACGCAGGGACGCGGTCGAACGCTTCGACGAGGTGAGCTCGGCAAGCGGTGGCATGGGTCAGATCGCGGGCGGTGACCTCATGCCCCTGATCCGCTATCTCTCCAGGAAAGCCAGGTTCTTTACGGGATGAAGGCGCGATAGAAGGGCAAAGAGAAAGGCACCGCGCAGAGCGGTGCCTTTCTCTTTTCTCCACGGGCCCGCCGGCCCACCCGGGAGATTCCGGCCTGCCCCAGTCGTGACCCGAGACACGAACCCCCGTTGACATATACCCATGTTCTAGTCTTGCGAAACCACTCCCGCTGGCAGGAAAGGAACCGTGGCTTTTCAGAGTAGACATAAAAAACAAAGGAATTGAAGGGCGCTTTTTCAGGAGAAGACATATCGACCAAATAAGCATCAACATAGCTAATCCCATATTCGCGACATATTAAAGACAAAACCATAAAAAGATAGAACATTTAAATCCTATTTAACCCGTTAAAATGAGTATTAATGACTACATCAAGATAGCTGTGATTGAAACAGAAAGATTAAGACATGACCCCTTGCCCAACGTCGACGTTCGTGCTGATGCGTTCGATGCACGCATTTATATAGTCGGAGTCGTCCACGGTTATCCTAATGGCCCCCTCCTCGCAGGTGGCGGCGCAGCGACCGCAGCCCTTGCATTCCTCGCCCACTACGGCCATTCCATTGACGAGCTTCATCTGTCTGAAGATGCAGGCCTCCACGCATGCTCCGCAGCCAGTGCAATCCTTCGTCACCTTCACCTCCACTCCCTCTAGCCGCATGATGATATCGCGCACGCCGCGCGACGCATAATGGAGGGCTGTGGTCAGGCAGCAGCAGGGGCAGCACTGGCAGATGGTCATGAGGCGTTCGCGTTGCTTCACCCCCAGCATAACGGCGTCGAAATCGATCCTGCCGATTACCGGCACCAGGCCCATCGCCGTACCTTCGCGCAGGTAGGCGAGGGCTTCCTCTCCACTGACATGCTTCCCCACGCTCGGCTCGATCTCGCGCGCTCCCTCCCCGATGAAGAGACACCCGCGATCTATTGGGAAATCCTTACAGTCAAAGGACCTGCGACAGGGGCAGAAATTGAGGATAACGTGGTGCCCAGCCTGGTTGATGAAATGCTCCACCACGGAGATGGGCATGGCCGTGCCGCCGTTCAGCTCCACCCCCTCGTTCACTGGGATGAAGGTGAAGCTGGTGCCCCTCGCCGCCAGGATGCGCGGGAGAATGGAACGCAGCACAGGCCAATTGGCCACCTTGAACATGGCATCCTTATGTTTGCTGGTGTCCGCGAACCACTCGAAACCCTTCCCGCTTCTACCCATTACCCGCTACCCCCTTGCTTTCGATGTAACGAATCGGTGCCCACATATGACCGGAACTTGTGCGCACCGCAACCCATATAAAGCTTTCTAATTATCTGGTATTTCCCATATGACCCTCCCGATGCCACCATTTTATTATAATTTAACCGGTACTTCCCATATGCACCTCCTGATATCAATATTCTACCATCCAGCGGGTAGGTTAAGGTGTCCAAACGCCGGTTTTCTCCTTCCCGAACGAGGATTCTGCCAGACATGGCATCAAAGACTCCCCCCGCAGCGATATCCGGAGAGCCTTGACCGCCGGCGGTGTGTTCCATATGCAGTCACCTTTCGTTATCGGCTGCCTCAGGTGAAGGCAGCGGCCAGGGATCTGATGCGGGCAAGGATCTCGGCGAAGAGCTCCCCTGGCACGGCCACCTCCGCCATCTGGAAGACCGTCCTGCGGGCATGGCTTACGATCCTCGCGCCGATCTTGATCAGCTTGAGCTGCACGCTTCTGAGAGACCAGCGGGATATCTCCCCGGGGAGGGCAAGCCGCCTGAGGAAGTTGCCTAGGTTGTAGGCCAGGACGAATAGTACCAGCCTCACCTGATTGGAGATGAAGCGAGAGCAGGAGAGGCGCGTCCAGGCCAGGGCATATTTGCCTTCCTTGATGTATTGCTCACAGAGCCCTCGCTTATTGTAGAAGCGGACAACGCTTTCCGCTTTGGCGCTCAGGTTGGTAACGATGAATCCAATGCGGGGGAAGAGCTCGCCCTGGTGCCACTCTATCTTGGCGATTACCCTCCTGGACCTCCTCCAGGACTTCGCCCGGCAGCGGAAATCATGGTAGAAGACCTTGGGCTTGGCCGACGGCCTTCCCACCGGGCGGGTCATGAGATGTTCTACGTGGTCGTAGAGCCTACTGTTGGCCTTGATCCTCATGGCGTAGAGGATGCCTTCCTCCACAAGGTATGCATACATGTCCGGGGAGGCGAAGGCGGCGTCTCCCCGGAAGTGGATCTTCTTTCCTGCTGCCCTGTATTTATCGACTATGGGTCCCAGGAGGCTCCTCCAGTTATCGGCGGAATGCACGTTGCCGGGGCGAAGCATGGCGCCCTCGCAGTCCCCATACTGGTTGAAGACGAGGAGGGGATGATAACACCTGGATAGGAAATGTCCGTTGTAGGCCGATCCCTCCTGGTTGCCGTGCACCGGGAACTCCGAAGAGTCCATATCCAGGATGACCTTCCTGGCACCGCTCACGCGCATCGCCTTGGATACCCAGGCATGATTGATGGATTAGAGCGCCCCTATATTCTCCTCCGTGGCCAGGGTCTCGATTTCGAAGCGGGATACGGTCTGGGAGCTGGCCGCGCTACGCTCCAAGGCCTTCCTGCCGATCACCGCCCGCATGGCGGGATCCCGGAACAGTCGCTCCTGGTCATTCACATCCTCATAGCCTGCCAGCCTGGCGTATACTGACTGGCGCAGCAGCCCCGTCAATTCATGCCTTATGTTCCGCCCCGTCCTTGCATCCTCAATCATCACCCCTGCCATTTCCGTCAGCCCCAGCACCTCGTCCAGCTCCCTCACCGCCAGCAATCCCGCGTCGGTGGTGACCCTGACGCCTCGGAATTCCAGCCTCAGATGGCCGTCGAAAGCAAGCCTCAGACGCCCGTTTTCTGCTTCACCCGCAAGGTTCCCCATGTTTTCCCTCCTGCATCACCGTTAATGCTGTTCAGATGCATATTTCAGCAATGCAAGCATTGATTACTTGCTATTTGAAATGAGAAATAGGGGCTAATATCAAAGACACAATCGCCAGAAAGCCGAGCCTGAATCTCCAATCCTTTTGTGGATCACCTCAAAAAGGACCCCAACGGAACGATTTGTGGAGAAGCTGACCCGCTCGCGTTGTGCTTCAAGTGCAGCTGCAGACCCTCAACCCCCCCACAACGATATGGCCAAAATGCGTCCAGAAGCGGATTTGAGCAATGCTGGCAAATATGGCTTCGGGGTTTGATATGATGGATGCGAGCTGAGGCAAGCGGTGAACCGGTGGGTGCAGTCGCCGATCGGGTCCCCATCTTTGCGGAGGGATAGAGATGGTCGAAAGAGAGCTCGTGCTCGCATCACAGGGGTTGACCCTGCGGGGGACCGTAGCCGTGCCCGCGGGAGATAGGCCCTGGCCCCTGACGCTGCTGTGCCATGGCATACCCAGCGGCGTTCCCGCGTCGGGAGAGCCCGGCTACGAGGTCCTGGCGCGCCGCCTGGCAGCGGGCGGTTCCGCCGCCTGCTGGTTCAACTTCCGGGGGACCGGGCTGTCGGAGGGAGACTTCTCGCTCCCCGGCTGGGTCGCCGACCTGGAGGCGCTGCTGACCGCAGCGCGGTCGGCGAAAGCACCGTTCGAGGGCTGCGACCCCACCCGCATCGCGCTCATCGGCTTCAGTGGGGGAGGGGTGGTCTCCATCATCTGTGCGGCGCACATGCCGGGACTGGCGGGCGTG
>Ga0209254_10005922_pt1 | contig 11239 bp, 13 predicted proteins | sample FrelakmetDIP11DI_FD_187148 | JGI IMG/M metagenome (GOLD analysis project Ga0209254, IMG submission 187148) | Freshwater lake sediment microbial communities from the University of Notre Dame, USA, for methane emissions studies - DIP11 DI (SPAdes)... | ecosystem: Environmental > Aquatic >... | reverse complement strand
TCCGTGGTCATAGGGACCGCGGCGCCGTGTTTCTTCTGCGAGGTTGTCGCGTCCATGAGATCGCCCCGGACCATTTCTTCCTAGCCCCTGGACCGATATTTATAGATTGAGAGATGATGACTGGACATTAGCAGTGAGCTTAGATACCACGGTTCACATTGGCATTCGTCAGAGATGTTTTTTCCTTAGTGCCAGAAGAGGAGATGGCCAAATGACGTACATTTTAAATATTATTATTTTATATTATTTTACATATTCTTATTTCCACGAGCTCAGTAGGCTGTTAATATCCGTTGAGCGATGATGAGGATGATGATGCGCGTACTGGTGGTGGACGGGTACATCGACGAGCCTGCCTCGCTCGGGGTCCCGCCCTACAGCTCACCACAGGTGAGGGCCGTGGTGGGCGCCGCCCTAGACGCTGGAGCGGAGGTGGACCTTCTCTCCATCGACCAGATTAGGAAAGGCGCTCCCAAGAGCGGTGACGCACTGGTGGTGATGGCGGGATGCGCCGTCCCGGGTCGATACCTGAGGGCGATGCCCGCATCATCCCGGGAGATCGCTTCGCTTGCGTCTAGCTTTAAGGGGGCTCGCATTCTGGGCGGGCCTGCGGTCCTGGAGGCGCATAAGTACGATGGCCTTTTCGAGCATGTGGCGAAGAGGGATGCCGCCGCAACGATCTTCGACCTCTTGAGCGGGGGGCAATCGAAGGACCGCTGGCGCAGCGTGGAGGAATGGAACCGATGGCTGCTCAGGGGGGCTTGTTGCGTGACCGTGCATCCTGACTTCCCTCAGCCATTGATAGCGGAGATCGAGACATATAGGGGATGCGTTCGATTTGCGAGCGGGGGATGCTCCTTCTGTGTCGAACCATTGAAGGGCAGGCCAGTGCATCGCCAGCCTAAGGATGTCCTGGCTGAGGTCAAGGAGCTCCGCCGGTTGGGCGTGAGCAACTTCCGACTGGGCGCGCAGACGTGCTTCATGTCATATATGGCGAAGAATGACGGCACGGAGGAGCCTGAGCCCAATCCCGAGGCCATCGAGGAGCTGTTGTCAGGCATCGAGGCCTTGGGGGTGGAGGTGCTCCACCTCGACAACGCCAATCCCGCGGTGATCGCGGCCCATCCGAAGCAGTCGCGAAGGATCCTCGAGAGCATCGCCAGGCATTGCACCAGCGGGAACGTGCTAGCCCTAGGGATGGAGAGCGCCGATCCCGCGGTGATCGAGGCGAATAACCTCAACGCCACCCCGGAGCAGGTTCTCGACTCCATCAGGCTGATCAACCAAGTGGGGAGGGAGAGGGGCCCGAGCGGCCTGCCCAAAGTGCTCCCTGGCCTGAACTTCATCATCGGCCTCGACGGGGAGAGCCCTCGGACCGCGCAGCTCAACCTCGATTTCCTGAGAAAGGTGCGGGACGAAGGTCTCTGGCTGCGGAGGATCAATGTCAGGCAGGTGAGCGGGATCAGGCGGGAGTTCCATGGAAACCTGAGCCATTCGCAGTTCTTGAGGTTCAAGGAGTCGGTAAGGAGGGAGATAGACGCCCCGATGCTCAAGGAGATCGTCCCCGTCGGCACCAGGCTCACCCGGGTGTACACCGAGCTCAGGGAGGGCAAGCACACCTATGGAAGGCAGATCGGCACCTATCCGCTCCTGGTCGGCTTCAACTACCCCATCGAGATCGGCAAGTTCATCGCTTGCGCGGTCGTGGACTGGGGTTACCGGAGCATCACCGCGGTCGAGCATCCCCTGCCCATCAATCGCTGCCCCCTCGCCGCCCTGGAGTCGCTGCCCCAGGTTGGCAGGAAGCGGGCGATGCGCATCCTCAGGGGAAGGCCCTATCAAGGCTTGGACGAGCTCCGGTCCCGCTTGGACGATGCGCAGGTCGCCGATGTCATCGCCCCGTTCATAGCCTTTGATTAAGCGAGGACTTTATTTGGCGCGGGGCGTTTGCTTGTGGCGATGGAGGTCAGGGAGTTCGCCCGCTATCCCTTCGTCCGGGGCGCATCGGAGTTCGTGAGGAATTCGAAGGTCGAGCTAGGCGACCTCTTAGGGCACAGCGCCTTCTCCCAGGCGAGGATGAGGGGGAAGAAGAGGGTGCTGGACGCGATCGAGAAGGCCAGCGTCGACGACAATTCCATGGCCACGGAGGAGGACCGGCTCCAGGAGGTCCTGAGCTATCCCATGGCGCGCATCCTCGTGTCCTGCGTGGGGGACGGGTTCCTCATACGCAGGTACGCCTTGGCGGAGGCCAAGACCGCCTACGACCGCATGCAGACCGAGCGGGTGGAGACGCTCATGGAGATCGCGGTGGAGCTCGGGGTGGCGGCCACCCTGGTCGATGACCTGCCCAGCATGCACTTCACCGACTTCCTTCGCTTCACCTCCGGCCTTCGGAGCAAGGAATGGAAGCTGGTGAACACCGAGGTCAAGGAAGGCATGGTCTCCCTGCCCAAGGTCAAGTTCGCCCGGGTCCTGGAGCAGGCGCTGCACGACAAGCTCGAGGACGAGCTACCCCTGCCGGTGACGAAGGCGATGCTGGACGGACTACGCTCCGATGTCTCTGAACTCAAGATGCTGGCGGAGCAGATGAAGGACCGCTACCAGACCGAGGGCTTCGGAGAGGTGGACGTGGAGAGCTTCCCCCCTTGCATGAAGAGGCTGGTGGCGATGGCGCAGGCGGGCGAGAACATATCGCACCCAGGCCGCTTCGCGCTCACCTCTTTCCTCTTCAACATCGGTCTCCCCAGGGAGGAGATAATGAAGATCTTCGCAGGCTCGCCCGACTTCGACGAGGCCAAGACCCGCTACCAGATCGATCACATTACCGGGGAGATCTCAGGGACGACCTACACGCCCCCCGAGTGCTCGACCATGAGGACCAACGCCGTCTGCTACAACCCTGACGACCTGTGCCGGCTGGACTGGGTGAAGCATCCCTTGATCTACTATCGCGCCAAGCTAAGGAGGAAGCGCAGGTACGCCCCCGCGCCTCATTCCGCCAAGGAGCCCCCGGTTAAGGAGACCAAGGGGCGCCCTGAGGAACGATGAACGCCTGGAGTTGATCGTCGCCTTACTTCAGGAACTTCCAGGTACTGTAGGCGCGCTGAATGGCGGTCAGGTTGCCCACCGCCGCGAACCAGAGCATCATCAGCTCGAAGACGGTGAAGCTGACGAAGCCGAGGTCGATCCAGACCACGCCGAACAGGAACAGCACCCACTGCACGAGGCAGGCCGCCACCATCAGCACCAGTCGGTCCGCCCTCCCCAGCAGGCCGGCATAATGTCGGCCCGCGCCCACGGCCTGGGCCTGCGTGCCCATGTACGACGTCAGGAGGACACCGATGATGGCCAGCATCCCCAGATATGGATTGCACCAGGCGCTCACCGCCACCGCACCGATCATCAGCACGTCGGCATAGCGATCGATGACATGGTCGACGAAATCGCCGCGCCTGCCCGCCTTGCCGGTCAAGCGGGCGATCTTGCCGTCCAAGGCATCGAGGAAGCCGCTCACCAACACGGTGATGGCCGCCAGAGGGAGCAGGAGGCCAGTGAGATTGTCGTAGGATAGGTATACCAGCGCTCCCGCCACGCCAGCCAGGACCAGCGAGACTAAGGAGATGGTGTTGGGGTTGACCTTGATGAGGGCCTTGGCCGCCGGCTCCAGGATGAAATCGGCCCGCTTGCGCTTCGAATCTAGAACCATCCTAGGACCTCCTCGCTCCAGTCGATATGGCCGATAGCATACTTCTCCCTTTCCCCGGCCAGTATCTCTTCCATAGCCTCGACCACCTCATCGACGCTCTTGTCGGTGGTGTCTATCTCCAACAGCGGTCTGCCCGTTTCCGCGGCCTCGATCAGGATCACGTCCAAGGCCTCGGCCTCGACATTCTCCTGGACCTTCGCCTTGGGGTATTTTCTTTCCGCTAGCCTGGCGGCAAGGACCGAGGGACGGCAGCGCAGCACCACGATCAGGTCGACGGTGAGCAGGTGAGCGAGGTGGCCGACGAGGATGGCGCCGTCCAACCCTTCGTCCTCAGAGATCAGCTTGTCCAAGGACACGGTGTCCACCTCCCTGGTCTCCCTCCTCCTGTCCCTTCGACCGAGAAGGCGCTTCTCCCTGGCCAGCTGGTTGACCTCGACCACCTTGCGACCGCGCCTTGCCAGCGCCTCGCCCACCGAGGACTTCCCCGTGCCTGGGGTACCGCTCAGTGCCACTCTCACGGCCGGTCAAGAGCCAGGCGAGGACATAAATCATTCTGCCGAGAAGGGGCCTGAAGGGGCGGGTCTGCGATCAATCGCCTTCCCTGGATCGGCCTCGGGATGTCAATTCCTCGAAGAAAGCGAGCTCCATGAAGGTGGCCTGACGCCGATGGCGCAACCTCTCCTCCAGGTTCGACGGCGCCTCCATCTCGAACTCGAAATCGTAGCGAACGTCCATGAGGAAGAGGTTCTCAGGCGGTGCGAGGCCGAACTGGAGGTCCTCGCCGGCCAATGCCCTTCTGACGTCCTCGACCTCAGCCCTGCCGGAACCGACCTCGGCCATTGCCGCCACCAGCCTCCGCACCATATTGCGCAGGAACTCCCTGGCCTCCAGGTCCACCACGACGAGGTCGCCTAAGGGCTGCGCGCTCACGCTCCTGAGCTCCTTGATGGAGGCCCGGCCGTCCGCCTTGCAGAACCTGCGGAAGTCGTGCTTGCCCTGGAGCTCGTACGCGCATTCCTCCAACCTCTCCATGTCCAGGCCTTTGGCATCGAGGAAGTAGCGATAGAGCCGGCTGGACGCGCGGCGAGGGGAGAAAGCGGCCGGTACCTCCGCAATGCCTATGAAGTACACATTCTCGCTGGCCGAGTTCAAAGCCTTGAGCATCGACCCCTGGCGGAAGGGGGTGTCGAAGGCCACCACGTTGCCGAGGGCGCTTACCCCGCGATCGGTCCTGCTCGCCGCCCTGAACCTGGCGGAGACCGGGTCCTCTATGGCCTTGATCCTTCTCAGGCAGCGGATGACCTCGTCCTCGACCGTAGGCAGCTCCATCTGCCGCTGGGAGCCAAAGAAGTCCCGCCCATCATACGCCAGCTTGACAGCCGCCCTCCAGGTCATGGCATCATCATTAAGTAGAGCACGGCCATTTAGATTTCGGCTCAGATGCCTGATTTCCGCATCATCCTGGTCAGTCCGAAGCACGACGGCAACGTAGGGGCAGTGGTCCGCTCGATGGGCAACTTCGGGTTCAATGAGCTATATTTGGTCTCCCCCTGCGAGATCACTGAGGAAGCCTACAAGCGGGCCAAGCACGCGGGCGACATACTTCGTCGAGCCAAGATCGTAGAGAGCCTTGACCAGGCCATCGAAGGATGCGACCTGATCGTGGGGACGAGCGGCATCGTCACCGCCGGGGAGAAGCACTACGTCCGCATCCCCATCGCCCCCCGCGAGTTCGCGGAGCGCATGAAGGAGTACGACGAGAGCGTCGCCATCCTTTTCGGGCCTGAGGACACCGGACTGTTCCAAGAGGACCTGATGCGCTGCGACATATTGGTCAATATCCCGTCCAGCGAGGAGTACCCCATCCTCAACCTCTCCCATGCGGCCACCGTCGTGATGTACGAGCTGTTCCAGGTGAGACCGAGGAGGCCAGGCGGCCCCCGCCCCACCAACGGGCAGGAGCGGGAGAGGCTCTTCCTCTTCTTCGACGAACTGTTGGATGCGGTGGACTATCCAGACTTCCGCAGGGAGCGCACCAAGGTCATGTTCCGTCGCATGATGGGCAGGGCGGTGCCGACCAAGTGGGAGTTCCATACCATCATGGGAGTGCTGGGCGACGCGGCCAAGAAGATAAGGCGGCTGGAGTCGAAGAAGGACTAGATGGTGAAGGGCGAGACGAGAAGGCCATCGTCGAAATCCTCTGCCAGTTCCGCGATGCCCGTCACGACGGCGATGAGCCTGATGGAGCCTTCGAACCTCTCGTCCATCCTGGCGCCGAAGATGACCTTGGCGTCGGGGTCAAGGTTGGAGGTCAGGCTCTTCATCAGCTTGTTCAGCCTCCTGAGGGTGAGGTTGGTGCCTCCTGTCACGTGCACCAGCGCGCCCGTGGCCCCGTTGATGGGCACATCGAGCAGCGGGTTGCTTAGGGCGTCCCTCACCACACCGTCCGGGTCCGAGTTCTCGCCGTACAGCACGGTGGATATCCCGCCCTGCATGACGACGGTCTTAAGGTCGGCAAAGTCCAGGTTGATGAGCGAGTTCTCGGTGATGGCCTCCACCGTGCCCTTGACCATCTCAGAGATGAGTTCGTCCATGATGGAGAGCGCCTGATGGAACGGGAGGTTGGAAACCATGTCCAGGAGGCGATTGTTATCGAGAACGAGGCAGGTATCGGAGGCGCTGCGCAAGGACCGCAGCCCCCTTATCGCGGTCTTGTTGCGGTTTCCCTCCATCTCGAACGGGGTGGTGGCGATGGATACGACCAGCGAGCCGCATCTTCTGGCCACGTCGGCGACCACTGGGGCGGCGCCCGTCCCCGTCCCTCCGCCCATGCCCACGGTAACGAATGTGAGCGTTGCTCCCTGAAGCAGCTTGCTGATCTCGGGGACGGCGTTCTCGGCGCAGATGCGGCCCACCTCAGGATCGCTGCCCGCGCCGTTCCCATTGGTTATGCCCTGGCCGATGAGCAGGCGACGATGAGCCTTGATCTTTGCCAGGTGAGGGCGGTCGGTGTTGATAGCGATAGTCTCCACTGAACTGAGCCCTATTTCGTTCATTCGGTTGACGGAGTTGCAGCCCCCGCCACCACAGCCGACGATGACTATCTTTGGCTTACCTACGCTAGCCAGGTCGTCGTCGGTGACGTATTCCCATCCCACTTGAACACCCCATCCCGCGTTCAAGACCCTTACTTCATTTCCTCCATGGCACGGTTCAGGCGCTTGCGGACGTACTCCCGAACCGCGTTCCGGATCGCATCATCAATCGATACCGAGTCCCCTTCCTGGACCAGGGCCTCCAGCTCCACCACGTTGCCCTTAGGGAGCTCGACCGTGATCCTTTCGATGTACTCAGGGGTGAAGTGCTTCTCCACGAAGGAGTCCAACGCCGCCCTTATGGCATCGGAGATGGTGGGGAACTTGCCCTTATCCACCAGCTCCTGGAGGGCCGTAAGCTTGTCCGCTGGAATCCTTACCGTGATGCGTTCGGTATCGCCCATGACACAACTCCGCGCGCGCTACGTCCGACCATTGTCGGACGATTTCTCAGTATTCACCTCTTGGTTATATATAGATTAGCCGTAGGCATCCTCTCCCTTTTGACTGGTAGGAGATGTTTTTAAAAAGCGCTGTAAGAGAACCGTCTATCCAGTTATGCCGCCAATGCCAGAGGAAGAGGATAGGAGGATTGAACTCGCGTGAGCCAATGGAATATCTGATCGATGATTTGGACCCTAGGCAGGTCGTGCCCTCCCCGACCCGTCCGCAATCAGATTCGAAAAATCTTTAGCAGTAATTTCCGTATTTGGCAGGGCTTTGAGGATATAAAGGTATATAAATCCCTATTTAAATACGAGCCGAAGGTGACCTAAATGGCCAAGATCAAGATCGAGAACGTTGTGGCCTCTACCTCCCTTGGAGAGGAGCTTGACCTGCAGTCAATCGCTCTCGCGCTCGACGGAGCCGAGTATGAGCCGGAGCAATTCCCCGGTCTCATCTACAGACTCAAGGACCCCAAGACAGCGACGCTGCTTTTCCGTTCTGGCAAGGTCGTATGCACTGGAGCTAAGTCTTTGGAGCATGTTAAAGTGGCCATCAACAAGGTCGCCAAGCAGATCGAGAAGGCGGGCATCAAGATCAAGATGGAGCCAAAGATCGAGGTCCAGAACATCGTAGCGTCCTCGGACCTTGGCCAGGAGATCAACCTCAACGCCATCGCCATCTCCCTGGGTCTGGAGCGGGTGGAGTACGAGCCAGAACAGTTCCCCGGTCTGGTCTACCGCATCGATGAGCCCAAGGTGGTGGTGCTGCTGTTCGGGTCGGGCAAGCTAGTCTGCACCGGTGCGCGCAAGCCCCAGGACGTAGAGGCCGCGGTCAACAAGATCACCGAGGAGCTCAAGGCCGCTGGACTGCTCCGCTGATGCGAACCCCCATATTCGACAATCACGTCCACCTCCATCCGAGAGGCCGCCACGTCGAGGCGGCCAGGGAATTCGCCAAGGCCGGTGGCACGCACCTGGTGCTGAGCCACCTCCCTTATGAGGCGGTCCAGGTCACGGAGGGCAAGCACTTCGCCGAGTCCTACAGAATTACCCTTGACCTCGCCGAATCGGTGAGGAGGGGCGTCGACATCGGGGTAGAGGTCACGGTTGGCCCTTATCCAGTTCTCCTCATGGGGCTGGCTGAGAGGCATGGCTTGGACGAGGCCGTAGAGATCATGAAGACGGGGATGGACGAGGCCCAGAGGCTGGTGCTCGAAGGCCTGGCCATCGGCATCGGTGAAATCGGGCGCCCCCATTTCCCCGTACCTGAAGATGTCCTAGCGGCGTCGAATGAGATCATGGCTTACGGCATGGGCCTGGCTAAGGAGGCGGGGTGCCCTGTGGTCCTGCACACCGAGAGCGCCACCCCCGAGAGCATGCTAGAGATCGCGCTCATGGCGGACCGGGTAGGTCTGCCTCGGCGCAAGGTGGTCAAGCACTACTGCCCGCCATTGATCACGCAGGAGGAGAACTCGGGGCTCTTCCCATCGGTTCTGGCTAGCCGGCCAGCAATAACCGAGGCACTGAGCAAGGGCACGAGGTTCATGATGGAGACGGACTTCCTCGACGATCCGAGCAGGCCGGGAGCGGTCTTGGCCATAACCACCGTGCCCAAGCGCACCAAGGCCTTGCTGCAGTCAGGGGGCATGAGCGAGGAGCAGGCGTACATCATCCATAGCGAGAATCCGAAACGAGTGTATGGGATCGAGGTCAAGCGCTGAGCTCAGCCCTTTATCCAGAACTTGGGGAACTCGTCCTTGCAATCCCCCCAATTGACGTCGACCTTCTCGATGCGGGCGCGCGGGTGCTCCTCGCGGAGCCTCCGCACCACCTCCTCGATCCCGTGCTTCTCGCCCTCGAAGCAGGCTTGAACCGAACCATCGGGAAGGTTCCTCACCCAGCCGGTCACGCGTTCCTGGTTCGCGAACCTCCTGGTATAGTCGCGGAAGTGCACGCCTTGGACGATCCCCATGAATCTCACTTCCGCCCGGACCTTCATGCAGGGATGGATGAGTATGGACGATTTATGTAACTTTACTTGGAGTACAGCTCTTGGCAGACATGACGTCTGACATTTTAAAAAGACTTATATACTGTTATACCCAATTTATCCCTGACCAGAAGGGATGCACTGGTTGGAGCCATCGTCGGCTCGGGGATGGATGGGATCATGAAATCATTAGTTGAAGAAGCGCTGGCCAGATCGGGCGGAATTGGGGCAGTAGCGGCTCCGGCCTATGCGCCATCGAGCGTGGAGACGACAGGGGATACGGAGGACGCCGAGCTCCTGGACATACTGCAGAAGCTGAAGACCAATGTCAAGATCGTCGGCTGCGGCGGAGGAGGATGCAACACCATAGCTAGGATCTGTCAGGAGGGGATCATGGGCGCCGAGCTCTATGCCACCAACACCGACGCCCAGCACCTACTTTCCATTAGGGTGCCGCACAAGGTCCTGCTGGGAAGGCGGAGCACGCGCGGCCTAGGGGCCGGTGCGCTTCCGCAGGTGGGAGAGGGCGCGGCCAGGGAGACGGAGGAGGAGCTCAAGCGGATATTGTCGGACGCGCACCTGGTCTTCGTGACCGCGGGCATGGGCGGAGGGACGGGGACGGGCGCCGCCGCGGTCGTTGCCCAGCTGGCCAAAGAGTCCGGCGCATTGGCGGTGGCCGTAGTCACCACGCCCTTCAGGGGCGAGGGCAAGGCCCGCATGGAGAACGCGGAATGGGGCCTGGAACGGCTGCGCAATGTGGCCGACACGGTAATCGTGATCCCGAATGACAAATTGCTAGACCTGGCGCCAAGGCTGCCCTTGAACTCCGCCTTCAAGGTCGCGGACGAGGTCCTGATGCGCGCGATCAAGGGCATCACCGAGCTCATCACCAAGCCTGGACTGGTCAATTTGGACTTCAACGATGTCAAGACGATCATGAAGGGCGCGGGCGTGGCCATGATCGGCCTGGGCGAGAGCGACGCTCACGCCGAGGACCGGGCCATGGAAGCCATCGAGATGGCCTTGAACTCGCCATTGCTGGAAGTGGACATCAGCGGCGCCAACGGAGTGCTGGTGAACGTCATCGGGGGTCCAGACATGACCATCTCCGACGCCCAGAAGGTCGCGGAGGAGGTCCAGAAGCGGGTCAGCCCGACGGCGCGCATCATTTGGGGCGCGGCCATCGACCCTGCGCTCGAGCACAAGATCCGGGTCATGGTCATCGTGGCCGGGGTCCAGTCCAAGCAGATCATCGGCCGTCAGACGGAATTCACCCGGCTGAAGGACACGGACGTGGACTTCATCCGCTGAACCAGCAAACCTCAATGTCGTTCCGATCGCCCCTGCCATGGGGCGACCGGTTTACGCTCTTTCAAACGCTCCGACCGTTCTGAGCGTGGACTGGCGCATAGAAATCTTTTAAATCGAATCTGCATATAAGCCTTGAAGAGCGCGGCGCGTCTGCCACGCTCTCTCAAATCACCCAGGATGGAATTGTCAATGAAGTCGTTCATTAGCGACGCCCTTTCGCGCGCAGGACCTGCAGCCGCACCGGCACCAGCACCGGCCCCTTCGTTCCAAGCCTATTCGGACCAGGACGAGGAGCTCGAGCGGATTCTGGCTAGCCTCAAGACCAACATCAAGATCGTGGGCTGCGGAGGCGGCGGCACCAATACCATAGACCGGATGACCGAGGTCGGGATAACTGGCGCCGAGCTCTACGCGTGCAACACCGACGCGCAGCACCTCTTGGCCATCCGTGCTCCGCACAAGATCCTCCTGGGACGGAGATCGACGAGAGGGCTGGGAGCTGGCGCACTGCCTCAGGTGGGGGAGGAGGCCGCCCGCGAGGCGGAGGGGGAGCTGAAGAAGGCCCTCCAGGGAGCGGACATAGTCTTCATCACCGCCGGCCTGGGCGGCGGCACTGGTACCGGGTCCGCGCCGTTCGTGGCGCAGGTCGCCAAGGACATGGGCTCCTTGACCATCTGCATCTGCACCTCGC
>Ga0209254_10005921_pt1 | contig 11240 bp, 11 predicted proteins | sample FrelakmetDIP11DI_FD_187148 | JGI IMG/M metagenome (GOLD analysis project Ga0209254, IMG submission 187148) | Freshwater lake sediment microbial communities from the University of Notre Dame, USA, for methane emissions studies - DIP11 DI (SPAdes)... | ecosystem: Environmental > Aquatic >... | reverse complement strand
CCCTGCCGCGACTTGCAGCCTAGGCCAGCGGGACTCGGGCCGGTTGAGAAATCGCAACATCGGGTCCGCCGCGGCCGCAGCCCTGGGGCCCTGGCCACGCGTCCTTGCGTGCGCTCGACTCACTGCACGCGCTTGTAGGGGCTGTAGCCGCCACTGGGGCTGAGTTCGGGTGTGAGCACCATGAAAGCGCCCGCGGGCAGGGTGATGTCGAGCAGCCCGGTGCGCAGCTTCTGCCGCGGCCGGCCGCCGAGCCGGTCGACCAGGGCCTGGGTGTCCATGAGTTTGGAATTGGCCGGCATCAACGTTTCCGTCACTTCGGCGGCACCCGGATTGGCGACCACGATCACGGTGTCGGCGGCGCGGTCCGTGTGGCGCTCGAAGGCCAGCAGCCGCTGCGCAGTGACGGGCCGGTAGTCGCCGATGCGCAGCGCGCGGTGGGCCCGGCGCAACGCCACCAGTTGCCGCGTCCAGGCGAGCGTGGGGTGGCCGGCCAAAACCAGGTCCCAGCGCATGGGTGCGCGCATCTCGGGATCTTCGCCGCCGGTCATGCCGACCTCGCTGCCGTAGTAGAGGCAGGGCGCGCCGGGCAGCGTGAACTGCAGCACCTGCGCCAGGCGGCGCTGCCGCTCGCCGGGCAGCACGCTGGCCAGGCGCACGGTGTCGTGGTTGTCGAGCATGAGCCAGCTCTTGAGCAAGGGGGCGGTGCCGCATTCGGCCACCAGGCGGTCGATCATGCGCTGCGCCAGTGGCGGGTCCATGTCGCCCGCCGCGGCTTGCAGCACGATGGAACGCAGCGTGAAGTTGATGACGCCGTCGAGCGCCGGAAGCCACTCCTTCGGGTAGTTGGCGATCTCGCCCACCACCAGCGAACCGGGCTTTTCGGCGTGCGCGGCGCGCGTGAGTTCTTCGAGCCACTGAAAGCCGATGTCCACCGCCACGTCGAGGCGCCAGCCGTCGACACCTTCGCGCAGGTGGCTGCGCACCACCGAGTCGGGCGCGCCGTAGACATGCTCGCGCACGGCCGGGTGTTCCAGGTTCAGTTCGGGCAGGTTTTCCACCTGCCACCAGCAGCGTGCGCCGCCCGGGTACTGCGGGCCGAAGACGAACCAGTCGCGACAGCCGCAGCCCCCGGCCGCTGCGCGGCCACCCCCCGCGGCGGTGGACTCGGCCCGGTACGCCGCCTCGGCCTCCATGAACACGGGCGCCTGGCGGCCCATGTGGTTGAACACGCCGTCCAGCACCAGCTTCATGCCGCGGCCATGCAGGTTCTGCGCCAGCGCCTGCAGGTCTTCGCGGCGGCCGAATTCGGGCGCCACCCGGTGGTGGTCGAAGACGTCGTACTTGTGATTGGTGCCGGCCAGGTGCACCGGGTTGAGGTACAGCACGTCGGCGCCCAGGGCCTGCACATGGTCGAGCCGGCCCGTCAGGCTGTGCAGGTCACCCCCCCAGAATTCGATCTCGTGGCTCCAGAGCCCGGCGTCTGGCAGATAACGGCCGCGAATGGGCAGCTCGTCCCAGCGGCGCAGGACCTTGGGCGCCGGGTAGAGGTGTCGTTTGGCTTCAAGGTGCTCGGACGGCGCAAAGCGGTCCACCAGCACCTGGTAGACGATGGCGCCGTTGCGCCAGTCCTGCTCGCGCTGCTCGTACACGCCGGCCGCGGCTTCGTCGAAGCGGTTGCCCGCGGGCGTGCCGGCGGCAGTGGCGAATCCGCCCCCGTCCGACGCCGTCATGACCGTGGCTGCGCGCCGGGCCGCGCGGGTGATTCGAAGTGCCAGCCGAAGTCCATGCGCCATCATCCCCACGCCCCGCCGGCCGTCAAGCCCGAAATCAAGGCGCGGGCAGCCAAACCCCGGGAGACGGCCGGTGACAGGGGGTGTTCACCACGCCTTATGCTCTCAGCCGGATACGACGATGCGAATATTCCTCTTCCTGCTGCTGGCCCTGGCCTGCCTGACCCCTGCCGCGGCACAGCCACTCAATGTGGCCGCAGCCGCCAGCCTCACCGAAGCCCTGCGCGACGTGGCAAAGGCCTTCGAAATGGCGCGCCCGGGTGTGGGCGTGCAACTGCAATTCGGCGCCTCGGGCACACTACTGCAGGACATTGCCGGCGGCAAGCCGGCCGACGTCTTCGCCAGCGCCGACGCCGATACGCTGGCGCGCGGCATCCAGCGCCGCCTGTTGCTGGCCGAGGCACAACGCGAATTTGCCACGAATGCGCTGGTGCTGATCGTGCCCACCGACCGAAGTTCGCCGGTGCAGCGGCTGCAGGACCTGGCGCGGCCCGAAATCCGGCGCATCGCCATGGGCCGCACCGCCACCGTACCCGCCGGGCGTTATGCCAGGCAGGCCATCGACGCGCTGCGCCTGTGGCCGGCTCTGCAGCAGAAGATCGTCTTCGGCGACAGCGTGCGTGCGGTGCTGCAGGCCGTGGCCAGCGGCGACGTGGACGCCGGCTTCGTGTACGCCACCGACGTGGCCCTGGCCGGTGACCGCGTGCGCGTGGTGCAGACGCTGGCGGTGCAGACGCCGATCCGATACCCGGCCACCGTGGTCGCCGGCAGCGGCCAGGCGGCGCTGGCGCGCGACTTCATCGCCTTCCTGAACCAGCCGCAGGCGCGCGCGGTATTCCTTCGCTACGGCTTCGGCGCACCCTGACCGAGCGTTCCGGCGCGCAAGGCGCCGACCGGTTGGCGCACGGGGCGGCCCGGGCCTTCAGTGCGCCGCGTGCAGCTTCTCGCCCGCCTTCAGGCGGTAGACGGTGCCGCAATAAGGGCAGCGTCCCTCGCCGGTGGTGGCCACGTCGATGAACACCTTGGGGTGGTTGCTCCACAGCGCCATGCGCGGGTTGGGGCAGAAGACGACGCCGGGGCCGATGAGTTCGGCGGCGGCCAGTTCGACCACGGCTTTGGGCTGGTCCATGTTCACACCCGTGTCAGCCATTCGGCATATTTCGGATTGCGGCCGTTGACGATGTCGAAGAAGGCGGCCTGGATCTTCTCGGTGATGGGGCCGCGGCTGCCGGCGCCGAGTTCGATGCGATCGAGCTCGCGGATCGGCGTCACCTCGGCCGCGGTGCCGGTGAAGAAGGCCTCGTCGCAGATATAGACCTCGTCGCGCGTGATGCGCTTTTCCACCAGCTTCAGGCCCAGGTCCGAGCAGATGGCGAAGATGGTGTCGCGCGTGATGCCGTTCAACGCGCCGGCCGACAGGTCCGGCGTATAGACCACGCCCTTCTTGATGATGAACAGGTTCTCGCCGGCGCCTTCGCTGACGAATCCCGAGGCGTCGAGCAGCAGGGCCTCGTCGTAGCCTTCGTCGGTGGCCTCCATATTGGCCAGGATCGAGTTGGTGTAGTTGCTCACCGCCTTGGCCTGCGTCATGGTGATGTTGACGTGGTGGCGCGTATAGCTGCTGGTCTTGACGCGGATGCCGCGCCTCATGCCCTCTTCGCCCAGGTAGGCGCCCCAGGGCCAGGCGGCCACCATGAGGTGGATGGTGTTGCCCTTGGGGCTGACGCCGAGCTTCTTGTCGCCGATCCAGACCAGCGGACGCAGGTAGCCGCTTTCCAGCTGGTTGGCGCGCATGACCTCGCGCTGCGCCTCCATCACCTGCGCCGGCGTGAAGGGGATCTTCATCCGAAGAATTTTCGCGCTGTTGAACAGCCGCTCGGTGTGCTCGGGCAGGCGAAAGATGGCTGTGCCCTGCGCCGTCTTGTAGGCGCGCACGCCCTCGAAGGCACCGCAGCCGTAGTGCAGCGTGTGGCTCAGCACGTGGATCTTGGCGTCGCGCCATTCGACCAGCTGGCCATCCATCCAGATCTTGCCGTCGCGGTCGGACATCGACATGGGAGAGCTCCTGAAAGCCTGAAAGATGCTGATTTTAGGGGCCAGCGCTGCGCTGCAGCCGCCAGGCCGTGACGCGGCCCTGGCGCAGTTCGACCTGCACCTCGTCGCCGGCTTCGTCGCGCCAGGCCCAGGTCTCCGGGTCCTCGGCCACCTTGCTCCCCAGGCTGTGCGTCAGCGCCAGCACCTGCGGCAGGCGCAGGCCGATGCGCAGGCGGGCCTGCAGCATCACCGCATTGGGCACCGTGCCCACCGGCCGCTGCGAAGCCGCGCGCAAGACGCGCAACGCGCGGCTGAACTGCAGCAGCAGCCAGAACACCACCACGCTCAGGGCCAGCAGCACACCCGGCCAGCCGTAGCCGGCATGGCCCATGCCCACGGCAACGGCAGCCAGGACCCAGCCGATCCAGGCCGTCATGCAGCGGCTCCGGGGGCGGGCATCGCGCAGAATCGTGGCCATGGACCGGTTGCAGACATGGGTGATCAACCTCGACCGGGCGCCCGACCGGCTGGAGCGCATCAGCAGGCAGTTGCAGCGCCTGGGGCTGCCTTTCACGCGACTGCCGGCGGTGGATGCGCGGGCCTTGACCGCCGACCAGCGCGCCGCTCTGGACGAGGCGGGCTACCGCCGCAAGCACGGCATGGAACCGCTGCCGGGCGAGTTGGGATGTTACCTGTCGCATTTGGAGTCGATGCGACTGTTCCTGGCCGGGCAGGCCGAGTTCACGCTGATCCTGGAAGACGACGTGCTGCTGCACGACAGCTTGCCGGCCGTGCTGCACGGCCTGCTGCGGCACGCCGATCGCTGGGACATGGTCAAGCTCTCGGCCGTGCACTCGGGCACGCCGCAGCCGGTGCTGGAGGTGGCGCCGGGTCATCAGCTGGCCGTGATGCTGAGCCGCTGCACGGGCGCCAGCGCCTATCTCGTGAACCGCCGTGCCGCGCAGGCCTATGTCGAGGGTCTGCTGCCCATGCAACTGCCCTACGACCATGTCTTCGACCAGGGTTGGCGCTTCCACCTGAAAGTGCGGCTGGTGACGCCCACGCCCTGCGGGCACGACGACCGCATCGCCTCCACCATGGGCTACAGCAGCGCGCCGACGCGCAAATTCCACTGGTCGCGGCGGCTGCCGGCCTTTGCCTACCGGCTGGGCAACGAAGGGCGGCGGCTGATGTACGGGCTGGCTTCGCTGCTGCGCGAGCGGCTGGGTCGATAGGCGTGCGGCCCCATCGGGGGACCAGCCGCGGTTCAACCGCAGGCTTCCACCTCGGTACGTCCCACGCGCCCCGTGCGCAGCGCATCGGCCCAGTCGCCACGGCCGGCGGCTTCGGCGCGCTGCGCTGCAAACTCCCAGTCGTAGGCGGTCAGCCGCTGCTGCACCTGCCAGCCCGCTTCCACGCGCTCCACCAGCGCCCAGCGCGCATGCGGACTGCCGGTTTCCATGCGGTGCGCGTGCGGGTGGTCGTCGTCGAAGGCCGGCAGGCCCACGCTGCCGGGGTTGACGACCAGCGTGCCGCCGCACTGCACGGTGCGCGGCATGTGGGTGTGGCCGCACAATACCAAGGGCGCGCTGACAGAACCCAGGCGGTCGGCCACTTCGGCCGCGGTGGCGGCGCGCACGCCGGGTGAACCGTGGTGGCCCAGGTCCGGGGTCACGGTTTCCAGGAAATACTGCAGGTCGCTCCCGGGAGTGCCGTGGCAGCACCATTGGCCGTCGCCCAGGTCCAGCGTGGCCGGCAGCGCGGCCAGCCAGTGCAGGTCTTCTTCGACCAGCCGCGCCCGGGCGAAGGCGTCGGCCGGGCGCATGCGGTCGGCAGGCAACGTCAGCAACTGGCGTTCATGGTTGCCGCGAATCGTGGGCCAGGCCAGCCCGCGCAGCAGCGCCGCCGTCTCGCGCGGCCACAGCGGGCCGGAGACGATGTCGCCCAGGTTCACGACGCGGTCTATCCTTTCACGGCCGATCTCGGCCAGCACGGCCTGCAGCGCCGGCAGGTTGCCGTGGATGTCGGAGACGATGGCCAGCCGCACGCCGCACCTTCAGGCGGCGCGGCGCAGGAAGTCGGCGCGCAGGGCGGCCGGCAGGCGCTTGACGATGAAGGCGATGGCCAGCGGCACCAGCACGACGTCGTCAACCAGCCCCAGCACCGGAATCGCCTCTGGCAGCAGGTCCACGGGCGACAGCACGTACAGGATCATCAGCGCCACCGCCGGCTTCAGCCAGCCCGGCGCCAGCGGGTGCCGCAGCGCGAACCACAGCAACCGCGCGTCGCCGCGGATCACCGACCACAGGACCGACAGCCGCTTCCACATCGTTGGCACTCCTCGTTCGGTGACCCGTCGAATGAAGAAGGTAAGGGCAATGGGCAACGATAACAAGGTGCCGATTCGTGCAACCCGCTGCCAGCCAGGGTCGATCAAGTCAGGCCACGCACCACCTCGATGGCCTGCTCGATGCGCTCCACGGCATGGATCGTGAGCCCATCGATGGCTTTCTTCGGCGCATTGGCCCTGGGCACCACGGCCACCGAAAACCCGAGCTTGGCCGCTTCCTTCAAGCGTTCCTGCCCGCGTGGTGCCGGCCTCACCTCACCCGCCAGCCCCACTTCGCCGAAGGCGATGAAGCCGCGCGGCAGCGCGCGCCCCCGCAGGCTGCCCTGGATCGCCAGCAGCACCGCCAGGTCGGCCGCCGGCTCGCTGATGCGTACGCCGCCCACGGCGTTGACGAAGACGTCCTGGTCCATGCACGAGACGCCGGCGTGGCGGTGCAGCACCGCCAGCAGCATGGCCAGGCGGTCGCGGTCCAGGCCCACGGAAAGCCGCCGCGGGCTGGGGCCGCCGCTGTCCACCAGCGCCTGCACCTCCACCAGCAGCGGCCGCGTGCCTTCCAGCGTGACGAGCACGCAGCTGCCGGGTACCGGGTCGCCGTGCGTGGAGAGAAAGATCGCGCTCGGGTTGCTCACGCCTTTCAGGCCGCGCTCGGTCATGGCGAAGACGCCGATCTCGTTGACGGCGCCGAAGCGGTTCTTGATGGCGCGCACCAGGCGGAAGCTGCTGTGCGTGTCACCCTCGAAATACAGCACCGTGTCGACCATGTGCTCCAGCACACGCGGGCCGGCCAGCGCGCCTTCCTTGGTGACGTGGCCGACGAAGACCATGGCCACGCCACTGGTCTTGGCCAGACGAGTGAGCTGCGCCGCGCATTCGCGCACCTGCGACACCGAACCCGGCGCCGACGTCAGCTGGTCGGAATAGACGGTCTGGATCGAGTCGATGACGCAGAAGGCCGGCGCCTCGGCTTCGAGCGTGGCGACGATTTTCTCGAGCTGGATCTCGGCCAGCACGCGCACCTGCTTGCCGGAAAGCCCGAGCCGGCGCGCGCGCAGCGCCACCTGGGCGGCGCTTTCCTCGCCGGTGACATAGAGCACCTTCATCTGCCCCGACAAAGCATCCAGGGCCTGCAGCAGCAGCGTGCTCTTGCCGATGCCGGGGTCGCCGCCGATGAGCACCACCGCGCCTTCGACGATGCCGCCGCCGAGCACACGGTCGAGTTCCTCCTGCCCGGTGGGCGTGCGCGCCACCTCGGCGGCGTCGATTTCGCTCAGCGTGGCCACCGGCAGGCTCTTGGCCAGCGACTGGAAACGGTTCTTCGCCGGCCCGGCCGCTTCGGCCACCGTCTCGTCGAGCGAGTTCCAGGCGCCGCAGTGCGGGCACTTGCCCAGCCACTTGGCATTGCTGCCGCCGCACTCGCGGCAGGTGTAGACGGTCTTGGCGGCCATGCGAATATTGTGCTTGCCGCGGCGAGGACGAAGCTTCGTCCTTCGAGCGTTCGTGACCCGAGCCACGGAGGCGGCGTCGTGGGTATGGGTGCAGGGAGCCATCGAGGCGAACTTCGTCTCCCGCGGTCGCGACCGCGCCTTACTCCACTGTCTTGGGGCAACCCGAATGAGCGACGGCGCCCCAATGGGGCAAGACTTGGCCGCATACTTGACATGTCTCGGCGACTGCGCATCGACCCGGGGTATGGCCCCGGCAGCCGGCAGATCGTCACCCTGACCCGGAGGTGCTGAGCATGGAATGGCACGATCGCATCGTCTGCAATCCCGACATCCTCGTCGGCAAGCCCACCGTCAAGGGTACGCGGCTTTCGGTGGAGCTGATCCTGGGCTGGCTGGCGCAGGGCTGGACGCAGGAAATGCTGATCGAGGCCTACCCGCAACTCAGCCGCGACGACATCCTGGCCGCACTGGCCTTTGCCGCCGAGAAGATGCGCGAGGAGTCATACACGCTGCTGGACCGGTCCGCGGCGTGAGCGTTGCGCTGCTGGCCAACGAAAACTGGCCGCGCCCGGCGCTGCTTGTGCTGCGCGCGGCCGGGCTCGACGTCGAAGCCGTGATCGAGACCATGCCCAGGGCCAGCGACGCGGAGGTGCTGCGCCATGCTGCGGCGCAGGGCCGCTGGGTGCTGACCTTTGACCGCGACTATGGCGAACTCGTCTTCGCGCGATCGGTGCCGCCGCCACCGGCCATCGTCTACCTGCGCCAAGGCACCTACGCACCCGACTGGCCGGCGCAGGTCGTGCTGGACCTGCTGCCCCGGGCCGACTGGGTGGCCGGCCACCTGGTCGTCGTCAGCGGCCGCGCGCTGCGGCGCCGTGCGCTGCCCGGCGCGACCTGAGCGACAGGCCCGCATCTTCCGCTCGCTCAGACCCCCGCCGTCACGCCTTGCGCCCCTGGCGGCGCCAGCAACTCCAGCAATTCGTCGGCCCCGATCGACCGCCCCTGGTCCTGCCCCTCCAGCAGCCCGTCGGCCAGCGCGCGCTTGTCGCGGTGCATCTCCACGATGCGCTCCTCGATCGAACCGGCGGTGACGAGCCGGTACACCGTCACCGGCCGCAGCTGGCCGATGCGGTGCGCACGGCCCAGCGCCTGGTCTTCGGCGGCCGGATTCCACCACGGGTCCACGATCAGCACATAGTCGGCCGCGGTGAGGTTCAGGCCGAAGCCGCCGGCCTTCAGGCTGATCAGGAACAAGTCGCCCTGGCCTTGCTGGAAGGCGTTGACGCGCCGCGTGCGCTCGGCCGCCGGCGTGCCGCCGTCCAGATACTGGTAGGCCACGCCCGCGGCTTGCAGCCGCTCGCCCAGCAGTTTCAGGAAGTCGGTGAACTGGCTGAACACCAGCGCCTTGTGGCGGCCGGCCACGAGTTCCAGCGCCAGTTGTTCGAATTCCTGCGCCTTGGCGCCGATCCGGCCGAGTTCCGGCGCCACCAGCCGTGGGTCGCAGGCGGCGCGGCGCAGCCGCGTCAGCTCGGCCAGCATATGGAAGGCCGCCTGTCCCGGCGTGGCGTCGGCGGCTGCGGTGGCGATGCGCTGCACGGCGTCACGCCGCATCGCTTCCAGGAAGGCGCGCTCCTCGGCGCCGGGTTCCACGCGGTGGACGATCTCGGTGCGCGGCGGCAGGTCGGTCAGCACCTGGGCCTTGGTTCTGCGCAACAGGAAGGGAGCCACCAGCCGCTTCAGGCGCTCGCGCGCGCCGTCGTCGCGCTGGCGCTCGATGGCGGCGGCGAAGCGCTGCTGGAACTGCGCCGCGCTACCCAGCAGCCCGGGGTTGAGCAGGTTCATGATCGACCACAGGTCGGCGAGACGGTTCTCCACCGGCGTGCCGGTGAGCGCCAGGCGAAAACCCGCCTGCAGCGTGGCCACCGCCTGCGCGCGCTTGGTGGCGGCATTCTTCAGCGCCTGCGCCTCGTCCAGCACCAGGGTGTGCCAGCGCTGCGCGGCGAAGGCCTCGGCGTCGCCCTGCACCAGCGCGTATGAGACCACCACCAGGTCGAAGGGCCCAGCCTGCTGCAGCAGGGTGGCGCGCTCGCCTTCGCCAGAGCATTCACCGCAGGCCAGCACACGCAGGCCGGGCGCGAAGCGCTGCGTCTCGGCCACCCAGTTGCCGCACACCGAGGTCGGCGCCACCACCAGCGCCGGGCCCTCGGCGGCACGGGCCAGCAGCAGCGCCAGCGTCTGCACGGTCTTGCCCAGGCCCATATCGTCGGCCAGCACGGCGCCCAGGCCGGCGTGCGCCAGCCGCGCCATCCAGGCATAACCTTCGAGCTGGTAGGCGCGCAACTGGGCTTGCAGTGCCGGCGGCGGCTCGGGGTTCAGCGCGGCGGCTTCGTTCAGCGCCGCGATGCGGCGTGCCCAGGGTTTGTCGCCTGCCAGCGCCGTGGCGTCCAGCGTTTCGGCCAGGAAGCCGGCGGCGGCGGCAGGCAGCTTCAGGCCCTGCTTGTCGGGCTGGCCGACGGCGTCCAGGTCGGCCAGCTGGCGCCGCAGCCGCTCGGTGAGCGCCAGATACTCGCCTTCGCCCAGCGCCACGAAACGGCTGCCGCGCGCTTCGCGCACCAGCGCCAGCAACTGGCGCAGGCCGAGCACACGCTGCTCGTCGAGCTGCAGTTCGCCGTCCACGGCAAACCAGTCGCGCGAACTGGCGACCTTGATCTTCAACGCATTCGACGCCGCGGTGCGCACCTGCACCGCCTTGCCGCGCGGCCAGTCCAGGCCGGCCACCGCCGGCAGCGCCGGCAGTTGTTCGACGGCGCGCAGCGCGTCTTCGGGGTCGTCCAGGAACCAGCTCGCGTCGCCGTGCTCGGGCTCACCCAGCCAGGGCAACGCTTCCAGCACCGCGGCCAGGTGCGCCGCCTCGGCCGGCAGCGCACGTTCGGTGGACAGTTGCAGCCCTTCGTGCAGTGTGAGCAGCCGCGCGCGGCCGACGCCTGGCGGCACCAGTGGGCCGTGGTCGCCGAAGGGCCGCACCACCAGGCGCAGCCGCAGCGCACTGCCGTCGGGCGTGAGCTGCGCACGCAGGCGGCTTTCGCAGGGCACGCTCTGGCCGGCGGCGGCGTCGCTGTGCAGCTGGAAGTGGCCGCTCAGCACCTTCAGCGCGGCCTCGAGCTCGGCCTTGGCGTCGACCGGCACCTGCCATTCCTGCGCCACCAGTTCGGCCACCCGGCGCTGCGCCGGCGTGATGCGGATCAGCTTGGCACGGCCGCCGCCTTCACGCACGATGCGCACGGTATTCGCATGGGCGCCGCGCCCGGCGTCCCCGCCGCCCACCGGGTCGAGCAGGCGGAAGACGAAATGTTCGGCGCTGCCTTCACCGCTGCCGCGCCGTCGCAGCACTTCCAGTTCGGGCAGCCCTTCGCGCAGTTCCACGGTCTCGGCCGGCGCATCGTCGAAGACGACGCAGGGGTGATTCACCAGCGCCAGCGCCGCGGCGTCGGCGTCGATCGCCATCCACTGGCGCATGTAGGGCGAGGCTTCGATGGTGCGCGCCACCGCGGCGTCGCGCGGGTCCATACGCGTGTCCTTCTTCAGCCGCGCCAGCGGCACCGGGCGGGCCTTGCCGCGCGA
>Ga0209254_10005920_pt1 | contig 11241 bp, 7 predicted proteins | sample FrelakmetDIP11DI_FD_187148 | JGI IMG/M metagenome (GOLD analysis project Ga0209254, IMG submission 187148) | Freshwater lake sediment microbial communities from the University of Notre Dame, USA, for methane emissions studies - DIP11 DI (SPAdes)... | ecosystem: Environmental > Aquatic >... | reverse complement strand
GCCACGAGCGGGCGCACCTTCCAGATGTCTTCGCAGTACTGGCGGATCGCGCGGTCCGAGGAGAATCCACCGATCCTCGCGACATTGAGGATCGACTTGCGCATCCACGCCGGTTCGTCGATCCAGCAGCGGCTCACTTGTTCCTGGCAATCGACGTAGGACCGAAAGTCTTCGAGAACCAGGTACGGGTCGCGCCCGACCAGATCGTCGGTCAGCGGCCGGAACAGTTCCGGGTCGCCGTGCGAGAGGAGCCCGCCATGCAGCAGCTCCAGCACCTCGCGCAACAACGGATCATGCTCCAGGGTGTCGCGCGGCCGATGTCCGGATGAATCGAGGCGAGCGACCTCCTCAGCGCCGAGCCCGAACAGGAAGAAGTTGTCCTCGCCGACGGCCTCGCGGATCTCCACGTTCGCGCCGTCCAGCGTGCCGATGGTGAGCGCTCCGTTCATCGAGAATTTCATGTTGCCCGTACCGGAGGCCTCCTTGCCCGCTGTCGAGATCTGCTCGGAGAGGTCCGCCGCCGGGTAGATGCGCTGCCCCAGGCGGACACCGAGGTCGGGCACGAAGACGACCCGGAGGTAGCCGTTGACCTGCGGGTCGCGGTTGACGACGTCCGCGACGGCATTGACCAGCTTGACGATGAGCTTCGCCATCCGGTAGCCGGGCGCCGCCTTGCCACCGAATACGAACACGCGCGACGGCGGTGCGAACGAATGATCGTGCTTGATGCGAAGGTACAGGCTGAGGATGTGCAGCACGTTGAGATGCTGCCTCTTGTACTCGTGGATGCGCTTGACCTGCACGTCGAACATGCTTGCCGGGTCGACGTGAAAGTCAAGGTGCTCGGCGAGCCACGTCACCAGCCGGCGCTTCGCCTCGCGCTTTGCTTCGCGCCAGCGCCCCTGGAATGAGGTGTCGTCGGCGAGCGGCTCCAGCTCGCGGAGCCGGTCGAGGTCCCGCAGCCAGTCCTCGCCGACCGTGTCGGTGAGGAGCCGGGTGAGCCCCGGATTGCTGAGCGCCACGAATCGGCGCGGCGTGACGCCGTTGGTCTTGTTGCTGAACTTCTCCGGCCACATCTGCGCGAAGTCCGCAAGCACGGTGCTCGTGAGCAGCTCGGTGTGGAGCCGCGCGACACCGTTGATGGCGAAGCTCCCCACACAGGCCAGGTTCGCCATGCGCACGCGGCGGCCATCGGCATCGTCGATCAACGACATGCGGCGGACGCGCGATTCATCGCCGAGGAAACGCATCCGCACCTCGTCGAGAAAGCGTTGGTTGATCTCGTAGACGATCTCCAGGTGCCGAGGCAGCACGCGCCGGAACAGCGCCTCCGGCCAGGTCTCGAGCGCCTCGGGCAGCAGCGTGTGGTTCGTGTACGCGAAGGTGTTGCGCGTGATCTCCCAGGCGTGATCCCAAGGCACGAGGTGCTCGTCGACCAGGAGCCGCATGAGCTCAGCGATGGCTATCGCCGGGTGCGTGTCGTTGAGCTGCGCGACGAACTTGCGATCGAAGCCGTCTATCGCGTGCGACTCGCGCAGGTGCAGCCTCAGCATGTCCTGCAGCGAGCAAGACACGAAGAAGTACTGCTGCTTGAGCCGCAGTTCCTTGCCGGCAGCCGGCTCGTCATTCGGGTAGAGCACCTTGGCGAGGTTTTCGGCGACAACCATGTCGCCGACCGCGCCGTAGTAATCCCCCATGTTGAATGCCTGGAAGTTGAAGGACTCCCGCGGCTCCGAGGTCCAGAGGCGCAGCAGGTTCACGTTGTCGATCCCGAAGCCGAGGATCGGCGTGTCGTAGGCCTTGCCGAAGACAGTGAGCTCCGGAACCCAGTTGGCGCGGGAGCGGCCGGCGTCGTCCTTGTAGTGCTCGACGTGCCCGCCCAGCCTGACGGGGAAGCGCAGCTTGTGCCTCGGCAACTCCCACGGATTGCCGTTGCGCAGCCAGTTGTCGGTGACCTCGACCTGCCAGCCGTCGCGGATCTGCTGCTCGAAGATGCCGTACTCGTAGCGGATGCCGTAGCCAATCGCGGGAACGCCGAGGGTGGCGAGCGAGTCCATGTAGCAGGCGGCCAGGCGCCCGAGGCCCCCGCTGCCGAGGCCTGGCTCCTCCTCCTGCTCGAGGAGCTCGTCGAGGCGCAAGCCGAGCGCCGCGAGCGCCGCCGCGACGTTGTCCCAAATGCCCAGGTTCAGGAGGTTGTTGCCGGTGTGGGGCCCGAGCAGGTACTCGGCCGAGAAATAGCACACCGTGCGGGCACGCGACTCCTTGTGCCGGCGGGTCGATCGCATGAAACGTTCGAGCAGGCGGTCGCGGACCGTATAGGCAAGCGCGACGTAATGGTCATATGCCGTCGCGGTGTCGAACGGCCGCCCCAGAATCGCGAAGCGGTTATCCATGATCGCGCGCTTCAGCGCATCGACCGAGTTGCCGGTGCGGGTGTGTTCCTGGTCCTTCCCCGGTAACGCAAACGTCGCGACAGTGTCGTTCAAGACGGCATCTCCGTACGTTCGGCGCGCACGCGTGTCACGCTCGCAGCTACAGCGGCCATGTCCAGTTCGCAACCTCGGGTTTGTCGATGCCGTGCTCGTGCGCATAGTTGCGGCAATCGATCTGCATGTCGCGGAACTTCTCCTTGGCGTGCGCGCCAGCCACCTGCAGCCGCGGCACGCGGTTGATCACGTCGATTGCCAGGCTGAAGCGGTCGATCTCGTTCTCGATCGCGAGCTCGAGCGGCGTGTTGATGTTGCCCTTCTCCTTGTAGCCGCGCACGTGCAGGTTGCGGTGGTTCGTGCGGCGGTAGGCAAGGCGATGGATCAGCCAGGGGTAGCCGTGAAAGTTGAAGATGATCGGCTTGTCGTCCGTGAACAAGCTGTCGAAATCGCGGTCCGAAAGGCCGTGCGGGTGTTCGCTCGCGGGTGTCATCCGGAACAGGTCGACGACGTTGACGAAGCGGATCCTGAGGTCCGGGAAGCTCTGGCGCAGGAGCGCCGTCGCGGCAAGCGCCTCCTTCGTGGGGATGTCGCCGCACCCGACCATGACCACGTCCGGTTCGCCGCCCTCGTCGTTGCTCGCCCAGCCCCAGATGCCGAGGCCCTTGGTGCAGTGGCGGATCGCTGCGTCGATGTCCAGGTACTGCACGTGCATCTGCTTGTCGCAGACGATGACGTTGATGTCGTTGCGGCTGCGCAGGCAGTGGTCGGCGGTGGCCAGCAGACAGTTGACGTCCGGCGGCAGGTAGATGCGCGTGACCTCCGGGTTCTTGTTGACGACGACGTCGAGGAACCCGGGGTCCTGGTGCGTGAAGCCGTTGTGGTCCTGGCGCCACACCGTCGAGGTGATGAGCAGGTTGATCGACGCTATCGGCGCCCGCCACGCGATGCGATCGCTGATGGCGAGCCACTTCGCGTGCTGGTTGTACATGGAATCGATCACATGGACGAAGGCCTCGTAGGTGGCAAAGAAGCCATGCCGGCCCGTCAGCACGTAGCCCTCGTACCAGCCCTCGAGCGTATGCTCCGACAGCATCTCCATGACGCGGCCGTCCGGGGAGAGCTCGCCGCCGTCGAGGTCTTCGGGCCGGTACTCCGCGAGCCAGAGCTTCTTGCTCACTTCGTAGATCGCGTCGAGCTTGTTCGATGTGTTCTCGTCGGGGCCGAAGACGCGGAAGTTCGACGGGTTGTCGCGCATGATGTCGCGCAGCATCGCGCCGAGCGGCTTCGTGTTCATGGCACTCGACTGCGCGGGCTTCGCCACGGGTAGAGCGTAATTGCGGAAGTCCGGCATCCGCAGGTCGCGGCGCAGCAGGCCGCCGTTGGCGTTCGGGTTTGCGCTCATCCGCATCGTTCCACGCGGCGCGAGTTCGCGCAACTCGGGAACGAGCCGACCGTTCGCGTCGAACAGCTCCTCGGGTCGGTAGCTGCGCAGCCATGCCTCGAGCTCGCGCAGCTGCTCTGGATCGTCGTGCACGCCGGGCATCGGTACCTGATGCGAACGCCAGTAGCCCTCGACGCGGTGCCCGTCGACCCATTTCGGACCGGTCCACCCCTTGGGCGTGCGCAGCACGATCATCGGCCACGCGGGCCGCGTCGCCTCGCCGGTCTCGCGTGCCAGGCGCTGCGCCGCCCGGATGTCGGCATGGCACCGGTCGAGCGTCTCCGCCATCAGCCGGTGCATCGTCGGCGGGTCGTCGCCCTCGACGAAGTGCGGCGTCCATCCGTAGCCTCGGAACAGGTTGGCGAGCTCCTCCCGCGGGATGCGCGCCAGGATCGTCGGGTTGTTGATCTTGTAGCCGTTGAGGTGGAGGATCGGCAGCACCGCCCCGTCCCGGATGGGATTCAGGAATTTGGTCGAGTGCCAGGCCGTGGCAAGCGGCCCGGTCTCCGCTTCCCCGTCGCCGACCGCTACGGCGACCAGCAGGTCGGGGTTGTCGAACGCCGCGCCGAAGGCGTGCGAGATCGAATAGCCCAGCTCACCACCCTCGTGAATCGAGCCTGGCGTTTCTGGCGTGCAATGGCTGCCGATCCCGCCCGGAAACGAGAACTGCTTGAAAAAGCGACGCATTCCCTCCTCGTCCTCGCTCTTGTCGGGATAGGTCTCGGAGTAGGTGCCCTCGAGGTAGACCGGAGCCAGGACGCCGGGCGCGCCGTGTCCGGGGCCGGCAAGGAAGATCGCCTGTTGCGCGTGGTCGACGATCAGCCGGTTGAGGTGGACGTACATGAACGCGAGGCCCGGGCTCGACCCCCAGTGCCCGAGCAGGCGCCGCTTGATGTGGTGCGCGGCGAGCGGTTCGTGCAGGAGCGGGTTGTCCTGCAGGTAAATCATTCCGGCCGCGAGGTAGTTGCATGCGCGCCAGTAGGCGTCGATGCGAGCGAGGCGGTCCGTATCCGCGGCGCGCACGTTTGGCAGGGCTTCGGAAAGGTCGTTCATCGTGAGTCCTCTCGGCGGCGCGAAGAGCCGCCTCACCTATGCTGTACGAGGCAGTTGTCCGGCGCGTGACCGTTGCAAGACGGCGCCCCGGCGAAGGGGGCTTCAACGCCCCTTCTTCGCTACCTTGCGCTCGACCTGCGCGGTAGCCACTCCGGCCCCATCGGTTTCCGGCACGACCGTTCCGCCGTCGGCGGGTCCGTCGGCCGACGGTGTCCCGCGCGGCTCCTCCAAGAGGGCGACCATCCGCCGATAAAGCCTTTCGACGAGCTCCTCCTGGAACTCGATCATCCAGATGACGCTGGTGTTCTTGGCAGCCTCTCCGGCGATCTCGGTGACGAACTCCAGGACCTGGAGGCGTTCTTCGCGTGACAGTGGTTTCATTGCCTGCTCCGAAGGTGGATGGTCGGCTGGGGTTTCCGGTGACCACCGTTGCGCCCTGAAAGAGCGCAACCATGCGGTGAACGAAAATACCTTCAAATCGACGACAGGCAGATGACGACATCGCTACCGCGTCGACTGCGCGACGGTGGTGGTCGTTTCCACAGCGAGCGCACCGTCTTCGTCCATGGCCCCAAGTGGAACGCGGACCGACCGTCGGCGGCGGCGGGAAGCCGTGTCAGGGCACGATTGCCGCACGCAGCACGCGGCGCTCCGCGGCGTCCCGCATCGCGGTCCCGACATCGGCAAGCGCGTACTTGCCGTCGACGAGCTCTCCGAAGGGAAAGCGCGTGCGGTTGGCGTGCACGAAGTCCAGGGCCTGGACCAGGTGGCGGGGATGGTAGTTGTGCACCCCGCGCAGGGTGACGAGCTTCCTGAGGATCAGGTTGGCATCGAGGCGGACGAACGCATCGGGATTGACGACGCCGCCGAGCACGTAGCGCCCGCCCGTGCGCAGCATCTGCAGGCCCGAAGGGACGACCGCGGCGTCGCCGCAGACCTCGATCACGGCATCGGCACCATCAGGGCCGCAGAGCGCGCGCACCGACCGCACCAGATCGGACGGGTCCGCCAGCGACGGATTCATCACTTGGTCGACGCCGAACCGTCGCGCCAGGTCGCGACGAGCCGGCACAGGGTCCAGGCCGATCACAAGGCGAGCACCGCGTCCCTTGGCGAGCGCCGCGCCATACAACCCGAGCAGCCCCAGACCCTGGACCACCACGGTGTCGCCGATACCGATCTCGGCGCGTTCGGTCACGCAAACCATGGTCGCGACCCCACAGTTCACCGGTGTCGCCTCCTCGTCGCTGAGGTCGGCAGGCAGGCGCAGGATCCACGACTGCGGGAGCACGTAGCAGTAATCGCCGAAGCCGCCGTGATGGTGCGGCTCGACAGTCACCGCCATGTGGCCGTACTTGTCGACACCGGGCGACTTCTGAGGCAGGTCGAGAACATCGCCGATGTAGCTGCCGCCGGGAGGAACGAAGTACTCGCTCCAGGTGATGCGATCGCCCAGCGCGAGCGGCTCGCCACGCATGTCAGCGCGGATGTCCTCGCCAAGCTCGACGATCGTGCCGATGATCTCGTGCCCCAACAGGCCGGGACAGGGATTGGGGCGGTGACCGAGGTAGGAGTGGATGTCGGAACGGCAGATCGTCGACATCCGGACCTTGACCAGCACCTCGTTGCAACGGGGCGGGCGCACCGGGAACAGCCGAATCTCGAATGGACGCCCCGGCGCCTCGTACACCGCGACGCGCCCCTGGAGATTCGCCGGAATGCCCATCTCAGCCGAGCGCGGTACCGTTGAGCGCGAAGTCGAACAGCTCGCAACTGCGCGGTGTCGAGGCTGCCACCCGGAGTTTGTAGCGGTCGTTGAGCGGGCGGCTGATGATGAACGGCACCTTGGCCTCGGAGACCCCGCCATGCGTACGCAAGCGGTGGCCCGCGAGGCCGGACAGGTCGTGGTCCCTCTCGGAGGCCCCAATGCAGACGTCGGCCGTCGAGATCACGATCACGTTGCCCTCGCGGTCCGGCGGCAAGTCGAACCTCTGGCAGGCGGCCTCGCGATCGAGCACGGATTCGACTCCCGGCACGCCACGGATGACTTCGATGAGCTGTGCGGCCGTGGCCCGGCCCCGGCACCAGACACGCACGAAGCCTCCCAGCGCACCGTGATGGGCGACGAAGGCATCGGTGATCGGGCAGATCACCTTGGTGTCGCCCGGACCGAAACTGGCATCCAGGATGTCCTGCAGCCAGATGACGTTCGGCGTGCCGTCGGGCAAGGACTTGTCGTTCATGCCGTGGTCAGCGGTCAGCGCCAGCGTCGCGCCGAGCTCGGCAAGCCGTCCGAAGCGCTGGTCGATCGCGACATAGAAGCGCCGCGCCTCGCCCTCGTGCGGGGCGTACTTGTGCTGCACCCAGTCGGAGAGCGAAAGGAAGAGCAGGTCGCGATGGCCGGCCTCGAGCAGCTTGATGCCGGAGTCGAGCACGAACAGGGAGAGCTCCATCGAGTACATGTCGGGCAGCGGCTGGCCCACGAGCCGGAGCACGTCCTCAATGCCGTTCTCGGCGAGTGTGCAGCGGTCGGCCCGCTCGGAGGAGAAGCACACAGCGCCCTTCGAGACGTCCAGACCCTTGCCGAGCTGTCGCCGCAGCTTGTCCTTCGCGGTGATCGCGACGACCCGGGCACCGGCGTCGGCGAAGCCCTTGAGCACCGTGTCGCCGCGCAGCAGCTCCGGCCCGGTCATGACCACCGCCTCGCCAGTGGCGGTGTCCAGGTAATAGTTGCCCGAGATGCCATGTCTGGACGCTGGTGTACCCGTGGCGATCGACATGTTGTTGGGGCAGGTGAACGAAGGCACCGTCCCGTCGGCCACCACCGCGTAGCCCTCGGTCACGAAGCGTGCAATGCTCGGGATCGCGCCCTCGGCGAGGAACTGGCGCAGGTAGCCAGGGTCGCCACCGTCGATGACGACCACGGCAAGCGGCCGCTCGGGCCAGTTGTAAGGCGTGCCGTTCACGACGACGGGCGAGGTCGGCTGCGACATCCGTGCATTCCTCGGCGCCGTGCGGTCCCCTGGCGGCCGTTCACCAGATTGCTAGATGAAGAACTTGCGGATGCGCGCCGACACGAGGTCGATCAGCGTCACGACGACGATGATCATCAGCATCACGGCACTGGTCTGGGCGTACTCGAACCCGCGGATCACTTCGTACACGATCACGCCGATGCCGCCGGCGCCGACCATGCCGACCACGGAGGCCGAGCGGACGTTCGACTCGAAGCGGTACAAAGAATACGAGATCCACAGTGGCATCACCTGTGGGATGACGCCGTAGAGGATTTCCTCAAGCGCCGATGCGCCCGTCGCCCGGATACCCTCGACCGGTCGCGGGTCGATCGCCTCGACGGCCTCCGAGAACAGCTTCGCGAGGGTGCCCGTCGTGTGGACCCACAACGCCAGCACGCCGGCAAACGGGCCAAGCCCGACCGCGACGATGAACAGCATCGCGAAGACCATCTCGTTGATCGCGCGACAGGCGTCCATCAGCCGACGCACAGGCTGGTAAACCCAGGGCGGCACGATGTTGGACGACGAAAGCAGCCCGAACGGGATCGCGCAGGCCACCGCGAGCACGGTGCCCCAGACGGCAATGTGCACCGTCACCGCCATTTCGCTGAGGTAGATCCTCCACTCACGGAAGTCCGGGGGGAAGAACTCCGACGCGAACTTGGCCATGTTGGCGGAGTCGCGGGCGAGCTCGAGCGGGCGCATGTCTGCGCCCTGCCAGGCCCACAACAGCACAAGCGCGAAGATCCCCCAGCCGAAGGCCTGCAGCAGCGTGCGCCGCGCCGCGCCGGGGGGCTCGAGCGCCCCGGGCGGAACCACGACGGCCGCCGGGAGCGTCACTTGGCCAGCGCGGCGAGCTCGGCGAGCTTGGCGTCGATGTCCTTCAGCCGGGTGGCCTTGTCGGCGGCCGACATCGCCGCGTCGTTCTCGATCTTTGCGCGGTCCTTGGCGTACTCGAGCTGGCGGATCGGGATCAACTGGGCGTTGGACGACTCGCGGAAGCCAGCGATCTGCAGCATGTTCTTCAGGATCTCCTTCTCGCGCGCATCCTTGCCATAGCCGAGCACGAAGGCCTTGATCTTGGCCTTCGCGTCCTCGGGCAGGTCCTTGCGCCAGACCAGTGGGTCACGCGGAATCAGCGGCGAGGTCCACAAGACGCGAACCTCCTTGCGCTTCTCCGGGTCCTTCATCTGCAGCTTGTCGAGTTCCTCGCTGTTGTTGGTGGCGACATCGACCTGCTTGTTGAGCACCGCCAGCAGGTTCGTGCCGTGGTTGGCCGAACGCACGACCTTGAACACCTCCTTGGGATCACGGCCACGCTGCGTGAAGACGTAGTAGCCCGGCACCAGCGTGCCCGACGTCGAGTTCGGGTCGCCGATGCCGAAGCTGAGTTCCTTGCCGCGCTTGAACATGTCCTCCAGCGACTGGACTGAGCTGTCGCGGTGCGTGATGACATAGCTGTAGTAGCCCGGGGTGCCGTGCAGATCGACGAACTGCGCGAACACTTCGCCGTTGGCGCGGTCCACCGCCTCGATCGCGCTCTTGTTGCCGTACCAGGCGACCTGGACCTTGTTGAAGCGCTGTGCCTCGATGACACCGGCGTAATCGGTCGCGTAGAAGGCGTTGATCTTGAGGCCGGTCTCCTTGCGCATGTCGGCGATGAACGGCTCCCACATCTCCCTGAGTGCGGTCGCCTTGTCGGTGGCGATGATGCCGAAGTTGACGTCCTGGGCGAAGGCGGCGCCGACGATCAGCGTTGCAGCCGCGCCGGCGGCGAGTCGATGCAAGAGCTTCATGCGTTCTCCAAGTGGTGGGCGGTGTTGAAGAGTCAGGTGCCGGTCAGGGCGAGGGTGGCCGCGATGACGGGGTCGTCGACCACGGTTCGAAGCGTCTCGGTGCCGTCGAGCATTTCCCGGACTGCCGAGCCATAGAGTGCGTGCAGCGTCGGTGCGTCGAGGTCAGCGGAGGGACCGTCGTAGACGACCTCGCCGCATCGCAAGGCCACGGTGCGCAGGCAGTAGCGGCGCGCGAACTGGACCTGGTGCAACGAGACGAGGACGGTGATGCCCTGCTCGCGATTGACGCGGGAGAGGATCTCCATCACGTTGCGCGCGCTCTCGGGGTCGAGCGAGGCGATCGGCTCGTCGGCAAGGATGAGGCGTGCGCGCTGGACCAGCGCGCGCGCAATGGCCACCCGCTGCTGCTGGCCACCCGAGAGTGTGCTTGCGCGCTGCCAGGCGATGTCCTCGATGCCGACGCTCCGCAGCGCTTGCCAAGCCAGGGCCTTCTCCTGGCGCGTGAAGGTCGCCGTGAGACTGCGCCACGTGGGGACCTGCGGCAGCAGGCCCGCCAGGACGTTGGTCATCACGGTCAGCCGGCCAACGAGGTTGAACTGCTGGAACACGAAACCAACGTCCGCGCGCCGCGCGCGGATGTCGCGCACGACGCGTCCATCGCACTGCATCTCGCTGCGGTCGACGAGAATGGCTCCCGAGCCCGGATCGCCGCCGACGAAGCCGGCGACGTGGCGCAGCAAGGTTGACTTGCCCGAGCCGGATGCGCCGATCAGCGCAACCATCTCGCCGGGCGCAAGCTCGAGCCGGACCTCCGACAAGGCCTTCTGCGGCGCTCCGAACGACTTCGAGACCCCGCGAACCGACAGTGATGCACCGCCAGGCATGGGCTTCACGTTATGCCGGAATCCCGGTTGACAGGACTGGCGTGCACCGTACGCGCATTGCAGATTGCTGGGGTTATCGGTGCCGGCACATTGCGCCGGATCTCCTGCCGCGAGGCTCTCACAGGCAGATGACACGATGGCGACAGGCCCGCGGCCACCATGGGCACCGCACTTGCGAATCTGCGCAGCCGGCCGATTGCTGCATTGTTGCGGGAGGAGCATCAGCGACTCATCCTCGCCGGCGGCGCCCTTCCGGGCGCCGCTTCAACATGACCGGGATCGGCACCTCGGTCAGCGGCGTGCACGGTTCGGTGCACTGGCCGACCGCCGGTTGTGCGAACACATGCTCGCCAGCCCTTGTCTTCGTCGAAACAGGTCCCGTTCCGCGGTGGCCTCGTCGGCGCTGGACCGCGGCCGGGTCAAGTGATGACCATGACTACGGTGAAGCGGTGGCGCAGCGCCGCATTGCAGGCACCGAACGCGATTCCGGCGATTACTCAGAAGTTGTGGTTCATGCCGACGAGGAAGCCCTCGGGCTTGCCGCCAACGGCGAGATTGCCGATCGCGTTGGTCGCGAAGTTGTACGACGCGTTGCCGTCGTTGTCGATCTTCACGTAGCCC
>Ga0209254_10005919_pt1 | contig 11242 bp, 8 predicted proteins | sample FrelakmetDIP11DI_FD_187148 | JGI IMG/M metagenome (GOLD analysis project Ga0209254, IMG submission 187148) | Freshwater lake sediment microbial communities from the University of Notre Dame, USA, for methane emissions studies - DIP11 DI (SPAdes)... | ecosystem: Environmental > Aquatic >... | reverse complement strand
CATCCGGGTAGCTGCCAAACGAGCGGATGATAAAGGTGAGGATGCCGATGCCGGCGCCGTAGATCAATCTGCCCTGGCCGGTTGCAGGCGACGAGACGGGATCGGTGGCAATGAAGAAGGCCCCGAGCATCGCGCCGCCGCTGAACAGGTGAAACCCGGGTGAGGGATGGGTGTTCGTGTCCAGCAGCCATGCGAGGGTGGCCATGGCGAGCAGCCCGCCCAGCACAGCCGCCGGCGTGTGCCAGCGGATCACACCGCGGAGCAGGAGCACAAAGCCGCCGATGGCGATGAAGTTGTTGACCCACTCCCAGCCAGCGCCACCAAAATCGCCGAACACGGGGTTCCTGCGGATCTCGTCCATCGTCCGCATCATCCCGAGGCCCTCCTTGGTGCTGTCGAGGGCAGTTGCCCGGGCCACGGCATCCACCGTGAGCCCGTCGGGGAGGGTGCCCGTCAGGACGTACTGGAGCGTGGCGGCGAGGTCTGGGCGCACGTAGTCCAGGTCCCCGATGTCGGGTGCGGGCCAGAGCGTCAGGGCGTCGGGGAACGACACGAGAACCAGCACGTAGCCCGCCATCGCGGGATTGAACACGTTGTAGCCGAGGCCGCCATAGGCATGCTTTGCCACGCCGATCGCAAAGATCATGCCGATGACCGTGACCCACCAGGGGCACAATGGTGGCAGGCAGAAGGCGAAGAGCATGGCCGTGACCAGCGCGCTGCCATCCGCCAGGAAGGGCGCTGCTGGCTTTCCGGCCAGCCGGAGGCACACGGCTTCGGTGGCCAGTGCCGCCACGAGGGCAAGACCCAGGTTGAGGATAATCCCCACGCCGTAGAACCAGACATGGGCCAGCAGGGCAGGCACGAGGGCATACAGCACGGTCCTCATCAGCGCGCCCACCGTCGCCGGCGAGCGCCACTGGGGCGGTGGCGCAGTGTCGAAGCGCATCAGCTTGTCACCAGCCCGGCCTTGCCCCGGATGAAGTGCCGGGTGAGCGGGATATGGCTCGGGCACACATAGTCGCAGGCACCGCACTCGATGCACTCCGCCAGGCCGAGCGTCGCGAGCTCTGCCGCGTTACCGGCGCGTGCTGCGACGAGCAGTTCCTGGGGCAACAGGCTGGCCGGGCAGGCCTGGATGCAGTCGCCGCAGCGGATGCAGGGCATTTCCTGCTGATCACCGGCCAGCTCCGGGCCACCCAGTTCAGCGGCGGTGGCAGCAATAAGGCAGTTCGTCGCGGCAGTGATCGCCAGATCGTCGCTGGCGAGCGCCACACCCATCATCGGTCCCCCCATGATCAATCGCCGCGGCTCTTGCTGATAGCCGCCGACCAGGGCAATCAGTGCTGCCACTGGCGTGCCGATGCGCGCTTCAATATTGCGCGGCTGACCGACGCCGCCGCCGCTCACGGTGACGATGCGGGAAATCAGCGGCTGGCCCCGCCGGAAGAAGTCGGCCGCTGCTGCCGCCGTAGCCACGTTCTGGCACAGCACGCCGATATCAGCGGGATGCCCGCCCGCTGGCACTTCCCGGCCCATCACCAGTTCGATCAACTGGCGTTCACCGCCGGCCGGGTACTTGGCCGTGACCACCGACATCACGATCCGCGGATCGCCGGCAGCCTCAATCGAGTTATAGAGCGCGATGCGGGCTTCGGGCATGTCAGTTTTCACCGCAATCACGCAGCACTCGCCGCCGAGCGCGGCGAGCAGCAGTCGGCCACCCTCAACCACACGGTCTGCGCGCTCGCGGATCAGCAGATCGTCACAACTGATGTAGGGCTCGCATTCGGCTCCGTTGAGTAGCAGCACCGGTGCGCCTGTGGCCGCCTTCAGCTTCTGGCCCGTGGGGAACAGTGCCCCGCCAAGGCCAATGAGGCCCGCGGCGGCGATTCGTTCCTGGAGTTCCCGGGCTGGTCGCGCTGCCGCCTTGGGGTCCGGTGCGTACCCTGGCCAGCGCAGGTCATCGCCGGCTCCCTGGATCACGACGCAGGGCACGGGGTCTTCCACTCCGGCGACCAGGCGCCGCTCCACGTGCGTCACCTGGCCGCTGATGGAGGCGTGGACACGGGGACCGCCATCCTCCATCGGCGCACCGATGGGCTCGCCGCAAAGGACCTGCTGCCCCGGGATCACGATTGCCCGCGCAGCGACTCCGGGGCACTGGGCGAGGGAGATGCACACGACAGCAGGCGGCGGGGCGACCAGCAGGGGGACTCGCGTGGAGAGCGACTTGCGCAGTGGCGTCCGGACGCCCCAGGCAGGCCGGCGGGGCTGGGGGTCGTAGGCGATCGGATCGGTCACAGGTTCGCTGCCCGGGTGCCTGGGTAATTGACCATGGCCCAGTATCGGTCAATCAGTCGCCCCTGTGGAGAGGTTCCTCTGACGCTGAAGATTCGCCTCGAATGTACCGGCTCCGGTGTCGCATAATCCCCTGCCGCGCGACCCCTATCAGCCGTCTGGGAGCTTTCCGGTGATCCAACGATTGCAACGTTCCATCGGGTGCCTGCTGGCACTGATTTCCGGCAGCGCGCTCGCCGCCGACAACTGGGCGCTCGACACCTTCTGCTCGGAGGTCCAGCGGGTGACGGCGGAGACGAGCATCAAGTCGAACCTCACCATGCACAAGACCTCCTGGGAGTACCGGCACTCGAAGCCAGGTATCGAGCCGGTTGAGATCCACCAGTTCGTCTCGCCGGATGCGCAGGGCCGGCCGAAGATGATCTCCTGCAAGGTCAAGACGGTGGATCACCTGCAGTCTGCCTATGGCCCTGGTGCTGCTGGCCGGCAGGGCACATGCGAGCAGGTGACCCGCAGCATCGTGGCACAGGAGGTCGCCCGCGCTGGCGCGAGCGCGCGCCCGGTGCGCGTCGAGCCCGAAGAGCAGGTCTGGACCGGCAGCAGCTATCTGGCGCCCTTTGAGCTGCTCAGCAAAGACGCATCGGGTACTCTGCAAATACACACGCGCTACATGCGCATCGACTGGGATGACTGGCGCTGGTACGTCATGCCCAACAAGGTGCGGGGCCACCTCTACTGCAGCGTGATTGCGCCGGAATACCTGGCGCGGCTCCTCCAGGGCGAGGCGCCGGAGCTGCAAGTCATCGAGATCCTGCCCGAACCGGATACGGATTGATCAGCGGTGGTGGGTTAGGTTCCAAAACCCGAAAATCCCAGAAGCGCAAGCGACATCATCCCGAGGGTGATAAGTGCGATGGCTGGTCCACGCAGTGCTGCCGGGACCGGGGCCTGCTCCAGGCGCGGGCGCAGGCCTGAGAACAGAAGCAGCACCAGGCTGAAGCCCAGCCCGGCGCCGAAGCCCAGGGCGATGGCACCCACCAGGCTGCTGGACGCGCCGGCTGTCAGCAGTGCCACACCCAGAACGGCGCAGTTGATGGTGATCAGTGGCAGTTGAGTAGTGGAACGCCGGAGGAGAAGGTTTGCCCCCTGCACCGTGAGTCCGGTAAGCGCGAGGAAGCCGATGATCCGCAGGTACGGGAGTTCGTAGGGCACCAGCACCCACTGCTCGAGCAGGTAGGTCAGGCCCGCAGTGATCGTCAGGACGCCCGTGGTGGCGAGCGACACGCCCTTCACGTCATCCAGGTGCGTCCCTGCACCCAGCACGGGGCACAGTCCCAGCAGGCGCACGAGCACGACGTTGTTGACGGTGGCTGCAGCAACGACGATGAGCAGCAGCTCCGTCATCAGGTCACGCGCAGGCCTGAAGGCGCTTTGGCGTCGGGGCCGATCAGAAACAGGCCGGCATCGTCGCCCGCGGCGAGCACCATGCCCTGGGAGATCCCGAAGCGCATTTTTCGTGGTTTGAGATTGGCTACCAGGATGACTTGCCTGCCCACCAGGTCGGCCGGCGCATAGGAAGACTTGATCCCTGACAGGACCGTACGTTGCTCCGTGCCGATGTCGAGAGTAAGGCGCACCAGCTTGTCGGCGCCTTCCACAGCCTCAGCCTGCAACACCGTCGCGATCCGCAGGTCCACTTTCTGGAAGTCGGCCAGCTCGATTTCCGCGATGACGGATGAAGTCGTGGTTGGCTCTGCAGCGGCGGGTGCCGGGGAACTGGGAACGGGAATTTCCATTGAGTTTTTCACCATACGGGAGACGGCGTCCGGGTCAACCCGGACGAGGAGGGGTTCGTAAGTTGCAATCCGCGAGCTGAGCAGGGGCGTGGCCCGGCCGTCCCAGCTTATGGGTGCCTGCAGAAAGATGGCGGACTGACCCGCGACTCGCGGGAGTACGGGCGCCAGGTACGTCATCAGCACCCGGAACAGGTTCAGGCCCTGGGTACACACGGCCTGTACCCGCGGCAGGGTTGCCGGATCCCGCGCGAGCACCCAGGGCTTCTGCTCGTCAATATACTTGTTGGCTGCGTCTGCGAGCAGCATGGTTTCGCGCATGGCCCTGCCGTAGTCCCGCTGTTCGAATGCCAGGCCGATGTGATCGCCGGCAGCCACAAAACTGTCGTAAAGCGCTGGTGAATCCAGCGCGGTGGCCAACTGGCCAGCGAACCGCTGACTGATGAATCCGGCGCAACGGCTGGCCAGGTTCACGACCTTGCCCACCAGGTCCGCGTTCACCCGCGCCACGAAGTCCGTCAGGCTCAGGTCGATGTCGTCGAGGCCCGGACCGAGCTTGAAGGCGTAGTAGTAGCGCAGGTATTCCGGGTCCAGGTGTTCCAGGTAAGTATTTGCGGCAATGAAGGTGCCCCGGGACTTGGACATTTTCTGCCCGTTGACCGTGAGGAAGCCGTGCACGTGCACCGCCGTCGGTTTGCGGAAGCCCGCGCCCTCCAGCAGGGCCGGCCAGAACAGCGTGTGGAAGTAGAGGATGTCCTTGCCGATGAAGTGGTGCAGTTCTGCTGTGCTGTCCGGGCCCCAGGCGGCAGCGAACTCGCTGTCCGGACGGCCGGTCCTGTGCAGCCAGTTCTGGTGGCTGGCCATGTAGCCGACGGGCGCGTCGAGCCAGACGTAGAAGTACTTGTCGTCCGTGCCGGGAATTCGAAAGCCAAAATAGGGCGCGTCCCGCGAAATGTCCCAGTCGCGCAGGCCCGCCGTAAACCACTCCTGCAGCTTGCGGGTAACGCTCTCATGAACATGCCCGCCCGAGAGCCAGTGCTTCAGGCTCTCTTCAAAGGCGGCCAGCCGGAAAAAGTAGTGGACCGAGGCCTTCTCGACCGGTGTGCCGCCCGAGACGACCGAGCGGGCATTCTTGAGTTCTGAGGGCGAGTAGGTGGCGCCGCAACTCTCGCAGCTGTCGCCATACTGGTCTGGTGTGCCGCAGACGGGGCAATTGCCGCGGATGAAGCGGTCGGGCAGGAACATGCCCGCTTCCGTGTCATAGGCTTGCTGGATCACGCGCTGGGTGATCAACCCTTTGGCATTGAGGCGGGCATAAAACTGCTCCACCAGCACCCGGTTCTCCTCGGAATGCGTGGTGTAGTAGTTGTCGAAATTCACCCCGAACCCGGCGAAGGCCTGCTGGTGCTCGGTGCGGAAGCGCTCGACCAGGGTCTCTGGAGAGATGCCTGCGTCCCGGGCCTTGAGCATGATCGGCGTGCCGTGTGCGTCGCTCGCACAGAGGTAGGTAACGTCATGGCCCTTAAGGCGCTGGTAGCGCACCCAGATGTCAGTCTGGACGTACTCCACCAGGTGCCCGATGTGGATCGGCCCGTTGGCGTAGGGCAGGGCGCTGGTGACGAGGATTTTGCGGGGCGTGGCAGGCACGCCGCATTATAAGGGGCTTAGGCGAGTTCCTTCACGTCCTCGAACCGGCGCTTCTCCAGGGCTGACTCGTAGGCGGTCTTGCCGCTGATCCGGCCCTGGTCCAGAAGATCCTTCAGGGCGGAATCCATGGTCCGCATGCCTATGCGCGCGCCGCCCTGGATGGCGGTCTCCAGTTGCTCAAGCTTGCCTTGCCGGATCAGGTTGGACACGGCGGGCGTGTTTACCATGATCTCGAGGGCCGCGACGAGCCCGGGCTCCCCCTTGCGTGGCACGAGTTGCTGGGAAATAACCCCCCGCAGCGAGGTCGAGAGCATGGTGCGCACGTGGGACTGCTTGTCGGTCGGGAAGGCATTAATGATCCGGTCCACAGTCTGACCCGCGCCGTTGGTATGTAGCGTGCCCATCACGAGGATGCCCATCTCGGCTGCCGTGACGGCGATACTCACGGTCTCCAGATCCCGCATTTCACCAACGAGGATCACGTCGGGGTCTTCGCGCAGGGCCGAGTGCAGGGCAGCCGCGAAGCTCGGGCAGTGGACGCCGATTTCGCGCTGGCTGATCAGGCACTTCTTCCGCGTGTGGACGAACTCGATGGGGTCTTCGATGGTCAGGATATGCCCGCTGATCTTGCGATTGATTTCATCGATCATCGCTGCCAGCGTAGTGGACTTGCCAGAGCCGGTCTTGCCGGTGACGAGAATCATCCCCTGGGGCTGTTTGCAGAGCTGGGCCACCACCGGGGGCATCTTTAGGTCTTCCAGCGTTTTGGCCTTCGAGGGGATCGCGCGAAACACGCCGCCCATCCCGGCCACGTGTCGGAAGGCGTTGACGCGAAAGCGGGCCAGATCCTGCAGTGCGTACGCGAAATCCGTCGAGTCCCGTCGCTGGAAGTCCTCCCGGGACTTGGTGGACATGATCTCCACCAGCGCCGCCTCCACCTTGCTGGCGGTCAGCGTCTCTGGTGCCAGAATCTGCAGTTCACCGTAGATGCGCGCCCTTGGCGGCTCGCCGGCAATGAAGTGCAGGTCAGAGCCGTTACGGACGACAACCTGCTTCAGGTAATCATCAATCTGGCTCACGGCCCGCTGACCTCGAATTTTGGCAGCACGGAAGTGTCAGTGACGAACCGCTGGAAAAGGGACTTGTCGCTGGCAAAGCGGAAGGCATCGTCTGGATCAATCTGCTTTTTCTGAATGGCGTCCATCAGTGCCTGGTCCATCAACTGCATACCCAAGTCCTTGCCTGTCTGCAGCTGGGCGGCAATCTGGTGCGTCTGGTCCGTCATGATGAGCTTCGCAATTGCCCGGGTCATCAACATGATCTCGACGACGGCCTTGCGGCCCCGCCCGTCCGGCGTGCGTACCAGGGTCTGGGTGATTACGGCGTTCAGGCTCTGGGCGAGAAAACTCTTGGACTGTTCGCGCATATCGCCGGGCAGGGCGTCGATCACCCGGTCGATGGTCTTCACGGCCCCGGTGGTATGCAGGGTGCCGAGAACGAGGTGGCCCGTCTCGGCCGCCGTCATGGCCATCTGTATGGTCTCCGCGTCGCGCAGCTCGCCGACCAGGATCACGTCCGGATCCTCCCGGAGCGCGGCGCGGATGCCTTCAGCGAAGGAGGGCAGGTGGGTTCCAAGCTCCCGCTGGATGATCTGGGCCTGCTTGCTTCGGTGGATGAACTCGATCGGGTCTTCCAGGCTGATGATGTTGCAGTTCTGGGTGTTGTTCAGGTGATCGATCATGGCTGCCAGCGTGGTGGATTTGCCGGTGCCCGTTGAACCCGTCACCAGGATCATTCCCTGGTGGTGGTCGCAAAGCTTGCGGACCACCGGTGGCAGATCCAGGCTCTCGAGTGTCGGTACGCTCCCGGGAATGAACCGGAACGTGGCACCGACGCCGGTCTCCTTGCGAAAAACATTGACGCGGAACCGGCCGCCGTCCTCGGACACGTAAGAGAAGTCGAGGTCATGCCCCCCCTCGAAGCGCTTTCTCTGGGTCGGTGTCAGGATGTCACCGACGTAGCTCTCGAGTTCGGTGTCGCCCAAGTCCCGGAACTTGATCGGCATGAGGTCGCCGTGCATCCGCAGCATCGGCGGTACGCCGACGGCCAGGTGGATATCCGAGCAACCCTGTGCAAGGCCGAGCTTCAGGAATGCATCGATACGAGCCATGTATTCGTTCGAGCAGGGCTCAGGCAGCCCGCTCGAGCGCCTCCCGCAGTTCATCCATCGAATTGAAGCGCTTCAGCTTGTCGACTTCCATGGCCTTGCGGACGACGGCTGCCAGTGCCGGCGGGATGTCAGGATTCAGTTCCTCACAGGGCTTCGCTTTCCCTTGGACGTGCTGGTACATGACAGACATGTGGTCTCCCTTGGTGTAGGGGGGCGTGCCAGTGAGCATCTCGTAGACGATGACGCCGATGCTGTAGATATCTGCGCGATGGTCCACTTTCTTGCCCAGGATCTGCTCCGGCGCCATGTACTTCGGTGAGCCGATGACATAGCCCGTCTTGGTAAGTTGGGTGTCGCCGGAACTGGCTGCTGCTGCTACGCCGAAGTCCACGATCTTCAGCAGGCCCTCCTCATTGATCAGGATATTCGCAGGCTTCAGGTCCCGGTGAATGATGCCGACCTGGTGCGCCACAGCCATGCCGTTCGCCATGTCCCGGGCCCAGCTGTTGGTCTTTGCGAAGGGCAGGGGTTTGTACTTCGCCATTTCTGCCCCCAGCGTGTGCGATGGAAAGTACTCCATCGAGATAGCGTAGTTGCCGCCGAGGCTCACGAAATCGAAGATCCGGATGACGTTGCGGTGAGTGATCTTGCGGGAGTACCGGAGTTCGTGCACGAAGCGCTTCATCATTTCTTCATCAGAACTGACATTGGGATTCAGGAACTTGAGGATCAGGCGCTCCCCGACCACCTCGTCCTCCACCAGGACGACCGTACCAAACGCACCCTTCCCGATCTTCTCGATATAGCGGTAGCGGCCCTCAATGAGGTCGCCGGTCTTGAGTGTGCTCACGTCGAGCTTGATGGCCTTGTCCAGCGACTTCACCATTTCGTCGACCCGGGCATTGTCTACCAGCAGGGTCTTGGCAGCTTCGCCTGGCGCATCCACGCGCATTTCCGGCGTGCTGGCGCCGGTTGCCGCAATACTTTCGATCCGCGACATGGCCTGGGCCGCTGCTTTGGCGATGGTTTCATCGGCGCCAGTGGCCAGGCCCCTGAGGCGTTCCTTCAGCGTGTCGGCGGAGCTTGAATCGGCGAGGTGTCCGATGGCGTTGACGGCCTCGATCCGGATGTCCTTTTCAGGGCGGTCCAGCATCGGGAGCAGCTTGGGCAGTACTTCGGAACTGCCGAGGCGCCCGAGAGCGCGCAGGGCGGCCGGCACGGAGCGGGGATCGCCGGTCAGCATCTCGATCAGGGCGGGCGCAGCCTTCTCGCTCCGGATCTCGGCCAGCGCGTCAGCGGCCCGCTCACGAACCCACCAGTCGTTGTCGCGGGTGGCGGTGATGAGGTGATTCACGGCCCGCTCGTCCTTGGTCTGGTTCAGTATCTCTATGGCGGAGCGCCGGATGTTGTCGCTCTTGTCGCCGACCAGCTGCAGGACGGCGTCCATCACCTTCGGGCCGCCAATCTTGGCCAGCGCGTCCGAGGCACGGGACCGCACCCACCAGTCGCCGTCCTCCAGGGCCGTGAGCAGGTACTTGATGGTGTTCGGCTCGGCAATCTCGTTCAGGACTTCCACAGCAGAGCGCCGGGCAAATTCTGATTCGTCCTTCAGCACGTTGACGAGGTGCTTCATGGTGTCGGGGTGCCTGGCCTTGACGACCAGATCCACGGCGCGGGCCTGTACCTCGAGTTCCGGGTCGGCGAGCAGCGAGCAGATGAGCGCGATGTCCCGCTCCCCCGGCATGGCCGCCAGGGCCTCAAGCGCGGCCTTGCGGACCATCTTGTTCTTGTCTTTCAGCTGGCGTTCCAGTGCCCGGGCCACCTCCGGCTGGTTGAAACGACTGAGGAGTTCGATGATGTTCAGGCGGACCGACGGATCCTTGCCCTCAACCCGGGCAATGAGGTCCGGCACGAGGTCAGGGCCGGCGATATCCCCGATAATCTTGAAGACGGCGGATTTTTCGCGGGGCTCCAGTTCGTAGGCCCGCTTCAGTAATTCTCTTGGATTCAGGCGCTTACGTACAACTCCAAGAATCTCTATCAGCGCTGGTTTGAAGACGTTTTCCTTGCCCAGGAGCTCCATGAGCTTGTTGGTGTCGTAGCTACCGGAGATGGCCAGCGCCTTGGTGACGCCCGCCACGCACAGCTTGTTCGAGTGGCCCAGGCCTTCTGCGTAGAGGGGGAAGGTGGTGTCGTCCAGGAGTGAGGCGAGCAGCGTCACCAGGGCGCCCCCGTGCTCCTTGTCGGCCGTCGCAAAGGCGTCGATAACCCCCGGAATGGCGGTTCGGCCGATGCTGCGCAGGCTGTCCAGCGCCTTCCGTGCCTCGGGACCGCTCGCATCCCGTTCGGACAACAGCTGAGTGAGGCAGCGCTCTGCTTTCAGTGTGCTGAAGAACTTCATAGGCCCCGGAATGTGCTCCGCAATCCGCAGAACGACCAGCCCCACCCGATCATTCCGCACCGTCGAAATTATGCCACACGGGGTGACGGCACCCGGTGCTTCCACCCGCTACAATGTGGCCACTCTCCTCACACCTTACTGCTAATCCCATCACGAATTATGGCAACCGAATGACCAGGGTCTGGAATGTGACCGCCGTCGCATCGGGCAAGGGCCCCGCAGTCGGCTCCGGTCCAGTCGGCTCCGGTCCAGTCAGAGTGGGGGCCCACCCATGAGCATCCGACCGGATCGCTGGATCCGCCGCATGGCCGAGCAGCACGGCATGATCGAGCCCTTCGAGCCGGGCCAGGTGCGGACCGTGAACGGCGGACGGGTAATCTCCTTCGGCACGTCGAGCTATGGCTACGACGTACGGTGCGCCCGGCAGTTCAAGGTTTTCACGAACATCAACTCCACCATTGTGGACCCAAAGGCCTTTGACCCGAACAGCTTCGTCGACATGGACACCGACGTTTGCATCATTCCTCCCAATTCCTTCGCACTGGCGTCCACGGTGGAGTACTTCCGCATTCCGCGCAACGTGCTCACTGTCTGCCTGGGCAAGTCCACCTACGCCCGCTGCGGGATCATCGTCAACGTCACGCCCCTGGAGCCCGAGTGGGAAGGGCACGTGACCCTGGAATTTTCCAACACAACGCCCTTGCCTGCGCGGATCTACGCGAACGAGGGTGTGGCGCAAATGCTGTTCTTCGAGTCTGATGAGGTCTGCGAGACCTCTTACAAGGACCGGGGCGGAAAGTACCAGGGACAGCGCGGCGTGACGCTGCCACGCGCGTAGGAGCGGCTTCAGCCGCGATCCCCAGGATTCACTCCGCTCACCACCGGTCCACGTGCAGAACCTCCTGCAGCGGGCGCCGGAGCGCCGGCCTG
>Ga0209254_10005918_pt1 | contig 11244 bp, 10 predicted proteins | sample FrelakmetDIP11DI_FD_187148 | JGI IMG/M metagenome (GOLD analysis project Ga0209254, IMG submission 187148) | Freshwater lake sediment microbial communities from the University of Notre Dame, USA, for methane emissions studies - DIP11 DI (SPAdes)... | ecosystem: Environmental > Aquatic >... | reverse complement strand
TCGTGGGTGAGGCCAATTATCAAGCTCGACCTTGATCGCAAAAGGGCCGCACATTGCGAGAAACAGGCTCGTGGCCTCGCCCATGTCATTTTCTAAGACTGTGAAACTACACTTAGCGGACCGGAACCATCAGGCCGATATCCTGCCGTCTGCATTGCGCCAACTACTGCACCAGGCGCACGACGGGCTCGTTGCCTGCGATGAGATCGTGAATGCTCTATAGTCTGGATTGCGTCAGTTGGCACACTCATCGCTGAAATCGGCCTGCCAGCAAGGCTGCGGGTTCGTGTGCAAAGCAAGCCCGCATCCGTTCTAGAATCAATTTATTTATCCCCTTCGCTGCGGAGTTCATCATCGACTGCCTGCTCTTTCACGATTCCGAAGTCCAATCGATCGAATTCGACGACATCAGCGAGCATGTCGCCCATCCCGATCGCTTCATCTGGCTCGAGCTGAAATCACCCGACAGCGAAACTGTCGACAAGCTGGGCGAAGAATTCGGCCTGCACGAACTGGCGCTGGAAGACGCCATTTCCACCCACCAGCGCCCCAAGCTCGAGGAATACGGTGAGCATCTGTTCATCGCCATGCATACCGTGCAATTGTGGGATGACCGCATCGAGACGGGGGAAACGCACCTGTTTGCCGGCCGGAATTTCGTCATAGCGATCCGCCACGGCGCAGGCAGCGGCTACACGCGTGTGGCCGAGCGCCTGCAATCAGCAAAAAATGACATCCAGCCGGGCGCGCCCTACGCCCTGTATCTGGTGCTCGATCTCATCGTCGACCAGTTCAAGCCGGTCATGGACGGGCTGCACGAGCGTTTCCAGTCGCTGGAAAGCCTGCTCATTGGCCGCAGCGAACTGGGACGTGCCAATCTCGAGCGCCTGTATGCCCTGAAGCGTGAACTCACCCTGCTACGGGATGCCGCCGAGCCGATCCAGGAAATCACGCAGGATCTGATACGCGTGCACCCGGAGTTCGTCGTGCGCGAACTCAAGGCGTATTACCGCGATGTGCAAGACCATGCGGTGCGCATCTCCACCACCATCGGGAACCTGCGCAACTCCACCTCCGACGCGATGCAGTTCCACCTCGCCTCGCTGTCGCTGAAGCAGAACGAATCGGTGCAGAAGCTGGCCGGCTGGGGCGCGTTGCTGGCGCTGCCAACGGTGGTGTTCAGCCTCTATGGCATGAATTTCGTCCACATGCCCGAACTGAAATGGCCGTGGGCCTACCCCGCCCTGCTGCTGGTCACCGGCGCCGCCGTGCTGGTGCTGTATCGACGGCTGAAGCGGCGCGGCTGGATCTGACCTTACTTCCACCCGGCGCGCGCATATCGGATGCGCGTGCCCGCCTGTTCGTCCCGGTCCAGCCACACTACATGCAGCGATCCCGCCGCATCCAGCGTCGCCACCGGGTCGGATTGCGCGCCCGGCCCAGACGCAGCCGGCACCGCGATGTTGTCGCCGAATGCCTCGCCGTTCCAGTCGGCCAGCCACACGTCCGGCGAGCCGTCGCGCGCGTCGTCCCACAATGCCACCAGCCGTCCGCCGGCATCGCCGACGACCTGCGCGTGCCACTGCGCCATGTTGTCGCCGAAGCTGTCCTGCACGCGCAGGTTTCGGCCGAAGACGCGCGTCCCCGGGTCGAACGCCGCATAGACATCGTAGCCGGAGAGGAAATCACGCTTGTCGAGCCAGACAGCGGCGAAACCTTGTTCCCCCCAAGCGGAAAGCGTCGGCCGCATCGCGCCGGTGCCGGCGCCCAATCCATCCACACTGCCGCTCTTGTGGTCGGTCAGGCGCGTCGGCGCCGTGAAGATATGCCCGTCGCGGCTGTGGCTCACCAGTGGCACGCTGTGCCGATAGCGGCGGTCTTCCCAGGCCACGGTCACGCTGCCGTCACCGGCCACCGCCAGCGCGGGCCAGCCTTGTTCGTCGGGCGGCGCTTGCGCTTCGACCGGCTGTGCCAGTTTCACGCTGAGCGCGTCGTTTACCAGCGCCAGGCGGGCGACGACGATGCGCTTGAACCGTCCGGCCTTTTCGGCCCACGCCGCAAAAAGCGTGTCGCTGCGCAGCGCCAGCGTCACCTGTACTGATTCGGCTTCTGTGAGCCTGATCGCCGTGCCACCCGGCAGAACCCGCGCATGCACCTTGCCGGCTTCTTCCCACGCGGCCACAAAGCGGCCTGCCCCCAATGCCAGCACCACGGGCTCGAAGCAGTCGGACTGGCTCAGCCGGACTTCCGGCTGAAAGGTCGCTGCCGCTGCCGGCTTCATTGCCAGATAACACTGCGGGCTGCCGTCGCGATTGTCTTCCCACACTACGCCGACCGTGTCGCCCGACACCGCCACGCCGCGGCGGTTGGCCGACTCCAGGTGCGGGAAGATCGCCGCGCCCTGCACCGAGTTGACGGTCAGCGCTTCTCCCCACGTCCAAGCGGCCTGCGCCGGCCATGCCAGTACAGCCAGCAGCAGTGCAGCTGCTGCTTTCACGACTTGCCGCCGAGGAATTCGAGCAGGGTCTTCTGCTTGTAAACCCCGCCGCGCACGTAGCGGTCGTAATCGCGGAAATCCTGCACCGTCTTGAAGCCGGGAATCTGCATGATCTTGTCGCCCTGCGGCGTCAGGTACACGAACAGCGGCGTGGCAAATGCCTGCAGCCGCACCCCCAGCTCGGCTTCGGTGATGCGCTCGCCGGAGGGCAACGTCAGCCGATTCCCCGATTCGGCATCGACATACACCAGCACATAGTTGTCGCTATACAGCGTTTTCAGCGCCGCATCGGAAAAGGTCTTCTTGTTGGTGTGGTCGCACCACGCGCAGCCATAGCGTCCAAAATACAGAAAGATCGGCTTGCCGCTCGCGCGCGCTGCCTTGAGGCCGGCGTCAAAGCCGACAAACGGATAGCCCGGAGGTGGATCGGCCAGCACAGCTGTCACCCACAAACAGCTTGCCGCAAGCAACATTCTGATCAGATTCATCGCGTCCTCCTTCAACCACACTGCCCCCATTCTGATAAATTCAGGCAATCGCGCAACCCTCTTTTCTGACCACATGACACACGACAGCGTTCGCATCGGCCTGATTTCCATCAGCGACCGCGCCAGCAACGGCACCTACGAGGACAAAGGCTTGCCCGCGCTCGAAGCCTGGTTCGGCGAGGTGCTGGCCAATCCGGCAGAATTTTTCACCCGGCTGATCCCGGACGAACAGGCACTGATCGAGGCCACGCTGATCGAACTCGCCGATGCCGAAAAGTGTTCGCTCATCCTCACCACCGGCGGTACCGGCCCGGCGCCTCGCGACGTCACGCCCGAAGCCACGCTGGCGGTTGCGCACAAGGTGCTGCCCGGCTTCGGCGAAGCAATGCGCGCGGTGTCTCTGAAATACGTGCCGACCGCCATCCTGTCGCGCCAGGTCGGCGTCACCCGCGGCGCCAGCCTGATTCTGAATCTGCCGGGCCAGCCCAAGGCGATCAAGGAAACGCTCGACGGAATCTTCGCCGCCGTGCCCTACTGCATCGACCTGATCGGCGGGCCTTATCTCGAAACACGGCCCGATACCCTGGCGGTATTTCGCCCGAAATCGGCGCTGAGGGGGGGCGCATGACCACCGTCTTCGATGCGCTTATCCGCGCCCTGCGCGACCTGTTGAACCAGCGCGCGCTGTGGGGGGGCTGGCCGATACTGCTCGCCATGCTGCTGTGGCTGATTGCCGTCGGTGTGATCATTCCCTTCGTGGCTGCTGCGTATCTTAAGGAGTCACTGAACAAGTCTACTTTTGTCATTCCGGCGAAAGCCGGAATCCAGTGAAATCAAGAAGCTGGACCCCGGCATTCGCCGGGGCGACGACTTGTTCAGCGCATCCTCAAGCAGCGCCTGTTCCGCTACGACACCATCGCCGAGCACGCCAGTGTGGAGGAAATGGCCGCGTTATTCAGGAACGAACGGGGTGGCTGGTGGGGACTTGGAATGTTGTCCGGCCTGGTGCAGTTCGTCCCCGTGCTGAATCTGCTCGGCCCGGTACTCGCCGCACTCGCCTTCATTCACTATGGCCTGGCGCGCCTGAAACAGAAACGGACGGCTGCAGGGGCTTGATCGCGGCAGTGGATGATGGCCGGGAAAAGAGCCACGCCGCCACCCTGAGCAATCCGGGCGCTAGCGGGAAGCTGAATAACGCTGCCTGAAGCCTTCGTCGAGATTGATTTCGTGGGCGGTTTGAGGACCGATGACGCAGCGTTCCAGACCGGGCGGCATCACCGGTTGCCCGGCACCGTTTACCAACCGCCCCGCCATGATTTCTGCCTGGTGACGCGGCATGAATTGCGGCAACTCCGGATCGGCATAGCCCTGCGGATAAATCGGCGTGCCGCCGGCGGCGTATTTGTCCGTTGCGCCCAGCGTATGCAATAGCTCATGCGCTATGACGATGCTGTTCTGGCCCGCCTGTCCGGGGTCGGCGAACGCATGCACCACCCCGATCATTCCCTTCTGCAAGCCCAGCGAATGTTCCAGCGCCACCCCGTCTTCAGGCGCGTGATACAGCACGAACAGCTTGATCGTGCCAAGTTGTGGCAACCACACACCCGACTGTCGGTACACCCACCAGCGCAGCTTCAGGCTCCACCACACGGTTTTCAGCACGCTGCCGTCACGCGGCGGTGCGGGCGGCTGACCATGCACTTCCGGCAGCACGCTGACAACCATGGCTTTCGATTGCCTGACGCCGTAACGCGCGATCTCACGCCGCAAAAACGTGTTGATGTCGTCGAAGTCGCTCGCCTGCAGCGCACCGATTGTCGCGCGCGCCTGCTCCGAACCGTCGCCATTGATCGGAATAACAGCCACTTGCAGCGGTGCCCGCCAGGCACGCACCATGGACTGCTCAAGCCAGGTCAGGCCGATCGCTGCAGCCAGTGCACCCAGCAGGAGCAGAATGCGAATCCGGCGAAAAGTCATGGCGGCGAGGGTCGGGTGGGCATCCCATCCTTAACGGCCAGTCAGCCCGGCTATTGAGCTCGCGTCACGGCACGGCCGCAGCTGGTGCTGTCGTCGGCAAGGACACCACCGCCTTCCCGGCGCCCAAACTCATCTTGCTGCCGACCTGTTTGTCCTTGGCCGCCTGTTCGACAGGCGCGGACACACTGACGCGACCGCCGTCCAGCCCGCTTTTGAGCAGGGTTTCGCGCATGGCCTGTCCGCGTTCCTGCGCCAGCTTGGTCAGCGCCGCGTCGTCGATGACGGTTTTTTGCGTGAGCTGCTCCAGCAGCTCGGTATGGAAGGCGGAAACCGGACCGGTGTCGCGTGCCTTGAAGCGGCGGCCGAGCCGCTCGACCAGCTGGCTGTCCATGACCGGGTTGGCGCCGCCCTTTTCTTTCTCCTTGTAGCTGGTGCGCAGCTTCTGGTACGCCTCCTTGCCGACGCGCTCGGCGTAGCGATCTTCCAGCCAGGTCTGAACCTTGAAATTGTTGACGTCCACCGGACCCGGTTCCTCGTTCGGCGCAAATTTGGTGCCCGTACCGGTCGCCACTTCGCGACGGATGGCCTGCTCCTGCAGAGCCCGGCGATCCACTCCGGGGTCGTAGCCCGGCTCGAGCGTGAGCGTCAGCGCCGGGCGCTTGGCCATGGCTTCGGCGAGCATTTTCAGTTTTTCCTGTTCGGGCGGCAGCAACTTGCTGCTGCCCGGATCGAACGTTACAGCCTCCAGCTTTTCCGAACTCACGCCCAGCAGTTTGCCGAGCGCGCGGAAGGGGGCTGTCACCAGCTTGGTCAGCACGTTGACGATGGCTTTCCAGATGATCTTGCCGTAGCTGAACTGCGGGTCGTCGAGGCTGCCAGAAATAGGCAGATCGAGGTCGATGACGCCGTTGCTGTCTTCCAGCAGGGCGATGGCGAGGTCGAGCGGCAGCTTCGTCGCGTCCGGACTGTCTACCCGCTCGCCGAGTTTCAGCTTGTTGATGACGAACTTGTTCTCGCCCGCCAGCTGGCGCTGCTTGATCTTGTATTCGAGGTCGACCGACAGTTTGCCGGAATCGATCCTGCGCCCGGCGAACTTGCCCGAATACGGTGTCAGGTTGGCCATTTCGAGATTGCGGAACGTCAGCGTCAGATCGGTGAAGTCGGTCGCACGGAACGGCTGCACCGACCCGCGCACGCGCGCCGAACCGAAGTCGTCGACCTTGCCGTCGAGTTCCACTTGCGCGGTGGTCTGCGCGTCGGTGGACAAGCCGGTGACGACCCCCGACAGGTCGTGCATCCGGGTGCCGAACTGCGGCGAGAGCGAAAGATCGGCAAACTCGACGTTGGCTCCGACGACGCGCAGGCGCGAGATATCAAGCGGGAACGCGGGAGGCGCTGCTTCCGGTGCGGCGGCAGGCTTGGGCGCCTGGGTGTCCGCTGCGCCGGCTTCAGGGGCTGTCGCACCGTTGCTGCGCAATATACGTTTGAAGTTGATCGTCTTGTCTTCGAAGATGATGATCTTGCCGAACGGGTTGGTCGCCACCAGCTCGTCGATGTGCAGGTGGTCGGGGCCGACGGAGAATTCGATATTGTCCGAGCCCAGTTTTTTCCAGCCGAGAAAGGCCTCCTCGGTTTCCTCTTCGGTGATGGCCAGATCGTCGATCGCGAAGCCGCCGTCATAATCCAGCTTCATGCCCGATTTCGCCTGGGCGAACGCCAGCTTGCCGCGAGTCGACGCCGCGCCCGAACGCAGGTTGAGCCTGGCGAAGCGGTTCACGTACGGCGCGAACGGCTTGAGCGACAGCCCGGCCAGTTTCAGGTCGAGCTTGCCGGAAGACTGCTTCGGGATCACCCGGCCGGCGGCCTCGAAGCGCCCGCCCTGCCTGACCTGAAAAGCGGCCCTGATCGGGATCGCCCGCGCCATGTCGAGCGTGACCTCACGCGCCTCCAGCAGTCCACGCTCGATATCGAGCAACACCGTCGCACCGGTATCGCGATCCTCCACATGCACGCCGGCGTCTTCCAGCGCCAGCCGCTGCAGGGCGAGCGTCCAGTTCCGCTCCGCTCCGGCGGCCAGCTTGACCACCGCACGCTCGGAGACGGGCGGGGCGACCCGGGCCTGCTTCAGCATGGCCTGCCAGTTGAGCGGTTGGCCCACGGTACGCACCACCTGGGTTCGCAGGCCCGACAGCAGGACTTCCTGCACCGTTGCGGCACGTGCATCCAGATCGAACTCGCCGCCTTTAACCTGCAGCCTGGCCAGCGTGGCTGCGGGCTCGGTTTGCAATGCTGATGTCATTTTCAGTCCGCTGATTTCGCTGTTGAACCCGCTGATTTTCAGCGGACCTTGCAGATTTGACACTGCTAGACGCAGATCCAGATCCGCGATCTCCAGCCGCATAGGCTGCAGAAACGAACGGTCCAGTAAACGGGCGCGCCAGTCCTGCAGACTCACTTCGGCCACTTCGAAAGCGAAGGGCTTGCCCGCCTTGGCTGCGGACTGCGCTGCCGGTTCGGGTGCCGCCTCAGCGGTGGGCTTCCAGGCGCTCGACCAGTCGAAGCTGCCGTCGGGCATACGGGTAAGCTCACCCTCGCCGCCGGTCAGCGCCACTTGCGCCACGCGTGCCCGGCGCGCCATCAGATCGAAATCCACACCCGTGATTGCTGCTCGCGGCAGCTGGAATAGCGGCGCTTCGCCAATGGCCAGGCGGACGCCCTGAACCCCGAGCGCCAGCTTGGCGAACTTCACCTGCGTGCCCGACTGCATGGAAAAATCCAGCCGCGGCAGCGCCAGATCGAAGTGCTTCATCGTCAAGGTCCCGCTGCCCTGTGCAGGAACCACCGCAAAGCTGTCCAGTGCCAGTCGAACACGCGTCAGCACCGCCCGGGGTTTGTCGTCGACGATCGCGAACTGGTAAGCCAAACCGGCCTGAATGTCGCCCTGGGTGGATTTGATCGGCAGCTCCACCTTTTTCACCACCCGGATCAGACGCTCGAGTTTCACGCCTTCGAGCTGCACTTCGCCGGTGGACACCACCGGGTTCAAGCCCACCTCGCCCTTCCATCTAAGCGTGCCGCCCTGCTCGGGCAGCTTGGCTGCTATCAGATAATCGCCCCTGTCCTCGGGCAGGGTCGAGAGGCCGTCGAGCTCGATGCCGAGCGGCTGCAGCGAAACCTCGAACGGCTTCCCGGTCCGGTTTGCGTCAGCGTAGTCGATGTCGCCGTCGGCGATCCGGATGTGGTCGATCAGCACGCGCGGGATGTTGTCGGACGGCGGCTCCTTGTCCTCGTTGAGTTTGTCGATCAGCGCGGCCCAGTTCAGCTTGCCGCCGCGGCGGACCTCGATGGTGGCGCGCGGACGCTCAAGCTGGATATCCTGGATGCGCCAGGCCCAACGAAACAGGCCGGCGGTGCCGAGGTTGACGTAGAGGTGGTCGAAGCCGGCCAGCGGTGCGCCGCTCATTTCGGCCAGCTTGAGACCATCGACCGTGGCTTCGAGGGTGAGGGGATTGAACGTGATCTGCTGTACGCTCAACTGGCTGGCGAGCTTGTTTTCGCCGATCCAGGGCAGCAGTTTCTGCGCCAGCGGATTGATTAGAAAGAAGCCAAAAACCAGGTACAGGCCGAACAATCCGGCCACAATCAGGAACGGCAGGCTCAAGGCGATTTTGACGACACGTCCCCACATGCTGCCTCTCCTTTTTCAAAACCATTTATCCACGAAGGTCACGAAGAAAAACCTTGAAACCTTCCTTCGCGTTTCTTCGCGCACTTCGCGGATCAATTACGTATTTTGCATGGCCTCACGGATGACCCTGAATATCTCGCGGAAGGCCTTCGGCGGCTTGCTGCGTGCCGCCTCGTCGCGCGCGTTGCGGATGAGTTGCCGCAGGTGCGTGGCGTCCGTATCGGGGTAGTTATTGAGAAACAGTGTCAGCGCCTCGTTGTCGGCGATGAGCTTTTCTCGCCACTTCTCGGCCTGGTGCAGCCTGGCGTTTTCGGCGGCAGATGCGCCGTTGAACACGTCGATCTGCGCCTGGATCGGTGCCGGATCGACTGAACGCATCAGCTTGCCTATGTATTGCTTCTGCCGCCGCAGTGCGCCGTTCTGGGTGATCCTGCGGCAGTCGGCGACAGCAGTACGCAACGCCTCTGGCAGTTCGATGCGCTTGAACTGGGCGTCGGGGAGCTTGACCAGAATTTCACCCAATGCTTGCAGGGCTTCAACTTCGCGTTTTTGCTGGCTTTTGCTGGGACCGTCGTAGACCTCGTCGGGGTCGAATTCCAGTTCGGCATCAGGGTCGATCAGGCGCACGGTGGAGCTTTCGGTTGCTGTTATTATCGTCATTGTAGTTTCTGCCCGGATAAAACGTGCTGTCCCCAAACGTATTGCACCCCATTTTCCTTTTGTAAGACGACATGTCCCGCTCCCAATTCAGCTATACCCGCGACCAGCTCATTGCCCTGTCCAAGACCGTCATCGAGCACGCGATGAAAAGCGGCGCGACCGCCGCCGACACCGAAATCTCCGAAGGCATCGGCCAGAACGTCTCGGTTCGCCAGGGCGAAATCGAAACCATCGAATACAACAAGGACAAGGGTGCAGGCGTGACGGTCTACGTCGGCCAGCGACGCGGCCACGCCTCGACCTCGGATTTGTCCGAAGCGGCATTGAAAAGCGCCGTCGAAAAAGCGCTCACCATTGCCCGCTACACCGCGGAAGACGAAGCTGCCGGTTTGCCCGACGCCGACCGGCTGGCGCAAGACGTACCCGACCTCGACCTGTATCACCCCTGGGCGCTGACGGTGGAAGAAGCCGCCGCCCGCGCGCAGGCCTGCGAAGCCGCTGCCCTGGCAGTCGACAAACGCCTCACCAACTCCGAAGGTGCGGGTGTCTCCACCCATACCTCCCACTTCATCTTTGCCAACAGCCTCGGCTTCTGCAACGGCTACGCAGGCTCGCGCCACGGCATCTCGGTCGCGGTGATCGGCGAGGATGCAGGCGGCATGCAGCGCGACTACTGGTACAGCAGCGCGCGCAACGGCAATGACCTCGACGCCCCCGAAATCGTGGGCCGCACCGCCGGCGAGCGCACCGTGCGGCGCCTCAACGGCCGCAAGCTCGACACCCGCACCTGCCCGGTCGTATTCGAAGCGCAAGTCGCTACCGGCCTCATCGGCAACTTCGTCGCCGCGGTTTCGGGCGGCAGTCTGTACCGCAAATCGTCCTTTCTGCTCGACAGCCTGGGCAAAACCGTCTTCGCCCCACACATCACCATCCGCGAAATGCCCCTGCTGCATGGCGGTCTCGGCAGCGCGCCGTTCGACAGCGAAGGCGTCGCCTGCGTCGAACGCGATGTGGTGAAAAACGGCGTGGTCGAAGGCTATTTCCTCTCCACCTATTCCGCCAAAAAACTTGGCATGACCACCACCGGCAACGCGGGCGGCAGCCACAACCTGATCGTCTCGCACGGTGATCTGGATCTGGTAGGCCTGCTACGCGAAATGGGCACCGGCCTGTTCGTCACCGAACTGCTCGGCCACGGCGCCAACATGGTCACCGGCGACTATTCGCGCGGCGCGGCGGGTTTCTGGGTGGAAAACGGCGAGATTCAATATCCGGTCGAGGAAATCACCATCGCCGGCAACCTGGCCGAGATGTTCAAGGGCATCGTAGCCATCGGCAGGGACATCGAGAAGCGCGGTTCCAAGCAGGTCGGCTCCATCCTGATCGACCGGATGACGCTGGCGGGCAACTAGCATGTTCAACGCAAGCCGCTTCCTGATTGCGGTTTGTGTTGCCATTCTGCTCACCGCGTGCGACCGCGCGCCGACGCTGCCCAGGCTCGGTCCGCAAGATGTCATCGTCGCCTTCGGCGACAGTCTCACCCACGGCACCGGAGCGAGTGAAGACACCGCCTATCCCGCCGTGCTGGCGTCGTTAACCGGCCGCACCGTGATCAACGCCGGCGTGCCCGGCGACACCACGACTTCGGGCTTGCAACGCCTGCCAGAGGTGCTGGCCGAACACCAGCCACGCCTGGTACTGCTGTGCCTCGGCGGCAACGACATGCTGAGGAAACACTCCGCAGCCAGCACCGAAAGCAACTTGCGCCTGCTGGTGCAGACCATCCGTGCCAGCGGCGCCCTGGTTGTGCTGGTTGGGGTACCCGAACCCAGACTGTTTGGCGGCACGCCGGATTTCTACACCCGTGTCGCCGAGGATATGCAACTTCCGCTGGAAGAGGATATTTTCAACGAAGTGCTGAAGGACAACCAGCT
>Ga0209254_10005917_pt1 | contig 11244 bp, 7 predicted proteins | sample FrelakmetDIP11DI_FD_187148 | JGI IMG/M metagenome (GOLD analysis project Ga0209254, IMG submission 187148) | Freshwater lake sediment microbial communities from the University of Notre Dame, USA, for methane emissions studies - DIP11 DI (SPAdes)... | ecosystem: Environmental > Aquatic >... | reverse complement strand
GCACACCGACGAGCTGATGGCGGCGGTCGTGCCGTCGGCCACCGGGCTGCGCACCGAACGGCGGATCAGCCACGTGTTCGCCATGGATGTGCCCACCTACCCGCGCCCGCTGTTCATCACGGATGCGGCCATCAACATCAACCCGACCCTCGAAGACAAGGTCGACATCCTCAAGAACGCCATCCAGTTGGCCCACGCGCTGAATATTCCCCAGCCCAAGGTCGCCATCCTGTCGGCGGTGGAAACGGTGAACCCGAAGATTCCCGCCACCCTCGACGCCGCCGCCTTGTGCAAGATGGCCGACCGCGGGCAGATCGAAGGCGGCCTCCTCGACGGCCCCCTGGCCTTCGACAATGCCGTCAGCAAAGAGGCCGCAGCGATCAAGGGCATCCGGTCACCGGTGGCCGGCGAGGCCGACATTCTGCTGGTGCCGGATCTAGAGGCCGGCAACATGCTGGCCAAACAGCTGACCTATCTCGGCAAGGCCGATTCGGCCGGCATCGTCCTGGGGGCCCGGGTCCCGATCATCCTGACCAGCCGGGCCGATTCGGCCGAAGCCCGCCTGGCCTCCTGCGCCGTGGCGGTGGCGTTCGCCTATCGGCTGCGCGGAAACCAGCCGGTCAAACAAGCTTAGGAGTTAGCGGACCTTGGCGGTTGGTGCTCGAGCTTTGTGGGAGAGGCTTCCAGCCTCGATTATCGCGGCAAGATGCCGCTCCGCTCCCGCAAAAAACAGAACAGCAACGCACCCCAGGTTCATTGGAATTGAGGGGGCAATCCATGACAACAGTTCAACGCGACATCACCCGCATCGTTCTCGCGGTGCTGTTCATAGGTGCCCTGATCGGCACCTCACTGTGGATCCTCAAGCCGTTCCTGGGGGCCGCCATCTGGGCGGTGACGATCGCGACGGCGACCTGGCCGCTGATGATCGCCATCCAGGATCGGCTATGGGGCCGGCGTCCCTTGGCGGTGGCGGTGATGACCGTGGTCCTGCTCTGCTTCCTGGTCGTCCCGCTGTGGCTCGCCATCGGCACGATCGTCGCGAACGCCGACCAGATCGCCGGATGGGTGAAGGCGGCGTCCGCCTTCGAGGTCCCGCCGCCTCCGGAATGGCTCGGACGGGTGCCGCTCTTCGGTGGCGATCTGGTCGCGGCCTGGGAAAAGGCCGCCCTGGTGGGGTTGCAGGATTTCCTGAAAAAGCTGGCCCCTTACGGAGGTACCGCCGTGCGCTGGTTTGCCACGGAGGTCGGCGGCTTCGGCGCCCTGGTCCTGCAGTTCCTGCTTACGGTGGTGTTCGCCGCCCTGATGTATGCCCGGGGTGAATCGGCGGCCAGCTGGCTCATGTGCTTCGGCCGGCGCCTGGCAGGGCCGCGGGGCGAGCATTCGATCCGGCTGGCCGGGCAGGCCGTGCGCGGCGTCGCGCTCGGGGTGGTGGTGACGGCCCTGGCCCAGTCGGTCCTGGGCGGCGTCGGCCTGGCCGTCGCCGGGATCCCCTTCGCCGCGGTGCTGACGGCGGTGATGTTCATGCTGGCGATCGCCCAGATCGGGCCGCTGCTCGTGCTGGTGCCCTCGGTGGCCTGGCTCTACTGGAACGGCAGCACCGGGTATGGGACCTTTCTGCTGCTCTGGACCGTGGTGGTCGGAACAATGGACAACTTCCTGCGCCCGATTCTCATCCGGAAGGGCGCCGACCTCCCGCTGCTGCTCATTTTCACCGGCGTCGTCGGCGGGCTGATCGCTTTCGGGCTCATCGGGATCTTCGTGGGGCCGGTCGTGCTCGCCGTGGCCCATACGCTTTTATCCGCATGGGTCGATGAGCAAGCCGGCGAGGTCGAGTCGCCGGCGCCGCAGGAGCCATGAAATGACTGCTGCGGGCGTGGATTCCAGCCGCGAACTTTCGCGGCAGGATGCCGCTCCCACAAAAAATCTACCTTCTTCGGAAGGCCAATAGCCGTATGGGAATTCTTGACACCTGGAACCAATACCGCGAAGCGAAAAAAAATCAGCGCCAAAAGGAATCGGACCTGATCGATTTAATTGAGCGCATGGTGCAGGACAGCGATCCTTCGATTCGCAAGGTGGCGGGATACCGGGATCAGCTCAAACAGCCGGTTGAAAACGCGCTGGGTCATATCGAAAGCCTGATATCCTCCATTCCCGGTCCTTTTCGTCTTTTTGCTGAAGCGTGGGACAAGGATCCCTTGGTTCATGCGCTTTTTGTCAACCCCGGCGAGATTCGCTCCCTGCTGCAAAACCATGCCGACCTCCAATCATTTTTCCAAAAAAGCGGAGTGAAAACCGCCGTGGCTCTGCTTTCGGCGACCAAAAAGGAACGAACGGTTTTTGGAACGGACCAGCAGGGCGAAATCGTTCGGCGCGACGTGCCGCAACTGGCCGTGGAATTTTATGACCACCGGGTCGTGGCGCCCGGGGTGGACGAGGCGGAGAACCGTCGGGAATTGTTCCATCGTGGGCTGTATGTTCTGGCAGCGCACACCCTCGAAGAGATTCTGCGGATTCATTCCATCCGAGAGGAGTTGACCGAAGAACGGCGGATGCTGGCGGTCAAGCTTAAGATCCAGTATTCCCGCCAGCGCGGGCTGGAAGGCCTGCTGTCGGACAGCGGCGCCAGCGCTGCGGGCGCCAAACAGGCTCAGGAGCTTCTGGAGGAGATCGACAACCAGCTGACGGAGCTTGAACCCGGATCGGGTAAGCCCGAGGATTTCCTGCGCAAGCTGGAAAAGGTGCTGCTCGATCCCGGAAATTTCCTCACGGGGAAACCCATCCGAATGCGTCTTAATTGGATGGGGGTGAAACAGAGCGAGGAATCGGCCGAAAACGCCCCTGAGGTCACTCTGGCCGAGCTGGAAATACCGGGCAAAGTGAAGCGAGTCGCAGCGCTGGTAGCTGTCTCTGCCGAAGAATGCGCGGCGGTGGCGTAAGACGGCCCATCCGTTATGGATTGTTAGGGCCAAAAGTAGCAAAAGACCTATTCGAAAGGTATTTTTAAACTCTAGGGCTCGCAGACAGGCACTGACTATAACAGGGAGGAAACACGTGAAAAGAACAAAATGGATGATTGTGGTGCTGATGATCGGTTGTTTCTTGGCGGGGTGTGCCGAGATGAACCAGACGACGAAGGCCTCTTCGTCGCCGGTCATGGACCGGATTGCTGCCCGGGGCGAGCTGAAGGTGGGGGTTTCCGGAGACATGCCGCCCATGAACATGGCCACCAAGGACGACAAGATCATCGGGATGGATGTCGACCTGGCCGCGATGATCGCGGAAGCCATGGGTGTGAAGCTGAGCTTGCAGCGGATCGATTTTAAAGGACTCCTGCCCGCCCTGGAATCAGGCAGCATCGACATGATCATCTCCAACATGACCATGACACCCGACCGCAACCTGAAGGTGGCGTTCGTGGGCCCCTATTTCATCTCCGGCAAGGCCTTTCTCACCAAACGCAGCAGCATCGCCCAGGCCAAGGGGCTGCCCGACCTCGACAGCCCGCAATACACCTTTGTCGCCCTGAGAGGGTCCACCAGCGAAGCGGTGATCAGCAGAGGCGCGCCGAAGGCCAAACTGCTGACGGCCGGCACCCAGGACGAGGCCATCCAGATGGTGGTCGACGGCAAGGCCGATGGCATGATCGCCGACTTTCCCATCTGCGTCGTCGCGGTGTACCGCAACCCGGCGGCGGGCCTGGTTTCGGTGGTGGCCCCGATCACCTACGAGCCGATCGGCATCGCCGTGCCCAAGGGCGACCCGCACCTGCTCAACTGGCTGGGCAACTTCCTGCACAGCCTGGAGAAGGCTGGATACATGCACGATCTGAAGCAGAAATGGTTTGCGCAGCCGACCTGGCTGCCGCAGATGAAATGAAGGGGCTCAGGATCCCTGCAGCCCCGGCCGACCGAGGCTAAAAAAGATGGCTTCCTTATCGGACCAAAGTCCTATATACTTCATGCGCTGGTCGGGCTAAGTTTTTTCATCAACATTCCAACGAGGAGGAGACAAATGAACAAGAAGGCTTTCCCGGTTGCGGTGCTGGCAATCTTCTTGCTGGCGGGAGCGAACGCCGCCCTGGCGCTGGATCCCATCTCACAGCAGTCCGGCTTCAGCGGCTTCGTTCAGCCGGGGGTGGGCTATTTGAGCATCGAGAGCAACACGGTGGCGAAGGTGCTGAGCTTCGAATTGTCGGACAAGCGGATCGACAGCCTCGATGACGAGCCCGACTCCGAGTCGACCGTCATTTTCTCGATTCCCTTCAAGCTGGCCTACACGTTCGCCAGCACGCGCACCGAGGTGTTCCTGGGCACCGATGTGGGCGACCTGCTGTCCTTCGACACCGCCCAGCAGCTGGGAGTGAAGCAAGGCCTCGGCGGACTGGGTGTGCTGCAGGCCGGACTGCTCTTCAGCAACAATGTCCGGGTCTGGGAGGATCCCTTCCTGACGGGCCAGAACCGCGACGATACCGGGCGCCTGAACGCCGGCGGTCAGGTGGTCTGGGACAAGATCTTCGGCTCCAATTTCGAGCTCGAGTACTCGCTGCGGAAGGTGGACATCGACAACGAGAAAAGCGGAGAATCGCTGCCCCTGACCAGCGCCCAGCGCGACCGGCTGGACCGCAACGGCGTTATTCACAGGGCGGGCCTCGGCTACCGGTTCAAGTTCGGCCAGCATATCTTGATCCCCCAGGCCAACTTTTTCTCCGAGGACCTGGACGGCGAGGCCATGGCCAACACCGGTGCCGACCTGCAGCTGAGCTATATTTATGACGGAGACCCGATCACACTGGCGCTCAACGGCTATTACGGCCAGGCGGAATTCGACAAGAGCAACCCGGTCTTCGGCGAGACCCGCGACGACGACCGCTACGGCGCCTCGGCCACCGTTTATTACAAGAACCCCTGGGGCTGGTCGCTGTTCGGCAGCGAGCCGATGCGGTTTTTCGTGACCGGCGCCTATTTCGCCGTGGATAGCAACATCGACTTCTACAACCAGGAAGCCATGCTGGGCATGGGCGGGATTTCGTTCCGCTGGAAGTGAAGCGATCCGCTGACGTGGTTACGGGAGCGGCACTCGGTCGCGATCGATCCATTCTTCCGATCGCGGTGAGGTGCCGCTCTATCTGTCAAACCGCGGAAACCTTCGCGAGCGACCGGCCGATGGCGGAACCCGCTCAATGAAAACCTACCCGCTCCGAATCTTCGTCAAACGCGTGCTGCTGATGCGGCTGGCCGTGGCGACGATCCTGATCGCATGCGTCGTCGGGGTGGGCACCTATTTCGTCCAGCTGGACCGTATCGAGCAGCAGGTCGTCGACATCGGCCGCCAGGGCATCGCGGCCCTGACCCGCCGGGTGATGGATATCGTCGAGGAACAACAGGTGACGCCCTTGGCGGCCCTGAACCAAGCGTTGTCGGCGACCGCCGAACCCGCCGTGGCCTACCGGTCCGGCCGCTTCGTCTTTGTGCAGTTCTACGACCGCTCCGGGAACGTGTTCGCCGAATCGCCGGCGTCGCTCCCCCCGGCGGCTGATGCGAAAAGCCTGGCGGAGCAGCGGCCGTTTGCCTTTCCCGGCGCCGGGCAGACCGAGGCCGACACGCAGCGCGCCGGAGGGCAGCCGTTCGTCTTCGCGACGATTCCGGTCGCCGACCGGCAGGGAACGGTGAAGGGCTATGCGCGCGGCGCCTTTGCGGTGTCGGCCGAATCCGCGGCGGAGGCGCGCCGTGCCATCCTGCGCAGCGTGCTGAGCGTGGTTGCCATCGTGTTCGGCGTCGCGGCGATCCTCTACCCCGTGATCCTGAGCCTGATGCGCCGGCTGGCGGATTACTCCACGAATCTGCTGGACGCCAACCTGGAGACCATTGCGGTGCTCGGCAGCGCCATCGCCAAGCGCGATGCCGACACCGACGCGCACAACTACCGCGTGTCGCTCTACGCCGCGCGGCTCGGAGAGAAGATCGGGCTGAAGCCCGAAGACATGCGCGGCCTGATCAAGGGCTCCTTCATCCACGACGTCGGCAAGATCGGCATTCCCGACGCCATCCTGCTCAAGCCCGGCCGCCTCGATGAGGAGGAGTTCCGGATCATGCAGACGCACGTGGAAAAGGGGATCGACATCGTGACCCGGGCCTCCTGGCTGCGCGACAGCGTTGCGGTGGTGGCGGCCCATCACGAAAAGTTCGGCGGCGGCGGCTACCCGAACGATGCACGGGCGCAGGAGATCCCTCTCTCCGCGCGCATCTTCGCCATTGCGGACGTCTTCGACGCGCTCACCTCGCAGCGGCCTTACAAGAAGCCTCTCGGTTTCGAGGAGACCATGAAAATCCTGGATCAGGGCCGAGGGTCGCACTTCGACCCGGCGCTGCTCGATGCCTTCGCTGCCATCGCCCGCGAGCTTTATGAAAAATTCGCCGGCCGCGAGGGGGGCGGTCTCCGGCAGGAGCTGGTGGTGATGGTAGACAAGTACTTTTCGGCCGGGATGGAGTCGCTCCAGTACGGGAGCGGCGCCGTCGCCGGCTCGAGCGGGTCCGCCTGAGGGCCGCGCGGAGCCGGTCATGAACAAATTCCGATGCAATTCGAACGCTTGATCACAAAGGGGGCAACGTGAAGGTAAGATTTGTTTCGATTCTGGTTCTCATGGCTATTATGGCGGTATTCGATACGGTCGGCCACTGCCAGGAGAAGAAAGCCGAAGCGCAGAAAACCGCGGCGCCGCCACCTCCGGAGGTCCTGGTGGCCGATGTGGTTGAAAAAACGGTTCCGGTGTACCAGGAGTTTGTGGCTACCATGGACGGTCTGGTCAATGCCACGATTCTCGCCCAGGTGCAGGGCTACCTGATGAAGCAGAACTACCAGGAAGGCAGCCTCGTGAAAAAGGGCGACCTGCTGTTTGAGATCGATCCGCGGCCTTTCCAGGCGTCGCTGGACGTGGCCAAGGCTATTCTGGCCAGGCATCAGGCCATACTCCAGACGGCCCAAGCCTCGCTCAAACGCATTTTGCCGTTGGCCGCGGCCAATGCGGTGAGCCAAAAAGACAAAGACGACGCCATCGGGTCGGTGCAGGCCGCGGAGGCCCAGGTGCTGGCCTCCCAGGCGGAGGTCCGCAAGGCCCAGCTTGATCTGAGTTTCACGAAGATCACTTCGCCCATCGACGGCATCGCCGGCGCCGCCAAGGCCCAGATCGGGGATCTGGTCGGAACTCCCCAGGCACAAACGCTGACCTCGGTATCCAAAGTGAACCCCATCAAGGTTTACGTGCCGATCAGTGAACGCGAGTACCTCCAGGCGGTTGAGCGGTCCAAGCAGGCCAAACAGCCCGGAGCCGAAAAAATTTCCTTCGACCTGATCCTGGTCGACGGCAGCACCTGGCCTGAAAAGGGGACCTTCGCCTTTGCAGACCGCCAGGTGGACCCTCAGACGGGGACGATTCGCGTGGCCATTCTGTTCCCCAATCCGAACAACGTCTTGCGGCCGGGCCAATTTGCCAAGGTGCGGGCCCTCATGAAAACGGAAACCGGCGCCTTGATGGTGCCCCAACGTGCGGTGGGCGAACTTCAGGGCATCTACCAGGTGGCGGTCGTGGAGGCCGACAACACGGTGAGGCTGCGGAACGTAAAGGTCGGCGAACGCATCGGAGAGATGTGGGTGATCAGCGAAGGGCTCAAGCCCGGTGAGCGGGTCATTGCCGAAGGCACCCAGAAGGTGCGCGAAGGGGTCAAAGTAAGCCCCAAGCCGTTCACACCGAAACAATAGAAGGGCTGATACTCCATGGCAAAATTCTTCGTCAACCGGCCGATCGTGGCGATCGTGATCTCCATCATCACGGTCATCGTGGGCATCGTGGCCATGCTGGGGCTGCCGACCGCCCAGTACCCCGAGATCGTCCCGCCCGAGATCGTCATCAATACGACCTACGTCGGGGCCGACGCCCAGACCGTCGAGCAGTCGGTGGCCACCCCCATCGAGCAGGAGATGAGCGGGGTGGACAACATGAACTACATGTACTCGCTCAACGCCAACAACGGCGAGATGAAGCTGTACGTGAACTTCGACGTCAAGGTCGACCCCAACACCGCCCAGGTGCTGACTCAGATCCGCAAATCACAGGCGGACTCGAAGCTGCCCGCCGAGGTGCGCGACTACGGGGTCACGGTCAAGAAGTCCACCGCCTCGCCGCTCATGCTGGTGGCGCTCTCCTCGCCCAATGGCACCTACGACGCGACCTTCCTGGCCAATTACGCCTACATCAACCTGAACGACCAGCTGACGCGCGTGCCCGGGATCGCCAGCGTCACCGTGTTCGGCGCCGGCCAGTACGCCATGCGCCTGTGGGTCAGGCCCGACCAGCTCGCCAAGCTCAACATCACCGTGCCGGAGATCGTGGACGCCATCAAAGACCAGAACACGGTCAACCCGGCCGGCCAGGTCGGGGCCGAGCCTGCGCCGCCCGGCATCGACTACACTTACTCCATCCGCGCCCAGGGCCGCCTGGAGACGCCCGAGGAGTTCGCGCAGATCGTCCTGCGTGCCAACCCGGACGGCTCGCTCGTGCGGCTGAAGGACCTGGCGCGCGTCGAGCTCGGCTCCCAGACCTACTCGATGGTCGGGCGGTTGAACGGCAAGCCCTCCGCGGTGCTCGCCCTCTACCAGCTGCCGGGGTCGAACGCCATCGCGGCCGTGGACGGCGTCACGCGGCTCATGGAGGAGGTCAAGAGCAATTTTCCGCCCGATCTGGAATACAGCATCGCGCTGGACACGACCCAGTCCGTGCGCGAGGGCATCAAGGAAATCATCCACACCCTGTTCGAGGCGCTGGTGCTGGTGATCATCGTCGTGTTCGTCTTCCTGCAGGGCTGGCGCGCGACCCTGATCCCGGCCCTGGCCGTGCCGGTATCGTTGATCGGCACCTTCGCGATGTTTCCGCTCCTGGGGTTTTCCATCAACACGATCGCGCTGATGGGGCTGGTGCTTGCCATCGGCCTGGTCGTGGACGACGCCATCGTGGTGGTCGAGGCGGTCGAGCACCACATCGAGCACGGGCTGTCGCCCAAGGAGGCGACGCTGAAGGCCATGGAGGAGGTCTCCGGCCCGGTCGTCGCGATCGCGCTCGTGCTCTCGGCCGTGTTCCTGCCGACCGTCTTCATCCCGGGCATCACGGGCAAGCTCTACCAGCAGTTTGCCGTCACTATCGCCATCTCGGTCATCATCTCGGCCTTCAACGCGCTGACTCTCAGCCCGGCGCTCTCCTCCCTGATCCTGAAGCCCAAGAAGAAGGCCCGCGGCCCATTGGGTGCCTTCTACCGCGGGTTCAACACCATGTTCGGCAAGGCCACCAACGGCTACGTGAGTCTCTGCGGCTGGTTCATCCGCAAGTTCGTCATCAGCCTGCTCCTGCTCGTCATCATGACCGGTGCGATCGGCGTGATTGGCAAGCGGGTGCCCGGCGGGTTTCTGCCGGAGGAGGACCAGGGCTATCTCTACGCCGGCGTGCAGCTGCCGGATGCGGCCTCGCTGCAGCGCACGGACGACGCCACCCGGGAGCTTGAAAAGATCATCATGGAGACCCCCGGCGTGCGGTACTGCACCACGGTGGTGGGCTACAGCATGCTCTCCGGGGTGACGAACACCTACAGCGGGTTCTTCTTCATCACGCTCAAACCTTGGCACGAGCGCAAGAGCCCGGAGGAGAAATACGGGGCCATCATGGCGAGCCTCAACCGGCGCATGGGACAGATCCCCCAGGGAGTGGCTTTCGCCTTTTCGCCGCCGGCCATCCCGGGCATCGGCACTTCCGGCGGGGTGACCTTCATCCTGGAAGACCGCGCCGGCAAGGATATCGCATTTTTATGGGAGAATACGCAGAAATTCATGGAAGCCGCCAAGAAGCGGCCGGAGATCGCACGCATCACCACCACCTTCCTGCCCACGGTGCCGCAGATCTTCGTGGACGTGGACCGCGACAAAGTGCTCAAGCAGGGGGTCGATTTGAACCAGGTCTACCGCACCCTGCAGGCCTTCATGGGCGGTTATTTCGTCAACTACTTCAACCGCTTCGGCCGCCAGTGGCAGGTGTACGTGCAGGCCGAGGGCGAGTACCGCACCCGGGCCGAGCAGCTCGGCCAGTTCTACGTGCGCAACGCCGCCGGCAATACCGTGCCGCTTTCGGCCCTCACCTTCATCGAGCAGCGTTCCGGGCCGGAGTTCACCATGCGCTACAACCTCTATCGATCGGCGCAGTTGAACGTCGTCGCCGCGCCGGGCTTCAGCTCCGGGCAGGCGATGGGGGCGCTGGAGGATGTATTCGCGGCCAGCATGCCGCGCGAGATGGGCTTCGACTACCTCGGCATGAGCTTCCAGGAGAAGAAGGCCCTGGAAGGGGTGCCGGTGTCGGTGATCTTCGCTCTTTCCATGATCTTCGTCTTCCTGATCCTGGCCGCCCAGTACGAGAGCTGGTCGCTGCCCTTCAGCGTGCTCCTGGGCACTCCCATCGCCGTGCTCGGCGCCTTCGCCGGGATATTCCTGCGGCACATGGAATTCAACCTCTACGCGCAGATCGGCCTGATCATGCTGATCGGCCTGGCGGCCAAAAACGCGATCCTGATCGTCGAGTTCGCCAAGGTGGAATACGAGAAGGGCAAATCCGTCATGGACGCGGCCCTGGAGGGCGCCCGACTGCGGCTGCGGCCGATCCTGATGACGAGCTTCGCCTTCATCCTGGGCTGCGTGCCGCTGGCCATCGCTTCGGGGGCCGGCGCCGTCGCGCGCCAGGTGATGGGCACGGGGGTCATCGGCGGCATGCTGGCGGCGAGCTTCATCGCCATCTTCCTGATACCGATGACCTTCTACGTGGTCGAGAAGCTCAGCCATCGCGGTGGCTCGGGAAAGGCGCATGCCGCGACCGCGGAACCGCACGAGGCTAGCCATAAAGGAGGGGAGCATGCATAACGCTGGCGCGCGCATCTTTTGCGCGATATTCCTGGCACTGCTGACGGGCTGCGTGACGGTCGGGCCGGACTACCAGCGCCCGGGCGCCGACATCCCTCCCGCCTGGCGCTACGAGGAGAAGGAGGCGCGGGATCTGGCCAACACGGCCTGGTGGCAGCAATTCAACGACCCCGTGCTGAACGGCCTGATCCGCACCGCGCTGCAGCAGAACAAGGACCTCCTCATCGCCACGGGGCGCATCGAGGAATTTTTCGGCCGGTACTTCTCGACGCGCGGGGACCAGTTCCCTTC
>Ga0209254_10005916_pt1 | contig 11247 bp, 9 predicted proteins | sample FrelakmetDIP11DI_FD_187148 | JGI IMG/M metagenome (GOLD analysis project Ga0209254, IMG submission 187148) | Freshwater lake sediment microbial communities from the University of Notre Dame, USA, for methane emissions studies - DIP11 DI (SPAdes)... | ecosystem: Environmental > Aquatic >... | reverse complement strand
CGCATTGGCCGCGGACTCACCTCCGAGCCCGTGCCGAGCAGCGGCGTGCCGGAGATCGCAGATCTCGAACGGGCACTGGAGCGGATGCGCGAGGCACTCGCGCGCACCACCATCTCGCGCGACTACCTCGACACGCTGATCAACAGCATGAACGACGCGGTGCTTGTGGTGGCGCCCGACGGCCGGGTGCGCACGGTCAACGCGGCTGCTGCGGAAATGCTCGGCGCCGAGCGCGACTCGCTGGCCGGCATGGACTTCGAATCGCTGGTTGCCGAGCCTCACCGGGCAGCGTTCGTGGCAGCGCAGGTGCTCGCAGCGCCCGGCGAGACCGTGGTGCGCACGGGAACAGGCCAGACCATCCCGGTCTCGGTGCGCGCCTCCGCGGTCTCGAGCGCGGACCCGGCTTTCCAGGGCACGATCTACGTGCTGCGCGACATCACGGAGCGCAAGCGCGCCGAGCGACGCATCCGCTACCTCGCCCGTTTCGACATGCTGACCAAGATGCCGAACCGCACGCAGTTCCAGCACCTGCTGCAGCAGGCGATCGCACGCGGCCGGCGACGGTCGGGCGGGCTCGCGCTGCTGTATGTGGACGTGGACCACTTCAAGGAGATCAACGACACTTTCGGGCACGCCGCCGGCGACCGCGTGCTCGAGACGCTGAGCGAGCGCCTGATCCGGGCGCTGCCGAAGGAATCGGTGGTGGGACGGCTCGCCGGCGACGAGTTCGCGGCGTTCCTCGAGACCCCGGACGGCCCGGCCGACCGGCACGAGCAGGCGGCGATGATCGCCCGGCTGCTGCTCAAGGAGGTGTCGCGTCCGCTGCACGTCGGCGAGCACGAGATCGACGTGACGGCGAGCATTGGCATCGCCGCCTGCCCTGAGGACGCCGACAACGTCATCGATCTCATCCGCTGCGCCGACGCCGCGATGTATCACGCGAAGCGCGCCGGGCGGAACTGTCACGTGTTCTATACGCCGGAAATGAACGCCGCGGCCGTGGAACGGCTGCTGCTCAAGAGCAAGCTGCGTCGCGCACTGGAGCGCGACGAGTTCCTGCTGCGCTACCAGCCGAAGGTGGACCTCGTCACGTACAAGGTGGTCGGTGCGGAGGCTCTGCTGCGCTGGCGGCTGCCGGGCCACGGCGAGATCGCACCGGCGCAGTTCATCCCGCTCGCGGAGGAATCGCGCCTGATCCTCGACATCGGCGCCTGGGTACTCGATCACGTCTGCGGCGACTACGCCGAGTGGCTCCGGCAGGTGACCGATCCGGGCCGCGTCGCGATCAATCTCTCGCTCAAGGAGCTCAGCCAGGCGAGCTTCATCCCGCGCTGCCGCTCGGTGTTCGAGAAGCACGGCGTGTCGCCGGCCTGCGTCGAACTCGAGATCACCGAGACCACGCTGATGATGGATGCCGAGCACACCCTGCCGCTGCTCGACGAACTGCGCGCGATGGGCGTGCACCTGTCGATCGACGACTTCGGCACTGGCTATTCGAGCTTGAGCGCCCTGCAGCAGTTCCCGATCGGGACTCTGAAGATCGACCAGTCGTTCGTGCGCAATGCGGCGAGCGATCCGGACGACGCCACGATCGTGCGCTCGATCATCGACATGGGGCGCTCGCTCGGGCTGGACGTGCTCGCCGAGGGCATCGAGACCGAGGAGCAGCGCCGATTCCTGATCCAGAGCGGCTGCCAGTACGGCCAGGGCCGCCTGTTCGGCGAGCCCGTATCTGCCGACGCGTTCCTCGACTTGGTGGTTCGGCAGGAGACGGGCCGCTACCCCATTCTGCAACAGCCCGCCTGAATCCACCCCCGGCTACGCGCACAAAAAAAGCGGGCGGGATCGCTCCCGCCCAAACGGGGGTCATCTATGACCCCTCGGAAGCTACCGGCTTGCGTTGTTTTTGTCAATATAACGTTCAACGGAATCCTGTACAAAATACGAACAGCTGGTCTTGTACGGGTATAATCCGGACATGTACTCGATCAAGGCCGTTGCCCAAGCCACGGGACTGACGGTTGAAACACTGCGCGCGTGGGAGCGCCGTTACGCGGTCGTCACCCCGGTGCGCGACGCCTCGGGCCGACGCGTGTATCGGCCCGAGGACGTGCTGCGGCTTCGGCGCCTGCGCGAGGCGACCGAGCGCGGCCACCCGATCAGTCGGCTCGCGCCGCTGAGCGACGAGCGCCTCGCCGTCCTGCTCGACGCACCAGCGGACCAGCGCGCGCAAGGGACTGCGCATGCCCTGGTCGATCGCATCCTCGACGCCGCGCAGGATTTCCGCGCGGCCGACTGCGAGCAGGCGATCACGCTCGCGGTCGCAATGCTGCCGCCGCCGCGACTGGTGAGCGAGGTGCTGCAGCCGCTGCTGCGCGAGATCGGTGAGCGCTGGCACCGCGGCGAACTGTCGATCGCGCACGAACGCCTCGTCTCGAAGATCGTCGCACGGCACGTCGGGCTGATGCTCGATACCTACGACCGCGCCGCGCGACGGGAAGCGATCGTGTTCGCGACGCTGCCCGGCGAACGACACGAACTCGGCCTGCTGATGTCGGCGATGATCTGCGCCAGCCGCGGCTTCAAGGTCCACTACCTCGGCGCCGACCTGCCCCCGGCCGAGATCGCCCGCTTCACCCGCGAGGTGGGTGCCGCCGTGGTCGCGATCAGCGTGGTGCTGCAGGAAGGGCTTGCGGACATCCCGCCGCAGCTCGCGCAGCTCGCGGCTGCACTGCCTCCGGGAACGGCGATCTGGATCGGCGGGTCGGCGAGCCCTCGGCTGGCCGACGAGGTGTTGCCCACAAACTGCGTGCTGCTGCGCGACGGCACCGAATTCGAGCAGCGGCTGGAGATGCGGCCCCACTGAGCCGGCGCGGAGTGCGGCCCGCGCGCACGCCTCAGTCGCCAGTCGGCGGCGCGGCATCCCGGAGCCACGCGGCCAGCGCCTGCACCGACTCGCTCGTCGCGCGCTCAAACGCCTCGAGCACCGCCCCGCGCTGGTTCGACCCGGCGACCGCCTCCGCCGAGGCCACGGTACTCGACACCCGCCGCGCGCGTCGCGGGTCGACCAGCGTGGCCTGGAACTCCACCCGCACCGTGGGCGCGTCGACTCCGGGTGCGTACACCGCCTCGAAGCGACGCAGCTCCACATCGAGCAGCAGATCCGCCGGGACGCGGCTCGGCGCCGCGACCACCACCTCGAATCGGCCACCCGACTGCAGCACGCGGACGATCAACGCCTGCAGCATCTGCGGCGCCGGCTCGGACCAGCGTATGCCGGCGAAGTAGTCGAAGCGGCTGTCGGGCTGGACCACGGCGATGCGCTCGGTGTCGAGCGAGGGCGCTGCCCGCGGGCGCGCGACGCCGAGCGCGAGCGGCAACCGCTCGGCGCCCTTCGCGGCGTCGGCGATCTCGAGCCGGTAGACCTCCGGCGCCTCACCGGACGGCCCGAGCAGGGTACCCGCGCATCCGGTCGCGGCCAGGGCCAGGGACAGGACCAGCGCAAGCCTCATGGTGCGATCTCCATGCCGCGCTCGGGCGCCTCGCGCAGCAGGCTCGAGGGCCGCTCCCGCAGCGCCTGGGCGAGCGCGCGCACCTCGGCGCTGGCGTCCCGCATGTCGATCAGCAGCTGCTGCAGTTCGGCCGTACCCTGCCCGGCCGCTCGGGTGAGCGCCGCCTCGTTCGCGGTCATGATCCGTTCGAGGCTCCCGGCTGCGGTGGCGAGCTTCTCGGCGGCGATACGCCCGCTTTCGAGGGCGGCTTCGGTCGCGGGCTCGGACTTCTCGGCCAGGCCGTTCAGTCGCTGCGCCAGGGCGGTCGTCTCCGCCGCCGCCTGGCGCAACTCGGCCGTCAGGGCCGCGGCATCACGCGCCAGCGCAGGCAGCTCGGCGGTGGCCGTCCGGATGTCGCTCAGCGAATCCCCGACCGCCTGTACGTTTTTCTCGTCGAGCAGCTTCTCGATGCGAGTCATGACCTCACTGACGTGCGTGACGAGCTCAGGCAGGCGCTCGAGGAACGCCTCGATGCCGCCCTTGCGGGCCGGAATCACCGGATAGTTGACGCCCTGCACCAGCGCCGCGGCCGGGTCCGCTTCGGGGTCGAGCTGCAGGTCGATAAAGAGAAGTCCGGTGAGGCCCAGCAGCCCGAGCCGGGCGCGCGTCGCGCCGGACAGCGGGGCGGCGGCGTCCACCTCGGCAAGCACCCTCACCCGGCCCGGATCGTCGCGGGCGACCGACAGTCGCAGAACGCGTCCGACGTCCACGCCGAGGTAGCGCACCGGGCTGCCCTGCGCGAGACCGCTCACCGAGCCCTCGAAGTAGATCTCGTAGATCTCGTAGACGCGCCTGTCGGCGCGGCCCGAGTACCACCACACGAAGGCGAACGCGGCCACGATCGCGGCCAGCGCAAACATCGCGACGGCGGCATAACGCGCGTCACGCTCCACCCGTGTCCTCCCGGCCAGCGGCCAACGTGCGGCCCCGCGCGCCGTGGAAGTAATGGCGGATCCACGGATGATCGTTCGCGACGATCCCCTCGAGCGTATCGACGATTACCTTGCCATCCACCAGCACCGCGACACGGTCGCACGTCCTCAGGAGAGTGTCCAGATCATGCGTGACCATGACGATCGTGAGGTGCAGCGTGTCGCGCAGGTACAGGATGAGATCGTCGAACGCAGTGGCCGCGATGGGATCGAGGCCGGCAGTGGGCTCGTCGAGGAACAGGATCGCCGGGTCGAGCGCGAGCGCCCGGGCCAGCGCGGCGCGCTTGACCATGCCGCCCGAGAGCTGGGCCGGATGCTTGGCAGCCGACTCGAGCGGCAGCCCCACCATGCGCAGTCGCAGCTCGACGAGGCGCTCGAGCGACGTTTCGTCGAGCTCGAGCGCCTCCGCCACCGGCAGCGTGACGTTCTCGGCCACCGTGAGCGAAGTGAAGAGCGCGCCGTGCTGGAACGTCACGCCGTAGCGGCGCTTGATGTCGCGCAGCTCGCGGTCGTCCATCGCGGTGATGTCGCGGCCCTCGAGCTCGACCGTCCCGGCGTCCGGCCGGCGCAGCCCGAGCAGGGTCTTCAGCAGCACGCTCTTGCCGCTGCCGGAGCCGCCGACGATGCCGAAGATCTCGCCGGCCGGGACTTCGAAGCTCACGCCGTCGTGGACGACCTGGGCACCGAAGCGGTTGGCGACGTCGCGGACGACGATGACGGGCGCCGCCATCAGAAGTCGATCTCGAGGAAGAAGATGGCGAACAGCGCGTCGGCGAAGATCACGAGGAAGATCGACTGCACGACCGCGACCGTGGTCAGCCGGCCGAGCTCGCGCGAGGACTCGCGCACCTGCAGCCCGCGCAGCGTACCGGTGAGCGCGATCAGCAGCCCGAACACCGGCGCCTTGACGAGGCCGGCCCAGAACGTCGTGGGCGCGATGGCCGCGTCGAGCCGCATCACGAACTGCGACCACGGGAGGTCGAGCAGGTAGCTCGTGAGCAGCGCCCCACCGGCAAGGCCCATGGCATCGGCGACGACGGTGAGCAGGGGCATCACCAGCACCAGCGCCACCACGCGGGGCAGCACCAGCACTTCATAGGGGTTCATGCCCATGGATTCGAGCGCGTCCACCTCGTCGTTGAGCTTCATGACGCCGAGTTCGGCGGCGTAGGCGCTGCCGGTGCGGCCGGCGACCATGATGGCCGTCAGCAGCACGCCGAGCTCGCGCAGCACGCCGATGGCGACGAGGTCCACGGTGAAGATCTCGGCGCCGAACGGACGCAGCTGCTGCGCGCCGATATAGGCGGAGATGACGCTGATCAGCAGCGCGATCACGGCGACGATGGGGATCGCCTGGACGCCGGTCTCGTGCATGTGCCTGACGATGGAGGGCAGCCGCAGCCGCTTCAGGCTGCGCCACGCGAGGGCGGCACTCGTGATCAGCCGCCCGCCATACACGAGCGCCTCGAACCAGCTGCGACCACGCTCCTGCAGGCCCTGGCCGAAGCGTGCGAGCCGATCCAGCAGGGACGGGCTGGACGGCGACGGAAGCGTTCCGGCCTCCCGGGCACGCAACTCATCGAAGTAGGCGAAGTGGTCGGGCGGCGCGCCGTCGAGCTCCACGCGCACGCCGGCATCCCGCAGCCGTGCGATCGCGTCGTGCAGCAGCCAGGCCGGGCCGATATCGCGCAGCTCGGCGCGTGCGAGGTCGACGTGCAGCACAACGGGCGGGGACGCGCGCAACTCGCGCAGTGCACCCTCGAGCTCGTGTGAATCCGCCATGGCAGCCTCGCCCGCGAGTTCGAGCCGCGCCGCCGCCCGGTGGTATTGCGCCGTGAACTGCATGGAGCTATGCGGTGCTCACGGATCCGGTCATCTCTCGTTGTCCTCGCTGGTCTGCGTTGCCGGCCGGAATGCTAGCATCGGGTCAAGCGCTTCGTGAGGGCCGATGGGCGGCGACATCCTTTCACAGATCCTGATCCTGCTCGCAGGCTCCGTCGTCGTGCTGAGCCTGGTGCGCCGTTTCGCGCTCCCGCCCGTCCTCGGCTACCTCGTGGTCGGCATGACGATGGGGCCCCATGCGCTGGGTCTCGTCTCCGACACCAGCGCGGTGCACGTGCTCGCCGAGATCGGCGTCGTTTTCCTGGTCTTCACGCTCGGGCTCGAGTTCTCGCTTGCCCGGATGATCGCCATGAAATCCGAGGTGCTGGGCGTCGGCGGATTGCAGATGCTGCTCACGACGGCCGCGATCGGCGGGACGGCCTGGGCCTTCGGGCTGGACCCGGCGATCGCCATCGTGCTGGGCGGCGCGCTCGCCATGTCCTCCACCGCCATCGTCATCCGCCAGCTCGGCGAGCAGCTCGAGATCAACCGCACGCACTCGCGGCTCGCCGTGGGCGTGCTGCTGTTCCAGGACCTCGCCTTCGCGCCGCTGCTCGCGCTCGCCACTGCGCTCGGCGCATCGGCCGACGTGCTGACTCCCGCGTGGCTGCTCGGGATGGTGGGGCGCGCCGTGCTGGCCCTGGTGCTCGTGCTGCTCGTCGGCCGCTGGCTGCTGCGGCCGCTGTTCCGCGAGATCGCGCGTCACCGCAGCTCGGAGACCTTCACGCTTACGGTGCTGTTCGTGGCGCTCGGCGCGGCCTGGTCGACCCACGCGCTCGGGCTGTCGATGGCCCTCGGCGGCTTCCTCGCCGGCATGCTGCTGGCTGAAACGGAGTTCCGACACCAGACCGAGGCGGTGATCAAGCCGTTTCAGGACATCCTGCTCGGGCTGTTCTTCGTGTCGGTCGGCATGCTGCTCGACCTCGAGCTGATGCTCGCGCAGCTGCCGCTGGTGCTGCTGCTGCTTGCGGCGCTGCTGGTTGGCAAGGCGATGCTCATCCAGCTCATCGTGCGCCGGTTCGTGCCGAACACCCGCAAGGCGCTGCGCACGGGCATCGTGCTCTGCATGGGCGGCGAGTTCGGCTTCGCACTGCTGACGCTGCTGCTCAAGGGTCGCATGGTGGATCCGGCGATCGTGCAGGCGCTGCTGACCACGGTCGCGCTCAGCATGCTGCTCGGGCCGCTGCTGGTGCGCTACAACGGCCGCATCGCCGATTTCCTGCTTCGACGCCCGAGCGTCCAGCCCACCGGGCTCGCGCTGGAGACAGCGGCCACGCGCGAGCTGGCGCGGCGTGAGCACGTGATCATCTGCGGCTTCGGCCGGGTCGGCCAGAACCTCGCCCGCGTGCTCGAGAAGCGCGGCATCGAGTACATCGCGCTCGACCTCGACACGCTGCGGGTCCGCGACGCGCGCCAGGCCGGCGATCCCGTGGTGTACGGCGATGCCTCGGAGCCCGAGGTGCTGCGCGCGCTCGGGCTCGAGCAGGCGAGCGTGGTCGTGATCTCCTTCGACGGGCCTGCGACCGCGCTCCGGATCGTGCGGGCCGTGCGCCAGCTGCGCGGCGACGTGCCGGTGCTGGTGCGCACCGAGGACGACTCGCGGCTCGAGGCGCTGCAGGCGGCCGGCGCCACCGAGGTGGTGCCCGAGATCTTCGAGACCAGCCTCGCGCTCGTCTCGCACGTGCTGCTGTTCCTCAACGTGCCGCCGCGCGAAGTCCTCGAGACCACGGAGGACATCCGCCACGACCGCTACGCCATCCTGCGCAGCGTGTTCAAAGGGCGCCAGGGCGGCGACGCGGGCGACAGCGACCAGGCGCTGCGCCAGCAATTGCGCACCGTCGTGTTGCCGCCGGGCGCCGTGGCGGTGGGGCGGACCCTCGGCGAAGTCGGCCTCGACCGCGGCGGCATCGTGGTGACGGCGCTGCGCCGCGAAGGTATCGTCGGCCGCGAGCCCGACTCCGGCACGCGGCTCCGCGAGGGCGACGTGCTCGTGCTGTGGGGCAGCCCCGCGGACCTCGAGCGCGGCGAGAGCCGGCTGCTGATGGGCTGAGCGGCGAGGCCAAGTATCATGAACCCGACCCCATGACGACCCTGGGCACACCCCTCTCGACGTCCGGCACGCGCGTACTGATGCTCGGTGCGGGCGAGCTCGGCAAGGAGGTCGTGATCGAGCTGCAGCGGCTCGGCGTGGAGACCATCGCGGCCGACCGCTACCCGAACGCCCCGGCGATGCAGGTGGCGCACCGCTCGCACGTCATCGACATGCTCGACCCGGCCGCGCTGCGTGCGCTCGTGCTGCAGGAGCGGCCGGCGCTGATCGTGCCCGAGATCGAGGCGATCGCGACGCCGGCGCTGCTCGAGCTCGAGGCCGAGGGCTTCCGCGTGATCCCGACTGCCCGGGCGGCGCGCCTGACCATGGACCGCGAGGGCATCCGCCGGCTCGCCGCCGAGCAGCTCGGCCTCGCGACCTCGCCCTACCGCTTCGCCGACACCGCCGACGAGTACCGCTCGGCCGTCGCCGCCATCGACTTCCCGTGCGTCGTGAAGCCGGTCATGAGCTCGTCCGGCAAGGGTCAGAGCGTGCTGCGCGGACCGGAGGACGTGGGCCCGGCCTGGGACTATGCACAGGCCGGCGGGCGGGCCGGCGCCGGCCGGGTGATCGTCGAGGGGTTCGTCCGCTTCGACTACGAGATCACGCTGCTCACCGTGCGGCATGCCGGCGGCACGAGCTTCTGCGCGCCGATCGGCCACCTGCAGGTGGACGGCGACTACCGCGAGTCCTGGCAGCCGCAGCCCATGGGCGTGGCGGCGCTCGCCGACGCCGAGCGCATCGCGCGCGCGGTCACCGACGAGCTCGGCGGCGCGGGACTGTTCGGCGTCGAGCTGTTCGTGCGCGGCGACGAGGTGTGGTTCAGCGAAGTCTCGCCGCGGCCGCACGACACCGGGCTCGTCACGCTGGTCTCCCAGGATCTTTCGGAGTTCGCGCTGCACGCGCGGGCGATCCTGGGCCTGCCGGTGCCGGCAATCCGTGCGCAGGGCCCCGCGGCCTCGTGCGCCGTGCTGCTCGAGGGCCGCTCGTGCGACGTGCGCTTCCACGGCGTCGAGCGTGCGCTCGCGGAACCCGACACCCAGCTGCGGCTCTTCGGCAAGCCTGAGGTGAGCGGCCGGCGCCGCATGGGGGTCACGCTCGCGCTCGGCGCAGACCTCGAGGACGCGCGCGACAAGGCGCGCCGTGCCGCGGCGGCGATCGTCGCCGGCGCAGAGGTCCGCTGACCGCGACCGCCCGCCTCAGCGATCCGCCTGCAGGTGCGCCTCCAGGAGCCACAGCCCTTTGTCGGCGCTGCGCGAGATGCCGGTGAAGAGGTCGCTGGTGTCCGCGTCGCCCGCCTTGTCGGCGTCGTCGCTTGCCTTGCGCACCGACTTGGCGAAGCGCGCGTAGGCTGCCGCCAGCGCGTCGAGATGAGCGCGTCCCTCGGCGATCTCGAGCGGATAGGCGTCGAGCTTGCTACGTCCCGCGACGGCCTGAACCGTGCCCTCGGCGATGCCGCCGAGGGCAGTGATCCGCTCCGCCATCTCGTCCACGTGCCCGTCGAGCTCGCCGGCGAGCTGGTCGAACAGCTCGTGCAAGCCGATGAACTGCGGTCCCTTGACGTTCCAGTGTGCTTGCTTGGATTGCAGGTGCAGGTCGATGGCGTCCGCGAGACGCGCGTTGAGGAGAGTCGTCACCTTGGCACGGGCCTTGGCGGAGAGGTCGTTGCGGGTGCTGTGCATGAAATCCTCCTCAGGACCAGAGAGGGTCGGGGTTAGAGAGCATTGTGTCCGCGACTTCGTCGCCGGGCCAAGCAAAGCAGGCGTTCCGGCCGACGGCTCGCCGCGACGCCAGCCAGCCGCACCCCCATCAGCCGCTGACAATCCTACATTTAATTGACAACAATTTAATTATTGACGTCGTGTCAACGATCGGTTGAGAATGTGCCCATGTCGTACATCACCGAACGGCGGCAGGAAGAGCGCGACCGCCGCCGGGGCGAAATCGTGGACGCCGCCGAGGCCCTGTATGCCGAGGTGGGCTGGGACGCCGTGACCATGGACCAGGTCGCACGACGGGCGCGGCTCAGCCGCGCGCTGGTCTACGTGTACTTCAAGGACAAGGCGGACCTGCACTTCGCGCTCGTGGAGCGCTCGCTCGACGCACTGCGTCACTATTTCGAGGTCGCGCGCGCCGGCAAGGCACGCGGCATCGACGAGGTCGAGGCGATCGGCCGAGCCTACCTCGCATTCTCCCGCGAACTGCCGCACTACTTCGACGCCTGCGCACGCTTCCAGGCCCACACCAGCGCCGAGCGCGACGTGCCGCCGAACGAGGCTGCCTGCATGTGCTCGGGTCACCGCGCCCACGAGGTGATGGTCGAGTCGCTGAACCGCGGCGTCGCCGACGGGTCGATCCGGTCCGACATCGGCGACCCCTACACGACGGCGGTGGCGCTGTGGGCCTTCTCCTTCGGCGTCATCCAGATCGCCGCCTCCAAGGCGGGGCAGATGGAGCACGAGGGTGTCGCCGTGCAGCAATTCGTGGAGCACGCCTTCGCGATGGCGCTGCGATCGCTGCAGCGCTGAAGGATCTTCATGCCGTGGACCTGTTAGCGCATCCTGCACGCCGAACCTGCCGCCCGCAGGCCCACGGGACCCGGGCGCTGGCGGTGCTGCTGCTCGCCGCCGCGCCCGCAGTGCAGGCGGTTGAAGCGCCGAATGCGCCGTTCGCGAGTCCGGCCGCATACACCGCCGTCCCGGGGCCTTCGATGATGACGGCGACGGTCGAGGAGGGCCTCGAGCAGATCCTCGACGATGCTCTCGCCGCCAACCTCGAGCTGCACGCGGGCGAG
>Ga0209254_10005915_pt1 | contig 11248 bp, 8 predicted proteins | sample FrelakmetDIP11DI_FD_187148 | JGI IMG/M metagenome (GOLD analysis project Ga0209254, IMG submission 187148) | Freshwater lake sediment microbial communities from the University of Notre Dame, USA, for methane emissions studies - DIP11 DI (SPAdes)... | ecosystem: Environmental > Aquatic >... | reverse complement strand
GGGGTCAGACTCGCATTTCCCCATTCGACTTGCGGAAATGCGAGTCTGACCCCGATTTTAGATTTCAGTCGCGCCTAAAGGCGCTCCTACGGGATCAGTGCCTGGTCGATATCAGCCAGCAGGTCCTTTAGGCCCTCGATGCCGACCGACAGCCGCACCAGGTTGTCGGCGATACCCATTTTCCGGCGCTCGTCAGTAGGCACGCTCGAGTGGCTCATGGTGGCGGGCTGGCCCGCGAGGCTTTCCACAGCACCGAGACTCTCCGCCACGGTAAATACCTGCAGCTTGTTCAGGAATCCGCCCACAGCGTTCGAATCGCCCTTGATCTCGAAACAGACGACGCCGCCAAAACTACCATCCATCTGGCGCTTCGCCAGCGCGTGCTGGGGGTGGGCAGCCAGTCCGGGGTAGTAGACGCGCACGACGCGCGGATGCTTTTCCAGATGCCGGGCCACCGCCAGTGCGTTCGCGCAATGCCGTTCCATGCGCAGGGCAAGCGTCTTGATGCCCCGCAGGACCAGGTAGGAATCGAAGGGCCCCAGCACGCCACCAGAAGCGCTGCGCAACTGGTGGAGCTGCTTGCCAAGCTCCGCATCGGCAACCACGTTGACGCCGCCGAGCACGTCGGAATGCCCACCGAGGTACTTGGTGGCCGAGTGCATGACGATGTCGGCGCCGAGTTCGAGCGGCCGCTGGTAGCAGGGCGTGGCGAAGGTGTTGTCCACGCAGGCCAGCAGCTTGTGCTGCCGGGCGATCGCGACTATGGCGGCGATGTCCGTGATCTTGAGCAGCGGGTTGGTCGGCGTCTCGATCCAGATCAGCTTCGTCGTCGGCCGGATCGCAGCGGTGACGCCGGCCGGATCGGTCATGTCCACAAAGCTGAACTCGAGCCCGCTCGTCCGCCGGCGCAGCTGATCGAACAGGCGGCGCGTGCCGCCGTAGAAATCAAACGGCGCAATCACGTGGCTGCCCGCGTCGAGCAGGTCGAGGATGCCCGCCGTGGCCGCCTGCCCCGAGGCATAGGCCAGGCCGCGCACGCCCGACTCCAGCTCGGCGACGCAGCGCTCCAGCGCATCCCGCGTGGGATTCGACGAGCGCGTGTAGATGTGCTGCCGGGGCTGGCCGAGCGCCTCCCATTCGAAGGTCGTGCTGGTGACGATCGACGGCATGACGGCGCCTGTGGCCGCGTCGGTGGTCTGCCCGGCGTGGATGACCCTGGTTTCGAACTGACTGGTTTTTACTGACATCGCGGAGGCCCTGGATGGGGTAAGTGGCCCGCTGTTAAGTGGGGCTCGTGCTTGTTGGGAAATGGCGGCAGCAGGCTAACATAGCCCTCATGAGCACAGTGGATCAGCTATTGCGGGAGGGTGCCCGGCGTCTTGGGGGCCTCGGCGACTCACCGCGACTGGATGCCGAGCTGCTGTTAGCCCATGCTCTCGGTCAGAGCCGGGAGTCACTGTACCGAGCGTTGTTCAGCGAGGTGTCGCCGGAGATGGTGGAACGCTACGGGTTGCTGCTCAGTGGCCGGGAGACGCGGCGCCCCGTCGCCCAGCTGCTGGGCCACCGGGACTTCTGGACGTTCACGCTGGCGGTCACCCGCGCCACGCTGGTCCCGCGCCCGGAGACCGAACTGCTGGTGGAGCGCGCTCTGGCCCGGATTCCGCTGGATGGCGCCTGGTCGATCGCGGATCTGGGCACGGGCACGGGTGCGATTGCTCTGGCCCTTGCCCGGGAGCGTCCGGACTGCAAGATCCTGGCCACGGACCTCAGCAAGCCGGCTCTCGCAGTTGCGCGACGCAATGGGAAAGCGCTCGGGCTGCAAAACGTCACCTTCAGGCAGGGTGACTGGTTCAAGCCGCTGCCCAGGCCCGATTCATCGCAGTGGCGTTGCCACCTGCTGGTATCCAACCCGCCTTACATTGCTGCGGACGAATGGGCGCTCACCGATCCGGAACTCGGCTTCGAGCCGCGACTCGCCCTGGATGGCGGTCGGGACGGTCTCGATGCTTATCGGGTTCTCGCCGCCGGGGCACCCCGCTACCTGCGACCCGGTGGCTGGCTCCTGCTGGAGCACGGCTTCCGCCAGGGTGACGAGGTTCGCGCCCTGCTGAAGCGCGCCGGCTTCAGTAATGTGGCCACGGTAGCTGATCTCGCGGGCCGGCCCCGGGTCACCGAAGGGCAGATCGGGGCGCCACCCTGACCGATAGGCCATGACGAAAGTAGACCCGGTCCGCTACAGCCGCCACCTGGCCCTGCCCCAGGTGGGCGAGAGTGGCCAGCACCGACTGGAGCAGGCGAGCGTGCTGGTGGTCGGCCTCGGTGGCCTGGGTTCGGTAGCCAGCCTGTACCTCGCGAATGCGGGGGTCGGTCATCTCGTGATCAACGACTTTGATACGGTCGATGGGACCAACCTGCCCCGTCAGATTCTCTTCCGGGAGAGCGACGTGGGGGAATACAAGACCCATGCGACGGCGGAGCGGTTGCGGGCGGCCAACCCGGCACCTCATGTGAGCGTGCTGAACCGACGACTGGATGCGGATGAATTGCGCGACGCGGCCAGCGCCTGCTCCCTCGTGCTCGACTGTACCGACAACTTTCCCACGCGGTTGCTGCTGAACTCGGCCTGCGTCGCCGTTCGCAAGCCGCTCGTCACCGGTGCCGCGATCCGCTTCGAGGGCCAGGTGGCCGTGTTTCTCAACAACGACAGCACCAGTCCCTGCTATCGGTGCCTGTACTCCGATGAGGACGAGAACTTCGCCAACTGCGCGGGTCAGGGCATTTTCGCTCCCGTGGCCGGCACCATCGGGGCGCTCCTCGCGACGGAGGCGCTGAAGCTGCTCCTTGGAATCGAATCCGGGCTGAGAAACCGGCTGTGGATCTATGACGGACTAAGCGGCGCAACGCGCACCGTCGCGATCCGGAGAGCTCCAGCCTGCCCAGTGTGTAGAGCAAAAGGTACCGGACCTTAGTTTTGTTAGTTGTTGCAAATGCAACAACTAACAAAACTAAGGTCCGGTACCTTTTTGAGGGTTCCCGCCCATGAATGACAAACTGAGAAGCAAGGACTACGCTGATCTGCTGGCGCCCCTGCAGCTAGAACTCAACAACCTGACGCACTGGCTGCAGCACACCGGCAGGCGCATGGTCGTGCTTTTCGAGGGCCGCGATACGTCAGGCAAGGGTGGGGTAATCAACGCCATTGCCGAGACCCTGAATCCGCGACACGTCCGCATCGTCGCGCTCGCCACGCCCACCGAGCGCGAACGTACCCAGTGGTACTTCCAGCGCTACGTGTCGCACCTGCCCGCGGCCGGCGAGCTCGTGCTGTTTGATCGCAGCTGGTACAACCGGGCCGGGGTGGAGAAGGTGATGGGTTTCTGCACGGCCGCCCAGTACCGCCAGTTCCTGAGGGAGGTGCCACGCTTCGAGCAGCAGCTGATCGAGGACGGTATCCTGCTGCTCAAGTACTGGCTCGCCGTCGACCAGAAGCAACAGGAGAAGCGCTTCGCCGAGCGGGCCGCCGATCCACTGAAACGCTGGAAGCTGTCGCCGATCGACCTCGAGGCCCGGAAAAAGTACGTTGAGTACGGCAAAGCCCGTAATCGCATGATTGCAGCGACCCATACCCGGCAGGCGCCCTGGGCGATCGTCGAGTTCAACGACCAGCGTCGCGGCCGGCTGAACCTGATCCATCACCTGCTGAATCAGATCCCGGATACGAAAGTACCCCGGACAAGACTCAGGCTGCCGCCCTTGAGGACCAGGCCCGCGACGGAGCGTTACCCTTCATCGCTGCGACCCATCACCGGAGCGTACTGATCGCTCACGGATTCCAGCCTTGCACATAGGCAACCGCCGCCTGTTCTTCGCGTTCTGGCCGGATGAGCGCGTGCGAGCAGATCTCAAGTCTGCTCGCAATCAACTCTTTCCGCTGTCAGGGCGGCCTGTGGATCCTGACAACCTGCACGTGACAGCCGCATTTCTCGGCACCGTCAGGGATACGCGGCTTGCAGCCCTGAGCACACTGTGCGGCCCGGTGCCGCGGTTGTGCATCAAGCTCGACCGGCTGGAGCACTGGCCAAGGCAGCGCGTGCTAGTCGCCGCCACGACCCATGTACCGGACGACGTGCGCCAGCTCGTCGACGCACTCTGGCAGCGACTTGATCGGCTGGGATTTGTGCGGGACCCGCGCCCCTTCAAGCCCCACGTCACGCTGATGCGTGACATCCGCTCACTGCGCCCCAACCTTCCGTGGGCACCGCTGGCCTGGCCAGTCGATCGCGTGGAGCTGGTGGAGTCGGTTTCAACACCGGAAGGTGTCCGCTATTCAGTAATCAATCTAAAAGGTACCGGACCTTAGTTATTTTAGTTTTGTTAGTTGTTGCAGATGCAACAACTAACAAAACTAAAATAACTAAGGTCCGGTACCTTTTTGGGTCACTCGGGATCGTAGGCGAGGTTTGACGACAGCCAGCGCTCTGCGGTCGTCAGCGACATGCCCTTCCGCCGCGCATAGTCATCCACCTGATCCCGGCCAATCCGGCCCACGGCAAAGTAGCGGGACTGCGGGTGCGCGTAGTAGAAACCGCTGACTGACGCAGCCGGCATCATCACGAATGACTCGGTGAGCTGCACGCCGATGTTCTTGTCCACGTCCAGCAGCTTCCAGAGCGTGGCCTTTTCGGTGTGATCCGGGCAGGCGGGGTAGCCCGGTGCGGGACGGATACCGCGGTATTGCTCGGCAACAAGCTCGTCGCCCGTCAACTTTTCTTCAGCTGCGTATCCCCAGTGCTCCCGGCGAACTTGCGCATGCAGATACTCCGCACACGCTTCGGCCAGGCGGTCTGCGAGCGCCTTGAGCAGGATCGCTGAGTAGTCATCGAGATCGCGCTCGAACTCAGCCACATGAGATTCGATGCCAAGGCCGGCCGTGACCACAAAAGCACCGACGTAATCCCGCAGCCCGCTATCGCGGGGCGCAATGAAGTCAGCCAGGCAGGCGTTGGGCAATTTGTCGGCAAGCGGCTTCTGCTGGCGAAGGTGGTGCAGCGTCGCGACCGGGCTGGAGCGTTGCTCGTCCGCGTAGATATCCACATCGTCATCTCCCACCCTGTTTGCGGGGAAGAAGCCAAAGACCGCCCGGGCGGTGAGCCATTTCCCGTCTACTACCCGGGCAAGCATCTTCCGGGCATCGGCGTAGAGCTCACGGGCTGCCTCACCCACCACCTCGTCGTCAAGAATTGCCGGGAAAGTCCCCCGGAATTCATAGGCGTTGAAGAACGGCATCCAGTCGATGTAGGGCACCAGTGTAGCGAGCGGAATATCGTCCAGCACCCGCACCCCGGTAAACGTGGGTACGGCGGGCAACGTAGTCCACTCGATCGACAGGCGATTCGCCCGGGCATCCGCAATGCTGAGTTGGGACGACCCTTCAGTCCGGCGGCCGTGCCGCTCGCGGCGCACGCGGGCGTCTTCCTTCACATCGGCCACATAGGCGGGCCGGTCTGTCGGGCTCGCCAGCCTCTGCGCCACACCCACCGCACGGGAGGCGTCCTTCACATAGACCACCGGCCCGTCATATTCTGGATCGATCTTTACAGATGTGTGGGCGGGCGACGTGGTTGCCCCGCCGATCAGCAACGGAAGAGTGAAGTTCTGCCGCTGCATCTCCCTCGCCACGTGGACCATCTCCTCAAGCGACGGCGTGATGAGTCCGGACAAGCCGATCATGTCGGCATTCTCCCGGCGGGCAGTTTCCAGAACGCGCTCGCAGGGCACCATCACGCCAAGATCAATGACCTCGAAGTTGTTGCACTGGAGGACCACACCCACGATGTTTTTCCCGATGTCATGCACATCGCCCTTTACAGTCGCCATTACGATTTTGCCGGCCTTGCGCGGCGAGCCGGACTGCGCGGCCTCGATGTACGGCACGAGGTGCGCCACCGCCTTCTTCATGACACGGGCCGACTTCACCACCTGGGGCAGGAACATCTTGCCGGACCCGAACAGGTCACCGACCACGTTCATGCCATCCATCAGCGGGCCCTCGATCACGTCCAGCGGACGCTTGGCCACCAATCGGGCTTCCTCGGTATCGGCGACGATGAACTCGTCGATGCCTTTCACGAGGGCATGGGACAACCGCTGCCCGGGGGGCAGCTGGCGCCACTCCTGGTCCGCCTGCTTCGCGACGAAGCCTCCCACGGCGCGAAAGCGCGCGGCCAGTTCCAGCAGGCGATCAGTGGCATCGGGCCGACGATTGAGAATGACGTCCTCGACCGCCACCTTGAGATCGGGCTGGATCTGCTCGTAGATTGCCAGCTGCCCGGCATTGACTATGCCCAGGTCCATCCCCGCCTGGATGGCGTGGTACAAGAAAACCGAGTGCATGGCCTCGCGCACTGCATCATTGCCGCGGAACGAGAAGGACACGTTGCTGACCCCGCCACTCACCAGGGCATGGGGCAGCTTCTGCTTGATCTGTCGGGTAGCCTCAATGAAGGCGACGCCGTAGTCATTGTGCTCCTCGATGCCAGTCGCTACCGCGAAGATATTCGGGTCGAAGATGATGTCTTCAGCCGGGAAACCCACCTCCATAGTCAACAGCCGGTAGCAGCGCTCGCAGATCGACAACTTGCGCTCCACGGTATCGGCCTGACCCTGCTCATCAAAGGCCATGACCACCACCGCAGCACCGTGCCGCCGGATCTCGCGAGCCTGCCGCAAGAACGGCTCCTCGCCCTCCTTCAGGCTGATCGAGTTGACGACGGGCTTGCCCTGCACGCACTTCAGCCCCGTCTCGATCACGCTCCAGCGGGAGGAATCGATCATCACGGGCACACGGGCGATGTCGGGCTCGGTTGCCACGATCTTGAGGAAGCGGTCCATCGCAGCGACGGAATCCAGCATGCCCTCGTCCATGTTCACGTCGATGATCTGGGCGCCGTTCTCCACCTGTTGCCGGGCGACGGCCAGGGCCCCCGCATAATCACCGGCGATAATGAGTTTCCTGAACTGGGCCGAACCCGCGACATTGGCCCGCTCGCCCACGTTCACGAACAGCGAGTCGTCGCCGATGTTGCAGGGCTCCAGGCCAGACAGGCGCAGCTTGATCTCCGGCGTAGGCACCTTGCGCGGCGGGTGCCGGGACACCGCTGCACGAATCGCGGCGATATGCGCCGGCGTAGTTCCGCAGCAGCCCCCCACCATGTTCAGCAGCCCGGCCGAAGCAAATTCACCGAGCACTCCAGCCATCGCTGCCGGCGTGTCGTCGTAGCCGCCAAAGGCGTTCGGCAGGCCGGCGTTCGGGTGCACGCTGATATGCGTCCCCGCCACCCGCGACAATTCACTGACATGTGGACGCAGGTCCTTCGCGCCGAGCGCGCAGTTCAGTCCGACGATGAACGGTTCGATGTGCCGCAGGGAGTTCCAGAAGGCCTCGGGGGTCTGGCCGGACAGGGTGCGGCCGGACGCATCCGTAATCGTCCCCGAGAGCATCACCGGAATCCGCAGCTCGAGGGCCTCGCCGACAGCGGCGATCGCGTAAAGCGCGGCTTTGGCATTCAGTGTGTCGAAGATCGTCTCGACGAGGATGAAATCGGCGCCGCCCTCGAGCAGCGCGCGGACAGCGTCCATGTAAGTGGCAACGAGCTCGTCAAAGCTGATGTTCCGGAAGCCCGGATCGTTCACATCCGGCGAAATGGAAGCCGTCCGGCTGGTGGGGCCGATGACTCCCGCAACAAAGCGCGGCTGGCCCGTTTGCGCGGTGACCTCGTCCGCCACCGACCGGGCAAGCCGGGCGCTGGCCAGGTTCAGCTCGTGCACACAGCTCTCGAGGCCGTAATCCGCCAGCGATGGGGCACTCGAGTTGAAGGTGTTGGTCTCGATCACATCGGCACCGGCTGCAAGGAACTGCCGGTGAATGCCGCCGATCACATCGGGGCGGGTGATGCTCAGAAGATCGTGATTGCCTTTCAGATCGCGGGTGGAGTCAGCAAAGCGCTGCCCCCGGTAATCGGCCTCGGTAAGCCGGTGGGCCTGCACCATCGTGCCCATGGCGCCATCGAGGATTACGATGCGCGTCGCCAGCAGGGCCTCGAGTACCGGATAGCGGGGCGTTGTGGGCAGAGTGACCGGCGTGCTCAAGCGGTCCCTCCCCCGTTGACTGGCCCGTTGACTGGCCCGGTGACGGACTGGGGTCTTACGCCCAGGGCGTAACAAATTGCGAAAGTGAGTTCGGCCCTGTTCAGGGTGTAGAAGTGAAATTCGCTGATGCCGTGTCTGCGCAAAGTCGCCACCTGCTCGATGGCCACGCTGGCGCCGAGCATCCGCTGGGTATCCGGATCGTCATCCAGGCCCTCGAAGCGCTCGTGTAACCACGGCGGGACCGACGCCCCCGCGCGCTGGGCAAAGTTGAGCATCTGGCGGAACTTCGCGATGGGCAGGATGCCGGGGACGATCGGCGCCGTGATACCGCGGGCGACACAGCGGTCACGGAAACGGAGGAAGTTCTCCGTGTCGAAGAAGAACTGGGTGATGGCACGGTTGGCGCCCGCGTCGAGCTTGCGCTTGAGATTGTCCAGATCGAAGGCCGCATCGGGGGCTTCGGGATGGCCCTCTGGATAGGCGGCCACCGAGATGTCGAAGTTGGCCACCTCGCGCAGTCCGCGTACCAAATCGACGGCGTAGGCATAGCCACCTGGATGCGGGAGGTAATGAGCGGTCCCCAGGGGAGCGTCGCCCCGGAGCGCGACGATATGCCGGATGCCCTCGTCGCGATACGAGCTCGCGATCGCCTTGATCTCTTCCCGGTCGGAGCCGACGCAGGTCAGGTGCGGCGCACTGACCAGACCCGTCTCCTTGGCGATGCGCGAGACGATCCGGTGCGTCCGGTCGCGCGTCGAGCCATCTGCCCCGTAAGTGACCGACACAAAGCGGGGCTTCAAGGGCGCGAGTTTCTGGATCGCCTGCCAGAGAGTCGCCTCCATCTCGGGAGTCTTCGGTGGAAAGAACTCGAAGGACACCTGTACCGGGGGTTTCCGGACAGGGGTTTTATGGGGCTTGGCCGCCGTGGTGGGGTCAGTCATTGGTACCGGTCCTTGCGAGGTGAGCTTCAGGGCGGCTGGCCAGAAAGAGCGCCTGGTCGGGCGTGCGGCCGGGCAACCACTGCCGGCGGTTGACCGCGAAGCCGAGGGCCGAGAGCCGCGCCGACAGCTCACCGTCCGTGGGGAGAATGCGCTCCAGTATCAGCAAATGGCCCGTGGGACGCAGCACCCTCGCTGCCTCATGCAGGATGTTCTGCACTTCCGCTCCGGTTCCCAGTACATCCTGCAGAATCACAAGATCGAAGTCGGCCCCGGTCCAGGGCAGCTTCGTCGGCATTGCATCCCGGATGGTCCAGTGCGGCAGTCCGGCCAGGCGAAGTCGGGCCCGGGCCACCTGCCGCCGGTGGCCCGACGACTCCGTGCCGACCGCGCTCCGGGCCGCCGGCAGCAACAGCCGGAGTAATTCCCCGGAGCCACAACCGACCTGGAGGATGTCGCCCAGCGGGCGCGGACCCCGCGTCGGTGCCAGCGTGGTGCGCAGCAGATCGGCCAGTGCGGTATCAGTGTCCGCGCCCTGCAGCCCGCGAGCCCGGCCCGCCCGCAGGGCCCGGCGCAGCGCGTCCCGTTCCCGCTGCCGGGACAGCTTGTGCTGGCGTTCCCGGTCCCGCGCCAGGGTCGCATCGCTGCCGGCGGCAAGCGCCGCCACTGAACTGACGATGCCGGCCTCGAGGCCCGGGGCTGACCAGCGGTAATAGATTGATCGCCCCTCGCGAAACGACTCGACGAGCCCCGCCTCAGCCAGGAGGCGCAGATGACGGGATACCCGGGGCTGACTCTGCTCCAGTACGGCCACCAGGTCGCCCACGGAGGTTTCCCCGCTGAGCAACGCCACCAGCAACCGCAGCCGGCTGGGCTCGGCAGCGGCATCCAGCTGCAGGACGGTTTGGGACAAGGTCATGGGCAGTAAATATAAAGATCTCGTTATATATCTACAAGCAGGGCCTGCACAAAACCGCGGGGGCGGGCCAACGCTGGTGGCAAAAAGCCGCGATTGTCGGCGATCTAACGCGCAACAGGAGGCAAATTAACAGCTTCGCGCGCTGTCCCGATCCAGCTACGAACCAGTGAGTAAGCCACCGCCAGCAGGGTTGGGCCAATGAAGAGGCCGATGATTCCCCAGGCAAGTAACCCGCCGAGCACCCCCATCAGGATCAGCGCAAAGGGGAGCTTGGCGCCTCGACTGATCAGGTACGGGCGGAGGAAATTGTCCACAGTGTTCACCAGTGCGAGACCCCAGATCCCGAGAAAGATGGCCGAGCCGGTCTCACCGGAGTAGTACAGCCAGATCGCCGACGGGAGCCAGATGAGCAGCGTCGGCAACTGCACCAGAGCCAGCATGAACGTGGCGAAACCGAGCACGGCCACGCCCGGCATACCGGCGATGAAGAAGCCGAGCGCCGCAATCATGGCCTGCACCGATGCGGTGCCCACCAGGCCGATCGACACACTGCGCACGGTCCCGACCACCAGCGGAATGATGTGGCCCTGTTCACCGATGTTCAGGCGGGAGACCAGCCGCTCGGCCAGGTCGGCCGAGCGGTCTGCAGTGATCAGGAAGACAGCCGCAATGAGGATTGCAAAGATGAACTCCAGCAGCGCGAGGACGAGATTGGCGCCCTGGGCCAGAGCCCACACCCCTGCCACCTCGGCAGCAGGCAGCGCCTTGCTGACCATGCCCGACATGTCGGTCACGGCATTGAGCCACACGTCGCGGATCAGCACGCCCACTAACGGCAGGTCGCTGATATAGGCTGGCGGGACCGGGGCGATGGACGCGGCGAGGTCCTTCAGCATCGTCGCCAGCTCGGGAAGCGCCTGACCGAGCGTCGCGGTAAGAACGGCGAAGGGCACGACCAGCACCAGAAACAGGGCGAGGCTGCAGAGGCCTGCAGCCAGCACCGGGCGGTTACCCAGCTTCACGGTCAGCCAGACGAAGGCGGGCCACACGGTAATCGAGATGATCGCCGCCCAGGTCAAGGCCACGAGAAACGGCAGGATGATCTGCAGGCACGCCACGATCAGCAGCGCCAGGGCAACGAGCCGGGCGATGCGTTCGGTGGTCCAGGTCTGAGTGTCGGCCATGGGGCGCCAGCGTACCGTAGGAGCGCCGACCGGCGCGACCCGGCCAGCGAGAGACTCGC
>Ga0209254_10005914_pt1 | contig 11249 bp, 10 predicted proteins | sample FrelakmetDIP11DI_FD_187148 | JGI IMG/M metagenome (GOLD analysis project Ga0209254, IMG submission 187148) | Freshwater lake sediment microbial communities from the University of Notre Dame, USA, for methane emissions studies - DIP11 DI (SPAdes)... | ecosystem: Environmental > Aquatic >... | reverse complement strand
CGCGCCCCCCGAGGGCATCGACGGCGGCAATCACGCGCGCCGCGCCGCACGCCTCTGCCACGGAAGCGGCCAGCGCAGTGTTCACGCGGTCGGCGGTGAAGAGCGCCGACCCGAGAATGACTTCCCGCGCGCCGTCGGCCACCGCCCGGGCCGCCGCCTCGGGAGTGCGCAGCCCGCCGCCGACACGACACGGCAGCGCCCGGCAGATCCGCGCGATGAGCGCCTGGTTGTCGCCGGTGCCGATGGCCGCGTCGAGGTCGATCACCTGCACGCGAGGAAACGCGGCGAACCGCTCCACCCACTCGAACACATCGTCGTAGGCGAGCGCCTGCCGGCGACCCTGGACGAGCTGGACGACCCGGCCCCCGCGCAGATCAATCGAGGGAATCAGCATGGCGCCTCACAGCCGGACGGGCAGCCCGCTTTCGCGGAGCCGCGTTTTGACGGCCCGCACGCTGCACGTGCGGTCGTGGAAGATGGACGCCGCCAGCGCGGCGTCGGCGCGCCCGGCCGTGAAGACCTCGACGAAATGATCCGTCCCGCCCGCTCCCCCCGACGCGATCACGGGGATGCCCACCGCATCCGACACCGCAGCGGTCAGCGGGCAGTCGAACCCGCGAAGCGTGCCGTCGGCGTCGATGGAGGTGAGCAGAATCTCTCCGGCGCCCCTCGCCTCGGCCTCGCGGGCCCAGTCGACCACCTCCCACGCGGTGGGGGTGCGCCCGGCGTGGCTCCGGACGGCGAAGCGCCCGCCCTCGCGCTTCGCGTCGATGGCCACAACGACCGCCTGGCTCCCGAAGCGGCCGGCAATCCGCGTGATGAGCGCGGGATCGCCCAGCGCCGCGGTGTTGATGGCGACTTTGTCGGCCCCCGCGTCAATCACGCTCGCCGCGTCCTCGACGGACCGGATGCCTCCGCCCACGGCGAGGGGAATGAACACGCGGGCAGCGACATCCGACACCGTGCGCGCGAGGGCCAGCCGGTCCTCGGCCGTGGCCGTGACGTCGAGGAGGACCAGTTCGTCGATGCCCTCGGCATCGTAGCGCGCGGCCAGCGCCGGCGGATCGCCGGCATCGCGGAGTCCTTCGAAGTTCACGCCCTTGACGACGCGGCCGGCCCGCACGTCGAGGCAGCCGATGAGCCGCCTGGCGAACGTGTCCTGCGCTAGCGCCTTCACCACGCGCCCCCGACGAACGCACGGAGCACGCGCAGGCCCTCGTCGCCCGACTTTTCAGGATGGAACTGCACGCCGCAGACGCGGCCGTACCGAACGGCCGATGCGAAGTCGGCGCCGTAGCCGGTGACCGCGGCGGTCGCGGAGGTCACCGGCGCGGCATAGGCGTGCGTGAAATAGAAGTACGCTCCGTCGCGCAGGCCCGGCACCGGGCATTCGCGCGCCGTCACGCGCGCGGCGTTCCACCCGGCGTGAGGCACCTTCAGCCGGCGCCCGTCCGGCGCGCGATCGGGCAGGCGTGAAATCCGGCCGGGGAGCCATCCGAGGCCGGGGATCGAAGGGGCTTCGTCGCTGCCCTCGAAGAGCCACTGCATGCCGAGGCAGATGCCGAGACACGACGCGCCGGCGTCCAGGCGCCGCCGGATGGCGTCCCGCCAGTCGCCATCGAGCGTCGCCGTCGCCGCGAAATGGCCGACGCCCGGCAGGACGATGGCCGATGCCCGATCGAGATCGGCGGGCCCGGCCGGCTCGACCACCTCCGCGCCGCAGGCGCGCAGGGCCTTGCGCACCGACGCGAGGTTCCCGGCGCCGTAGTCGATGAGCGCGATCACAGCAGCTCCTTCGTGCTCGGCAGCACCCGCAGCAGGCGGCGGTCGCGGGCGCAGGCCACGCGCAGCGCCCGGGCGAAGGCCTTGAAGGACGCCTCGATCCGGTGATGGCTCGAACGCCCGTAGAGCACCTTCACATGGACGTTGGCGCGGGCGCCCAGCGCGAAGCCCTCGAAGAAGTCGGCGACCAGTTCCGTCTGCAGGTCGCCAACCATCCTGGCGCGAACGCCGAGGCCAATCACGGCGTGTGGCCTCCCGCCGAGATCCACCGCCGCCACTGCGAGCACGTCGTCCATGGGCATCACGAAGTAACCCGCTCGGTTGATGCCACGCCGCGTCCCGAGCGCGTCGGACACCGCCTGGCCAAGCGCCAGGCCCGTGTCCTCCACGGTGTGGTGCTGGTCGACGTCGAGGTCGCCGTCGGCCGACAGGCGGAGATCGAACCCGCCGTGGCGGGCCACCAGTTCCAGCATGTGGTCGAGAAACCGGATACCCGTCCTGACGTCGTAGCGGCCGCGCCCATCGAGCGCGAGGCGGACGCCGATGCGCGTTTCGCGCGTGTCGCGTGTCACCGTCGCCCTGCGCATAACACCTCCTCGAGGGCCGCCACGCAGGCCTCCGTATCCGCCACCCATCCCGCCGTGACGCGCACGCACCCTTCGCACCCGGGTGCCGACGACCGGTCGCGCACGTGGATGCCGCGCGCGGCGAGCGCCGCGCGGACCTCCGAAGCGTTGCCCACCCTGACCAGCACGAAGTTGGCGGCGCTCCGCCAGAAGGGGAGGCCCAGGCGGGTGCAGGCGTCATACAGCATCTCGCGCGACGCCCGTACCTGACTCACGTACCATTCGACGTGCCCGCGGTCCGCGAGAGCCGCCTCGAGGGCGGCGGCCGCGAACACGTTCACGCTGAAGGGCGCGATCGCGCCGCGAAGGCGCCGGATGCCGGCGGCCTGCGCCACGACGCACCCGATGCGCATTCCCGCGAGGCCGTACGCCTTTGCGAAGGTCCGCCCGACATAGAGGTTCGGCGTCCGCGCGACGTCGCCGATCACGGAGCGCCCCTCGAAGTCCACGTACGCCTCGTCGACGAACACCGCGCCGCCAGGCGGCAGCGCCTCGGCGACCGCCCCGATGTCGTCGCGCGGTACGGCCGCCCCCGTCGGGTTGTTCGGGTTCGCCAGCAGCACCAGGCGGGTGGCCGGCGTGATGGCCGCGCGCACCGCGTCGAGGTCGAAGCGCAAGTCCGCCGGCGGAGCGACCGCGACGATGCGCGCCCCGGCCAGCCGCGCTGACGGGCCGAACATGCCGTAAGCGGGCTCGACGATCACCGCCTCGGCCCCTCCGTCGCGTGGCAGCTGCGCGAGGGCCACGGTGAGAATGCCCTCGTCAAGGCCGTTGGTCAGCAGCACTTCACTGGCGTCGACGCCAAGCGCGGCGGCGCACGCCTCGGTGGCGCGCTCGTAGGCGGGATACGTCGAGATGTCTTCGCGGGTCAGCCGCCTGATCGCGCGGACCACGGCGGGCGAGCAGCCGCCGGTGTTCTCGTTCAGGTGCAGCCGGCGGCCGGCCTCGATGTCGGGCAGCGGTTCGTACAGGTATCCCGTACTCATCTCAGCCTCGCCTCGATGGATGCGGCGTGGGCCGTGAGCCCCTCGACGCGGGCCATCACCATGGCCGTTTCGGCGATCCCGCGCAACCCGGCACGCGTGAGGCGCTGCACGGCCACCACCCTGACGAAATCGGCCGCCGTGAGGCCGCCGCGGAACCGCGCCGCGCCCGCCGTGGGCAGCACGTGATTGGACCCGGTGGCGTAGTCGCCGGCTGCCGGCGCCGCGTACGCGCCCACGAAAACGGTGCCGGCGGCCGGCCTCTGCGCGACCAGCCACGCGTCGTCGGTCGCCAGGTGCTCGGGGGCGAGGCGATTCACGATGTCGAGGACGTCGCGGCGGGAAGCCGCGACCAGCGCCGCGCCGTTCTGCGCCAGCGCCGTCGCGGCCACGCCGCGAGCGGGGGCGAGCCGGGTCACCGCTTCGCGCACGGCTTCGGCCTCGGCGAGGGAGGTCGTGACGAGAAACGCGCGCGCGTCGGTGTCGTGCTCGGCCTGCGCCAGAATGTCCCGGGCGACCCACTCGGGCCGGGCGCGGTCCGTGGCCCAGACGAGTTCGGTCGGGCCGGCTTCGAAGTCGATGGGGCAGTCGGACGCCACCATCGCCTTCGCCGCCGCCACGTACCGGTTGCCGGGACCCACGATCTTGTCGACCCGCGGCACGCGTGCGGTTCCGTACGCCAGGGCGGAGACGGCGTGGGCGCCCCCGACGCGGAAGAGGCGGGTCACGCCGGCCTCGATGGCGGCGGCCGCGACAACGGCGTCGACGCGCGGGCACACCACGACGATGTCGCGGACGCCGGCAGTCTGGGCCGTCACGGCGGTCATCAGGAGCGACGAAGGCAGCGGAAACCGCCCGCCGGGCACGTAGCACCCCACGCGTGCGAGCGGCGTCACGGCGTGCTCGATGATCACGCCCGGCGCCACCGCGATTCGCACCGGACGGGGCAGCTGCGCGCGGGCCGCGCGCCGGAGGCTCCGGGCGCAGGCGGCCACGGCGCGTCGGACCTCGGGGCGCGCCGTCGCCGCGAGGCGGCGGACCTCCGGCGCCGCGATCTCGATGTCGCCCTCCAGATGATCGAACCGCCGCGCGTAGCGGCTGAGCGCGGCGTCACCCTCCCGCCGGACGGCGTCGACAATGGTCCGCACCTGGCGGCGCAGGACCGGATCCCGCGTCACGCGGCGGTCGACGAGCGCGCGCGCGTCGCGCGACGAAGCAGGCAGCACACGTAGCATGGGGCCCTCCTACAGCACGATCTTGTTGAGGGGATACTCGACGATGCCCTGGCCGCCAGCGGCGCTGAGGCGTGGAATCAGCTCGCGCGCCGTCTTTTCCTCGAGGATGGTGTTCACCGCGACCCATCCCTCCGCCGCGAGCGGCGACACCGTGGGACGGCGAAGCGCAGGCAGCAGCGCGAGTATCGCGTCGAGCCTGTCGCGCTCGACGTTGAGCATCAGCCCCACCCGGCCGTGCGCCTCGATGGCCGCGCGCAGCAGCAGGGCCAGGTTCTCCAGCCGCGTGCGCTTCCACGCGTCTCCGAGCGCCGTCGGGTTCGCGATGAGCTGCGTGTTCGATTCGATCACGGTGTCGACAATCCGCAGCCGGTTGGCCCGCAGCGTCGATCCGGTCTCCGTGGCTTCGACGATGGCGTCGGCGAGCATCGGGGGCTTCACTTCGGTGGCGCCCCAGGAGAACTCGACGTTGACGCGGACACCCTGCCGGGCGAACCAGGACTCGGTGACTCTGACGAGCTCGGTCGCGACGGTCGCCCCCTCGAGGTCCCGCACCGTCTGGACGGGGGAGTCTTGCGGCACGGCCAGGACCCACCGGATCTTGCCGTAGCTCTGCTTGGCGTAGATCAGGTCCGCCATGGGCACGACCGGACCGCGGCCGTTCGCCGCCCGCTGCTCGGCGATCCAGTCGAGCCCGGTCAGGCCGGCGTCGAGCACGCCATCTGCGACGTACCGGGCCATCTCCTGGGCCCGGATGAGCATGCACTCGATTTCCGGGTCGTCGATGGCCGGGAAGTACGACCGGGGATTGACGTAGATGTTGTACCCCGCGCGGGCGAAGAGCTGGACCGTCGCGTCCTGGAGCGAGCCCTTGGGTATGCCGAGTTTGAGGGTCACCGTGCACCTCCGGCCATCTCCAGCTCGGTGTTGAAACAGCTCCTCGCGCCCGTGTGGCAGGTGTTGCCGTCTCCGAGTCGCGCGACCCGCACCACGACCGAGTCCTCGTCGCAGTCGGCGAGAATGCGCTTCACGGCGAGACGGTTGCCCGACGTCTCGCCCTTGAGCCAGAGCGTTTGCCGGCTGCGGCTGAAGAAGGTCATGTAGCCGGTCCGCCGCGTGAGCTCGAGCGCTTCCGCGTTCATGAAACCCACCATCAGTACTTCGCCGCTCTCATCGTCCTGGGCGACGGCGGGGATGAGGCCGTTCAGCTTCGAGAAGTCCATCGTTCTGCTCCTGAGTCGTGATCACCGCCAGCGTGGTCCCGTCATGCGCGCGGGTCTGGCCCGCGGCGTGGGCGTCGTGCGACAGGCAGAGCGGTCCGGGACCCGCCAGATCCGGCGTGCTGCAGAAGGCGCTTGAGGAGAGGAGTTAGTTCGTCGTCAGCGCGCGCAGCATCGCCGGACCGCCAGGATGGCGGTGATGGTGGTGGCGATGCGCGAGAGGCGAGGTGAACGACATCGAATTCTCAGCATATGTGCTGCGCGTCGAACCTGTCAATGGCGCGACCGCCGAAGCCTCGCCAAAGCTCGGCGGGGCAGCCTCGGCCCGAGTCCCGAGCCCCTGCCACCCCGTGTGCTACCATATTTCATTTAGGCAACCCCCGAACGACGCCGGAGTGGGGCGGACGTGTCGATGAACGAGCAAGGCGAGGCCGGGACGAGCGGGATTGTCGTCCGCGGGGCCCGCACCCACAACCTGAAGAACGTCAGTCTCGAGCTGCCCTACGGGCGCCTGGCCATCATCACGGGCGTCAGCGGGTCGGGAAAGTCGTCGCTCGCCTTCGACACCATCTACGCCGAGGGCCAGCGGAGGTACGTGGAGTCGCTCTCGGCCTACGCCCGCCAGTTCCTGGAGCGGATGGAGAAGCCCGACGTCGACGCGATCGACGGCGTGTCGCCGGCGATCGCCATCCGCCAGAAGAACAGCATCCGGAACCCGCGATCGACCGTCGCCACCACCACCGAGATCCACGACTACCTGCGGCTGCTCTACGCGCGCGCGGGCCGGACCAGCTGCCGGCAGTGCGGCCAGGAAGTGATGCGGGAGACGGCCGAGGTGGTGGCGGCTCGCCTGGCGGCGCTCGCGGCCGGCACCCGCATCCTGATCGGGTTCGACGTGGCGGTGATGCCGGCATCGCCCGCGTCGGCCGAGCCGGCCGATGCCGAAGAGGAGATCGCCGATCGGGCGCCCTCCGATGCGGCCGAGAGTACCGGGTCCCCGAATGCGGCGAACGGCAACGGGACTGGCAGGACCGCGGCGGTCGTCGCCACGCTCGACGCGCTTCGCAAGAAGGGCTTCGGGCGGCTCCTCGTCGACGGCCGGGCCTCGTCGTTCGACGACGTGGATGCGGCGGCGCTGGCGGGGCGGCCCGAGCTGCACGTCATCGTGGACCGGCTCGTCGCGGAGCCGGGCATCGAGCGCCGCCTCACCGACTCGATTGAAACGGCCTACACGGAGGGCGGCGGCGCGGCGTTCGCGGTGGAGCTCCCGGACCGGCTGCACGCGTTCTCGGAGCGGTTCGAGTGCCGGGCGTGCGGCATCGCCTACGAGGACCCGCAGCCGCGGCTGTTCTCGTTCAACAACCCCTACGGCGCCTGCGCGACGTGCCACGGCTTCGGCAACATCATCGAGATCGACATGGATCTCGTGGTGCCGGACCCGGCGAAGAGCCTCAACCTGCACGCAATCGAGCCGTGGAGCAAGCCGCACTACCGCACCTATCTCGCCGAGCTGAAGCGGGCCGCGAAGCCGGCCGGCATCCGCCTCGACGTGCCCTGGCGCGACCTGACGGCCGACGAGCAGCGGTTCGTCCTCGACGGCGACGGCGGGGCGTTCGAGGGCATCCGCGGGTTCTTCCGGTGGCTGGAGCGCAAGAAGTACAAGGTCCACGTCCGCGTGTTCCTGAGCCGCTACCGCGGATACCTGACGTGCCCCGAGTGCCAGGGCACGCGCCTGCGCCGCGAGGCGAGGGACGTGCGCGTCGGCGGCCGCACGATCGACGAGGTGTGCCGGTTCACGGTGAAGGAGGCGCAGCGCTTCTTCGCCGGGCTGGCGCTCGGGCCGAAGGACGCGGCGGTCGCCGACACGCTGCTCGGGGAGGTCCGGCGCAGGCTGTCGTTCCTGAGCGACGTCGGCCTCGACTACCTCACGCTGGACCGGCTCTCGTCGACGCTGTCCGGGGGCGAGTCGCAGCGCATCAACCTGGCGTCGGCGCTCGGATCGGCGCTGGTCGGCACGCTCTACGTCCTCGACGAGCCGTCGATCGGCCTCCATCCCCGCGACAACCAGCGCCTGATCGACATCCTCCGGCAGTTGCGCGACCAGGGCAACACGGTGCTCGTCGTCGAGCACGACGCCGACATGATCCGCGTCGCCGATCACATCGTCGACCTCGGGCTGGGCGCCGGCGAGCAGGGCGGGCGGGTGATCTACAACGGCGATCTCGACGGCCTGATGCGCGAGCCCAGGTCGCTCACCGCCAAGTACCTGCGCGGCGAGCTGTCGATCGCCGTGCCGTCGGTCCGGTTCCGCGGCGCCGGCCAGCGCATCCGGGTGTACGGCGCGGCCGAGCACAACCTGCGCGACATCGACGTGGAGATCCCGCTCAACACGCTGACCGTCATCACCGGGGTGAGCGGGTCGGGCAAGTCGACCCTCGTGCACGACATCATCTATCCGGCCATCAAGCGGCTGAAGGGCAGCACGGAGCGGCGGGTGGGCGCGCACCGGCGGATCGAGGGCGCGGAGTACGTGAGCGATGCCGTGCTGGTCGACCAGACGCCCATCGGCCGGTCACCGCGATCGAACCCGGTGACCTACCTGAAGGCGTTCGACCCGATCCGGGAGCTCTTCGCGTCGACCAAAGACGCGCGGGCGGCTGGCTTGACGGCGAGCCACTTCTCGTTCAACGTGCCAGGCGGGAGGTGCGAGGCCTGCGAGGGCGAGGGCCAGGTGCGTGTCGAGATGCAGTTCCTGGCCGACGTCTTCGTGCCCTGCGACGTGTGCGAGGGCCGGCGCTTCAAGCCCAAGGTGCTCGAGGTGACGCTGAGGGGCAAGAACGTGCACCAGGTGCTCGACCTCTCGGTGCGCGAGGCGCTCGGGTTCTTCAGCGCGTCCCCGAAAGTGCTGCGCCGGCTGCACGTGCTCGACGAAATCGGCCTCGGCTACCTGCGCCTCGGCCAGCCGGCCACGACGCTCTCCGGCGGCGAGGCGCAACGGGTCAAGATCGCGGCGCACCTGGCCGCGACCGGCAGCGAACGCGTGCTCTACATTCTCGACGAGCCCACGACGGGGTTACACTTTGACGACATCGCCAGGCTGCTCGCCGCGTTCCGCCGCCTCCTGCAGGCGGGGCACTCGCTGCTCGTCATCGAGCACAACCTGGACGTCATCAAGACCGCCGACTACATCATCGACCTCGGGCCGGAAGGCGGAGACGAGGGCGGGCGCGTGGTGGCCACCGGGACGCCGGAGGAGATCGCGACGGTGACGGGTTCGCACACCGGCCGGTATCTGCGCGAGGTGCTGACGTCGGGCCGCCGGGTCGAAGAACGGGGGGCAATGGCATGACAGACACGATGACCGCGAGGCCCTTCCTGCTGGCCGCGGTGGCCTTGGCCGCGTCGCTCATGGCCGCGCCGGCGCGCTCGCAGGACGTGGCGTTTGAAACCGTGATTGCAGGGCTGAAGAGCCCCGACCCGAGCGCGCGGATCCGCTCGCTCGTGCTGCTGAGGCAGGCGGGGTACCTCGAGGCGGCGCCGGCGCTCGCGCCGCTGCTCGCCGACCCGGACCCGATCGTGCAGGGAGCCGCGGTGGAGACGGTGCTGGGCCTCTACCTGGTGGATGCGAACTACACCTTGGCCTTCGGCCGGTCGATCATCAAGGAGAAGGGCGCCACGCTGGCGCTCGCCGCCTTCGTCCAGGGGCCTGGCGCGACGATTGCCGATCCCGCCCCCCCCGAGATCATCCGCGGACTCGTTCTCGCAACCGGGTCGATGACGCCGGCCGTGCGGTTCGACGCCGCCTACAGCCTGGCCGTACTGGGCAGGCCTCTCGCCCTGCGGGGCCGGCTCCCGGACGCGAACGCCGTGCTGGACAGCCTGATCGCGATCCTGCGCGAGTCGAGCCCGGTGATGAAGCAGGCGGCCACGAACGCGCTCGGGCGGCTGCTCGGTGGCGCGAACGAGAGCGGGTCGCCCGGTGCCGACCTCGCGTCCATCCGCGTCGAAGCCGGCGACCTGATCGTGGGAGGCTTGAACGAGGCCGACCTCGACCTCCGGCTGGCGTCGATGGGGGCGCTCGGCGAGATGCGATACGAGCGCGCCGTGCAGTCGCTGACGGACCTGTTCAACTACCACAAGAAGGGGCCCGAGGCGATGGCGGCCCTGGACGCCGTCGCGAAGATCGGTCATCCGGGGAGCCTGCCGGTGTTCCTGGCGCAGTTCGGCCACCGCGACGCCCAGGTGCGGCGTCTGGCCATCGAGGGCATTGCGCGCACGGGGGACGCGGCCTCGATGGCGCAGCTGAAGGCGAAGATGGAAGGTGACCAGTCGCCGTACGTGGGGCACGCGCTGGCGTTCGCAAAGGCGCGCACCGGGGACTTCAGCGAGATGACCAAGTTGGTGAACGGCTTCAGGTACTCCTCGCTGGAGGCGGACACGTTCTCCTACCTGGTGGAGCTGGGCGCGCCGGCCGCCGGCGAACTGGGGGCGTTCGCGACGCACGGGGACTCGAGGGTGCGCACGGGCGTGGCCGAGGTGCTCGGCATCGTCGGCGACCAGAGGTCGCTCGGCCTGATCGACGTCCTCATGCGCGACCGGAACAAGCAGGTGGCGGCCGCGGCCGCGCGATCGCACAAGCGACTCGTGCCGCGGGCGGGTGCGGCCGGCCGCGTGCCGTGAGCGCGAACCGCCGCAGCGGCCGCCCGCTGCCGCGCGCCTTCTACGACCGCGACACGCTCGCGGTCGCCCGCGACCTGCTCGGCACACTGCTGGTCTGCCGCTCCGCCGAGGGCGTGGCGGCGGGCGTGATTGTCGAGACCGAGGCCTACATCGGCGAGACCGACCCGGCGTGCCATGCGGCGTCAGGGCTGACGCGGCGCAACGCGCCGCTGTATGGCGACCCCGGCTTGGCGTATGTCTACTTTACCTACGGCATGCACTGCCTGCTCAACGCCGTCGCCGAGCGGCGCGGGTTTCCGGCCGCGGTGCTCGTCCGCGCGCTCGAGCCCGTCGAGGGCGAGGCGCTGATGCGGCGGCGGCGGGGCCGCCCATCGCTGCCCGCCCACGAGCTGTGCCGGGGCCCCGGCAACCTCGCGCGCGCCCTCGGCATCACGCTGGCCGACAATGGCACCGACCTCACGCGCGCGCCCGCGCGCGGCCCGGGTCTCTGGATCGAGGACCGCGGGATCGAGATTACCGATGTGGCGTGGTCGCCACGCATTGGCATCAGGGTGGGACTGGACCGCGCCTGGAGGTGCTTCGCAACGGGATCCCGTTCGGTGTCAGGAAGGCGAACGGGCTAAAAGGCAGAAGCAAGAAGCAAGAAGGGCCCACTGACGCTCGTCAGAAGCAAGAAGCAAGAAGTAAGAAGGGCCCACTGACGCTCGTCAGAAGCAAGAAGGGCCC
>Ga0209254_10005913_pt1 | contig 11249 bp, 10 predicted proteins | sample FrelakmetDIP11DI_FD_187148 | JGI IMG/M metagenome (GOLD analysis project Ga0209254, IMG submission 187148) | Freshwater lake sediment microbial communities from the University of Notre Dame, USA, for methane emissions studies - DIP11 DI (SPAdes)... | ecosystem: Environmental > Aquatic >... | reverse complement strand
CCGCGATCAAAAAGCGCGACCCGGTGGCAACGGTCCGCCTCGTCGAGATAGGTGGAGGCAACCAGAATTGTCACCCCCTCCCGATGGAGTTCATAGAGGATCTTCCAGAAATCCCTTCGGGACACAGGATCCACCCCGTTGGTCGGTTCGTCCAGGAACAGGACCTTGGGGGTGTGAATCAGAGCGCAGCTCAGGCCCGCCTTTTGTTTCATGCCTCCTGAAAGCTGCCGGAAAAGACGGTTGATGAAGGGCGCAAGGCCTGAGAATTCAAGGAGCCGCTTCATTCTCTGTTCATAGCGGTCCCGCGGAACCTGGTAGAGGTCCGCATAGAGCTCGATATTCTCCTTGACCGTCAGGTCTTCATAGAGCTTGGCCGGTTGTGCCATGTAGCCGATTTGATGCTTGATGGCTTCAGGATCCTCGTCCACGTCACTTCCCAAAACCATGGCTTTGCCGCTCGTGGGCCGTATCAAACCGCAGAGGATGCGAAGGCAGGTCGTCTTGCCTGAGCCGTCCGGTCCCATGAGGCCGAAGATCTCACCTTCTTCGACGGAGAAGTTGAGGCCGTCGAGAGCCTTCAATTCACCGAATGATCTGCACAGGTTTTCAGCTTCAACGAGAGGCATGAGGTTTTTCCATCACTCCAATACTCCATTACTTCACAGTGAAGCAGGCACAAAGTTGCAAAGGCACATAGGCACAAAGTAAGAAAAAACCCTTCCGCTCTGTACCTTTGGCCCTCTGTGCCTTTGTCCCTCAAGCTGTCGGCTTTAGCCGACAGCGGTTCACTTCAGAATGACATCCACCGGCATCCCTGCCTTCAGTTCCTGCTTCGGATTCTGAAGAGTTACCTTGATGCGGTAGACCAGTTTAACCCGCTCTTCCTTGGTTTGCACATTCTTTGGAGTGAACTCAGCCTCAGGAGAGATGTAGGTCACCGTGCCGGGGTAGATCTTGTTGGGAAAGGTGTCTGAAATCACCTCTCCCTTTTGTCCAAGATAAACTTTTCCGAGCTGGGTTTCCGGGACATAGGTTTTGACCCAGACCTCATCAAGCTGGGCAACGGTGAGCACCGGCGTTCCTGCCTGGACATATTCCCCCTCTTCTATATCCTTTACTGTGACAAATCCATCAAAGGGAGCGTAAAGGCATGATTTTTTGAGATCTTCCTCCGCAATAGCGAGGAGTGCTTTTGCCTGATCCCTCTGCGCCTGCAGGGCTTTAAGATCAAGTTTAAGTTTCTCCACTTCCTTGCGTCCTGCCTCAGCGGCAACAAGGCCGGCGCTCGAGCCTGCGAGATTGGCTTTGCCTTCGAGAACCAGCTCATCACGGGGCCCGGCTTTCACGAGTTTGTAACGTTCCAAGGCTGCCTCGTAAGCCGCACGCGCTGCATCTGCGCTGGTGCGGGCTGCGTCGTACTGGCTCTCAGAAACGATACGGCTTGCGAAAAGTTCCTTCATCCTCTGACAGTCCCTTTCCCTGTTTTCCCACTCGAACTTTGCCCGGTCCCTGGCTGCTGCAGCCTCAGCGATTTCCTGTTCCCTGGATCCTGTCTTGAGGCTCTGGTAGCGAGCGTCGGCCGCCCTGACCCCGGCTTTTGCCCGGTTGATCTCAGCATCCAGAACTTCTTCCTTCATCGTGATAGTCAAAGCCAGAGAAGCCTCGCGGGCTTCGAGTTCCCTGACCTGCGCGTCAGCCTGGTCCCTGCGGGCTTTGATGACTTCCTGATCGAGCTCTGCAAGCGCCTCCCCCTTCTTAGGCTTCATTCCCTCGTCCACAAATATTTTCGCAACGTGCCCTGGAATCCGGAAGCTCATGTCCACTTCTGTGACTTCAATATGGCCGGATGCCATGATTTCAGTTTCAGAGAGGCCTGGCAGATAAATCTTAAAGTAGCAGATTAATCCTGCTGCGACGATGGCGGCAATCATGATGGCTATTCTGCGACGTTTCATATTTCACTCCTTCCTCGATCCGCCGATCAGGTTTTTCACGTAGGCGAGAGCCATGCTCTTGACAGCGACTCGCCGGTCCTTCAAGTAAAGATTTAGGTCAGCCACCTTGAAGTGGCCAAGAGCTTCAAGCAGAAGGGGGCTCACAAAGCTGATCGCGCACATGCCCACAACGTTGAGGATGAGGTGAATGGTCTGCGCCAAACTCAGCCCGAGTTCGCTTCCAATTCTTTCCACGATCTGGGGAAGGGTAACGCCTGAAGCCAGGGGACCCAGGTCTTTGAGATCTCTGAACACCTTCCTGAAGCGCTCGCCGCCGTCCACGAACTCTCTCAGAATAATTTTGAGGAACCCGGGATTCCTTTCATAATTGTCCATGTAGGCATCAACGACCTTATCCAAGCGGGACTCCACAGAGTCCTGGCTGAGCCAAGCTTGACCGACCTGATTGAGAATTCTCCTGAGAGCCCCTGCGATCACGTGGCCGTAAAGGTTTTCTTTGGTGCGGAAATAGTAATGAAGCATGGCCTTGTTGACGCCGGCAGCGGCGGCAATGGCCTGGGTCCGTGCTCCGAAGAAACCGTTTGCTGCGAATTCCTCTGCTGCAGCAGCGAGGATTCGTTCTTCAGGAGAAGAGTGCTCCATAAGTTCATTGGTAGTCATGACTGCCCCATTAATTATAAGGTTAAACCATCCGGTTGGTTAATGTTGTTTCTATGATAAAGAAGAGAACCTGTCAAGAAAAAATAAAGAGAATATCGAAAGTCAAAGAGGGAGCTTGGTATTCAGTCGCATGGCTTAATCGGAGAGAAGACTACGGATACCAGCAAGTTAAGGATTAGGGGCAGTGAGTTTCGCGACACACCGGAACGGAGACCTTAAGGTGAACGTTGACATATGGTTAATGATGAAGTAAAATTCTAATGATTAAAAGGACCTAGCCTGGTCATATATAACAACGAGGTCAGCGCTACCCCATGCGCGCAACACTGGACTCAAAACAATCCACATCCATGCCCTCCGAACCGGGCACCAGTAGATATGAGGACAGGAGGGACAGAAGGGACAGAAGGGACAGACGGAGCCATGAGGATAGGCGAAAGAAACAAGAACCTTTCGAAGGGCCGGACAGGAGAAGCGGAAAGGATCGCCGCACAGGGGAGCGCCGCGCCGTAAGGCGTTGGCGAATACCCATATTCGCAAAGCTTGCTATTGTTTCAACACTCCTCATGTCCCTTTTCATTTGCTTCATCAGCTTCATCATTCTCTGGGAGCAAAAGCAGCAGTTCATCTCTCAGCTGACGGACTTTGGCGAGAGCCTGGTCAGAATTGCCGGAAACAACGCGGCGGACAAGATCCTGGGAGAAGAAGATCTGGTGCTCTTCCAGCTGGCCAAGAACCTTGCTCAGAACGAGCAGGTGCTTTTTGCGGTTATCACGGATCACAAGAAAATCATCCGGGCCCACAGCCGTATGGAGAATCTGGGTCTAACCTACCAGCCGCCGGAAAAAATCATGATCCTGCAGGCTACTGGACAGGTGCGAAAAAGCATCATCCGCCAGCAAGAGGAAGAGGTTCTCTACTTTGAAACTCCGGTCCGGTACCAGAACTTGAAGGTAGGGGAAGTTCATCTCGCCGTGTCCCAGGCTAAAATTCTCAAAAGCCTGAGCGATGCGAAATTCTTTGTTCTGATCCTGACTCTCGTGGTGATCGGCCTGGGGATTCTTCTGAGCCTCGGTCTGAGCAAGTATTTCACGGTGCCGATCCGTCAGTTGAGCGAGACAGCCAAAGCACTGGGTATGGGCCAGTTCAGTCACCGGGTGAAGACCACTCGCAACGATGAATTCGGGGACCTGGCTTTTTCTTTCAACAGGATGGCAGAAGATCTGGAAGTCAAAGAGAAGATCAAGGACTCTTTCGGACGGTATGTCACGCCCGAAATCGTGGACATCATCCTGGCAAATCCGGAGAGCCAGTGGATGAAAGGAGCGACTGTGGAGGCGAGCGTTCTCTTTGTGGACATCCGCGGCTTCACGGCTCTCTCCGAGAACAAAACTCCGGAGACCATCGTGGATCTCCTCAACGACTACCTGACTCGCGTCACAGACAGTGTGATCAAACACGGTGGCCACGTGAACAAGTTTGTAGGGGATGAAGCCATGGCCGTCTTCGGTGCGCCTGCGGCCAATCCCAACCATGCTCAGGCGGCGGTCAGGGCGGCTCTGGAGATCCAGGATGAGATTGTCGAACTCAACCGTCAGAAGAAAATGAACGGGATGAAGATCGGAATCGGCGTGGGAATCAATTCCGGGGAGATGCTCTCCGGAAACCTGGGTTCTCAGAAGAGAATGGAATACACGGTCATCGGGGACAATGTGAACATCGCCTCCAGGCTCACCAAAGTGGCCAAAGCAGGCGAGATCTTGATCAGCAAGAAAACCTTTGACGCGATCGGGGAAAAGGACGGTGCTTTGCGGTTTGAAGAAAGGGGAAAAGCGCCGGTGAAGGGAAGGCGGGCGCACGTGACCATCTACAGTGTGTCCCGCTCAAAGGGGGAGCAGTATGGGGATCTTCAGGCGCAGGGTTAACAGAATTTTTCTCATCCCTTTGTTGGGCGGCCTTGTTTTTGTGGCCTCTTGCGCATGGGAGAACTTCAACTTCAGACCCTCGGAGCCGGCAGTCGCCAAGGAGGAACCGGCCGAACGTCTTCTCCTCCGATCAGAGGACTACGCGATCTTGAGGCTCAGAGGGGATGAAAGTGCGGGGAGCCTTGCCCAAGAATTCCTTGGGGATCCGGGAAAGGCTTGGGTCATCGAGGAGGCGAACAGGGGCACTCCTTTTGAGAGGGGTCAAATGATCGCCATCCCCCTCAAAGAAGAAAACAAGGGAGGCCTCTCGCCGGATGGTTATCAGCTCGTCCCTGTTCTTTGCTACCACCATTTTGCCGATCGATGCGACTCCTCTCTCTGCACTCCCACCTCTGTCTTTGAGCAGCACATGAAGGTGCTGAAGGAGGAGGGATACACGGTGATCAGCACGGCAGAACTCAGCGAGTTCCTGGCTTTTCGCAGGGCGATCCCCAAGAAGGCCGTGGTCATCAATTTCGATGACGGGTACCGGTCAACCTATGACATCGCCTATCCTATCATGAAAAAGTACGGCTTCACGGCGACGTTCTTTATCTATACGTCCTTCATAGGAGCTTCAAAGAACGCACTCACCTGGGACCAACTGAAAACCATGAAGGCTGACGGGTTCGAGGTGGGATCGCACTCTGTGAACCACGCCGATCTTTCAAAGAAGATGGATGGGGAGAGTGAGAAGGAATACCTGGCGAGGGTCAAAAGAGAACTTCTTCTTTCGAAGCAGGTGATTGACGATAAACTGAAACAGAACACCCGGTATATTGCTTTCCCCTACGGCGAATTCAACCAGGGCCTGTTGAAATTGTGTGAAGAAACAGGATACCGGATAGGGTTTTCGGTTAAAGCGGGCGGCAACCCTTTTTTCTCAGACCCTCTCACCTTGAAGAGAGACCAAATCCTGAAAAAGGACATGGAGAGTTTTGCTGTGAAGCTCAGGACATTTTACCCTATACCTTTGAAGTAGAAACGTGCACACGCTGAACAAGATTTTATTTTTACTTTTCTTCTCCACCGGCCTCTTGGGCTGCGCCTTAGCCCCTTACAAGGAGACCCCAAAGGAAGTGTCTCCTGCTCCGGAAGAGCGTTTTGTCAGGGAATCTATTGCAAAGGCTCAGGAACTCGAAGCAGTGGGACAGCTTCCGGAAGCATGGAGGCAGTACAAGATCAGCCTGACGGTTCGACCCAACGACCGTGTCGCAAAGGAGGGGCGAGATCGCGTTGAAAAGGCTTTGCGCAAAAGTGCAGAAGCGCACTACAAGGCCGGTCTGCGGCTTCAGAAAGAGGGGAAACAGGCTCAGGCCCTTCAGCAGTTTCTGACGGCTTTGAGATTGTGGCCGGACTATCCGGAAGCCCTGCAGATGGTCTCGGCAAGAAAACCGGTTCCTGCTGAAAAGCAGGTGGTCCAACTGGTTCCGTCTGAACCTGAGATCAAAGAACCGTCTGAGGGATTGACCGCGGATGAGGGAGATCTCGCTTCTTCTGAAAAAGCCCCGGTTCAAGGCGAGCAAAAAGAGGTCGTTGACCAGATCGCCGTTTATCGCGAACAGGGGATGGAACTGTATCGTGAAGGAAGATTCCAGGAGGCTCTCTTCGAGTTCAGCAAGGTGCTCAGCGCGAGGCCGGATGATCCTGTGGCAAAGGATTATTCCTACAGGTCCTCCTTCGAGCTCGCCGTGGAGTTCTTTCAGAAAAAAGAATATCTCGCTGCAAGAGAGCAGTTTCTCGTCTCTCTGAAACACAACAGCAACTGCCGGAAGTGCCACGCTTACATCAAGCAGAGTGAGGAGCTCTTCAAAGAAATGCACTATAAGCGGGGCATCGAGTGCTACGGCAAGGAGCAGTTGACTGAGGCCGTCATGGAGTGGGAACTGGTGAGGAGTCTGGATCCTGGTTACAAGAGGGTGGACTACTACATCAAGAAGGCCAAAGACATTCAGCACAAGCTCGATGAGCTTAAAAAGGAATCAAACGAAGAAAGTCAGGAATAGCCGGGACCTCGTAGGGGAGGGGTTTATCCCCTCCCGCGGGTGGGCGTAAAGCCCACCCCTACATTAAAACCAAAGCGATCAGGACATTCAGCGCGAATCCTACCTGTTTCGGAGAAAGACATACGTTGCTCCTGTGCCTCCGTCGTAAGGCCTTGCCGTTGCGAAGGCCAGAACCATCTTCCGGACACGGCCACGGTTGAGCCACTGGGGCAGTCCCTCTTTCAGCACAGGCAAACTTTCAGGAGAGTTCAGGCCCCGGCCGTGCACGATGAGCACGCATCGGAGCCCGTTCCTGAAGCTCTCGAGGAGAAAATTCGTCACCTCGGTTTCCGCCTCCTGCTTGGTTAAGCCATGGAGGTCAATGTAGTCCTGTACGGGCAGCTCCCCCCGCTTAAGCTTTTTCATGAGCTTGCGGCTGAAACCCTGGACAGCGCCTTCGATGTATTCATCACTGAAGGCAATGTCCAGTTCCACAGACCCTCTCACGAGACCCTGGAGGTGTTCCATCACCTGTCTGGATTCATCGGTCGGCGGATGGGAGGGCCTAACGCGAGAGCCCGAACCGTGGACCGACCTTCTTTTGTCATCAGGCATGGGGGTAACGCCCGACATCGCATCCAAGAAGAAGCTCATTTCGTCCTCAAGGTCATTTTTTCGGGGCGGTTCCTTCGGGGATGCCTCTGCGTGTTCCGGGGCCTGCTTTATCTTCTCCTTGAGACCCCCGAATGCCGCATTGAAAAGGTCGGTGTCTTTCTTTTTCATCGGAAGCGTTTACCCCTTGAATTGCGCTTTGGTCTTCTATTATAACATGAATAGGATGATTTGGAAGTGACGACCGGAGCCGAGTGGTGCAAGGGATAAGGCGCAAGGTATAAGGCCGGAAAAGCTCCAGTGAAAGGCGCTTGCAGGCCGTGCGCCGTGAACCTTACGCTGTGCACCGTTCCCCTTTGAGATCCTATGCCAAGAATCGATGACTACAATCAAGCCCTGAAGCTGGCTTCAGAGAAGCTCTCGGATAAAAATCCTGACTTGGTGGCGAGCCTCTCAGGAGCGGAGATCGGACGGGACAAAGAAGGGCGAACAAGGCTGTTTCTGAACACCCTGAACCAGAAGGTGAGCATCTCTTGGCCTGATTTTGTCTTCGGGTCTGAGAAGGCTGAGGCGGAAATCCCCATTCAGCAGCAGATCCTGTATCTTCACTATCTTTACGGAGCCTGGACTTCGAGCGGGGCAAGGACCACGGGGGATTGGATTTCTTTTCAGGAAATACCGGACGGCCGATTTTACATGGACGCGTTCCAGAGAAGAGCAAAGAATCCCATGGTCATGACCTTCGGCGAAAAACCGGAGCTTCTTCTCAAGGTCGCCACGGAAATGTACGGTGCCGTTCCTTTTAACCAGGGCGATGTTTCCGTGCTTGTGCGAGCGCTGCCTCTTGTCCCGATCGCACTGATTCTGTGGAAGGGAGATGAGGAGTTTTCGCCCGAGGGGAACATTCTTTTTGACCGGAGCATCATTGGACTTCTTTCTGCCGAAGACATCGCCTGGCTGTCAGGCATGGTGGTTTACCCAATGATTGGAGGAGCAAAGGCCAAAGGATGAATGGGGTCAAAGGCTCTGGCCTATCTGTTGTTTGTGGAGCAGTTGAAATTCGAAATCCGAAGCACGAAATCCGAAATGGTTCGACCAGCTCACCACCCTGAGCCACGTCGAAGGGCAATATCCAATGACCCAAATTCAAATGATCCAAACCATTGGCCGCATGGTTTTTGTTTTGAACATTGAAGTATTTGTGCTTTGAATTTGTTTCGCGCTTCGGATTTCGAGATTCGAATTTTGTAGCAGCCCGCGCAAGGGCGGATGGTATAGGAGAATAAGATATGAGCGATGAAAAGGCACTTGTTGGTGTATTGATGGGAAGCAAGTCTGATGCAGAGGTCATGAAGGGCTGCACGGACACCCTTTCTGAAATGAAGATTCCCCATGAAGTGAGAGTGCTCTCCGCGCATCGGACTCCACAGCAGACAAGGGAGTATGCGGAAAATGCGGCCTCCCGGGGCATTCATGTCATGATTGCAGGCGCCGGTTGGGCGGCTCACCTTGCTGGAGTCATCGCCGCGCACACGACGCTGCCTGTGATCGGCGTTCCCATCGATTCGTCGTCGCTTCAGGGTATGGATTCGCTTCTTTCCACGGTTCAAATGCCTCCCGGCATCCCTGTGGCTACGGTCTCCATCGGCAAAGGAGGAGCGACCAATGCGGCCGTGCTTGCTGCGGAGATCCTGGCGCTCAAATTTCCTGACATTGCTGAAACACTGAAAGCTTACAGGGAAGGGTTGACCAGGAAAGCTCTGGAAACAGCAGGAAAGCTTTAAAGCTCCAGGGCACGCCGGATTGCCAGATTTTGATATCGCTTTCCTGAAATTCGAATATCGAAATTCGAAGCACGAAACAAATCCAAAATTCGAATTTTCGAATGACCAAGACAGAAGAATTCTTCCAGGAATTGGTTTCGGTCATTTGAATTTTGGTTATTTCGCTATTGTTTCGAATTTCGTGCTTTGTATTTCGGATTTTCCCTATGTCTTCTCGTTTACTCAAGATCGATGAAAGAAATTTCAGAGAGGTGATTCAAGAAGCCGCTCAAGTGATTCATGAGGGTGGTGTTGTCGCGGTTCCCACAGAGTCTTTTTACGGTCTTGCGGTCCATGCTCTGGATGAAAAAGCGATTGAGCGCCTCTTTGCCGTGAAACGGAGGCGAGAAGACAACCCTGTTCTCATTCTGATTCCTTCGAAGGAGGGCCTGAGCAGTTATGTGACTGAGGCCTCTGAGAAGACCTGGAAACTCATGGAGCACTTCTGGCCGGGCGGTCTGACCATGGTGTTTTTTGCAGGGTCGATTCTGCCGAGGTCGCTCACCGCGGGCACCGGGAAAATAGGGGTTCGGCTCTCCAGCCATCCTGTTCCGACAGAGCTTGCAAGGGCGGTGGGGGCGCCCATCACAGGCACAAGTGCCAACCGGTCAGGTCGACCGAGTTGCTCAACAGCAGAGAAAGTGATGGAGGCCCTTGGCGAGGACATTGATCTGATTCTGGACGGCGGCAAAACCCCCGGAGGAAAAGGGTCTACCGTTCTGGACGTTACGATAGATCCTCCTGTGGTTCTGAGGGAAGGTATCGTGTCACGCAATGAACTCAGCCTCTTTCTATAGTGATGATTTCTGAATCAGACATAACTTCCCCTAAGCCCTTCTTGACGCTTGATCAGGTCACGATCCGGTTGAGAGATCGTTTTGTTTTCGAAGATACCTCCTGGCAGATCAAGAGCGATGAACAGTGGGCCATCATCGGACCGAACGGGGCAGGGAAATCCACCCTGGTCAAGGCGCTGGCCGGGGATTTGCCTATTGTTCGGGGCAGGGCGGTCTATCATTTCCTGGAGGACCTGGGCCTTTCCGACTCAGCCCCTGATGGTCAAGTGGCCAGAGTGGCCTTTGACACGGAAAGAGACTTCCACAGCGCCAGGTCGGGCTTTGATTCGTTCAGCTCGGAGCAGGATGGGGAAGTGACTGTTGCGGAGATCCTTCTGTGGGATTCTTCGACGGGAGAGCGGGCCGAAGAAGGTAAACTCAGGGAAATTGCGCAGAAGCTGGGGATGGAACATCTTTTGGGCAGAGCCGGCCACGTGCTCTCCAATGGAGAGGCGAAAAAAGTTCTCCTTGCTCGCGCCTTGTTGCGGTCTCCGAGTCTTTTGATCCTGGATGAACCTTTCGAGGGGTTGGATGAACGGGCCAAAATGGAGTTGAAAGAACGGATTGACTCGTTGATGACAGGACCAATGCGAGTCATCCTGGTCACGCACCGGTTCGGAGAAATCAGCCCCAAGGTATCCCATGTTCTCTGCGTTAAAGACTGTCGGGTGATGATGCAAGGTTCGACGGAGGAAATCCTTCAGCCTGAGAAGATCTCACAGATTTTCGGAGATGGAGGTCTCAGAGAAGAAGGGAAAGGGTTTTATTTCAAGGCTCAAAAGGAAATGCAGTCCTCTGCGCCCCAGGAACTCATCAATATGAAGAACACGACGGTGCGGTATGGCGGGCAGGTTGTCCTGGATCATATTGACTGGACTGTTCGAAGAGGAGAGAACTGGGCTGTCCTTGGCCCGAACGGAGCGGGCAAATCAAAACTCCTGGAGTTGATCACGGGTGACAATGTTCAGGGGTATGCCAATGACATCCGTCTCTTCGGCCGGAAAAAGGGAAGTGGAGAGAACATCTGGGAGATCAAGGAAAAGCTCAGCATGGTTTCCGCAGAAATCCAGATGAGATATCAGAAACGCACCCCTGCTTATGATGTGATCTGCTCCGGATTTTTCGATTCCATGGGCCTCTATCAGAGTTGCAGCGAGGAACAACACCGCGCTGTTCGGGAATGGATCGGCCTCTTGGGGATGGCGGACCTGGCACGCAAGAGATTCGACCATCTCTCGCACGGGCAACAGCGCCTCATCCTTTTAGCCAGGGCTATGGTCAAGTCTCCTCTCCTCATGATCCTGGATGAACCGTGTGACGGCCTTGATTATGCCAACCACAGAAATGTTCTGGAGTTCATTGAGTTCATAGGCAGCCAGACGGCCACGGATCTCATCTATGTGACCCACCACAA
>Ga0209254_10005912_pt1 | contig 11249 bp, 11 predicted proteins | sample FrelakmetDIP11DI_FD_187148 | JGI IMG/M metagenome (GOLD analysis project Ga0209254, IMG submission 187148) | Freshwater lake sediment microbial communities from the University of Notre Dame, USA, for methane emissions studies - DIP11 DI (SPAdes)... | ecosystem: Environmental > Aquatic >... | reverse complement strand
TCTTCTTTACCTACCTGGCGGGATTCGGGGTGAAGGCGGCCATCATGCCGCTGCACGGCTGGGTGCCCGACGCCCACCCCGCCGCGCCGTCGCCCGCCAGCGCCCTGCTCTCCGGCGTCATCCTCAAGGCAGGTGCCTTCGGCATCATCCGCGTGGTCTTCAACGTCTTCGGGGTGGACCTCATTCGCGAGCTCAACGTGTTTATCGTCATGGCCACGCTTGCCTGCATCACCATCGTGGTGGCTTCGGTGTTCGCCCTCACCCAGGACAACCTCAAGCGCCGGCTGGCCTACTCCAGTATCGGGCAGGTCTCCTACATCATCCTGGGGCTGGCCATGCTGGCCCAGGATGGTGCCCTGGGCGGCGTCATGCACCTCACCCACCACGCCATCATGAAGGGATGCCTCTTTCTCTGCGCCGGGATAATCCTGGTGAAGACCGGAAAGAAGAACATCAGCGAGATGAAGGGGGTGGGGTACAGATTACCGATAACCATGATCTGTTTCTCGGTTTGCGCCCTGGCCATGATGGGCACGCCGCCGTCGGTCGGTTTCATCACCAAGTGGCTGCTGGGAAGCGGCGCTCTGCAGGCGGGCCTTCCCGTTTACGTGATCATCCTCCTGGTGAGCGCCCTCCTGAACGCGGCCTACTTCCTGCCCATCATCTACATCGCCTTCTTCCGTTGGGAGGGGGACGAGGAGGAGGGGCACGAAGAGGCGCAGCGCCCCAAGCTGGTCTTCGGCAAGGAAGCCGACCACAAGCTGGTGGTGCCGGTGGTCATCCTGGCCTCCCTGGCCATTATCGTGGGCATCTGGGTCACGGTGCCCGGCTTTCCTTATTCGCTGGTCAACCCGGTGGTGGAGGATATCTACGGTAGCAAGATCGCGGGACATGTCTACCTGGATGAGAACGAAAACGCCAGATACGATGAGGATGATCCGGGCGCGGAAGGGGTGACCATCCAGCTCATCATGGATGACGAAGTCGTGGAGACCACGACCAGCGGTGCGGACGGTATGTATGAATTCGAGCAGGTCGAGGAGGGTACTTACGATATCGAACTCAAAGAGGACGACTTGTCCGCAGTCGGCTCCACGACCATCAGGAACGTAGAGGTGACGTCCGGTGAGGACGCAGAAGTGGAGAAACCTTTACTGATCCGACCATGATGTGCGATGAGGTAAGAGTTTGCACGAGACGAAGATAGCCATACTCGCCTACTCCATACTGCCCGTGCTGGCCATGGTGCTCCCGCTTGCCGGAGCGGCTCTCGCGGCCATAGCGGGGGAGAGAAGAGCACGCCTGCGCAACTGGTTCGCGGTGGCGGCCACGGGGATGACTCTGCTGGTGGCGGTGCTCATCCTGACCAGGGTACTTTCCACCGGCTCACTCTATTTCAACCTGGATATCATGCGTATCGGCGACCGCTACGTGTGCAACCTCGAGGTGGACGCCATCGGGGCCTTCTTCGTCTTCTTCGCCGCCGTATTGTGGTTCGCCGCTTCCCTGCACGCCTTCCGCTACATGGAGCACGAACACAAGCGCACGCGCTTTTTCTTCTTCATGCTCCTCACCGAGTCAGCGACCCTGGGCGTGTTCATGGTGCAGGACTTCTTCAGTCTCTACCTCTTCTTCGAGGCCATGGGCTTCCTTGCTTACTTGCTGGTGATCCACTCCGAGACGGAGAAGGCGCGATCGGCGGCCGCAAAATACATCTGCATGACCGTGGTGGGTGGATTGAGCCTTATCGGGGGCATACTTTTCTACCTGGGCGGAGCGGGAACGGTATCCTTCAAGCCCCTGGCGGACAGCTCCTGGCTGAACGGCCCCTTCCAGGTGGCGGCCCTGGTCTTCCTCATCGTCGGTTTTGGGGTCAAAGCGGGCATGGTGCCTCTGCACATCTGGCTTCCCGACGCCCACCCCGCCGCCCCGTCTCCCGCCAGCGCCTTGCTTTCCGGGGTGATGATCAAGGCCGGCGCCTATGGCATCCTGCGCACCGCCCTCACCTTTTTTCAACAGCCTCCCGTCGAGGCGGAGGCGGTGAGCGGAGGCCACGCCGGGGAAGGTGCGGCGCATGCGGTGTCCGGGATAGCGGGAGATGTGCGGGCCCTGGGTTTCACCATCATCTGGATAGCGGTGGCCACCATGTTCGTGGGCATGCTCCTGGCCCTGGTGCAGAACGATATCAAACGCACCCTGGCCTACTCAAGCGTGAGCCAGATGGGTTACATCCTCTTCGGTATCGGCTGCATGACCTACCTGGGGGCCGAGGGCGCCATGGGCATGGCGGGAAGCCTCTACCACATCATCAACCACGCCTTCTTCAAGGGGTGCTTCTTCCTCGCCGCGGGGTCGATCCTCTTCTGCGCCCACGAACTGGACATGTTCAAGTTGGGGGGGTTGTGGAGACGTATGCCCATAACCACCCTGTTCTGGTGCATCGCCGCCCTGGGCATCATGGGGATCCCGCTGTGGGGAGGTTTCGTCTCCAAGACCCTGCTGCATCATGCCGTGCTGGAGTCGCACGAGTTCGCGCTGCACGCTCAGTTGGCCACGGCGGGCTGGGTCAAGGCCGCCGAGATCATGTTCATAATCACCAGCGGCGGGACCATCGCCTACATCACCAAGATGACCTACTACACATTTTTCCGCCGCCCCGACCCCGAGCACGCGCACCATATCGAGCACGTCAAGGATGCTCCGGCGTGGATGCTGACCGGCACGGGTCTACTCGCCGCCGGGGTCATTTTCAACGGCCTATTTCCCGGGGTGCTCCTGAGCAAGCTCGTTGGCCCAACCGTGCAGACCGTGCCCGGCTTCGACACCCATATGGCAGCCCATGTATCGGAAGTCCCCATCTTCATCTGGGAGAACCTCAAGGAGGTCTTCATGCCCCTGGCCATCGGGATCTGCGTGTTCGTCCTCGGTGCCTGGCCGGACCTCATGCGGAGGAAGCGGCGGGGCCCGGAGTTGTTCCAAGTCCGGCTGCCGCGCTGGTTGGGCGTGGATTACTGGTACGTGCGTGGGGCGAAGGGTTCGCTGGCCATGCTCTTCGCCGGACAGCGGACCTACGCTCCCATCAAGGCCAGGGTCATAGGCGCGCTCAAACAAGGAGCCAGCGGGACGGTGCATGGGGTGAGGGACGTGATCGTCCCCGCCCTCACACAGCGTCCTTACGTGCGCACCAGAGATGGCGTGCTCAAACTCGCGGGACAGGCGCGGGAAAAGCTGATGCCCAGGATCAGGGAGTATCAGGGCGATATCGCGGTAGGGGCCCTGGTGTTGGCGGTGTCGCTCACCATCTTCATCATCATGAGGCTGCTATGATCAGCATGGAGGAACAGGCAGATGGCAGTGAATAATGAGGCGGCGATGTTCGGTCGCGATCATGCCGGGAAAGCGCCAAAGGTATGCTCGCGATAGCGATGGCCGGCAGCTGGATGACGGCGGCGCACGCCGGTGCTACTACCTTCGTGCTTGCGGCGGAGAGCGGCTTTACGAGGGATTTTTTCGCGGTGCTGGTGGCGGCGCTGGCCGGGATCGCGGTACTGCTCTACGCCGCCAGCTCCGATCTGTTTAAGCTGAAGCTCTTTAAATTCGATCCCAATGCCACCAGTCTTCCGAAGGAGGCAAGGGTGGAATACTGGTACACCCGGGCCGCCAGGTGGTTGTGGTCCTGGTTGTCCGTCAAGCCTCCGAAGGAGACACGTGTCGACTACTGGTATACGCGGTCGGCGAGGAGATTCGAGTCGTTTCTTGCCGATGGGGGATGGCGTTACGCCAAGGCCAAGAAACAGGCCAAAATCAGGGTGAAGAGGGACTGGAGAGGCATGCGCAGGCAGACGCGGGCCATGCTGCCCGATGCGGCGAAGAGGCTCAACCGCGACGTCGCACTGGGGGCGCTGGCTATCGCCGTCGTGTTGGTGGCCTTGCTCCTGGTGAGCCTGTTGTAGGAGATCTGGCGTTGATCGCCTGCCCGGGGCAGGCAAGCTGAGAGCGAAGACAGGGGGAGATATGAGAAAAGCAATGCCTCTTTTAGTGCTCGCCTTGGCCGTGCTATTGTTATTGGGAAATCTCCCTCCGGCCCTGGCCCAGGACGAGGGGGATGCCGAGGATGGTGGGGGAAGCAGCCTTCGCCTCATCATCATCATCGCCGCCATATGGCTGGTCATCATAGCCGCAATAATCACGGTGGTCGTGGTGACGAGGAGGAAGTCGGGAGAAGAGGACAGGGAAAGCAAGGAAGGATAAGAAATGCCGGCGCTGCCGGAAAGGAAAGGTGGTAATGCATGGAAGAGAGACTTAACACGGCATCCCGGTGGCTCCTGGCGCTGGCCGTCATCCTCATACCTTTGACGGTGATAGCCCTCGTCTCGGGCGCCTGGGGATTGAACTACCAGTTCAACACGAACCAGTGGACGCGCTACCTTCTTTTCGCGTCCTGGATACTCCTGGCCATCTCCGCGGTCGTCGGGATAACCAGCCTCATCAGTCCGCCCGAGCTTGAGTCCGAAAAGGTCCCGGAGAAGACGCGGCCGCCCGAGCCGGTATCGGAAGAGGAAGAAGGCGAGGAAAAAGTGGAGCTGGTGAGCCCGAAAAAGGAGAAGCCGGGCTTCAATGCCGCTTATGCCTTCATGCTGGCGCAGGCATGCTTTTTCTCGCTGGGGATAATCCTCTACATCGCCTATATTTCCTGGATGCTCCTGGGTCTGCAAGCCTACCCCACCGGGACGGGGTTTTAATCGCTCCTTGCCATGGGGGGATACCTGCGCCGCTTTTATCGCGAGAATATGCATGCGGCCGGACTGGTGTCCTTTCGCGTGACGTTAAAGGAGAGCGACCTGTTCATATTCGCCGAGCGCGACCTCGCCGCCGAGGCGCGCTCTTCACTGCTCGGGCACCGTACTGAACTGGAGGGGTTCATCGCCCGCCAGCCGCGTTTCCGCACCACCTACCGTCCCTATGGAGTGCCGGTGGATTCGCCCCGGGTGGTAAGGCTCATGGCGGAGGCGGCCGCGAAGGTGGGCGTGGGGCCCATGGCCGCGGTGGCCGGAGCCCTGGCCGGACTGGTGGGGGAGGACCTCGCCTCCCTGTCTCCGGAGGTCATCGTGGAGAACGGAGGGGACATCTTTCTGCGGTCCGCACAGGAAAGGCGCGTGGGCGTCTTCGCGGGGGAATCACCCTTGAGCGGGCGTGTGACCATAAAAATGCCCCCGACTTCGCCGCAAGGACTGGGGGTATGCACTTCCTCCGCCACGGTAGGGCCTTCCTACAGCGCCGGAGGCGCCGATACGGCGCTGGTGGTCGCGGAGGATGCCGCCCTGGCTGACGCGGCCGCCAGCGCACTCGGGAACCGCATAAAGAGCCCGCAGCACATCGAGGAAGCGCTGCGGGAGGTGGCAGCCATCACCGGCGTCATCGGCTGCCTGGCGATCATCGGAGAGCACCTGGGTATCCAGGGAGATATAGAGCTGGAGACGGCCTAGAACTCAGCACCGTTTCTCGCCCGGACGTACACGTGCCAGGCCTGAGGCAAGTTCTGCGAAGGTCAGTGGCACATTAAGACCAGGATTGAACTTGTCCAGGCACTGGGACACCGTCGCGTCACCCTCCGGGTGCCGCTGTCGCTTACGCGATGCATCTTATCGTGGCCCTTACAAGAGAAGGGATGCGACCGTTTCCACCAGCAGGTCGGGGTCGGCCGGTTTTTCCAGGTAGGCCGCGTAACCCATGCCCTTGCCCGTCTCCAGCTCGTAGCGGCGCTTGCTCACTTCCTCCCGCACCGAGGTGAGGACGATCACCGGTATCTGCGACCAGCGCTCGTAGGCCGGATCGTGCAGGGCGTTGAATACGGCAAAACCGTCAACGTTGGGCATGAGCAAGTCCAGGATGACCAGGCTGGGGTCCTCCGACCTTATCTTCTCCAGGGCTTCGGCGCCGTCACTGGCCGTGACTATCTCGTATCCCTCGTCCTCAAGGATTATGGATACCACCTCGATGATGTCGGGATCGTCGTCGGCCAGCAATATCTTTCTACCCATGATCTACCTCCTGTGTGTCTACGACCGTTCCCGTCCGCCCGGCAGCGACACCGAAGCGCACGGCGCTGTCGCCCTCCAGCATCCAGCGCTCCTCCAACAGACACGTCACCCCTACGGGGATGGAAAAGGAAACCCGTGTGCCCTCTCCCGTTTCGGGCACGGGGCTTTCCAGGCGGATGTCGCCATGGTGCATATCCACGATACGCTTGCTTATCGAAAGCCCCAGGCCGGTCCCTTCCGACGACTCCGGATCACCCTTGTAGAACTCCCGGAAGACATGGAGCAGGTGCTCGGGCGCGACCCCACTACCGTTGTCCTCCACGCTCACCATGACCGCGTCATCTTCCCGCCGCGCGCGGATGATTATCCTCCCGCCGCGCGCGGTGTGGCGCACCGAATTGGAGACCAGGTTGAGGATCAACTGCTGCAGGCGTATGTCGGAGGCGAAGACCTCCGGCAGGGGGCGATGGATCTCCGTGCTAACCGTGATGCTCTCGAGTGAGGCCAGTTCATGCGCCATCTCCACCGCTGCCCCCAGCACCTCTTCCCAGGATATGGACTTGAGCTCCGTGATCACCTGGCCGCCTTCCAGGCGCGAGAGTTCCAACAGGTCGCTGATGAGTTCCATCATCCCGTCCATGCGCTCGATACTGCGATGTATGCCCTTGACCATGCGCTCGTCGAGGCAGTCCGCGCTCTTGCGCAGCAGCAGCTTGAGATAGCCCTCCACCGCCACCAGGGGGGACTTGAGGTCGTGGGTCACCATGGAGAGGAAGCTGAGGAAATGGCGCCGCTCGTCACGGATGCGGGCCAGGTCGCGGCGGGCCTGGTCGGCGTCGCTTTCCAGTCGTTCCCGCGTTTCGGCGCTCTGCAGGATGCTCCCGCTCAGCTCGGCGATGGATTCCAGGAATTGCAGGTCCTCACGGTCGAAGCTCATGGCTTCGGCGAAGAACAGGCACATTATCCCTCGTACCTGTTTCGGTTCGCCGAAGGGCAGGAAGACGATGGAGATGATGCCCTCACGTTGCAGTGCTTCTTTATGCGTTACGCGAGGGTCCCCGGCCGCGTCCCAGACGAACAGGGGAGCCCCCTTGAGCACCCGCCTAAGCGATTCGTCTGCCAGGATCTGCCCTTCGCGCAGCCGGCTTTCGTTTATCCCACAGCTGAAGCGCGGGAGCAGCTGCCTGCCGTCGTCATGTAGGGTGTGCAGCGAGCAGCCCTTGGCCCCCATCCCCCGGGAGGTTGCCTCTACCAGGGCTCGGATGATATTCTCCGCACCGCCCGCCGCGGTGACCGCCAGGGCGATCTCTCGAATAATCTCGTGCCGCAATGGATCACCTTGCCTGTGGTATGAAGATAGCTGCCCCGCCGCTGCTGATGGTTTCATAGTAATATAAATGCCCGGATTTGGCACTGGACACCGGGACGTACACGTGCCAGGCCTGAGACAATAGGGTCAGGATTTATCCTGACCCCACTTTCGATTACGGTCAGGACGGATACTCTTACGGTACCGCCTGGTTTGAATAGCACTCAGACACCGGCGCTGCCGCTTTCGCGGTGCATTCTATAGAATGTGGGCGTGATGCACCGGCCCGGTGCGGTTTGATATATTACAGGAGGAAAACGGCGTTCGCATATGGCGGCGCCTTCCGAGTGACCCACGGGAGAGCTTGCCCATGGATGTTGAAGAGGCGCGCGCAGCAGCAGAGAACCTGCGCGAAGAGCTGAATTATCATGCTTACCGCTATTACGTCCTCGACGACCCCGTGGTCTCCGACGAGGAATATGACATCATGATGCGCGAGCTCATGCGCATCGAGGAGGATTTCCCCGAGCTGATAACGGCCGATTCCCCGACCCAGAGGGTGGGAGCCCCTCCCGGGGAGGCCTTTCAATCCGTACGCCATCGGGCGCGTATGATGAGCCTCGACAACGTCTTCGACCCGGATGAGCTGGAGGCGTTCATCCGCCGGGTGGAAAACGCGGTGGGGGAGACTGATTACGTCTGCGAACTCAAGATCGACGGAGCCGGCATCGCCCTGACCTATGAGGATGGGGTGCTCGTGCGCGGCGCCACCCGGGGCGACGGCATCAGCGGCGAGGACGTCACCGCGAATCTCAAGACCGTCAAGGCCCTCCCTCTGCGCCTGCTGCACGAGAAGTCAGTGCCCTACCTCGAGATAAGGGGCGAGGTCTTCATGCCCAAGGAGTCCTTCCGCGAACTCAACCGCCACAGGGACGAGCTGGGCCAGCCCGCCTTCGCCAACCCCCGCAATGCGGCCGCTGGATCCCTGCGTCAGCTCGATCCCTACGTGACCGCGTCGCGAAACCTCGACCTCATCTGCTACGAGATCGGTTACATTGAGGGGAAGGACCTGTTGACGCACAAAGAGGTGCTGGAGCAGATCGCAGCCTGGGGTTTCCATGTCAGCGAGCACTGGAAACCGGCCGCAGACGCCGGGGAGATAGAGGATTTCTGCCGCACATGGATGGAGCGGCGTGAGGAGTTGCCCTATGAGGTTGACGGGGCGGTGATCAAGGTCAACCGCCTCGACCTGCGCGACCGCCTGGGGGCCACCAGCAAGGCGCCGCGCTGGGCGGTAGCCTACAAATTCCCCGCGGAGGAGAAGACCACCCGTCTCCTGGATATTGAGATCAACGTGGGGCGCACCGGCGCGCTCACCCCCACGGCGATCCTGGAGCCTGTGTTCGTGGGGGGCTCCACCGTCTCCCGGGCCACCTTGCACAATGAGGACGAGGTGAGGCGTAAGGGCATCAAGATCGGCGACACGGTGCTGCTGCACAAGGCTGGAGACGTCATACCAGAGGTGATAAAGCCCATAACGGAATTGAGGGACGGCACGGAGAGGGATTTCGTCATGCCCGAGGAATGCCCCGCCTGTGGAGGGCGGGTCTATCGGCCCGAGGGTGAGGTGGTGGCGAGGTGTATAAACGTGGACTGCCCCGCTCGCCTCTTCGAGAGCGTGCTGCATTTCGGCTCCCGAGGCGCCATGGATATCGAGGGTCTTGGTCCCGCGACCATCTCGGAGCTGATGGAAAAAGGCTACGTGCGTAACGTGGAGGATATCTACTTTCTCGGCGAGGAGCAGCTATATGACCTCACCGGTTTCAAGGACAAGTCGGTGGCCAACATGATGCAGTCCATCGCCGTGAGCAAAGGACGGCCCCTCGCGAGGTTGCTCTTCGCCCTGGGCATCCGCCATGTCGGTTCCCACGTGGCGGAGGTGCTGGCCAGGCGCTACCGGACCATTGACGGACTGATGGCAGCCGGCGAGGAAGAGCTGCGAGATATCGCCGAGGTCGGCCCGACCATCGCCGGCAGCGTCCGGGCCTTCTTCGCGGAACCCCGCAACCTCCAGCTCATCCGGAGGCTCAAGGAGGCGGGGGTGAACATGATGGAGGAGGTGGAGGAGGGCCCGCGCCCGCTCGAGGGCCTGACCTTTGTGCTCACCGGGGCCTTGGAGTCCATGAGCAGGGATGAGGCACGCCAGGCCATAGAGGAGAAAGGGGGGCGGGTCTCCTCGAGCGTGAGCCGCAAGACCGATTACGTGGTCGCGGGCTCCGACTCCGGGAGCAAATACGACAAGGCCCGCGAGCTGGGTGTTAATATCATTGATGAGAGCGAACTGGCCGCCATGCTGCAAGGGCGGACCTGAGCGGCGGTGAAAGGAGAGAGATGATAGAGGGCAAAGACGTGGAGTACGTGGCCTGGTTGGCACGGCTGGACCTCTCAGGTGAGGAGAAGGAGAGGTTCACCCGTCAGCTGGGACAGGTCCTGGAGCACGCGGAGAAGATAAAGTCCCTGGATACCGAGGACGTGGAACCCACCTCCCATGCCATCCCACTCAAGAACGTCATGCGCGATGACGAGGTGCGCCCCTGCCTTACCCAGGAGGAAGCGCTCTCCGCTGCCCCTCACGCGGAGGGCGGATATTTCATGGTGCCGAAGATAGTCTGAGCGAGTAGAGGGAGGCTGATTGAGTCCCTATATACTGCTGGCATCGGCCCTGGTACTCCTCAGCATCGTCGCCTGGCTCTGGGAGGCCGGCGAGACGCGTGGGGATCCGGCACGCCTGCTCATGGTATGGCTGGCCTTCAGCGCGGTGACCGCGATCATCGCTGCAGCGGGGATATGGATCGAGGATGCGTCGGTGAGCCTCTCTTTCACCGCCGTCGCGCGCATATTACTGATGGTAGTCGTCTTCCTCCTCTTCCTGTTCACACGCTCCTTCAGCGTCCAGACCGACTATACCATCCTTTTCTGGTCTGTTCCGTTGCAACTGGGCATGGCGATGATCATGGTGAACTGGCAGCATATGTTCGCGCGGAGCGGAGGATTCTGGGTCATGGACACAGGAGATCCCGCAGCTATAGTCGTCATCACCGTGAGCTGGTTCTACGGCGTACTGGCGCTGGTATACGCGGTCGTGCTCTACCTCACCCTGCGCCGGGAGGGCCGGGAGAAGGAGAAAGGCAGGACACTGCTGATGATCGCCGCTCTTGCCGTACTGTTCGTGTCCGGTTCGATCAGGACTACCATCAGCGGGGCCTCCAGTTACATCGTAAGCACCGTATATCTCGGCTATCTGGCAGGAGTCTTGATGCTGGTGTGGGCTATTCGCGGTCCCCGTCTTACCAGACCTACGGAGAGATAAGGAGTTTATGACATTGGATCCGTACTACGATATGAAAGCATGGGAGCTGCGTGGGCTGATCGCCGGTGGCGAGGTCAAGGCGGGAGAGGTCCTGGACTCCGTGCTGGGCCGCCTGGAGCAGGTGGAGGAGAGGGTGCATTCCTATATCACCCTCACGCTGGACGAGGCACGGACGGCCACGGCCGCGGCTGACGACTCCACGCCGATCGCGGTCCTATAGCACCCGGCCTCGCGCATGGCGAACAGCATCTCCTGGGGCATGGGATGGGCCCGGATCCCGTTGGGGCAGCTCCAGGGCAGGACCAGGCCTTCGGACACGATCCGCTGACAGAGATCGATGACCCTTTGAGGTCGGGCTGTAAAGGCATCGTCGCAGATCGCGATTTCCGCAACCCGATGCTTCTCCTTCAGGAGTCGCCACTCCTCTAGCACGTTGGCCACCGACCGCGGCCGAAAGGAGCGACCCGTGATGGCCTTGTAGCAGAAACTGCAGTTGTTCGGGCATCCCCTGGACGTAGCGATCGTGCCG
>Ga0209254_10005911_pt1 | contig 11249 bp, 21 predicted proteins | sample FrelakmetDIP11DI_FD_187148 | JGI IMG/M metagenome (GOLD analysis project Ga0209254, IMG submission 187148) | Freshwater lake sediment microbial communities from the University of Notre Dame, USA, for methane emissions studies - DIP11 DI (SPAdes)... | ecosystem: Environmental > Aquatic >... | reverse complement strand
TCATCATTCCGGTGGCCATGGAAAAAGAGCTGCGCTTTGCCATCCGCGAAGGCGGCCGCACCGTCGGCGCCGGCGTCATTACCGATATCATGGAATAAGCCAACCAGCAACCTGGGTCCGGCGGGCACCAACCTTTCCGGCCCTCTGCATTGGGAACAGCAACAGCTATGATGAATCAGAAGATACGCATTCGCTTAAAGGCCTATGATCACAAATTGCTGGATCAATCCGCCAACGAGATCGTTACAGCAGTCAAGAAGACCGGGGCTCGTGTGGCAGGACCCATTCCGCTTCCGACCCGCATTCACAAGTATACGGTCCTGCGTTCGCCGCACGTTGACAAGAAGTCGCGGGAACAGTTTGAAATCCGGGTTCACAAAAGATTGGTCGACATCTTGGACCCAACCCAGCAAACAGTCGATTCTCTTATGAAACTCGATCTTTCTGCCGGCGTTGATGTTGAGATAAAACTCTAGGCTTTGCAGAAGGTGGCGTCCCTTAGGAAGTCAAAGAAGGCACAGGACCATGATGAGAACAATTATCGGACGCAAAGTGGGAATGACCCAGATTTTCGCAGCGGATGGCAGTGTCGTGCCGGTAACGGTGGTGCAGGCCGGGCCGTGTACCATAACCCAGATTAAGACCCTGGAGCGTGACGGTTACCCGGCTGTACAGCTTGCATTTGGCACGAAGAAGGCAAAACACACCAATCGTCCCTTACAAGGTCATTTGGATAAGGTGGGTAAAGGCTACTTTAAGGTTTTACAAGAGGTGCGGGTCGATCAGACCGATGATTTTCAGCTCGGTGATGAAATCAAGGCGGATATTTTCCAAATTGGAGAACGGGTGGACGTTATCGGAACCAGCAAAGGAAAGGGGTTCAGCGGCACCATTAAACGCTGGCGATTCCATCGCGGACCGACGACTCACGGCTGCAAGAATATTCGCGAAGCTGGTTCTACCGGTTGTGCCACCTATCCTGGTCGAGTCATTAAAGGCAAACACATGGCCGGCCAACTGGGAAACAAACGCATCACCACCATGAATCTAAGGGTCGTGGATATTCAGGCTGAAAATGACCTGTTGCTGATCAGGGGTGCCATCCCCGGAGCGAAAAATGGCATCGTTTACATTCGCAAGACCAATCGCGTGAGATGATTCATCGACAATCGAAGCGGCCCGAATAGGATTTGAGGATCACCATGGCAATCGTGGACGTCTACAATACACAGCGTGAAGTTGTAGGGCAACTGGAGCTCAAGGACGACATTTTTGCGGTTGAGGTCAAACCGCATGTCCTGCATGAAGTCGTGCTTTACCAACTGGCCAAGCGTCGAGCTGGAACGGCAAAGGTTAAAGGGCGCAGCGAGGTTGCCGGCGGCGGTAAGAAGCCCTGGCGCCAGAAAGGCACCGGGCGAGCTCGCGCGGGTACGATCCGATCGCCCCTGTGGCGCGGGGGCGGCATCGTGCATGGGCCACAACCCCGCTCCTACCTTATGCGCGTTCCCAAAAAAGTTCGACGGTCAGCCCTGAAGATGGCACTGACACAGAAACTGCTGGATCAGCAGATGACTGTTCTCGACCAGTTCCAATTGGAACGGATCAAGACCAAGGATTTCGCTGGCATCCTCAATCGGTTTGAGCTGAAAAAGACCCTCGTGGTTCTGGGGCAGGCTGACGTGGTTGTCGAGAGGTCAGCGCGCAACATCCCGAATGTCAAGGTGTTGCGCTACGAAGGGTTGAATGTCTACGATCTGCTCAACTATCACAGTGTTCTGCTAACGCAAGCATCGGTTGGGAAAATAGAGGAGTCTCTGGCGTCATGATGGATAAAGCTTATGAGATATTGAAACGCCCTCTGATTAGTGAAAAAAGTACCAGCCAGAAGGAACTTTACAATAAGCTGTTCTTTGAGGTCGATCGACGAGCCAATAAGATCGAAATCAAACAAGCAGTGGAGCGTATCTTCAAGGTGGATGTGCTCGAGGTATTTACTTTGAACATGAAGGGAAAGACTCGCCGTGTCGGCCGAAGGTTGACCAAACGTCCAGATTGGAAAAAAGCAATTGTCACCATCAAGCCGGGCCAACAGGTTAAATTCTTCGAAGGAGTGTAACGCATTACCGACACACCTTTTGCTGATGCCGGGCGGGCAGCGCCCCGACCGATGACGCTGCGACTGAAGTTGGTTTGAGGATAGAGTGTCAAGCACCCAATCATGATTGCCGAAAAGATCATGAGGTGAGACAAACGATCTGGAAGGTTTTGTTGTGAATTTCCGATTGCGGGATGAAAGAGGTTAGATATGGGTATCAGGAAGGTGAATCCACGATCTCCGGGCCGGCGGTTTCAGACTTACGCTACTTTTGAGGAAATAACTCAAACAGCGCCGGAAAAGAGCTTGCTGGAACCGCTGAAAAAGTCAGGCGGGCGCAACAATTCGGGCCGCATTACTGCATGGCACAGAGGTGGTGGCCACAAACGCCGTTATCGGATCATCGATTTCAAGCGCGATAAGGCTAACATTCCGGCAAAGGTGGCCAGCATCGAGTATGATCCGAATCGCTCGGCGCGTATCGCCCTGCTCCATTACGTCGACGGTGAGAAGCGCTACATCCTGGCTCCCCTCGGGCTGACGACTGGTGACATGGTGATTACCAGTGAGCAGGCTGACATCAAACCCGGCAATTGCATGAAGCTGTCCAGTATTCCCCTGGGAACGATCCTGCACAATATTGAAATGAAAGTTGGCAAGGGGGGGCAGCTTGCAAGGTCCGCCGGTTCAGGAGCTCAGCTCATGGCCAGAGAAGGAAAACAGGCCACGCTACGTCTCCCTTCCGGCGAGATGCGCATGGTGCCCATTGATTGCAAGGCCACTATTGGTCAGGTTGGGAATATAGATCATGAAAATCTTTCCCTAGGCAAAGCCGGCAGACGGCGATGGCTCGGGCGTCGCCCACATGTTCGCGGTGTTGCCATGAATCCGGTAGACCATCCCATGGGAGGCGGTGAAGGTCGCAGTTCCGGTGGCCGACACCCCTGCACACCGTGGGGCGTGCCCACCAAAGGCTACCGCACGCGCAAACCCAAGGGCAGTGACAGATTGATCATTCGACGGCGCAAATAGCATCCCGAAGCAGGCTAAAAGGAGGGAAAAGTGCCCCGGTCTCTGAAAAAGGGTCCATTCGTTGACGATCACCTCATGGAAAAAGTGTTTAGGGCAAAGGAAACGGGTGACCGGAGGGTCATCAAGACTTGGTCGCGCAGGTCTACGATAGTGCCCGATTTCGTTGGCGTCACATTGGCAGTACACAATGGCAAAAAATTTATCCCCGTGTTCATTACCGAAAACATGGTGGGCCATAAACTGGGTGAGTTTTCTCCCACCAGAACCTTTTACGGTCATAGCGGTGATAAGAAATCACGGGTGAAAGGGAAATAACGATGGAGGCGCGAGCGGTTACCAAATACCTGCGCATTGCACCGAATAAAGCTCGACTCGTAGCAGATCTCATCCGCGGGAAGCGGGTTGCTGAAGCCCTCACTGTTCTCAGATTCACCCCTAAGAAGGGGGCGCGATTCATCAACAAGACTCTGCGGTCCGCACTTGCCAGCGCGGAAAATACCAAGAAAATGGACATCGACAAACTGGTCGTCAAAACGATCTATGTCGACAAAGGTCCCGTGCTGAAACGCTGGCAACCGCGCGCCATGGGGCGGGCAACACCCATATTGAAACGTACAAGCCACGTCACTGTGGTGCTCTCTGACTAGTTGGCAGCGCCGGCACGCATCAGCTTGAGATGTTTTGCGGGGACCCATGGTGGGCCAATTGGGAGATATCCACGGTGATCATCCCAAATCAGGATTGAATTCAGTCTTATTTTGCGTGGAGGTGAAGGTTGGGACAAAAGGTGCACCCTGTCGGATTTCGCTTGGGTATTATTAAAACTTGGGACTCGCGCTGGTTCGCTAATCGCAATTATGCCAAGCTGGTCTATGAAGACCGCATGATACGAAATTACATCAAAGAGCGTCTCTATCATGCGGGGATCGCTAAGGTTGAAATTGAACGTGCAGCCAGTAAAGCCAAGATCAAGATTTACACTGCTCGTCCTGGAATCGTGATTGGCAAGAAGGGCAGCGAAATAGAAACGTTGCGTAAAGATCTTGAGAAGAAATTCAATCGCGAGATCCTTATCGACATTCAAGAGGTCCGTCGCCCCGAACTTGATGCCACTCTGGTAGGAGAAAATATCGCCTTGCAGCTGGTTCGCAGGGTTGCCTTTCGGCGTGCCATGAAGCGTGCCGTCACCTCCGCCTTGAAGTTTGGGGCTAAAGGCGTGCGGGTCGCCTGCGCGGGTCGCCTGGCAGGGGCGGAAATGGCACGCAGGGAATGGTATCGGGAAGGCCGAGTTCCCCTTCACACCTTGCGTGCGGATATCGATTACGGGACCGCCCTGGCGAAGACAACCTACGGGATAATTGGTGTGAAGGTGTGGATCTTCAAAGGGGAGGTTTTGCCCTGAGGCATCGATTGTTGCGCTCCCCTTGTGAATGCTGGTGAGATCTATCCGCCTCGAGGATCCCGCCGCTTTTGGCGATATGAACAGTGTGTGGCGGGAGTTTTTTTCTTTGAAGCCAGGGAGAATTGCTGATGTTAGCACCTAAACGAGTCAAATATCGCAAGCAGCAAAAGGGCCGCATGAGGGGCAGCGCTTTTCGCGGCAGCACCCTTAATGCCGGTGACTTCGCCTTGAAGACCCTTGCGTGTGGCTACATTAGTTCCAAGCAGATTGAAGCGGCTCGTATTGCTATCAATCGCTATGTGAAACGCGGCGGGAAGCTCTGGATCCGGATTTTCCCTGATAAACCGGTCACCAAGAAACCCGCGGAAACCCGTATGGGTAAGGGCAAAGGCTCACCGGAAGGCTGGGTCGCCGTAGTGAAACCAGGAAGAATTCTTTACGAAATAAAGGGAGTTTCGGAGACCGTCGCGCGCGAAGCCTTTCGCCTGGCTTCCCATAAGCTGCCCGTTTCCACTCGTTTTGTCTCGAGGCAGGATATCGTATGAAGATGGCTATGTTTCACGAGATGACCAAAGAAGAATTGCAGCAAAAGCACAGGGAATTGAGAGAGGCGCTTTTCAACCTAAGATTTCAGCATGCCACCGGCCAGCTGGAAAATACCGCCCAACTTAAGAAAACGCGCAGGAGCATTGCCCGGGTTCTGACGGCATCGAACGAGACTGAGAAAGGCTCTGCGGCGTGAGGTAGAACCAATGGCTCAAACGACAAATAGCAAGACGCGTATCGGAACGGTGACGAGCAACAAGATGGACAAAACCATAGTGGTCGCTGTGGAGCGCTTGGTGCCGCATCCCAAATACAGGAAGTCCATTCGCCGCCGCAACACTTTTAAGGCCCATGACGCCAACAACAGTTGTCAAGTGGGAGACAGGGTAATTATTCAGGAAAGCCGGCCTCTTAGCAAGACCAAGCGGTGGGTGGTCGTCGAGGTTGTCGAGAAGGCCACTACTCTTTAGAGGCATGATCGCTGCACTCAATGGCCGACCATGGGCTGCGGTTACATCATTGCAGACACTAGCAAACGAAGCATAGCGTTGTGCTGCAGGCCCGGTAGAAAACGGAGTGAACCATGATTCAAGCGGAAACTCAGTTGCATGCTGCCGACAATTCGGGCGCTAAGCTCCTTTATTGCATAAAGGTGCTCGGTGGAACGCGCAGGCGTTATGCAACGGTGGGAGACATCATTGTCGTTTCGGTTAAGGAAGCCATCCCGAATGCAAAGGTCAAGAAGGGCGACGTATTGCGCGCCGTTGTTGTCCGAACCAAGAAGGAAGTGCGCCGTCCTGACGGTTCCTATATCAAGTTCGATGAAAACTCGGCGGTGTTAATCAACGCCGCCAAGGAACCTATCGGCACCCGCATATTTGGACCGGTAGCGCGCGAATTGCGCGCCAGGCAGTTTACCAAAATCATATCGCTTGCCCCTGAAGTGCTTTAGTCCTGCTTGAGTCCGGCTTTAGCAGGGTAGGGAGTTGTTCATGCCGCAACGCAAGAATTACCACATCAAGAAAAACGATACGGTGATGGTGATCGCCGGTAAAGAAAAGGGAAAGACAGGCAAGGTGCTGCGCATCATCCCCAAGAAGGATCGCGCTGTGGTTGAGAAGCTCAACATGGTAAAACGCCATATGCGTCCGGGACCGCAAAGTCGTCAGGGGGGGATAGTGGAAAAGGAATCACCCGTACACATTTCCAACCTGATGCTCGTCTGTTCGAAGTGTACGGACCCGACTAAAGTGGGCCACAAAATCCTCGAAGATCAGAAGAAGGTCCGCTACTGTAAAAAGTGCAGCGAAATAATTGACGCCTGATGTGTAACACAGAGCCTCAGTCAGGCAGGGAGTGGAATTGATTCATGGTACGATTGCAGGAAAAATATAAGCAAGAGGTGGCGCCCAGGCTGGCTGAACATTTCAAGTACCGGAGCCCTATGCAACTTCCTAAATTGAGCAAGATTATACTCAACATGGGGCTGGGGGAAGCCATCCAAAACATCAAGATTCTGGATTCGGCCGCGGAAGAGCTCGCTTTGATCAGCGGTCAAAAGCCTGTCATCACTCGCGCCCGGCAGAGCATCGCCACCTTTAAACTGCGTAAAGGCATGCCGATAGGCTGCATGGTGACGTTGCGCGGTAACCGCATGTATGAATTTTTCGACAAACTGGTCAATGTCGCCTTGCCTCGCGTCCGTGACTTCCGAGGTGTTTCTTCCCGATCCTTCGACGGACGAGGCAACTATACTCTGGGAATCAAGGAACAGATTATATTCCCGGAAATTGATTACGACAAAATCGACAAGATCAAGGGCATGAACATCACTGTCGTCACCACTGCCCAAACTGACGAAGAGGCTCGCATGTTGCTGGCCCAGATGGGCATGCCTTTTAGAAGTTGATAAAGCCTTGCTGGCTAAGTAGATGAGGAGGGCACCTTGGCAAAAAAGTCGATAATAGCAAAAGCGAAACGCACCCCCAAATTTGCGGTCAGAACCTACAATCGCTGTCCGCTTTGTGGTAGACCAAGGGCGTTTTTACGCAAGTTTGGAATTTGCCGGATCTGTTTCCGACAAATGGCCCTTGGTGGTGAACTGCCTGGCGTGATTAAATCAAGCTGGTAGTCAACTGCCGGGTTTGAGGGTTTACTGGAAGGAGCTTGTACACATGGCGGTTTCGGACTCCATCGCAGATTTTCTGATTCGAATTAAGAACGGACAAAAGGCGCGCTTTGATAAGGTCGATATTCCCGCTTCGCGCCTCAAGGCCAGCATGGCCAGAATTCTCAAAGATGAAGGCTACATAAAGAATTTCAAGCTGATCAAGGATGATAAACAAGGTATTCTTCGTGTCCACTTGAAATATGGGGAAAATCAAGCAGCCGCCATAGCTGGCATGAAGCGGATCAGTAAACCGGGATGCCGGGTTTATGTCGGCCACAGCGAAATACCGCGAGTCTTGAACGGCCTCGGGATCTCCATCGTCTCAACCCCCAGCGGATTGATGACTGATCGCGAAGCACGCAAACAGCATGTTGGCGGTGAGTTGCTCTGCTCTGTGTGGTAGGTTCTTTCGCCCCGGATTTGGACAGCTGCAAATTCTGAATATGTTTTCTGGAGAGGCCGATCGAGAGGAGAATAAACATGTCACGCGTGGGTAAATTGCCCATAACTCTCCCAGAGGGAGTGACAGTCGCCTTGCAGGGGCAGGTGTTGACTGTGAAAGGTCCCAAAGGAACGCTCAGCCGCGTCCTGCCCCCAAAAATTGATCTGGAAATGGATCAGCAAATCGTTCACGTGAAACGGCAAGATCATTCACGGACAGCACGGGCGCTGCACGGGTTGGCACGCGCTCTGGTGAATAATATGGTGGTCGGAGTGAGTCAGGGATTCGTTCGGATTCTCGAAATCACCGGAGTGGGTTACCGTGCTTCCGCCCAGAACAATGTTCTCAGTCTAAGCCTGGGGTATTCGCATCCGGTGGAGTTCCCATTGCCTCAAGGCCTGACAGCGACCGTAGAACGGCAAAACACGATTCGCCTCGAAGGCATCGATAATGAATTGTTAGGACAAACGGCTGCCCGGCTGCGCGCATTGCGCGCTTGCGAACCCTATAAAGGCAAGGGCATTCGCTATTCAGATGAGCGCGTCTATCGCAAGGTCGGTAAAGCTGGCGGTAAGAAGTAAGAAAGAGGGGAATTAGGTATGGTATCAAGACAGAATCCACGTGTCGCTGCCCGTCTCAAGAGAAAGATGCGGGTTCGCAAGAAGATAAACGGATCTTCTGAACGGCCGAGGTTGTGCGTGTTTCGCAGCAGCAAGCACATTTATGCTCAAATCATAGACGATACCAAGGGAGCCACTCTGGTAGCAGCTTCCACACTGGCACCCGAATACAAGCAGATGGAAGCGGCTAAAGGTAAGATAGGAAATGCACAAAGAGTGGGGGCGCTTCTGGCCCAAAAAGCAAAGGCCAAGGGTATCTCCAAGGTTGTGTTTGACCGCAATGGTTACATCTACCACGGCAGGATCCGGGCTTTAGCGGATGCAGCGCGGGAAGCCGGCCTGGATTTTTAAAAACATCAGATCCGAAAATTAAAGGAGGCGAGGATTGTTGCCCGTCGAATCTAGTGAGCTTCAGTTGATCGACAAGGTCATCCATATCAATCGCGTGGCCAAAGTCGTTAAGGGTGGACGCCGTTTTTCATTTAGTGCCATTGTCGTCGCTGGCGATGGAAAAGGGAAAGTCGGCTTTGGGTTAGGAAAAGCCCACGAAGTACCGGAGGCCATCCGCAAAGGCTTGGACAGCGCCAAGCGCAATATGTTCGAAGTCCCGACCCATAACGACAGCATACCACACGAAGCGACCGGTCGTTTTGGAGCAACCATGGTTGTTCTGAGACCCGCCTCCCCGGGTACTGGAGTCATTGCTGGCGGCGCCGTTCGCGCCATCATGGAGGCAGCTGGTATTCACAACATATTGACCAAATGCGTGGGTTCCCGCAATGCTCACAACGTGGTCAAGGCAACACTGAAAGGCTTAAAAGGTTTGCGCAGCGCCGAACAGGTGGCAAGAATCCGTGGCCTCGAGCTCCACGAAATCCAGGCCTAGGTACTGCGGAAAACGGGAGAAAGAAAATATGGCAATACCAATTCAAGTCAGGTTGGTTCGCAGCCCCATTGGACGGCCTGAAAAGCAGCGCAAGATTCTGCAGGCACTGGGGCTCACACGTCTGAACAAGGTCGTACACCTCTACAGCACGCCTCCTATTCTAGGCGCATTGCGCAAGGTCTATCATCTGGTCCAGGTCACTCAACCGGAGCAATAAACCCTCAGTACAGGACGAGCATCTCGATGAAACTTGACGATCTATCTCCACCCCGCGGAGCAAAAAGAGTTCCAAAGCGGCTCGGTCGCGGAACCGGATCGGGTCTGGGCAAGACTGCAGGTCGTGGAACAAAAGGCCAGAAGTCACGCTCTGGTGGGGGAACACCGCCCTGGTTTGAAGGCGGGCAAATGCCCCTGCAACGCCGTGTTCCCAAGCGTGGTTTCACCAATATCTTTAAGAAGCACTATGCTGTGGTCAATCTGCGTGATCTGGAGCGATTCCCCCCAGACAGCGAAATAGGGCCGGAAGCGTTCCTGAAATCCGGTTTGGTCAAGAAGCTGAGAGCGGGCATCAAGTTGCTGGCCAAAGGGACCCTCACACGGCCACTGACCATTCGCGTTCACTTCGCTAGCGCGTCCGCGGTGCGTGGCGTCGAGGCTGCCGGTGGGCGGGTTGAATTGATCTGACGCTGCTGAAGGATAAACAACGTGTTAACGGGTTTCCAAAATATTGGCAAGATCCCAGAACTGAAGCGGCGCATCGGCACCACCCTGCTGCTACTTGCCGTTTACCGTATTGGCGCACACATTCCCACACCGGGCATCAATAGTGAAGCCCTGGCTTCCTTCTTCAAGGCCGCCCAGGGGACGTTGCTGGGACTGTTTGATATGTTTTCCGGAGGAGCTCTTTCGCAGCTCTCGGTATTTGCCCTGGGGATTATGCCTTACATCAGTGCGTCTATCATCCTGCAGCTGTTGACGGTAGTGATCCCCCATCTGGAGCGGTTGAGCAAGGAGGGGGACGCCGGGCGCAAAAAGATCGTCCAATATACCCGTTATGGCACAGTGGCGCTGAGCATTATCCAGGGGTTTGGCATAGCCTTCGGCCTTGAAAGCATGACCGGGCCGGGTGGTGAGATGGTTGTCATGCAGCCTGGTTGGGGGTTCCGGCTCATCACTGTCATCACTCTCAGTGCGGGCACCGCCTTCATCATGTGGCTCGGCGAACAAATCACCGAACGCGGCATCGGCAATGGGATTTCACTTATCATATTTGCAGGGATCGTAGCCGCAATCCCCAATGCTCTGTTGAACACTTTACGATTGGCCGGTACAGGAGAGATGAGCATTTTTATCGTCCTGCTCATTCTCATCCTGATGATCGTGGTGGTGGCCTTCATCATCTTCATGGAGCGTGGGCAGCGGCGCATTCCCGTGCAATATGCCAAGAGAATCGTGGGGCGCCGGGTGTATGGGGGGCAAAATACGCACCTGCCCTTGAAAATCAATACTTCAGGTGTTATCCCGCCGATTTTTGCATCATCCATCATTATGTTTCCGGCAACCGTTGCCAATTTTATCGACGTTCCCTGGGTTCAATCCGTGGCCGCCGCCTTCGGTCCTGGTCACTGGCTTTATAATGTGCTTTATGTCGGTTTCATTATTTTCTTTTGTTACTTCTATACAGCAATCGTTTTCAATCCTGTAGATGTTGCAGATAACATGAAGAAATATGGTGGATTCATCCCCGGGATTCGGCCCGGCAAGTCCACCTCGGACTACATTGATCGGGTTCTCAGCCGGATCACCCTAGGCGGTGCGCTGTATGTCTCTGCAGTGTGTGTCCTTCCCACGATTCTCATAGGGCAATTTAAGGTCCCCTTTTATTTCGGCGGCACGGCTCTTTTGATTGTGGTCGGCGTCGCCATGGACACCGTTGGACAGATAGAGGCGCACATGCTCACCCGCAATTACGAGGGATTTCTGAAGAAGGGTCGCATTCGCGGACGCCGCTAGGATAGGGAAAATGGTTTTACCGAAATCGGCAGTTATCAAATAC
>Ga0209254_10005910_pt1 | contig 11251 bp, 5 predicted proteins | sample FrelakmetDIP11DI_FD_187148 | JGI IMG/M metagenome (GOLD analysis project Ga0209254, IMG submission 187148) | Freshwater lake sediment microbial communities from the University of Notre Dame, USA, for methane emissions studies - DIP11 DI (SPAdes)... | ecosystem: Environmental > Aquatic >... | reverse complement strand
GGAACAGCGCGATAGGGCTGGCGGGGTGTTGCTGCGACAGGCTGAACACACCAACCCGGTATTGCTACTGCCTGCAACTCCAGAAGTAGCGCTCGAACGACGCGCTGAATGCCACTACCGGCATCGTGGCGGCTGAGGACAGAGATGTCGACCCAGATCGTCTGCTCGGGGGATACGGAATGTGGAGAGGACGGGCGAAACATTTTACGCGCCCTGGTAACTGAACGTCGCTCCAGAATCGCCGGAGCAAGTTGAATTTTCTTCAATTTTTCCAACCACGGTTGGCGCATCATGCCGTTACCCCTTGATACCAGGTATAGGCAGTATCGACATCTGAAAACTCGTGAAGCTTACCTTGATGAAGTACGCAGGCTTTTGTGCAGTGTTCGCGAATGTTGTGTGCTTCATGGGAGACGATGATGAAGCTGCGTTCGGCTCGCTTTTCAAACAGTTCATGCTGGCATTTGGCATGAAAGCGTGCATCCCCCACTGAAATAATTTCGTCAATCAGAAAACAGTCGAATTCAATGGCCATTGAAATAGCGAATGCCAAGCGCGCTCGCATACCTGATGAATAGGTCTTGACCGGTTCCCGCAAGTATTTCCCGAGCTCGGTAAACTCCTGCACATAGGCGATCTTGTCCTGATATGGCATGCCATAGATTCGGCAGATGAACTTCAGGTTGTCAAGGCCTGTCAGGCTGCCCTGAAATGCCCCCCCGAAGGCAAGCGGCCACGACAGGCTCATGCTCCGCTTGACCGAGCCGCTGGTCGGTTGCTCCGCACCGCTCAAGATACGGATCAACGTGGATTTGCCAGCTCCGTTACGGCCCAGAATGCCAATTTTCTCGCCCGGACTGATCGTGAAATTAAGGTTGTCCAAAACCGTGCGGTAACCGCCCGCCAAAGGATAAAGCTTGCTGAGGTTATGAATCTCGATCATTCGGGCGTCACCATCCTGCTGACGACACGGACTTGCGCCAGGCCCAGAACGGTGAGCCCGAGGCACCACGCGGCCATGTAGGTCACGTCGTAATGTGTCTTGACCACGGCCCCGAAGTAGCCATCACGCAATATCTCCACCCCGTGCACCATCGGCAGGTAGAGCACCGCTTCCTGAGCCGCCTTGGGCAGCCAATCGACCATATATGCCGCACCGGAAAGGGGAAACAAGATGTACGACGCGGGGTGCCAGAGCTTGTCGACCAGTTCGCTGCGCCCGGAAAGCGCCCCCAGGAAGATTGCCAGCGACGCGCCAAACCAGGCAAGCATGAACCAGCCAAACAAGACTTTGAGAACATCCTCCGGCAACTTCATCAAGCCCAGCGACACCCACAGGGCAGAAAGGACAATAAATGATACTGTGGCTCCAACGGCCTCGAGCGCCAGGCGCGACAGAAAGATGTCGATGATCTTGACCTGCCGGTGGTACATCAACGACAGGTTGGGTTCGATCGCGCAAACGAGTTTGCCGGGCATGTTGCGCCATAGCAGCACCGACGAATAGCCGGTCACGGCGAAGGCCACGATAGGCAGCGGCGAGTTATGATGCATGCCCGCCAACGACCAAAGTGCGGTCACTCCAAGCGTAAACAACATCGGCTCGGCAAAGAGCCACATGAAGCCGATGTTGTGGCGCCCGTAACGGGTGATGACCTCTCGCAGTAGCAGCGCGCCGATGACGCGGCTCTGGATGCGGAAGGCCTTGAGTGTTTCCTGCATGGCTTAATCGAGGTGCTCGCGCATGCCGGCCAGCAGCATGGTCAGAACGGCAAACAACACAAGGCCAACCGCAAGGGTCGCAATGACGCCCCGGAGGCGCCGGGGTTCCATGGCGTGATCCGGCTTGCTCGGCTGGACGATGCGCTCCAGGTAGAGTTGCTTGCGCTGCGCATCGTTACGTGCCTGCTCCAGCGTGACCATGGCGCTGGCGAGCATCTTGTCCGCGAACTCCCTGTCCAGAAGCAGGCGTTGATATTCGGCGGCCTTGCCAGCCAGGGAGCGCTCTCCGCCAGTAACGCGCTTCATCTCGGCCTGGATTTCGTCATCGAGCAACGCTGCGCGCTGCCGCAGCGACGGGACTTGCGGGTTCTCGCGGGCCACACGTTCAAGCTGTGCGAGTTGCGCACGTGTGGAAATCAACTCGTCCTGCAGTTTGGCGATCTGCTGCAAGGGAATCTGCGACTGCTTTTCGGGGTCGATCACACCTTTGGCGCTACGGAATGCAGCCAGGGCCAGCGCGGCAGCCTTGGCCTTGTTTTCAGCATCGGCAACTTCCTGGGCGGCGAAGCGGATCATGTCCTGGCGCCCGCGCTCGTTGAGTTTGTTGACGAGTTGCTCTGCAAGTTCGACGAGACGCTCATTGACGTTGAACGCGTCGTCGGCATTGAATGCCTTGACCGTCAAGGTTGTTATGGATGAAGCCGTATCGACCTGGACATTGATTTTCTTCTGAAGATACAAATGGAAGGCTTCGAGACTGTCGTCCCAGTCAAGGCCAGCAAAGCGGCTGAAGATATCAACGTCCGCCGAGGCGTAGGCTTTCTTGATACCGAGCTCTGCATCAAGCGCCTGAAGCGCATCACGCGAGGTAACGAAGTCCTGGACAGTGTAGGAATCGTCCTGCGCTTTGGAGAAACCGGCCCCCTTGAGCAGAAAGCCCAGGCCGGACGTGGATGGCCGCTCGGGGCTGCGCACGACGAAGCGGGCTTCGGAGGTGTAGACGTCGGACGCGATCAGCCCGAAATAGACGATGGCCAACACGGTCGGAATGATCGTGGTGAGCAGAAGCAGTTTGTTCCTGAACAGTGATGCGATTGACTTCACGATCATGCCCGCCCGTAATGGTCTTCGAAACGCACGATGTCGTCTTCGCCAAGGTACTCGCCGCTTTGCACCTCGATCATGACCAGATCGACGATGCCAGGATTGCTCAAGCGGTGCTTGTGCCCCGCCGGAATGTAGGTCGACTGGTTCGCCGCGATGAACAACTCTTCTTCGCCATTGACTACCCTGGCCATGCCGCTGACGACGATCCAGTGCTCCGAACGGTGATGGTGCATCTGCAGCGAAAGACCATGCCCCGGCTTGACCTCGATTCGCTTCATCTTGTACCGCTCGGCCTCTTCGAGCACGGTGTAACTCCCCCAGGGCCTGAACACGGTGCGATGCAGCCTGTAGGATTCGTGGCCACGATTCTTGAGTTCCGTATAGAGGTGCTTGACATCCTGGACGCGATCCTTGGACGCGATGAGAATCGCATCGGGCGTATCGACGATGATCAGATCCTTGACGCCGACTGCACCGACCAGGCGTTCCGGGCTGCGAATCGAGCAGTTGGAGACATCATGCAGCAGCGCCTCGCCCTGCACCCGGTTACCGGCTTCGTCCGCCGCGTCAAGATCCCCGAGTGCGGACCAGGAGCCGATATCGCTCCACCCGATAGTGCAAGGAACAACGGCAATATTGGCCGTCTTCTCCATCAGCGCGTAGTCGATGGAGTTGTCGGGCACGCAAGCAAAGCTGCCGGCCTCGAGCTCGGTTTGCATCAGCCCCTTGCCCTCGACTGTCGTGGACTTCTCGAGGCAAGAGGCAACTGCATCGAGAATCGCCGGGCAATGGATACGCATCTCGCCAATGAGTATTCCGGCTTTGAAGCAGAACATGCCGGAATTCCAGTAGAAGCGCCCTGATGCCAGATACGCCTGTGCTGTTTCGAGATCCGGTTTTTCGACAAAGCGCTTCACCGTGTTGCCATCTGCTTCGATGTAGCCATAGCCTGTCTCGGGTGCATCGGGGCGGATGCCGAAAGTCACCAGCTTGCCTTGTGCCGCCAGCTTCGTGGCTTCTGCAACCGCGCCGGCAAAGGCCTCCGCATCTGCGATCAAATGATCGGCCGCGAGAACGAGCATGGTCGCATCCGGATCCTTTTCTGCAAGTTTCAAGGCGGCGGCAGCCACGGCAGCTGCCGTGTTTCGGCCGAATGGCTCGAGCAGAAAAGAGGCCAGCACACCCGTGGAATTGACCTCGCGAAACTCGTCTTCGGTCTTGAAGAAAAACTCCCGGTTGGTGACGGTCAATACTTCATTGACGCCCGGCAGCTCGACACCGCGCAAAAAGGCCTTCTGCAGCAGGCTCTGACCATCCGCGAGCCGGATGAAGGGCTTGGGGTGGGTTTCACGGGACACCGGCCAGAGCCGGGAACCGGCTCCGCCGCTGAGGATTACGGGAACGAGGGTCATGGAGATTCCTGATGCTTCAAATTTTGGCGGCAAGCGCCTTGATGGTTTTGTCGATCTGCTCCAGGTTGTGCTGGTAGCCAATAAAAAATCTCAGGCGGGCAGCACGCTCTTCAACGGCAGGATAGATGATTGGCTGGACGTTGATGCCCATCTCGAACAGCGCCTGCGAGAGCTTCGTCGCCTTGAGCGAGCTGCCGACAATGGCCGGGATAACGGCGTGGCCACTGGACAAGCCGGTATCGATTCCGTGCAGCTTTGCCTGCTCGAGGAAGTAACTAGCGCGTTCGCGCAACCCGGCAACGCGCTCCGGCTCGGCCAGCATGATGCGCATGGCTTCGAGCGAGGCGGCGGCCATGGGCGGGGCGATGCCGACGCTGTAGACGAAACCGGACGCGGCGTACTTGAGGTGCTGGACGAGTGCCTTTTCGCCGGCGATGTAGCCACCGCAGCCGGCGAACGATTTGCTCAGCGTGCCCATCCAGATGTCGACGGCGCTGCCGGCCACACCGAAGTGCTCGCGGATGCCTCGCCCGGTGACGCCGAGCACGCCGAGCGAATGGGCGTCGTCAACCATCAAAAAGGCCTTGTAGCGGTTCTTGATGTCGATGAACCGGGGCAGGTCGGGCATATCGCCGTCCATGCTGTAGAGGCCTTCGATGACGATCAGCGTGCGTTCGAAGTTGCCGCGGATTTCGGCCAGGATCCGCTCCAGCGACTCCGGATCGTTGTGGCTGAAGGCGCGGCGGGTGGCGCCGGAGAGCTTGATGCCCTCGAAGGCACTGTTGTGGATGAGGCTGTCGTGGACGATCAGGTCCTTGGGGCCAAACAGGGTCGAGATGGTCGTCACATTGGTCGCATGGCCGCTGACGAAGACCACGCAGTCGTCGACTTCATAAAGGCTGGCGATGGCTTGCTCGAGCTCGCGCTGGATAGGGCGCTCGCCCGCCACCAGACGGCTGGCCGAAGCCGAGGTGCCATAACGGTCGATGGCGTCCTTGGCGGCCTGGTTGACCCGGGGGTCGCCGGCCAGGCCGAGGTAGTTGTAGCTGGAAAAGTTGAGGTAGGTCTTGCCGTCGATCAGGGCTGTGGCCCCGGCGGCGCCTTGGTGCACCTTGAAATAGGGGTTCTCGATGCCGAGTTTGCGGGCAGCGGCTTCCGGGAGGGCAATCCGTTCGTAGCCGGGAAACTTGTCGAAGCGGCAGAACTTTTCAGGAATCACCAGGTTTGAGGCGGTCGACCGCAACATGCCCCCCGCCGGCTCCGGCTGGCTGTCGCGCCGCGCGAGGAAGCGCTTGACCAGCTGGTCCTTGGCGGTGCCGACCAGCCCGAAGTTCTGTTTGTTCATCAGGCCCCCTGCCCTTTCTCGATGTCGGCGACCGCGGCCTCGATGATTTCCCGAGAGACGGACTCGCCGTGTTGTGCCGCCATGCCGATCGCTGTCGCGGTGAGGTCGCCGGCATCGGATTCCCCGCCACCAGCGGCAGCAGCCAGACGCTCCATGATACGGGCTGTGACCCGTTCGATGGTAGGGCCTTCGTTGAGCATCATCGCCGGGATCTGTACGCCGAAGCGCTTTTCCAGCCCGAGCGCGAGTTCGACGCCCATCAGCGAGTCGAGGCCGAGGTCGTGCAGCGAGCGTGCCGGATCGATGCGCTCGGGGCTGATGGCAAGAATCTGCGCCACTTCCTGGGTAACCAGCTGGGCGACCAGCGCCTGAACCTCGGCAGGTGACTTGCCTTCGATCAGGGCGCGGAAGTCGTCGAGGTTTTCAGCCCCGCCCACCGCATCGTCACCGTGCCGGCGCAAGGAAGCGAAGCGGGGGCCCTGGGCCGAAGGCAGCAGGCGCGCAAGGGCGGACCACTGGAAATCGCCAATGGCGACATTGGCCTGCGGTGCAGCCAGCGCCCGGCCGAGCATGCGCAGGGCAGCTTCGGCAGTGAGCGGGTCGGCACCCAGCCGGCTGGCGAGACTGTCCTTGACCGCCTGGTTGCGGGTCAGATAGCCCGCATCACCAATCGGCCCCCAGCCGATGCAGGTCACCGGCAGGCCCTGGGCGCGGCGCAACACGGCGAGGCCCTCGAGCCAGGCGTTGGCGGCCACGTAGTTGGCCTGGCCGGGATTGCCGATGGAGGTGGTCACCGACGAATAAAGCATGAAGTGCTCGAGCGCCCGCTCGCGGGTCAGTTCATGAAGGTTCCAGCCGCCCTTGACCTTGGGCATCAGCACCTGGCGCATGCGCTCGGGGTCGAGGTTGGCGATCAGGGCATCGTCGATGACCATCGCGGCATGGAAGACGCCCTTGAGCGGCAGCAGGCGCGGGTCGGCAAGCACCGCGACGAGGGCCGCGCGATCGGTCACATCACAGGCCAGCACAATGACCTGGGCCCCAGCCGCCTCGATGGCCGCGACGGCTTCATCCGCGCCCGGTGTCGCTGCTCCACGCCGGCTGAGCAGGACCAGCTGGCCGGCCCCGTGCTGCGCGAGCCAGCGGGCGGTTTCAAGACCGAATCCGGAAATGCCCCCGGTAACCAGATAGGCCGCCTGCTTGTCGAAGCGTGTTTCCTGCGCCCGGGGCGACAACGACTGCGGTTCGATGCAAGCGCCGGCAAAGCTGACGACCACCTTGCCGATCTGCCGGGCCTGCTGCATGTAGCGGAAGGCGTCGACCACCCGTTCCGCCGGGAAAGCCCGCACCGGCAGCGGCGAGAGCACGCCGGAACGGAACAGCGCCATCACTTCGCGGAAAAGGCGGCCGGCAAGATCAGGACGGGCGATCAGCAACTGGTCGGCATCGATGCCGAAATAGCTGATGTTGTCCTTGAACGGGCGCAAGCCGATCGGGGTGTTTTCGAAGAAGTCGCGCTTGCCCAGTTCGAGGAAGCGGCCGAACGGGCGCAGCACATGCAGGTTGCGGCGGATGGCTTCGCCGGCCAGCGAGTTGAGGACGACATCAACGCCCTCGCCACCGGTGACCGCGAGGATCTGGTCGGCATAGGCCAGGCTGCGCGAATCGAAGACGTGGTCGGCGCCGAGCAAGGTGACGAACTCGCGCTTTTCTTCGCTGCCGGCGGTGGCGAAGACCTCGGCACCCAGATGGCGCGCCAGCTGGACGGCGGCGATGCCGACGCCGCCGGCGGCGCCGTGGATCAGGACGCGCTCGCCAGGCTGCAGGTTGGCCAGCTGGCGCAATGCGTAATACACGGTGAAGAACACGGTTGGTACCGTGGCCGCGGCCTCGTGCGACCAGGCCTCCGGCTTGGGCGTGACGGCGTTGGCGCGGGTAACGACATGGCTGGCAAAACAGGCAGCCCCGAAGCCCATCACCGCGTCGCCGGTCGCATATTCGTCAACCCGGCTGCCGACCCGGGTAACCACGCCGGAAAACTCCAGGCCGAGGCTGGCGCCAGCGAAGCCATGCTCGACGGCCTCGTCGGGCAGGAGGCCCATGACGTACATCACGTCGCGGAAGTTGAGGCCGGTGGCCACGGGGCGGACTTCGATCTCGTCCGGAGCAAGCATCCGTTCCGGCTCTTCGAGCCAGATCAGGTTACGCAACTGGCCGGGGACTCGGAAATCGAGCCGGTAGCGCCGGTCCGCCGGCGCTTGGGTGACCGGAACACGGAGTTGCGTGCGCTGCATGCGCAGCACATGACGGCCGCCCGGCTGCAGGACGACTTCACTTTCGCCATCTGGATAGAGCAACTCGTCAACCAGCAGTTCGGCCATGGCAGCAACTTTGCCCGCACCGGGCAGGTCGATCAGCTTGCAGGAAAGCCCGGGGTACTCGTTCATGACCACCCGGCCCAGGCCCCACAGGGCAGAGTGCCCAGGATTGCCACCCGGAGCAGCGACCAGGCCGTCAACGGGGACGCCGTCTCGGGTCACGAAATAGAGTTGAGGCGGGCGGGACTCGGCGCTGAGCGCCTGGACGAGGTTGAGCGCCTCGACCGGCAGGGCGACGTCATCACGGCCGCGACTGGCGGCAATGAGCATGACATGGTCGAGCGCGCCATCGAATTCGTGGCGGTAATTGTCAAGCAACGTGACCGTGGAATCACGGCTGGCGAGATCTGCGTCACATGCGACGCAGATCGCCACCTGGCCCTCGACGACCATCCCCTGCTGCAGGGACAGAGCAATTTCGCGGGCTGAGGCATCACCGGTCAGAACCAGCCAGCGCGAAGTTTCCGGCGCGCTGATGGCCGCGGCCTGGCCGCGGCTGGAGAGCAGCAGGTAGGCCCCGACTGGACTGCCCTCGCCGGCCGGTTCACTGAAGACCTCGATCTGATCGAAGCCGGCCGCGGCCAGTTCGGATTGCCAGACTGCCGGCGACAACAGGCGCTGCACGCCCCAGACCAGGCTGGCCGAGAGGTCCGGATGACGCTCGGCCACGACGAGCAGGCCGCCGCCGGTCAGGCGCGAGTGCGCCCAGACCAGCATGGCACGCGGATCGGGCAGTCCGTTCAAGGCATGACGGAAAATGATCAGGTCGTAGCTGTCGGTGAGCCGCGCCTTGCACTTGAGGGCCGGGGGAGAGGGCTCAAGGTCCGCGACGGTGACCCAGTCGTCATCCTGGTGTCCGTGCCGCAAATGGTCGCAGACATCGCCATCTGCATGCGCCAGAACGTAGTCGACCGCAGTGCAGTCGATGCGGTGCGCGAGCCGTCGGGGCACTTCGCTCAGGCCGGCGGATATCTCAAGAACGCGCAGGCGGCGGTTGGCCGGCAGGCTGGCCACGCTTGACTCGATCAACTGTTCGACGGCAAGGCGGCTGCCGAGGTAGGTGATCGAATCATCGAACAGGGTATCGAGCTGATGGCTGCGCGCCATGGCCGAGTACAGCGCGACGGAATCGACTTCTCCGGAGAGGAGGGGCAGCAGCGCCCGGCCCATGCGGCCCGCCAGAACCAGTTCAGGCATGGCTTCCGGGTGGTCGGCAAGGAGGGTGCGCCAGATTTCGGCGGCTTGCGGCATGTCGCTGGCGGAAAGAACCCAGCCCTGCTCGCCGCGCGAGAGAAGCTGCAGTTCGACAAGCAGGTCGCGCACCCAGATCAGCAACTGTTCGCGTTCGTCAGCGGCACTGGAGATGCGATCCAGCCAGTCATTGACGCTTTCTGGCCGGGTGGCAAGCAGGTCATGCATGGCCTCGTGCGCGAAGGCCGTGACCAGGGCATCGAAGAGCGGCTGGGTTTCGTCGAAATAGGGCTGCCGCTGGAGCGACTGCTCGTGGTCGACGAACCAGGCGCGAAGTTGTTGGGCCAGACCGTGGGTGCTCCGCGGCGGGAAATTGGCGCTGGTCCGGAGGCCGGGCTGAACGAGCGGGCGGATTTCCCAGCAGGCGGGATCTACCGGCTTGTCCTGCCGCAACGAGGCAGCGCGGAACCGGCAACCGGTCAACACGGCAACCGTTTGTCCGTCGGCGGCAAGGAGATCGAACTCGGCCAGCACCGAGCGCAAGCTTCGGCGCAGGATGCGTGTGCGGAACGACGCAACGGCCCCCGCCTGGAGCAGACGCAGCCGACCGACCTTGACGGGCAGGAGGGGCAAGCCGAAGCCGGCCTCGATCTCGCTGCGGAAAAAGCCGAGCAGCGACTGGAAGCAAACGTCGAGGATGGCCGGATGAAGCAGCCAGGCCGGATGGTCTGCGTCAGGGCCTGATGGCGCAGCAAGCTGCCCGACCAGCGAATTCCCGACCAGCCGGGCTTCGGCCAGTCCCTGGAATACCGGGCCATAGTCCAACCCGAGGAGATGGGCGAGACGGTAATGGGTAGCCCGGTCCAGACTGTCCGCCGGCGCGGACACGGGCACAGCGGCCGGCTCGACGTAACCGCTGACCGCGCCAAGCAGGCGACCGCCGGCGTTGAGCGCCCATTCGTCATCGCTCAGGCGCTGCCGGCTGCGAATCTGAAAGCTGCCGTCGCGCGGATTAAGGTCGAGGCGGATACTGCGCCCGTGCTCGCCGTCGAAGACCACCGGTGCGACGATGTCCAGTTCCTCGATTTCCAGCGTGGTGCCGCCAAAATGTTCGCGGGCGGCCGCCAAGGCCATTTCGACATAGGCCGCGCCGGGCAGGACGATCGCACCGCCGACGCAGTGATCGGCCAGCCAAGGCTGGGTGCGCGGATCGAGAACATTCTCCCATCCCGCCTGGGCATCCTTGAGCGGCCAGCCGAGCAAAGGATGGATGCGCCGGCGCTCGATCAGGCGATAGCCTTCGCTGGTAGACGGCAGCCAATGACGCTCGCGTTGCCACGGGTAAGCAGGCAAATCGACAAAGCGCCCGGGCGCCGGGAAATAGCCGCGCATCGTATCGCTCCCGCCCAGCAGATGCAGGCGCAAGCACAACTCATTGACACGGTCTAGACCATCATCGTTCTTGCGCAGTGAGGGCAAGATCTTGACCGTGGCGGCAGGCGAGACAAGGCATTCCTTCAGATAACGCTGCAGGATGGCGTTCGGGGAGATTTCGACAAAGGTCCTGCAACCTAGCGCAAGCAGATGTTCAATCGCCTGCGTGAAACGTACCGGCTGACGCACGTTGTCCCACCAGTATGCGGCGTCAAGCGCGCCTGCGAAGAGTTCCCCACTGACCGCAGAAACAAAACCTGCGCGCCGTTGGTTTGTCGGGGCAAACCCCTGCAGCATGGTGGCCAGTGTGTGTTGCACCGGGTCCATACATCGACTGTGAAAGGCATAGTCGAGATCAAGCAGGCGGGTCGCGATACCACGCGCCCTGGCCATTTCAAAGAGTGACTCAAGCTGATCAAGCGGCCCGGAAAGCGTCAAGCTTCGCGGGCTGTTGATCCCTGCAATTTCCAGATCCGGCCACGCCCCTTCGGCCAACCACGCAAGCATTTCTGCTTGCGGCATACTCACCGCGGCCATCCGCCCGGCACCCCGCGTATGTGCCTGCGCCGCACTGCGGGCGCAAATTATGCGAACGGCCTCGTCCAGGTCCAGCGCCCCGGCAGCCCATGCCGCAGCGACCTCGCCCACGCTATGGCCAGCAA
>Ga0209254_10005909_pt1 | contig 11253 bp, 6 predicted proteins | sample FrelakmetDIP11DI_FD_187148 | JGI IMG/M metagenome (GOLD analysis project Ga0209254, IMG submission 187148) | Freshwater lake sediment microbial communities from the University of Notre Dame, USA, for methane emissions studies - DIP11 DI (SPAdes)... | ecosystem: Environmental > Aquatic >... | reverse complement strand
AATAGCGCAATGAGTGCCGCTGCACGTCGAAACCGAACTTCACCTGATGGTCCGGATTGACCTGGCTGATGAGATCGCCCTTGAGACCCATGTAGCTGGAGGTCCGGTGGAGGTAGTCATCCCAGATGTGGGATTCGTCGCCTTCGACAACGGTTCCCTGCCTGTCCAGTATGATGTCAGTCTCCGGATCATCTATGTTGTAGAAGAGGTTGAGATACTGCTCGTACCTGGGATTGCCGGCCGGCCGCGAGTAGGCCGGCAGGTCGTCGAAGTAGGCGCCGTCGCCGCGCTTCCGGTCAGTCAAGAAGTAGCTGGCGCCGACGGTGTAGAAGGCTGATGGACTCAGCGTGTGAGTCATGCTGCCTGTGACCGAGTAGTTCAAGTCCTTGTATCTCGGGCTGTGCTCGATGTCGTAGTAGTAGGTGTTCCGGAATTCCTTCCAATCGTCAAACGAGTAGAGGCTGCCAAGCTTGAACTTGAGATTGGCCGAAGGCGTGTAGACCAGCTTGCCCTGGCCGCTCCATCCGCCGATGGAGTTGCCCGGCAGGACCGGTTCGCCAAGGGGCTGTATGATGCTGGGTCTGCGGTCTTGGCCCCAGCGTCTCTCACCCGAGAAGAAGAAGTTGAACTTGTCTCGGAGCACCGGCGCCAAGAGCCCCGGGCCGCCAAACGCCATGTCGTAGATATTGTAGTCGTACTTGTCGGCACCGACCCAGGCGCCTCCCAAGTTGTCGGTAACCGCCTCGAAGGAGCCGGTGTAACTGCCGCTGCCTTCCTGGGTAATCACGTTGACGGCTCCCGACATGATGCGTCCGTACTCGGCGTTGAAGCCCCCGGTCAAGACCGTTATTTCTTGGATCGCGCTCTGGTTGATCGCGGTCGATGAAAGACCGGTAAGGGGATCCTGCTGGGAGAAGCCGTCAATGTAGTAAGCGACTTCGTTGTACCTGCCGCCACGGATGTTGAGGAAGGGCTGGTTCTGGCTCTCGCTGTCGGTGATGTCGAAATCGGGCTGAAGCGAGAAGGCGATGACACCCGTCTGCTGATAAGCGGCTTCCTGATATCCCCTGGTCGGCAAGTTGGCGATGTCCTCGGCCGTCACGTAACGCGCGGTCGCCGTCACATCAGGCTGAATCATGGGCCGCTCGGCCGTGATGATCACCGGCTCGAAGGTCTTAGCCGTGGTCTGCTCGAGCGCGAAGTCGACGGTGGTCGTGAAATCCGCTCTCACCGCCACGTTTTCCACGATGACCGTCCGGTAACCCATCATCTGCGCCCTGACCTTGTAGGTTCCAGGCGGGACATTGAGGATGAAGTACTCACCGGTCGACCGCGTCGCCGCTCCCATAGTGGTTTCGTCTACTATGACGTTGGTTCCGTAGAGCGGCTCACCCGTCGTGATGTCGGTTGCCTTGCCGGAGATCTTACCGACGACGGCGCCGAACGCCGTCTGGGCTATCAGGACGGAGATGACCAAGCAGGCAAAAAAAATGGGGGAGCACTTTCTCATGACTTCCCTCCTTTGTGGGCTTTCGCCGTATTTGGCGTTTTCGGTTCGCTCGGGCCGGGGTCGGAGCCTTGCGACACGATCCGCCCTGGCACCAACTTTCGTGGCATTAGGTAGTTAGGCCACTCCTTTCCTGTGCTTTGCCATGCGATGAACGTATCTCAAGTATGCTCTTGGGTATCTGAGACATTCTGGAAAGCGGTGTACCACCCAACCGCGGTCTTTGTCAAGCTTTTTTTGCCAACTTCCGTCAAAGCTTGCCTACGGTGCGCAGGAATTGCCAATTTGGGGTGTGACGGCGGGCTCAACCGCAATAGATGAAACTAGATTCCCCTACCGCACTACAATGAGCTTCCTGGTCTGGCTGAAGTCCTCGGCGCGCATGCTCAAGAAATAAACACCGGGGGCGAGGCTTGCGCGGCAATCGAAGGAGCGGGAGTATCGTCCCGGCGCAAAGACCGAGTTCGCGATTCGTGTGAGCGCGCGCCCGGTGACGTCGAAGATCTCGATCGACACCTTGGAGCTCCGCGGCACGTCAAAGGCTATGCTGAACTGGGACGACACGGGATTGGGATCGACGGCACCCAGGGCAAATCTGGCCGGCACCACTTTGAGGTCCTTGTCGGGAATCGTAACCGACGCGGCATCGTCGGAAATCGCCACGTCATCAATATACCATCCTTCATCCTGATAGTACTGGTCGGATCCAAATGTGAACCTGATCCTGGCCCTTCCCTGGTAGGCTGACAGATCAAACTCGACCCTGGTCCACTCGCTGGTCCAGGCAAAGCACGGCGTGTTCGCGTCAAACGGGCTGAAGAAGTTGGGATAGATCTTATAGTAATAGCCGCCGACGGGCGCGATCTGCGACCAGGTCTCCCCGCCATCCGTCGATATCTCAACAATGCCCCCATCCCAGGCATACCTGCCGCTATGGAGCTCAGCGTGAATCCAGTGCCAGAAAGTGAGCCTGGCGCCGGAACTAAGACACAGCTCTGGAGTCTCCAGCGCACCGTGGCCGAAATTGGCGTAGGCCGCTGAGCCGCCGGCGCCGAATTTCCACGCCTGACCTCCGCCTGAGGTGTGGTTCCTATAGGTGTCAATGTGCCACTGGTCAAGACTCAGGTCGGCGAAACCATGATGAGCCCATCCCGGAGAACCGCCCTCGACGTCATCGGTGAGCGAACCGCCGACGAAGATCGATGTGCTGTCGGCGGCCAGCTTTCCACTCGCCATCACTATGTCGAGGCTAAGATCGATCCTGTGAAACTCAGGACAGTCCGGGGCCAGAGTAATCGTGTAAGGTGGCGAGAGCTCGGCCTGTGTCCCCGGAATGATGCTGTCGACGTATGAGCTGTCCACACCGATCGTCACGTACGGATCATCTTCGCTGACAAGAACCCTTACGCCGGTCGCCGAGCCCGATCCGGTGTTGGCAAGCGAGAGGGTCAGCTCCAGGGTCTCACCCGGCTCTATGCAGCCGTCACCGTTACCGCCGAGCGTGTCGGCTATGGAGATGGCCGCAAGTCCGACATCCGGCGCCTTGACGGCTATCCAGTAAAGCCGGACCAGCGATGTATCCGCGCAGGATATGGCAAGCTCGAACTCGATCCTATGGCTGTCAGGCACAGCCGGGGAGATCTCATAAACGAAGTTCCACGGAGGCACGGCCGTGCTGTCCGGCGCGATGTCGCCAAAGGTCCCGCTTGAGTCAATGACCGTGACATAAGCATCGGAGGTTCTGAGCACCGCCGAGACAGTCAGGGCCGAATCCTGCCCCACGTTCTTGAGCGATACCCGCGACTCGATCGTCTCGCCGGCGTCTATCTGGCCGTCGGCGTTACCGAGGCTCGCGCCTGCACTGTCGTCATCAAGAGTGAACCCGTCGATTATGACGACGGGATGGTCGGCCGCCTCCACCGTGATGGTGTCGAGATACGCATAGAAGTTGTGCACGGTGACCGCCAGATACAGCGAGTCGCCAGCGGCGCCGTCAGGATCCAGATGGACCTTGCCGGCAGCATCGGTGAAGCCGCTCGCATAGGTGCTGTCCGTGAACAATGTAACCCGGGCTCCTTCGACCGCCCCTGCGCCGCCAGTAACGGTCACCTCAACCTGGTTATCGGAGGCATAGATGACATCCGGATGCGAAACGCTCAGGGTGCCGGGTGTGTCCGTCCAGACGTCCATCGAAGGGTCGCCGAGAAGCACCAGGTCGTAATAGACCCAGCGCATGGCGGCAACATCGATGAACGGGATGTTATCGATCCTTGAATCATCGTTGGCCTTGCCGATTGCGGTGATGTTCTCACCGAGCAAGGCGTCGAAGAACTGCCTGTCATAATGGTGGGAGGAACCGTTGGTGCTGTAGGGCATGTACCAGCCAAAGCGCGTGTTGCCTACGAAAGCGACGGCAGCGTTCTCAACAAAGGTGAAGTGCTCGCCGATGCAGTCCGTGGTGGAACCGCTGGGGTACCTGTTGTCAAAGGAGCCCGCGTAGCATCCCTGGCTGTAGACAATGAAGTAGGTGTTCGAGACTCCGTCATTGGTGAACCGGGTCTCGACGTCGGTGTCATACATTCGCATGCAATAGAGCACGTCAGCGTGCCCAAGGTGGTTCACCAGATGCCGCCCGCTATTGAGAATCGGAATCAGGTCCTCTCTGTCCCAGGCGTCGGGATAGAGATCCCGGTCATAAAGGGTGCCGACGGTGAACGCCGGAGGGAAACCCGCAGTGGTGTAGCCCCAGGACGATGACCCGTACTTGATCTCATCCTTGTAGTCGCCTCCCCAGGTCCCGGCCGATAGCCCCTCGCCGAGGAGCTCGGCGGTCTTGATCTGGCCGGCGACCGGCGCATCCTCGTACTTGATGATCTTGTTTATCAGGTTGGTCGCTTGCGCGGAGTCGCCGACGGCGGCCCGGCCGACGCTCACCTCGGGCATGAGATCGGCCTCACCCGGTTCGCCCCACTTGCTGTCCCCATCATCATTCCACGTGCCGTCAAGCGCGGCGTAATAGAGATCGGAGGCGATGTCCTCGTCGATGGCACTCGGGCCCACGGCATAAAGGCCGCGGTGCGGGATTATGTCGTCATCGCCCGCAAGCAACACATATTCGGTCTCCCAGTTCAAGTAGGCGTCCTTGATGAAGTTCCGGATCTTGGTCTGGAGATCGGCGCCGGGATAATCGAGCGCGATGTCTGCGACTAGCACTATCTTGGCTCTTAGGCCCCGGCCGGTCTTGTGCTCCCTGAGCACCTCGAAGAACGGCTGGAGTGCCGCATTTGTTATGATCACGTAGGGATAGGTTGATGCGGGATCCACCAGACTCGAGGCGGCTCCGAGCAGACCACGAGGCGCACGGGACAAATAGGAAGCCGCGGCTTCGGTATCGCCCACAAGGTCAGCCACAGCTTCGGCATCGCCGGCCTTGTCACTTCTCAGGGTCCCGAGGGAACGCTCGAGCAGCTCGGAGCTGGGCGCGGTCTCGACGGTGACCTCAAGCTTGGGAGCATAGGCGAGCACGCCCGCGGAGGCCGTATAGGTAACAGGATAGAGGTTGATGAAGGCTACGTTGTAGCCCCTGTAGGTCCCGGTGTAGACATGCTTGGCTCGCTCCCCGGGGAAGGTCCGGGTCTGATCGAAGGCCGCCGGCGGCACGGCGGACCGAGCGGGCTCCGGGGAACCTGTCGGCAACTCCTTGCGCGCCAGGTAGAGTGGAGCTTCGACCGGCAGCTGTTCTTCCGTTACGGCCCTGACGCTGACACCTACCACGTTTTCACCTTGCGCCAGCAGAATCTCTAAGCCATAGACGGGCAGGAGCGGTTCGCCAGGATTAGCCATCGCTGGCGCCCCGTCAAGCTTGATGGTAACTCCTTGCTCGGTGTAGGATATCGTAGGTCTCGGAAAATCAATGGTTTTGACGATTGTGGCGGCCATAGAGCCTGTCAAATAGCCGAATGTGTATAGAAATACGAAGATTGCTATGACAAAGAGGCTTTTCCTACTCACTATATCCCTCCTGCCCATAAGCACTAAGAGCGGGAATTTCTCCCGCTCTCAGGTGATATTATACCACGGAAGCGGGCCGCTGTCAAAGGTTTTCAGCTCTTGGATGCCGGGCGGAGCCTCAAGGATTCGAACGCTTACTTCGCGGGTTCCTGGCTCTCGGCCTCCGCGTCGAATCTGAAGATCTCTTTTTCTATCAAGTAGAGGTTGACCACGTCTTCTTCGTTGTACTTGAGCAGGGTCTTGAGAGCGTGCGAATTCCCCGCCAGCCACCGCTCCCAGAGCTGCATGGCGTCCATGCCCGTCAAGCCTTCGGTCTGGCGGCCGATGCCGAGCGTCTTCTCGACCGCTTTGAGACCCCCGTAAAGTCCGTGCCTGTGGCAGTGGTCAGCGAGGTCCTTGCTCTGGAAGCGCTGCCTCAGGTTGACCCTGAGGCAGCGGCTGATCACCGGCAGATCGAACCTGTGCCCCCAGTAGGTCACGATTTCACTCGCCCCATCCAGAGCGCCAAGCAGCGCGCGCTTCGAGATGTCGGGTTGAACCACCTGGATGAGATCATCGGGTGGACGGAAGATGCCGACGACGGTTATCTCGCCGCCGAACGAGGTCTCGATGTCGAGGTAGGCTTTCTCGAGCAAGGCTCAGCTCTCGGGAACGATCACATACGCATTGACATAGTCCCGCAGCCTGGCGATCACGTCAACCGTGAAGAACCTTGCTGCCCCGGGCGCCTCGATGCATACGTGATCGAAGAGGACGTGAGAGACCAGGTAGCCGTCTTCGGCCACTCGGTCAAGGTAGTCGAGATAGGCGGGGTCGCAGGCGGCCGAATCCCGCTGGGCCAGCGTCTTCCAGGCCGCGGCCAGCACCATGTAGCAGTCGACGTCTTCTTCGTAGGTGGGAGCATACTTGGTGACGCCGAAGTACTGCTTGTACTTGTCCTCATACTTCCAGACGGCACGTTCGGAGGCATAAGCGATCCAGGCGGTGGCTTCGACTGGACAGTCCTGGAGGGATTGGTCAATCAGGATCTTGAAATGCCGGCCCCTCAGCTTGCGCACCAGCCCAAGCTCCGGAGCGTCGTGATTTGCCAGCCGGCAGCCCTGGAGTTTCACGATCGACGACAACAGACTCCAGGCCTTGAGATTGACCCTGTCGAAGATCACGGCGTCAACAAGCGCCTTCCTGGCGTCGTCCAACCTTCCCATCAGGATGTGGCACCTTGCCAGCCCGAGGCAGGCGTCGGAGTCGGTTGAGTCCTGCTCCAGCACTTTGCCGAAGAGGTCGCACGCCTCCTCGACCGCCTTCCGCTCCAGCAGCATCTCGCCAAGCAACAGATAGGCCGGCTTGTAGGCCTGATCGGCCGCAATGGCCTGCCTGAGGTGGTGAGCAGCGGGCCCATAGGCCCCCACGTCAAACCGGCGCCTGGCCTTTACGTACTCGACTTCGGCGACTTCTCTCGGCCGGAGGCCTTCGGTGGCACCGGAATCCGCGAGTGCCGCCTCCACCCGCGCGCCGGGGAAAAGGGCGGCGTCGAGGCTTCCCGCGATGTAGGACGACGCTCTGGCCGTCTCCAGACTGTCGGCGAAGCTCTTGAAGGCGATCTCGTATACGCGCGGCGACTTATCCAAGATCTCGATGGGATTGCGGATCGCATCACCTTGATCGATCAGGCGCGGACTGCACGAAAACACGGCGAGCCCTGTAAGGATAAGGCCAAGACCCAGGTTGATTTTGGACTTCCCCGCCATTATCATCACCCTTGCCGTCGAAAGCTATGCCGATAACATAAGTGATTCACCGGCCAAGCTAAAGCGATTTCTGGCCGGCACCGGACAAGGTCGCACTCCCCGGCTCTTTGCAGATTGACGCCTCCCCGGTTGTTGCTTAGAATACCTTGCAAGGTTCACCACGCAAGGTTTGACGTGTTCGCCGAGTAGTCGGATCTGTGAAGGTGGAAGGAGACTGGCTCATGAGGATTATGATCGCTGTGCTTGCAGGGCTCGCCGTACTGGCTGCGATCGGACTTCCAGGCAGCGCGGTTGGAAGCGGCGCGCCCGCGAAGCCCGTGAGCCCGCTCCGGCTGGCAAGCTCCGATGATACAACTGCCACGACGGCTCCGGCCAAAGTCTACGATCCTGGGTGCCCGAGATGTCCCGGACACTCCCGGTCCAGGTTCGGCGGCGGTGGGGGACCTATCCCGGGTTACGTCTTTGCCGATCTGGATGCTGTAAACACGCAGGTGAAGGGTATGGGCATCCCGAAGCTCGACGAGGCTATCTTTATAATGGGCGGTAAGGGTTATGCGCGCTTCGGCAACATCATCCTGGGTGGCGGAGGCTACGGAGGCTCGACTGAGACCAGCGGCATGCCCGATGAGTCGGCCAGGTTCGCCAGGGTGGACTTCGGCTATGGAGGCGGGCTCGTTGGGGCCAACGTGGCGTACTCGCGATACGATTTCACGGCAGGCCTGCTACTGGGAAGCGGAGCGATAACCGTCACCCGAAGGATTGCCTCACAGGGTGTTTTCGATTGGGAAGACTCGTGGGACACGTTCCGTGAGGACCTGCCGGATTCGGTCGCAACCGGCGATCTAACAGTGAGCTCGCGGATCACTGCCGACTTCATCGCGATCGAGCCTTTCGTCGAGATCAAGATTTGGCTGACACGCTTCATGGCGTTGGGTCTTTCGGGTTCGTACCTGCGGGCCCACGTCGGCAAGGGCACCTGGAAAATGGAGGGGCTGGAAATACTCAACTCGCCTGAGACCAATCTCGGGGGGCCGAGCGTCAAACTCGGCTTGATCTTCGGAAGCTAGCAAGCGGAGCGAGAAAAGATGAGAAAGCACCTGATGCTTGTCGTGGGCCTTGTGGCATTCCTCTGTCTGGCGTCCTCGTGCGGCAACGAAAGTCCCAATATGCTGCCGGACACCGCGCTGCTGTCCCCGCCATCTCCCGAGCCCGGTTCAACTCACTCTTACTCGGTGGAGTTGGCCTGGGAAGGGGAAGATCCTGACGGAAGGGTTGTCGCGTACGAGATAGCGTGGCACAGTGGGATAAGCTACACCGGCATGCTGGACAGCCTGGATTGGGACCGGATCACGGTCGCGGATTCGACCTTCGTGGTTTCGGCCGATACCTGCCCCGAGGTTGGAAACTCGTGCCAGGGAAGCCACACTTTTTTCGTGAGAGCCATTGATGACAACGGGGGCAAAGACCCAACACCGGCATCGGTCAGCTTCAATGCCACGACCATCATTCCACACGCTCGCATAATCTACCCGCCCAGACCGCAGGAAGAGTTCGCCGTCGATTTGCCGACCTGTGTCAAGGTCGGCTGGGAGGGCTCCGATCAAGACGGTCGCGTCGTCCAATACCGGTACGTCTGGAAGCCGTACGAGGAACTGCCCACCCACCAACCACCACCCCAGCTGGACCGGCGCTGGAGCCCGTGGTCGCCGGCAACCGAGGTCGTGGCTACCCTCTTGCCGCTTGGCGAGAACAGCCCCTGGAGTTTCTATGTTCAGGCCAAGGACGACGCGGGGGCGATCGAGAACGTGTTTCAGGACAGGCGCAATCACATCTTGATATACATAGACGATGGCCTCGACAGCAGAGCGTCTGCGAGTATCTGTGCCTACCGCGGACCCTGCAGCGGCAGCGGAGCATTGGTGGGATGCCGCTCGACTGCCAACCCATCGCAAATGGACATCCCCATCAATGTCGACGTCGGCGACACGCTCTGCTTCCGCGCAAGTTTCCTGCCTGGACATTACGCCAAGAAGGTGACCAGCATCGCGTTTGCGGTAAATGACCCGGGTGAGCCCGCAAGCTGGAAAGATGCCACCGTGGAGGCAAACCGGATCTATCCTCCGAGCGGAATTCACATCGTGGCGCCGGATTTGAACTACATCTACGTGTGGGTTGAGGACGACTACTGCGAGTTCGGCAGCACGGCGACGGCCTACATCATCATAAACGGCCAGTAGCCCGCGGCCCGAAAACACTCGCGCCCGGGCCTCTCCGCTCCGCAAGCGATTCGATAGTGAGCCCGGGCGCCATGTAAGCCGATCCCCGATTTTTCGACGTTGTTGGAACCATTATACCACGGGTGCCGTCTCGCGTCAATTACATACGTCGCTGAGTGCCCCGATTGAGTCGGCCTCGAGGGTTGGCCTCCTATGCGAGCGGCAGGGTGCTGCCCGTAGCGCCGTAGGGTTCTCGGCGCCAAGGGCACACCCGTAGCGAGCAGCGGGATGGTCCGGAGGGCGTGGGGTTCTCGGCGCCGGGGCACGCCGGAAGAGAACTCAGCGCGCCGAGACCCGGAAGGCGTGGGTCCCAACCGAAGGGCCTCACCGACGAGGCACCAGCTGATCGCTTGTAATAGCACCCCGGGATTTAGTAAGGTACGTTTAACCCGGGCGGGGCCCGGGGGCGGAGGTAGGGAATGGCCTTGTTGACTGGAGCGGTAACGCCCGGCACCGTAATGTTGGGCCTCGATGGCATCGACAAACCTAAGGTTATCGAGGCGCTCGTCGACCTCATCGTAGCGAGCGGTCATGCGACCGACCGGGAAGCGATCCTGGCGGCCGTGCTCGACCGGGAGGCCAAAGGCAGCACCGGCCTCGAGAACGGGATCGCGATTCCCCACGCGAGAACGGCCGGAGTCGGCGACGTGGTGTGTGCCCTAGGCATATCGCGGGCAGGCATCGATTTCGACTCGGTTGACGGGAAGCCCTGTCACCTCGTCTTCCTCATCCTTGCTCCCCCCGAGGAGTCGACCAAGTATCTCAAGGCCCTTTCGGCAGTCGCCTTGGTCGGCCGGGACGCAGCCCTGATCCACAGGCTCGAGACCGCGGAGTCGCCCGAGGAAGTGATGGCCGTGCTTTCAAGCGGCGGCAACGAAACGGGCACTTAGATGACATCCAGGGAGAAGTCCATCCTTGTGGCGGTCTCCATCTGCCACGGTCTCGTTCACTGCTACATGCTGGTCTTTCCCCTGATCTATAAGTCGCTGGGGACGTCGCTGGGCCTCAAGTTCTCAGGTGTCGGCTTCGTTGGAATGGCCTCCTACCTGGCATTTGGGTTAGGCGCGATCCCGACGGGCTTCCTGTGCGACAAGCTCGGCGCACGGCTGCTCCTGGTAGTGTGCATTGCCGGAATGGCCCTGGCCTCGATGGTGGCTGTCTTCGCGACCAGTGAGGTCGGAGTGGTGATCGCCCTGGTGCTGCTGGGGCTCTGCGGGAGCCTTTACCATCCTGCCGGCCTCTCGCTCTTGAGTACATCTATAAGACAGCTGGGCAAGGCGCTTGGCATTCACGGCATGGCCGGGACCCTGGGGGATGCGTGCGCACCGGTTGTAGCCGGCGTGGTCACCGCCAGACTAGGCTGGTCATACTCCTATGTCGTGCTGGCCGTGGTCGGCGGCATCGTGGTCGCATTTCTCATGCGGACCTTCAGAGGCGAACCGCGGCCGCAGCGCCCGGCAGAGCATCCCGATTATCTGGAGCACTCGGAACAAGCTGGCCACGGGACCTCCCGGTCCACCAAGGGCCTGGGCGGGGAGTTGCTCATCGTTTATGCCCTCGGGGCCTTCTACGGGCTCACCTTCAGGGTGCTTATGACCTTTCTGCCTTCATATCTCTCGGACCGGGTGACCTACATCGGGGATAACATAACGCGCCTGGGCCTCATCAGCTCGGGCATCCTGCTGGTCTCGCTGGTCGGCCCCCTCGTGGG
>Ga0209254_10005908_pt1 | contig 11254 bp, 11 predicted proteins | sample FrelakmetDIP11DI_FD_187148 | JGI IMG/M metagenome (GOLD analysis project Ga0209254, IMG submission 187148) | Freshwater lake sediment microbial communities from the University of Notre Dame, USA, for methane emissions studies - DIP11 DI (SPAdes)... | ecosystem: Environmental > Aquatic >... | reverse complement strand
CCCGCGCCTCCTAGAACTCGCGGAACTTGTAGCCGATGTTGCGGACCGTGAAGATGAACTCGGGGTCCTTGGGGTCGGTCTCGAGCTTCTCGCGCAGGTGACGGATGTGCACGTCGACCGTGCGCGCGTCGCGGTAGTCCGAGTCGCCCCAGACCAGCTGCAGCAGCAGCTGGCGGCTGTATACCCGGCCCGGGTGGGAGATCAGGGTCTTGAGGATCTCGAACTCGATGTACGTGAGGTCGATCTTGGCGCCGCGCAGGATGACGTTGCGCTTGAGCAGGTCGACCTCGAGCTCGTCGACTTTGACGACCTCCTTCTTGGAGGCCTCGGCGCTGCGGCCCATCTCGGCGCGGCGCAGCTGGGCGCGCACGCGGCTGCGGAACTCGCGCAGGCTGAACTTGTCCTTGGTGATGTAGTCGTCGGCGCCGATCTCGAGGCCCAGCACCTTGTCGAACTCGTCTGACTTGGCGGTGAGCATGATGATGGGGACGATGCTCTGGGCGCGGATGCGCCGGCAGACCTCCATGCCGTCCACGTGCGGAAGCATGAGGTCGAGGATGATGAGGTCGAAGCTCTCGCGGGCGAAGGTCTCGAGAGCCTCCTGGCCGTCACGGGCGGTGACGACCTGGTACCCCTCTTTCTCGAGGGGGAAGCGCAGCAGCTTGAGGATGGCCTCCTCGTCGTCGACCACCAGGATGCGGGCCCCGTTGTCTGCCATCAGGTCTCCCCCTTCTCGGCACGGTCGCGCCCGCGCGGCGTAGCCAGACCGCGGGCGCGAAAAGCGGCGCCCAGGGCCGTAGCGATGGCCTCGCACCCGGCGAGGTCGGCGCCGGGGCAGTCGACGGCCGTCAGTGTCGTGTGGATGTCGTGCTGCACACACTGTTCGGCAAACTGGATGACAGCCCTGTACGCCTTACCGAACAGCGGTCGGCAGATGCGGTCGTAGCTCTGCGGGTCGGCGGCATTCAAGCTCACGGTGACGGCGCCGAGGCCGGCCGCCGCCAGGGCCGCCGGCACGTCCACGTCCGGGTTCAGCAGCTGCCCGTGCCCGTTGGTGTCGAGCCGGGCAGGGATGCGCCGCAACCGCAGCCACTCGGTGACGGCGAGCACGACGTCGAGCCGCATGGTGGGCTCACCGAAGCCGCAGAACACGACTTCGTCGGCCGGACCCTCGAGGAACTCGAGCTCGACGGCCTGGGTGACCTCTTCGGGCTCGGGTTCGTGCGTGAGCGTGAGCACCTCGCCGTAGACGCCGTCAGTCCACGCGCGCAGGCAGAACGCGCAGTCGCAGGAGCAGCGGTTGGTGATGTTCAGGTAGATGGCGCTCCCGCTGCCGCGGTAGGCGATGGTCTCGGTGCGCGTGAGAGGTTGTGTCATGGCGTGTGGCCGGGAGGCGCCCCAGGGTGGGGCCACGGTCGGCATCCCGAGTATAGCAGGGTAGAATGGGCGTCCCCGTGAACGACGCGACCGACATACTCATCGACCTGTGCGGGCGCCTCCGCGAGGTCGTCCTGCCCGCGCTCGGCCGGCACGCCGCCCGCGATCATGCCGGCATCGCCGTCGGCGGCGACGTCACCTTCGGCATCGACGAACTCGCCGAGAAGCTGCTCGTCGAATACATGCGCGACGAACTGCCCGCCTGGGCCTTCTATTCCGAAGACGGCGGCCTGCAGGGCGCCTCGGACCCGGAGCTCATCCTCATCGTCGATCCCATCGACGGCACGCGCCCCGCCGCGGCCGGCTTCGAGATGGCCTGCGTGAGCATCGCCGCTGTGCCGCCTCTGCCGGCGCCGACGATGGGCGACGTGGTCGCCGGCGTGGTGCAGGAGATCAAGGGCGGCGACCTCTTCGTCGCCGAGAAGGGCGCCGGCTTCACCATGAAGCGCTCCTCCGGCGCCGACATCCCGTTCCTCCCTACCGAGCGCGCCGACCTCGAGAGCCTCTTCTGGACGCTCGGCTTCCGCGGTCGCCCCGCCTTGATCCTGGCGAGCGTCCTCGAAGAGCTCATCGACGTGTCGTCGGTGGGCGGCGCGGCCTTCGACGTCGGGTCCGCGACCTGGTCGGTGACGCGCATCCTCACCGGCCAGCTCGACGCCTACGTGGACATCGGCCCGGCGATCATCGAAGCGCACCCGTGGGTCGAGGCGGAGTTCCGCAGGGTGGGGCGCGGCAACGTCCTCTGCAATTCGCCCTACGACCTTGCCGCCGTGCACATCCTGTGCAAGGAGGCCGGCGTGCCGATAGGCGACGCCGCCGGCCGGCCGCTCGACGACAAGCCGGTGCTGGGCTCAAGCGCCGCCTACCAGCTTGCCTGCATCGCCGCCGGCAATCGGGAGCTTCAGGGCGTCCTCATCGACGTCGTTCAGCGCGGCATCCGCGACCTCCGCGACCTGCGCACGCGGTGACCGTGCTGGCCGACCACGAGGCGATGCTGTACGAGCGTGGCGAAGACGATGCGGTCGACTGCCGCGTCTGCCCGCGCCGCTGCCACATCGCGTCCGGCAAGAGCGGCGTGTGCCGGGCGCGCACCAACCGCGACGGCACGCTCTACGCCACCACCTACGGGCGCGTCTGCAGCGTGGCTGCCGACCCCATCGAGAAGAAGCCGCTCTACCACTTCTTCCCGGGCTCGACGGTGCTCTCGCTGGGCAGCGTGGGCTGCAACTTCACCTGCCGTCACTGCCAGAACTGGCAGATCGCGCATGCCGACCCCGTAGAGAGGGCGCGCGACCTTCGCGAGCTGCCTATCCGCAACCTGCCGGTGCTCGCCGACCACAACGACTGCCAGGGCGTCGCGTGGACGTACAACGAGCCCACCATCTGGCTCGAGTACATCCTCGACGGCGCCCGGCTAGCCCACGAGCATGGCTTGTACACGGTGATGGTCACCAACGGCTACATCACCGGAGAAGCCCTCGATGTGCTGGCGCCGCATATCGATGCGTACCGCGTCGACGTCAAGGGCTTCAGCGATGATCAGTACCAGGAGCTGTGCCGCATCCGGGACCTGTCGCCGGTGCTCGCCGCGGCGGCGCGGGCCAAGCTGGTGCACGGCTGCCACGTGGAGATCGTGACCAACGTCATCCCCGGCTTCAACGACGACGACGAAACGCTCGGGGACATCGCCGCCTGGATCGCCGCGGAGCTGGGGCCGGAAACGCCCTGGCACGTGACGCGCTTCACGCCGTACCTCGAGTACGCGCATCTCTCGCCGACGCCGATCTCCACCCTGGAGCGCGCCGTACGCATCGGTCACTACGCCGGTCTGCGCTTCGTGTATCTCGGCAACGTGCCCGGCCACGAGGGTGAGAACACGGTGTGCCCGAGCTGCAAACGCCTTCTTGTGCGACGCACCGGCAACGCGGTTGAGGATGTCGCTCTGCGGGGAACACTGTGTGCGATGTGTGGGGAGAACGTCAACGTCCGCACGACCCTGAAGTGAAAGCAGGACAGGCTCCGTGAACGACTATGTGAAGCTTGATATCCCCGCCAAGGCCGAATACGTCGTGCTCGGTCGCCTTGCTCTCTCGGGTCTGCTGCGTTCGCGCGGCTACTCCGATGATGCCGTCGCCGATCTCAAGCTGGCGCTCACCGAGGCGTGCTCCAACTCCGTGAGGCACGCCTACGACCACAACGGCGGCCAGGTCCACCTCCACTTCACCGTGCACTCCGACCGCGTCACCATCGAGATCCGCGACGAGGGCGGCGGCTTTCACGAGGACGACGTCGACTGTCCCGAGTGCCAGAACATGCCCGAGCTGAAGCTCAGCGACGGAGGCATGGGCATCTCCATCATCCGCGCCGTGGTCGACGACTTCGACCTCCGCAAGCCGGACGGCGGCGGCACGGTGCTCGTCCTCACCAAGATGTGCGACGCCTGACGGCGTCGCACCCTGCTCACATCATCGGCGTAGACGCCCCGATCTGCGCGCGCACAACGCCCGGGGTTTAGCTCCGGCGAGGGCCACGGAACAACGGGGACACCACACATGGCTCTTCGCCTGGGCCGAGGCGGCATCGCCTTGGCCGGCGAGAGGAGGGCATTGATGCTTACCCAGCTGCGCCAGCGCACGGTGGCGCGCGTCGTCTTCGATGAATCCCACGGCGAGTCGTGGTCGATCCGGCCGGACATCGCCGCGGCCATGCGGCCCGAGCATCCCGCGGCCGCTTCGTATGCCGCTGCTGCGGCCGCCCTGGCGGAGCGCGACTTCGCGGTCGCGGCTCACACGGGCGGCTCACTGGCCGGCGGTATGCTCGACGACGCCGACGTGCTCGTGATCGCGCATCCGTCATCTCCCCAGTGGGAGCGCACCGTCGGCGGCTCGGCGGTGCTCTCCGCCGAGGAGATCGCGGCCATCGTGAGGTTCGTTGCCGGCGGCGGCGGTCTCGTGGTGCTCGGCGAGACCGAGCAGGAGAAGTACGGCGCCAATCTCAACGAGCTGCTGGCGAGCTTCGGCGTCGGTATCGAGAACGCGACCGTCTTTGACTACGGCGACCCCGGCGAGATGCCTACGTGGGTGGCCGCCGAGCCGGCGCCCGATGCCGGAGCGGCGCCCCTGCTCCACCTCGTCGACGAGGCGCGCTTCTACCGCGCCGGCACGCTCGTTGCCGACCAGCGCGGCGCGGCGTTGCTGCGCACGAGCGCCACGGCGCAGCCCCCCGGGGCCGCCCTGCTGGCGGCCGTCGCCCACGGCGACGGCCGCGTCGTCGTGGCGGCCGACTCGGACCTGTTCGGCGACGACTTCCTGGGCCGTCACGATCACCGGCAGCTGTGGCTCAACCTTGTCTACTGGGTATCTCTGGCCGCCTTTCGTGCCGACCCCGCGCCGATCGTCTCCGCGGCGGCGCAGGACCCTGCATGGCGGAGGCTGCGCGACGAGACCAACGCGCTGCGCCTGCTGCAGGAGCCCAAGGGAGAGGTCGATACGCGGCTTCACGACCTTGCCGACGTGCGCGCCCCTGTCGAGGCGATGATCGAGTGCCTCGACGACCTGGCGCCGCGCTTTGCCCACCAGAAGGAGTACCTGGCGCAGGTGCCCGTCGACCTCAGATCATGGGTCGACGGCGGCTGCGCCAAGCCGGACTTCACGGCCTCGCTGGCCCTGTTTCGCCCCGAACAGCATCGCCGCGACGGCATGGAGCACCTCGTCGTCTTCCCCATGTACACCCCCAACGGCTCGACGGACACGCGCTTCGAGGCGCTCATCGTACGTACGCCGTGGCCCGGGTTCGTCGCCCAGCTCGAACGCGAGGAGTTCGACAACGGCACGTTCGTGCCAGTCCAGCTGGTGGACCACACGGCGGGGTATGACAGCGAGTGCGCCGTCCTCTTTCCCGAGACGGTCAGCCTGGCGGCGCGGCCCACCAACCACTTCGGGGGGATCTTCTGCGACCGCGAGTCGTCGCGCTTCCGGCGGGCCACCGCCGCGGGCGCGGAGGCCCTGCGCCTCGACCTTCCTCCCGACGCACAGGCGCTCGTCAGCTCCGCCGACCTGGCGCTGGAGACGTACATCATGTGGGACCTCATCCACGACCGCTGGCACAGTCACGGTGAGCTGCCGTTCGACCCGTTCATGATCCGCCAGCGGCTGCCGTACTGGATGTACTCGCTCGAGGAGCTGCGCGTGGACCTCGCCACCTACGGCAGCGCCGGAGAGCTCACGCGTTCCGGGTTCGCGTTCGCGCGCTACGTGCAGTACGCGATCCTTTTCGACCGTATCCTGCGCTTCCCCATCACCGGCAGCCGGGTGCGCAACTACGACGGCCTGGGGGGCCAGTTGCTCTTCGCCTTTCTCCACCAGAGCGGCGCGCTGCGCTGGTCGGACAACCGCCTCACCATCGACTGGGGGAGGATCGCAGGGGAGGTGGCGGCCCTGAGGGAGCGCGTCGAGGCCCTGTATCGCCGTGGCGTCGATCAAAGCAAGGTCTCGTACTGGGCCGCCGCGCACGACCTCGTGGCCGAGTACGTCACGCCCAACGTCGCCTCGGCGTGGACGCGGGAGGCGCGCGTGGTCTCGGACGAAGCCGAGCCGCGCGCCTGGATCGACCGCGTGCTCGACGATGAGTTTCCGCTCAGCACCTTCTATCTGACGCTGCAGAAGAAGCTCGCGGACAAGGCCACGTCGGCGCGGGAGCCGGCACATGTCTGAGGGGCCGGCTCGCGAGCGCCGCCTGGTGCTCTTCGCCAGCGACAACTACGCGGGCGTGCACCCCGCGGTCCTCGCGGCCATGGCCGCGGCCAACGGCGGTTTCGCGCCCGCCTACGGCGACGACGACTGGACCTTGGCGCTGCAGGCGCGTATGCGCGAGATCTTCGGCGACGTCGACGTCTTCCCGGTCTTCAACGGCACCGGTGGCAACGTCACGGCGCTGGCCACGGTGATGCAGCCTTTCGAGGCCGTGATCTGTGCCGAGACCGCACACATCAACGTGGACGAGTGCGGAGCTCCGGAGCGTTTCACCGGCGGCAAGCTCGTCGATCTGCCGACCGCCGACGGCAAGCTGACGCCGGAGCTCGTGCACGGCGCCCTCGTCGGCATCGGCGACCAGCACCACGTGCAGGCGCGGGTGGTCTCGATCACGCAGCCGACCGAGCTGGGCACGGTGTATTCGCCCGCCGAGACGAACGCGCTCGCTGAGGCAGCGCACCGCGCCGGCCTGTTGTTGCACGTCGACGGCGCCCGGCTGGTCAACGCGGCCGTCGGCCTGGGCGTCGGGCTTCGCGAGATCACGACGGACTGTGGCGTGGACATCCTGACCTTCGGCGGCACCAAGAACGGCCTGCTTGGCGGCGAGGCGGTCGTCTTCTTCCGCCGCGACCTCGCGGCGCCCTACCAGTTCGTGCGCAAGCAGGGGATGCAGCTGGCCTCCAAGATGCGCTACGTCTCGGCGCAGCTCCTGCGCCTCCTCGAGGACGATCTGTGGCGCGAGACCGCCGGGCACGCCAACGCCATGGCGCAGCGGCTGGCCGCGGCAGCGGCCGGCGTCCCCGGCGTGCGCGTCGCGTACCCGGTGCAGGCGAACGCCGTGTTCGTCGCTCTGCCCGCGGGGGTCACCAAGCGTCTGCTCGAGGACTATCGTTTCTACACGTGGGACGAGCAGGCGGGGGTGGTGCGCTGGATGTGCTCGTGGCAGACCACGGCCGACGATGTCGACAGGCTCGCCGCCGCGCTGCGCCGAGCCTCCGCCTCCGTATGACGACGGGCGGCCGCGCGGCCGCGTACGCGAGCATGGATGAGCTGGCCGCGGCGTTCGGCCTCGAAGAGGCCCAGGCCGCGGCCCTGTCGCGATATGCGGACCTGATGCTCGCCTGGCGACGCGGCAACGTCACCGCGCTGCGTACTCGCAGGGAGATCGTGAGCACGCTTCTCGGCGACGCGCTCGCTCTGCTCGACGTACCGCAGCTGCGCGAGCGGAGCGGCGCCGGCTGGCTCGACCTGGGCGCCGGCGCCGGCGTCCCCGGCATCCCCCTGGCTGTGGCGCTGCCGGCCGCCGAGCTGACGTTGCTCGACGCGGCGGTCAAGAAATGCGACTTTCTGGAAGCCGCGCTCGAGGCGACCGGGCTGGGCGCGCGCGCCTCCGTGGTCTGCGCGCGCAGCGAGCACCACGCCGCCGCCGGACGACCAGGGCGCGAAGCGTACGGGGTCGTGCTGGCCAGAGCTGTGGCGCCTCTCCCGGCGCTGCTGGAGATGGCGGCCCCCTTGCTCGCGCTTGGCGGCGTGCTGCTGGCCAGCAAGACCGGGCGGGCGGTGCGGGAGGAGGGGCCGGCTGGAGCGGCCGTGGCCAAGCTCTGCGGCCTCGCCCCCGGACCCGTCGTCCCGCTACCACGCTCGTCGCTTGACGACTCCGTGTGCGCCGTCTACCGGAAGGTAGCTGCCACGCCGAAGCGGCTGCCGCGTCGCGAGGGTCAGGCCGTAAGGCACCCGCTGGCCCGCTGAGGCGCCAGCCCCATCTGCTAGTATCGGAGCCCCGCGAAAGGAGCTCGGTGACCCGCGTCATCGCCGTGACCAACCAGAAGGGCGGGGTCGGCAAGACCACCACCGCCGTCAACCTCGCCGCGTGTCTTGCGGAGGCCGGCCTCGACGTGCTCCTCGTCGACATGGACCCGCAGGCCAATGCCTCGGCCGGCCTGTCGGGACGCGCCGCAGACGCGCGCCTCAGCAGCTACGGCGTGCTCGGCGGAGCGGCAGGCGTCGCCGAAGCGACGGTGCGTACCGTGCTCGATCGTCTCTGGCTCCTCCCTGCCTGCCCGGACCTCGCCGGCGCCGTCGTCGAACTGGCCAACGCCGACGGCAACGAGTATGTGCTCGACTACGCGCTCACCGGCCACGTGGGCCGGTTCGACTTCGTGTTCATCGACTGCCCGCCATCCCTGGGCGTGCTCACCGTCAATTCGCTGGTGGCGGCGCGAGAGGTCCTGATCCCGGTGCAGGCCGAGTACTACGCTCTCGAGGGTCTGGCGCAGCTGCTCGAGACGGTGGGGCTCGTGCAGGAGCATCTCAACCCGGAGCTCGCTGTCCTCGGCGTGCTCGTGACGATGTTCGACAGGCGCACGCGTCTGGCGCGCGAGGTGGCCGCCGAGATCCGCGAGAACCTCGGCGCCAGCGTCTTCGACACGGTCATCCCGCGAAACGTGCGCCTGAGCGAGGCGCCCAGCCACGGGCTGCCCATCTCACGGTATGATGCCACCTGCGCCGGCAGCGACGCCTACTTCGATCTCGCCAAGGAGGTCGTGTCTCGTGCCTGAAAGGAAAGCCCTGGGCAAGGGCCTTGGCGCGCTGATAGGCGAGGGCAGATCGGCCCTCGGCAAGGCCGGCGGCTCCGGCGGCGAGGGCCGCCTGCGCGAGCTCCCGCTTGCCGAGATCGCCGTGAACCGGCGCCAGCCGCGGCGCACCTTCGCCGCCGCCGAGCTCGAGGAGCTGGCGGCGTCCATCAGCGCGCTTGGCGTCGTCCAGCCGATCGTTGTGCGGCCGCTGCAGACGGCTGCGCCGGCAGCGGCCATCGGCGGCGCACTGCCCGCAGCGGCCGGCGAAGCGCTCGCCCCTCCGGCCTCTTCCGGACACCGCTACGAGCTTATCGCCGGCGAGCGCCGGCTGCGCGCGGCCGGCCTGGCCGGCCTTGAGTACATCCCGGCGCTGGTGCGCCCAGCCGACGAGATCGCGTCTCTCGAGATCGCCCTCGCCGAGAACGTCGCCCGCGAGGACCTCAACAGCATCGAGGAGGCGCAGGCCTACGCGTCCCTCGTCGACGAGTTCGGGCTCACCCACGAACGTGTCGCCGAACTGGTAGGCCGCAGTCGCGTGGCGGTCACCAATCTCCTGCGCCTGCTCGAGCTGCCCGACGAAGTCCGGCTGATGCTCGAGCAGGGCCAGCTCAGCGAGGGGCATGGGCGCGCTCTGCTGGCGCTGCCCGACCACGGGCAGCGCCGCAAGGTGGCGCGCCTCGTCGCCTCACAGGGCCTCTCGGTGCGGCAGACCGAGGCGCTGGTGAAGAAGCTGAGCGAGGAGACGCCGGGAGGGGCCGTGCCTGCGGCCCGCTCGCCCGCCGGCGCCGACTTCACCGATCTCGTCGACGAGCTCTACGGCCTGCTGGAGACGCCGGTGCGCATCCGCAGCGGCAAGCGCGGCGGCACCATCCAGATCGCCTTCAAGACGAGAGCGGAACTGGAGCGCCTGGTCGGCCTGCTCAGGTCACTCGGGGATTGAGGCGGGCGGCAGGCTCGTCCGCGCTCGCCGGCGAATCCGGTCGCCGACCGGCCGGCGGCGTCAGTACGCCGGCGTGAGCGTCACGCCCGGCGTCGGCTGCGTGAGCGGCGGGGCTGTCGGTAGTGGCGTCGGCGGGGGAGCCGTGGGAAGCGGCGTCGCGTACGGGTTCGTGGTCGGATAATCCGTCGTGGTCGGCGCGGGCGTCGTCGTCGCTTCGGAAGACGGGGAGGCGCCCGGTGCCGGTGCAGAGCTCGTGGGCGGCAGCGCTCCGGCAGGCACCCAGACCACGGAGCCGTCGGCCAGCTTGTAGAAGGACCCGACGAGCGTGCCGAGGCCCTGGACCTGGGCGCCGCTGGCCATGTCGAGCTTCACGATCTCGTCGCCCTCCTTGACGATGACCTGCATCTGCGGCGTGCCGGGATTGGTCACGATGGTCATGTGCTGGTCGGTCAGGAGGCCCGTCAGGCCGGCGGCCGAGAGCGCCGCGACCAGGAACCCGGCGGCGAGGACGAGGCCCAAGACGAACAGATCGACGAGGCCGTCGAGCGGATCGCCGTTGCGGTCGGCGGTGCCGACGCGACGGCGGCGCATGTAGCGCAGACCGTCGCCGCGGGGCTCGTAGACGGTCCCGAGGTTCTTGATCGTGCAATGGTCGTCGGACGCCGGCATGGCGGCCTCAGCGACGTGCGGGCGGGGCGCCGGCGCCGGGCGCGGACGCGCCCCCGGCCGGCGGCCTGGGATCCACGGGCCCAAGGTCGGCAAAGGGGTCTTCGTCGCGCTGCCAGTCCATGGCGGGATCATCGAAGCTGAGCGGCGGCGCTTCGCCGGCCGCCGCCCGGCGTGTCAGTGCCGGCGGCTCGGCCTCGGCCGCCAGCGGGTCGACTGCGCTCGTGGCCGGCCGGGGCGGCGTCGCTGCCGCCGGCGCCACGGCCGGCGCCGCGACGACAGGCGGCTCGCCGCCGCTGCCGGAGGCGAACGGGATGAGCGGCTCCTTGGGGGTCTCGAGGAGCACAGGTATCGCCACCGTGTTCTCCGCGTCGTCGACGACGGCCTCGTACTCGACGACCGGATCGGCGTCCCAGACGCCCTTCTTGGTGCGCCGCCGGCCCGACTGCAGGCGCTCGTCGTCGCCTTCGAGCAGCTCGAGCAGGTACTCCATGTCGGAGATGTCCTGCGAGTACAGGCGGTCGCGGACGATACTGATGACGAAGGCGATGCCGCCGATGAGCAGACCGACGACGGTGACCGAGAACGCCGTGACGAGGTTCTCGGTGAACTCGGTGGCGTTGCCGCCCGCCAGGCCGATGAGCGCCGGCGATAGCAGGATGAGCGTACCCATGAGGCCCAGGATCGGGCCTACGCGCACGAGGACGCGAGTGCGCTCGAGGCGCTTCACCGTGTAGAACTCGTACTCCTGCAGCAGCTTGAGCGGCTTGGCCGCCAGGCGTTCGGTCTGGTAGTTGCGGATGAGGTCGAAGAGGAAGCGCGCGACGACGATCGAGTAGTTGTTCTCCTGGAGGTAGCGGTACGCGGTGCGCGGCTTGCCGTCC
>Ga0209254_10005907_pt1 | contig 11254 bp, 8 predicted proteins | sample FrelakmetDIP11DI_FD_187148 | JGI IMG/M metagenome (GOLD analysis project Ga0209254, IMG submission 187148) | Freshwater lake sediment microbial communities from the University of Notre Dame, USA, for methane emissions studies - DIP11 DI (SPAdes)... | ecosystem: Environmental > Aquatic >... | reverse complement strand
CTCTCGACCGCCGGCGTGATCGCCTCGCTGACCGGTCCGGAGGCCGACACCGGCTACTTCACGACAGTGCCCGGCATCAACCCGGCGAGCCCGCTGGCCTTCCCGGCCACCACACTGACGTTGAAGGCCGTGGCCATCGAGAGCTATCTCTCGATCAACGGCATGAACATCAGCGGCAAGGCGATGCTGAAGGGCATCGACGGGTCGACGAATACGCTGCGCCGCGCGATCGTGGATATCGACAGCTGCAACACCTGCCACGAGCGGGTGGGCTTCCACAGCAACGCCGGGCGTATGGACAACCCCGACTACTGCTCCACCTGCCACAACCCGGAGATCTCGAGCAGCAACCTGTTCGCCGGCACCGCCAACTTCCCGGCGATCGGCGAGGACAAGTACTACTCTCAGAAGCCCAACAACTTCAAGGACATGATCCACTCGATCCACGCGGCGAACATCCGCAGGGCGCAGAACCCGCTGGACCCGTTCAACTTCATCCGCGGAAACCCGTTTGCCACCGGCGGCAATGGCCCGATGGTGTTCGAGGAAGTGGGCTACCCCGGCCAGATTGCCGACTGCGCGGCCTGCCACAGGCCGGGCACGTACGCGGCGCCGAGCAACGACCGCTTTGCGTGGTCGGTGATCGATGCCAAGCCGGCGCTCGTGACGGCGGCGAATGCGTTGAGCTTCAACCCGGCGCTCACCGTGCGCCAAGGCCCGGTGACGGCGGCCTGCGGTTCGTGCCACGTCAGCACCTCGGCCAAGGCGCACTTTGCGATCAATACCGCCACCGAGATTGGCGCCGAGTCCTGCGCCACCTGCCACGGCCCAGGACGGGCCAACGAGGCGCACAAGAACTGATCTGGATCGGTCAGCCCGGCTGATCTGAACCGGGGGTGCTTCGGCCCCCCGGTTCTTTCATTTCTGGGCCTCGTGTTCGTTCTCAATTGGGCATGCAGATGCCCAGCCGAGCGAGCCTGTGCAGAGGTTGTTTTTTTGCAGCGCCGCTACTGACTCGAAGTGTGTCTTCGCATGCAATATGGCACCATCGTCAGCTAGGCGATGTCCAGACGTATCCATAGGCAAATATCGATGAAGATCACCCGATCCGTACTTTCTGCGCTGCTGTTCCTGGCCGGGGTGGGATGGCAGGCCCTGGCCGTGGCGCAGCAGGCCGGCGCTGCGGCGCCCAAGCTGCCCTCGCTGGACGAATACACCCAGAAGGGCGCCGACACTTGCCTGAGCTGCCACGACGACGAGAGCCCTGGGTATTCGGCGGCCGCCATCTTCAGTTCCAAGCATGGGCAGCCAGCCGACAAGCGTTCACCCTTCGGTGCCGGCGGGCTTCAGTGCGAGGCCTGCCACGGCCCTGGCGCGCAGCACTCCGCGAAGGGCAGCAAGAAGAAGCTCAGCATCAACAGCTTCAAGGCCGACTCCTACCTGCCGGTGGCGCAGCGCAATCAGGCCTGCCTGAGTTGCCACGAGGGCACATCCCGCACTGGCTGGCACGCGGGCACGCACGAGCGCAACAACCTGGCTTGCACCGACTGCCACAAGATCCACCAGCCGCAGGGCGACCCGATGCTGGCCAAGGCCACCGAGGCCGAGGCCTGCCTGAGCTGCCACAAGGACCAGCGCGCCGACTTCCACAAGCCGTCGACGCACCCCGTGCGGTACGGGCTGATGTCGTGCAGCGGCTGCCACAGCCCGCACGGGTCCACCGCAGACGCGATGCTGGTCAAGCCGACGCTGAACCAGACCTGCTACTCCTGCCACGCCGAAAAGCGCGGCCCGCTGCTGTGGGAGCACCAACCGGTGACCGAGGACTGTTCGCTATGCCACTCGCCGCACGGTTCGTTGCGCGAGGCGATGCTGAACAAGAGCCCGGCCCTGCTGTGCCAGCAGTGCCACAGCCCGGCGGCCCACCCCTCGGTGGCACGCACGTCCAACGGCCTGCCCGGTGGCAGCGCGGGCGGCAGCATCTTCGTGGTGGCAGGCAGTTGTCTGAGCTGCCACTCGCAAGTGCATGGGTCCAACCACCCCTCGGGAGCGAAGCTGATGCGTTGAGCGTCAGTCCCCGCGCCGGGCATTGAACGCCCGGCCGCGGCCACGAGCTCGGCCCCACTCACCGACTACGGATGCGAACATGACAACCTACAGCCCCTTGTTCCTGCTCGCTGCTCTGGGCGTGCTGTCTGCGGCCGGCCCGGCTGCCGCACAGGTGGATACGTCACAGTGGAAATGCGAATCCTGTCCCTTCCCCAAGGGCATCAAAGGCAACGTCGACGTCGGCGCCGCCTATGTTTCGGACGACTCCACCACCTTCGGCAACTACACGGGCCTGGACAGCCAGGGTGCCTACCTCGACCTCGGCGGCACGGTCAGCTACCGCGGCGACGGCGGCTATTTCGCCGACCTCACGGCGGCGGACCTGGGCCTGGACATTCGCAGTATCACGGCCGAGTCTGGGCGCGCCGGCCTGTATTCGATCGACCTGGGTTACGCCGAGATTCCGCGCTATTTCGCCGATGGCGCACGCACGCCGTTCCTGGGCAACGGTGGCGACACCCTGACCCTGCCGCAAGGGGTGGGTTTTCCGGCCGTGGACACGCCATCGATGCCGCTGGCCACCACGCTGCAGCCCATTGAACTGGGCTACAAGACCAGTCGATTCGATATCGGCGGCAAGTGGGTGGGCCAGGAGAACTGGATCTACAGCTTCAATCTGCGCCGTGACGTTCGCGACGGCACCAAGCCCACGGCAGGTTCGTTCTATTCGAACGCCTCGCAGCTGGCGCTGCAGGTCGACCAGACGACCGACCAGTTCGAGCTGGCCGCCTCGTATGCCACGCGGCAGTTACAGGCCAACGTGGCCTACCAGCTTTCCGAGTTCCGCAACCGGAGCGACGCGTTGACCTGGGAAAACCCGTTCAGCATGGGTATCGCGGGAGCCGACCGCGGCCAGCTGGCACAGGCGCCCGACAACCGGTTTCATCAGGTCGTGGCTTCGGCCGGCTACCAGATCACACCTTCGGTTCGTGCCAGCACCGATGTCGCCTACGGTCAAGGCACGCAGAACGTGGACTACCTGGCGTCGACCCTGAACCCCGCGCTGATCCCATCGGTGCCGGCGATGCCGGCGCCGTCGCTCGACGGGCAGGTCACCACTTTCAATTTCAACGCCAAGATCACGGCCGCGCCGACAGAGGGGTTGCGCCTGCATGCGATCTATGCCCGCGACATCCGCGACAACGAATCGCCGATCCTGATTTATCCGCACGTGGCCACCGACATGTTCATCGATCCAGACCTGCGCGGCAACACGCCGTTCGGGTTGACGCAGGACCGCATCAAGCTCGGTGCCGACTACACGGGCTTGGAGGCCTGGAAGTTCAACGCTGGTGTGGACTGGGACAACCGCGAGCGTTCCTACCAAGAGGTCGTCACCACACGCGAGGCCACGGTCTGGGGTCGCGCCACCTGGCAGGCCGAGGAGAGCCTGGCACTGACGTTCGACCTCGCCTACGGCGACCGCAACAACTCGAGCTACGGCGTGGCGTACTGGTTCGGTGACCCGAACAACCCGCGCATGCGCAAGTACAACCTGGCCTCGCGAGAACGCCGCAAGGCGGCTGCCCGGGCCGACTGGGCCGTCTCCGACACGGTTTCTCTCGGTCTGGGCGTGGACTGGGTCAACGATGACTACAGCCAGACCGTGATCGGCCTGAACGAGTCCGAAGCGACGAACATCTCGGCCGACATCGCGGTGGCGCTGTCGGACGCGACGCATTTCCACGCCTTCTGGCAAGGCGAGAAGATGTGGACACGACAGTCCGGGAGTCAGGCCTACGCCGCGCCCGACTGGACTGGTCGCGTCGAAGACCGCTTCCAGGTGCTGGGCTTCGGCATCAAGCATGCGGCCATTCCGGACAAGCTGGACCTCGGGGCCAATATCACGTTCAGCCGCTCCGACAGCGACACCTCGGTGCAGACCTCGATCGGCGAGCCGCCGTTCCCGACGGCCGAGACCGCGCGCGACGTTCTCAAGCTTTACGCCAGCTACAAGATCGATGAGAACCTGTGGCTGAACGGGAGCTACTGGTACGAGCGGTACGACTCGGCAGATTGGCGCGTAGATGGCGTGCAGCCAGACGCCGTTTACAACCTGCTCGCATTCGGCAACCATGCGCCGCAGTACCGGGTGAATGTCTTCCGGGTGGCGGTACGCTACCAGTTCTGATGGCCCGGGTCAGGCCGCCGTCGACGCGGTCTGGCGTGCCGCGCCAGCCATCGTGGCCACCTGGGCGCCGAAGGACTCCACACGCGACCAGTCGGTGAACTCGACCACCGCGGTGGGGTCGGTGGGACCCTTGGTCATCCACATGATGAAGCGGATCATGGTGCGGTCCAGCGCACCGTAGCGCGGATAGTCGATCTTGCCGGCGAACACTGCCAGCCGCTGCGGCTTCCAGGCAATGCGGCGCAGGAACTTCAGCAGGTAGGGGTTGGCCTCGGGGACGTCCTTGCCGGGCTTGCGCGCCACCACGTTGACCGAGAAGAAGGCATTCGGCTTCGCTTCCAGCGCCGCCTGGTGGCGCGCGATGAACTCGCCCACCTCGGGTTTGTGCTTGCCGTAGCGGATGCTGGCGCCGATGACCACGGCGTCGCAGCGCGCCAGGTCCTCGGCCGTGCCTTGTGCCAGCGGCTTGACCGTGACGCTGGGGCCGAGTGCCTCGATGACTCCGCGCAAGCGTTCACAGATGCGCACGGTGTGGCCGTCGGTGGTCGAGTACAGGATCAACAGCTGGCTCATGGTGTTCTCAATGCGTGGTGGGACGGATCAGGGCCTCGGCCACCAGTTCGGCGATGTCCTTGCTGGCCACATCGGCCTCGCGGCCCAGCGCCTTCAGGCCATCGCCGATCATCACGGCGCAATACGGGCAGGCGGTGGCGATGACTTTCGGCGCCAGCTCCAGCGCCTGCTCGGTGCGCGCGACGTTGATGCGCGTGCCGATGGTTTCCTCCAGCCACATGCGCGCACCGCCGGCACCGCAGCACATGGCCTGCTCGCGCTGCAGCGCGAATTCCAGCGGTGTGTCCTTGGCCAGCACGCGGATGACCTTTCGCGGGGCTTCGTATTCACCGTTGTGGCGGCCCAGGTAGCAGGGGTCGTGGAAGACGACGCGCTCGAAGGAAGGCGCCAAGGCGATGCGTCCTTCGGACAACAGGCGGGCGAGGGTCTGCGTGTGGTGCTCCACCTCGTAGCGGCCGCCGAAGGCCGGATATTCGTTCTTCAGCGAGTTGAAGGCGTGCGGGTCGCAGGTGACGATGCGCTTCACGCCCAGGCCATCGAGCGTGCCCACCAGCGTGGTGGCCAGTTGCTGGAACAGCATCTCATTGCCGGCACGGCGGACACATTCGCCGGTGGAGGTTTCGGCGTCGCCCAGGATCGCGAAGCGCACGCCGGCCGCTTGCAGGATGGCGACGAAGGCGCGCGCGATCTTCTGCCCGCGCGGGTCGAAGGACTGCGCCGAACCCACGTAGAACAGCACGTCGAATTCCGCCGCCTGCGCGGCGTCGGTGAGTCGCGGCAGGTTCAGGTCGTTCGCCCAGTCGGCGCGCGTCTGCGAAGGCAGACCCCAGGGATTGCTCTGCGATTCATAGGCCTCGAACACCGGCTTGAGCTCGTGGGGAAATTCGCCGTCCATCATGACGCGGTGCTGGCGCAGCCTGTAGAACTTGGCCAGGTGCTCCAGCTCGATCGGGCAGGCGGCCTCGCAGTAGCCGCAGGTGGTGCAGGCCCACAGGGTTTCCTCGGCGATCACGCTGCCCACCAGCGGCGGCAACGGGTCTTCGGCATCGGCTGCGGGCGGCGGGGCCAGCAGGACATCGCGCTGCTCCAGCAAGTGGTGCTTCAGGCTGTCGTTGACCCACTTCAGCGACAGCGGCTTGCCGGTCAGGAAGGTCGGGCAGGCGTCCTTGCAGCGGCCGCATTCGGTGCAGGTGAAGGCGTCCAGGCCCTCCTTCCAGCTGAGGTCGCGCGCGGTGTGCACGCCCACGCGCAGGTCGCCGGCGTCGGCGTCGTCGGACATCATCTTTTCCAGATCCACCGCGGGCACCACGTTGGTGGGTCCGCCGCGGCGGAAGAAGAGGGCGGGCAAGGCGGTGACGATGTGGAAATGCTCGCCCGTGGGCAGCAGCACCAGGAAGCCGAAGACGGTGGCCAGCTGCAACCAGTAACTCAGCTGGTAGCCGGCCTGCAGCGTGTCTTCGCTCCAGCCGGCGAAGGCGGAGGCCAGGGCGCTGCCGGCGAAGGCAAACCCGCGTTCGTGCGCGATGCCCGCGTCGGCGGCCGAGAACAGCGCGAAGCGGAAGCCGTCGTAGAGCAGGTCGGTGACCATGATCATCGTGATCAGCACCAGTACCAGCAGCGCCTCGCGGTTCTTCTCCAGCCGCTGCGGGCGCAGCACATAGCGGCGCCAGAAGGCATAGGCCAGCGCGCCGAGCACGGCCAGTTCGACGATGTCCTTCAGGCCCGCGAACAGGCCGCCGGCCAGGCCGGGGTAGACGAAAGGCTCGTGGTAGCCGATGGCGATGAGCTGCAGCTTGCGCGCAATCAGGGCCAAGAAGCCGAGGAAGATCACCGCGTGCATCAGCCCCGGTTTCCAGTCGCGCGCGATCATGCGCTGCTGCAGCAAGCCGTTCACGAGCACGGCCTTGAGCCGCGCCGCAGGGTGGTCCCAGCGCACCTCGGGCTGCAGTGCCGCCACGATGGCCAGCTTGCGCCACGCGAGCCAGCCGAAGCCGGCGAAGCCGGCCAACATCAAGAGCGTGATGCCTGCCGGGCTCATGGCGCGGTCCGCGCACCCCGGCACTCACTGCAACTGGCCGGACGCGGCACTTGCCGATTCGCCTTCATCGATACTCCCTGCTTTGCACTCAGCCGCGCAGGCCACTTGCGTTCTTGCCCATGATTCCAGACCCGGCGGTGAATCTACGACAAAGCCCCCCCACGCCGTTGACCGGCATCAAGACCGGTCCCGATGTGGAACCCAGCCGCGGCCGGGTGCTGGTCTTCGGTGCCACCGGCTATATCGGCACGCATCTGGTGGCGCGGCTGCTTCGCGAGGGCGTGCTGGTGCGCGCCGCCGGGCGCACGCGCGCCGTCCTCGAGGCGCGGCACTGGCCCGGGGTGGAGATCGTGGTGGCCGATGCGCTGCAGCCCGAAACCCTGCCCGCCGCGCTGCAAGGCGTGGACACGGCCTACTACCTGGTGCATTCGATGGCTTCCGGCCGCGACTTCGGCCGCCTGGACCTGCAGGCGGCCGAACACTTCGCCGCCGCCGCGGCGCAAGCCGGCGTGCGGCGCATCGTCTACCTCGGCGGGCTGATCCCCGACGAAGCCGACAGCGAACACCTGATCTCTCGCCGCGATACCGGCGAGCGGCTGCGCGCCGGGGCGGTGCCGGTGACGGAAATCCGCGCCGGCATCATCGTCGGGCCCGGCTCGGCCGCCTACGAGGTGATGCGCGACCTCGTCAACCACCTGCCGCTGATGCTGACGCCGAAATGGGTGCGCTCGCGCTCCACGCCGATTGCGCTGGACAACCTGCTCGAATACCTGCTGCGCGTGCGCGACATCGAAGCCGCCGCCGGCCAGGTGCTGGACGCGGGAGGACCCGAGACGCTGAGCTACGAAGACATGATGCGGCAGCTGGCCGAAGTCCTGGGCAAGCGGCCGCGCATCATTCCCGTGCCGGTGCTTTCGCCCGGGCTTTCGTCGTACTGGCTCGGCCTGGTCACCGCGGTGCCGGCGAGCGTGGCCCGGGCCTTGATCGGCGGCCTCAAGCACGACCTGCCGGCCCGCGACGCGCCACTGCGCGCCTTGGTGCCGCAGCGCCTGCTGGGCTTTCGCGAATCGGTGCAGGTGGCACTGCAAGCCGAACGCGACCACACCGTGGCGGCGCGCTGGACCGAAGGCGCGATGATGTTCCGCAACTACCGCCAGGACAATGCCTACTACGCCAAGCGCGCGTCGGGCAGCGCGGTGGGGCAGGCCACGCCCGCGGCACTGTGGCAGGTGGTCACCGCCATCGGCGGCGACCAGGGTTATGGGGCGCTGGGCTTCCTGTGGTGGCTGCGCGGGGCCATGGACTGGCTGGTCGGCGGGCCCGGGCTGTCACGCGGCCGGCGCCATGCGCAGGACCTGCGGCTGGGCGACCGCATCGACTACTGGACCGTGCTGGCACTGGAGCCCGAACATCGCCTCACGCTGCATTTCGGCATGAAGGCGCCGGGCTCGGGCGTGCTCGAATTCGTCATCGACCCGTTGCCCGAGGCGCGCACCCGGCTCACCGTCACCGCCTACTGGCACCCGCAGGGGGTGTGGGGACTGCTCTACTGGTACGCCATGATCCCGGCGCATCTGGTGCTGTTCAGGCGCATGACGGCGGCGCTGATGCGCCGCGCCGAAGCTTGACCTGCATCAATCTCCGACGGGTGCCGCAGCGCGGTTTTGTAGGCTGGCTGCAACACCCTGCAGCGGGATTCAGAGCGACAGGATCCACTTCACCACGGACTGCACCTCTTCCGGCTTGGCCTTCATCTCCGGGTGGTCGCCCTTGGGGTCGTTGATCTTCTTCAGGATCGTGGCTTCGGCATCCGCCTTGCCCTTGTACTGGGCGGCGGTCTCCTTGAAACCGGGGGCACCCTTCTTGGTCTTGTCCATCTCATGGCACTTGACGCAGCCCGCGCTTTTGGCCAGATCGGCAGAGGCCTGCACTGCACCGGCGGACAAGATGGCGGCGGCGGCGACGGCGGACAACAGCAAAGCTTTCATTTGAACTCCTGAATCGTTACGAGGCTTCGGCCCCGATCGCGTGCCCGATACAGCAAGCACGGCGGAATGTTATGGCAGTCCCTGCGGCACGGCGAGTTGCAGTCTCAACCCGCGCACGGTCTTTGCCTTCAGTGACGCAATGGAAGTCGCCGGCGAAGGCCGGCGTCTCGATCGGGGCCAGGCAGGCCTCAGAGCGTCAAGATCCACTTGATCATGGTCTTGGTGTCCTCGGGGCTGGCCTTCATCTCCGGGTGGTCACCGTTGGGGTCGGTGATCGTCTTGAAGATGGTGGCTTCGGCGTCGGCCTTGCCCTTGTACTTGGCGGCGCTGTCCTTGTAGGCGGGGCCCTTCTTCTTCTTGTCGATTTCGTGGCACTTGGCACAGCCGGCGCTCTTGGATAATTCCGGCGACGCCTGGGCGGCGCCAGTGGCCAGGACACCCGCGGCGATGAAGGCCGAGATCAGTACGCGTTTCATGGTTGCTCCTGGAGAGTTGTGCATTGGTCCTGCCGGAAGCCCTGAAAACTCAGTACCGGCCTCGGTCGGGAGAGATCAGCAGCCGCCCTTCTTTTCCTTCTTGGCGGGCGCCTTCTCGGCCTTGTTCCCGTCGGCCTTGGCCGCCGACGCGGCGGAGGCCGCCGGGGCTGCGGCAGTGGCCGATTTGGCCGCCTGCGCATGGGCGGGAACCTGGACCAGGGCAAAGGCGCAAAGCATCAGGGCGGGAAGCAACTTGTTCATCGAGTTTCCTTTCGGCAGATGTGTCGTGGGAGGACGGGTGGCAAATACACCACGGAGCATATAACGCCCCTGGGCGATTTTGGCTGACATGCGGTCGCCGGTCGACTGCAGCCGCCATCTTCAACGCCCCGCTAACATGTGGCGATGCGGGTTCGTCCGGCTTCTCCATGCAAGACACCGCCCTCGCGCTGACACGCCGGCGCATGCTGCTGGCGCTGGGTGGGGCCTGCTCGGGCCCATCGCTGGCCGGGCCGCCAGTTCAGGGCCCGGCGCGCAGCGCGGCGCCGTTGTTCGACGGCATGGGTGACCATCGCGTGCCCGACGCCGCGCCCTCGCCGCTGGCCAGTCGCTACTTCGCGCAGGGCATGGTGCTGGCCTGGGGCTTCAACCCGGCCGAAGCGGCGCGATCCTTCGAAGGCGCGATCGCCGCGTCGCCCTCGTGTGCGGCCTGCCACTGGGGGCTGGCCTGGGCGCTGGGCCCGACCATCAACGCCGACATGGCGCAGGGCGACGCCGCCCGCGTGGCGGCCGCCTTGCAGCAGGCGAGGGCACTTGCGCACCAGGCTTCGCCCCGCTTCCGCGACCTCATCGCGGCCTTGGCCACGCGCCACCCGGGCCCGGGGGCCGACGAGATCGACGAAGAGGCCTATGCCGAGCGCATGCGCGGGCTGGCGGCAAAGTACCCGCGCGACGCCGACATCGCCGTGCTGGCGGCCGAGAGCCTGCTCAACCTGCACCCCTACGACTGGTGGCAGCCCGACGGGCAGGCCCTGCCGTGGACGGGCGAGATCGTGGCGCTGCTGGCGCGGGCCTTGACGCTGGCCCCCGGCCACCCGGGGGCCAACCACTACTGGGTGCACCTGTTCGAACTGTCGGCCACGCCCGAACGCGCCGTTTTACAGGCCGGGCGCCTGCGCACGCTGGTGCCGGGCTCGGGCCACCTGCTGCACATGCCGGCGCACATCGACATGCGCACCGGGCGTTACGCCCAGGCCTCGGCGGCCAATGAACGCTCGATCGCGGCCGACGAACGCTACCTGGCACAGGTGGACGCCCAGGGCGCCTATCGCGTGGGTTATGTGGCACACAACCACCATTTCCTGTGGGCTTCGGCGGCGATGCAGGGGCGCTCCAAGACCGCCATCGCGGCCACGCAGGCGGCTTGGCCGGCGGCCTGCGGGCCGCGACCGGGCGACCTGGGCAGCGGCGTGCTGCAGCACTATGCCGTGTTGCCGCTGCACGCGCTGGTGCGCTTCGGCCGCTGGCAGGAACTGCTCACGCAGACGCGGCCACCGGACGGCAAGGCCGCCTACCTGCTGGCGATGTGGCATTACGCGCGCGGCACGGCCTGGGCTCGCACCGGCCGTCCGCGCGAGGCGCACGCCGCCCTGCAGGCCCTGCAATCGGTGGCCGCCGAGCCGGAGCTGGCCGCGACGAAGGTGAAGAACGTCAACCCGGCGGCGGACCTGGTGAAGATCGCCGTGCTGACGCTGCGGGCCGACTTGGCGGCGCTCGAAGGCCGTCAGGGCGAGGCCGTGCCCTGGCTGCAACAGGCGGTGGCCACCGAGGACGCGCTGGCCCACGACGAACCCCACCTGTGGCTGGCGCCGACGCGCCACGCCCTGGGCGCGGTCTTGTTGGACGCCGGGCGCGCCGGTGAAGCCGAGCGGGTCTACCG
>Ga0209254_10005906_pt1 | contig 11254 bp, 8 predicted proteins | sample FrelakmetDIP11DI_FD_187148 | JGI IMG/M metagenome (GOLD analysis project Ga0209254, IMG submission 187148) | Freshwater lake sediment microbial communities from the University of Notre Dame, USA, for methane emissions studies - DIP11 DI (SPAdes)... | ecosystem: Environmental > Aquatic >... | reverse complement strand
GGCCGGGGCGATCGTCGCCGCGGTCACCGCTGCGGCGCTGCGCGCCGGACGGCGGGGCCGGACCGTGCTCGCCGTCGCCGCGGTCGCCGCCTACGGCCTCGCCGGGGCCTACGTGCTCGCTCGCGAGGTCTGGAAGGGCGGGCCGCTCACCGGCTTCGAGTGGCCGACCTACTTCGAGCCGGCCCACCTGCTGGCGTGGGTCGCCGTGATCCTGCTGGCCGCCGACGTCGTCGCGGAGCTGGTGCGTCGGCGCCGGGGCCCGGCGCCGGAGGCCCCGCCCGGCCCCTGAGGCCACGATCGCCGAGGCACCCGCTCAGGACACGGGGGCACCCTCGAAGACGGCCGCGCGGATCCCGCGCTCGGCCAGCTCGAGGAGGAAGGGCACCGGCTCCACGAGCACGCCGAGGCCGTGCACTCCCGGTTGCACCAGAGGCGGTCCGAGCGCGCCGGCGAGCAGCGCGGCCGTGACCCCGAGCACCGTGCCTGCCGCGACCGCGGTCCGCTCGATCACGCCGTAGACGACGACCTCGCACACGCCGGCACGCCGGCCCCACACCTCGACCCGGACCGCACCCCACTCCCCGATCTCCGAGCGCTTCCACCAGGGCTCCCGCGGCATCGGCGCGCATCGGTACGACAGCCGATTCGCGGTCGGGAAGGTCGTGGCGAGCAGCGCCACCCCGCCGGCCACGACCTGGCAGTCACGCGCGGTGACGGGCTCGGGGAACCACACGTGCTCCTCGCCGCGAGCCGCGGCCTGGTCCCACCGCTGTCCGCGCCACTCGGTGGTCGGTCCCTGGAGCGCGGAGCGCAACGCCGCCCGGCACGCCGGGCCGGCGGCTCCGTACCGGGCGACTCGCACCTCGTCGACGACCTCGAGCAACGCTCCGGCGTGGCGCGCGAGGACCTCGGCCAGGCCCGGGGCCAGAGCACAGCCCGCGACGACGGTCGCCCCCGTCGTGCGGGCTCGCTCGTCGAGGTCGAGGAGCCGCTCCAGCGCCCCGTGGTCGTCGTCCGCGGAGGCCACGGGGACACCCGCCTCGACGGCCCGGGTCACGATCGGGTGGTCGACGCCGGCGGGCAGCGCGGCCGCGACGGCTCCGAGCCCGTCGGGGAGCGGATCGCCGAGGCGGTGGACGAGCGGTTCGGCCTTCGGACCCAGCGAGTCGAGCGGCTTCGGTGCGCGACCGCCGTGCCCCGCCACGACCAGCCGGTCGACGCCCGGGGTGTCGACGATCTGGCGAGCCGCCCGGATCCCCACCGCTCCCTGGCCGACGAGCAGGACGCTCGTCACCGGAGCTCGGGGCCCTCGAGCTGCCGCCAGCCGCCGCCCGTCGGCGGTACCCCGCCCTTGCCGCGGAAGCGGGCCACCGCACCGACCAGTGCGGCGAGGCCGACGACGACCATCACCCGGCGGAAGCCCTTCACGCGCCGGAGTGTACCGAGCGGCCCGGCCCGCCGACCCGGGCCCGGCACGCACGTCGGCCGCCCTCGCGAGCGGCCGACGCAGGCAGGTGGGTCGGCCTGGGCTGTGGGGCTAGTTGGAATCGAACCAACGACCTCACCCTTATCAGGGGTGCGCTCTCACCGACTGAGCTATAGCCCCGTGCATCGGCGGGTCACCGGCGGTGCAGCGGCCCGGCAGCGTACCAGCCGGCTCCCGACCCCGACCGCGTCGGAGGGTGCCGTCAGAGCTCGGGCTCCTCCTCGGTCACCACGACCTCCACCCCACCGAGGAACTCGGCGAAGAGGTTGTAGAGCGCCGTGGCAACCATCGTCCCGACGACGAGGAGGCACGTCATCACGAGGGCGACGAGCGTGGCGCCGCGCAGGATCCGCCACGAGAGCAGCTCGAAGGTGTCGTACCCGAACAGCTCGGCGATGAAGTCCTCGACGCCGTCGATGACGCCGAAGGCCGAGCCGATCCACCACAGGACGATCAGGCCCAGGAGGAACACGAGCATGGCGCACGACCAGAACAGGATCGAGATCTTCAGCACGGTCCAGAGGTCGAACGACCGGATCATCTGCCGGTAGCGACGCTCCAGCGGGCGGGGTGTGCGGGCGAGCTCGAGCTTCACCGCGCGGCGCCGCTCCCGGTTGGTCGCCGGCGCGGCCACGTAGGGGCTGCCGCGGGTGGACTCAGCCTTCCGAGCCATCGGCTTCATTCTCGCTCGCGAGCGCGGCCGGCGCCGTCATCCCCTCGCCCGGCTCGCTGCGCTCGCCGTCGAGGTCGTCGGCGTCGAGGTCCGCACCGTCGACGTCCTCGGCGTCGCGCTCGAGGACGCGCGCCGCGGCCACGACCATCTCGCCCTCGCCGAGGCTCGCCACCCGCACCCCGGTGGCGTCGCGGCCCTGCTGGGAGATCTCGTCGATGCTCGTGCGGACGATCTTGCCCGCGGAGGAGAAGACCAGCACCTCGTCGCCGGGCTCGACGCGGAAGGCGGCGACGATCGCGCCGCGCTCCGCGGTGATCCGCATCCCGCGCACGCCCTGGCCGCCCCGGTGATGGCGGCTGAACTCCTCCACCCGCGTGCGCTTGCCGTGCCCGCTGGAGCAGAGGAAGAGGAACACGTCGTCGTCGCGGGCGACGTCGCACGTCACGACGGCGTCGTCGTCGTACTTGAACTTCATGCCCCGGACACCGGCCGTCGCCCGGCCCATGGCGCGAACGTCGGTCTCCGAGAAGCGGATCGTCATCCCTCGCCGGGAGACGAGGAGGACGTCGTCGCGACCGCTGGTCTGCACGACGCGGACCAACTCGTCGTCGTCGCGGAGGTTGATCGCCACGAGGCCCGTCCGCAACGACGAGTCGTACTCCGACATGCGGGTCTTCTTCACGACGCCCTCACGCGTCGCGAAGAGCAGATACGCGCCGTCCTCGTAGGTGCGGGTGTCGATGATCGCCTGGATGTGCTCGTCGGCCTGCAGCGAGAGCAGGTTCACGAGCGCCGTGCCGCGTGCGGTGCGGTCGAGCATCGGGATCTCGTGCGCCCGCAGCCGGTAGACCCGACCGCGGTTCGAGAAGAACAGCAGGTAGGAGTGGGCGGTCGAGGTGAGGAGGTGCTCGACGTAGTCCTCCTCGCGCAGGCGCGTGCCGGCGACGCCCCGACCTCCGCGCCCTTGGCTGCGGAACTGGTCGGCGGGCACCGTCTTCACGTAGCCCTTCTTCGAGAGCACCACGACGAGCTCCTCGTCCTCGATGAGGTCGAGGTCGGCCAGCTCGCCGGTGTCGGGGACGAGCACGCTGCGCCGCCCGTCGTCGTACTTGTCCCTCAGCGCCAGCAGCTCCGAGCGGATCACGGCCCGCAGCTTCGACTCGTCGGCGAGCATGGCCTCGAGCTCGCCGATGGTCACCAGGAGCTCGGCATGCTCGTCGCGCAGCTTCTGGTGCTCGAGCTGGGCGAGCCGGCGGAGCTGGAGGTCGAGGATGTGGTTGGCCTGGATCTCGGTGAACTCGAACGGCTCGGCCATGAGCTGATGGCGGGCGACGTCGGCCGAGTCGGCCCCACGGATGAGGGCGATGATGTCGTCGATCCGCTCGATCGCCCGCAACAGCCCTTCGACGATGTGGGCCCGGTCGCGCGCCTTGCGCAGGCGGAACTCGGTGCGGCGACGAACCACCTCCACCTGGTGGGCCACGTACACGGCGAGCGCCGCCCGCAGGTCGAGCAGCCGCGGCACGCCGTCGACGAGGGCGAGCATGTTCGCCGGGAAGCTCGACTGCATCGGTGTGTGCTTGTAGAGCTGGTTCAGCACGACCTGTGCGTTGGCGTCCCGGCGGAGATCCACGACGAGGCGGATCGTGTCGCCCGACGACTCGTTGCGCACGTCGCGGATGCCCTCGATCCGCCGATCGTTCACGAGCTCCGCGATCTTGTGGCCGATCACCTCGGCCGAGGTCTGGTACGGCAGCTCCGTCACGACGATCCGCAGGCCGCCCCGAGCGTCCTCGTCGATCTCGGCGACCGCTCGCATCCGGATCGAGCCGCGGCCTGTCTGGTACATCTCGGCGATGCCGCTCCGGCCGAGGATCTGCGCGCCCGTCGGGAAGTCGGGGGCGAGCACGAAGGCCATCAGGTCCTCGACGGTGGCCTCGGGGTGCTCCATGAGGTGCACGGTCGCGTCGATGACCTCGCCGAGGTTGTGGGGCGGGATGTTCGTCGCCATCCCGACGGCGATGCCGCCTCCACCGTTCACCAGCAGGTTCGGGAAGCGGGCCGGCAGGACGCTCGGCTCCACCGTCCCGCCGTCGTAGGTGGGCACCATGTCGACGGTTTCCTCGTCGATCTCGCCGAGCAGCTCCATCGCGAGCGGAGCGAGCTTCGCCTCGGTGTAGCGCGCCGCGGCCGGCCGGTCGTTCGGATCCGGGGAGCCGAAGTTCCCGTGCCCGTCGACGAGCGGGTAGCGCAGGGAGAAGTCCTGGGCCAGCCGGGCGAGGGCGTCGTAGATCGCGCTGTCGCCGTGGGGGTGGTAGAAGGCCATGACCTGCCCGACGGCGTTCGCACACTTCTTGTGCTGGCGCTCGGGCCGGAGGCCCTGCTCGTACATGCCGTAGAGGATGCGGCGGTGGACCGGCTTCAGCCCGTCGCGGGCATCGGGGAGGGCCCGCGCCGTGATGACCGACATCGCGTAGTCCAGGAAGGAGCGTTCCATCTCCTCCTGGATCTCGATGGGCTCGATGTTGCCGAGCGGCTGCTGCTCGTCCGGCATGCCGGCGGTTCCTCCGTGTGGCCGTGGTGAAGGGGTTCCGGCCCGGGCGGTGGCCTCGCCACCCGGATCGGTGCGCCCGCGTCGCTAGACGTCGAGGAAGCGCACGTCGGTGGCGTTCTCCTGGATGAAGCCGCGGCGGGCCTCGACGTCCTCGCCCATGAGCGTCGAGAAGATCTCGTCGGCGATCGCGGCGTCCTCGACCGAGACCTGCAACAGCGTGCGCGTGGCCGGGTCCATCGTGGTCTCGCGCAGCTCGGGCCAGTCCATCTCGCCGAGCCCCTTGAACCGGCCGATGTCGAGCTTGCGGCCCGGGTGCTCGGCCTCGAAGCGCCGCAACGAGCCCTCGTCCTTCAAGTAGTGGCGCTCCTTGCCGACGTCGACCCGGAACAGGGGCGGCTGGGCGATGTAGACGAAGCCCCGCCGTACGAGCTCGGGGAGCTGGCGGTACAAGAACGTCAGGAGCAGCGTGCGGATGTGCGCACCGTCGACGTCGGCGTCGGTGAGCAGCACGATCTTGTGGTAGCGGAGCCGGGCGAGGTCGAAGTCCTCACCGAGCCCGGTGCCTGCGGCTGCGATGAGCGCCTGGATCTCCTCGTTGCGCAGCATGCGGTCGATGCGCGCCCGCTCGACGTTGAGGATCTTGCCCCGGATGGGCAGGATCGCCTGGAACGCCGAGTTGCGGGCCTTCTTCGCGCTCCCGCCGGCGCTGTCGCCCTCGACGATGAAGAGCTCGGCCTCCTCGGGGTTCCGCGACGAGCAGTCGGCGAGCTTGCCGGGCATCGACGCCGACTCGAGCAGCGACTTGCGCCGCGTGAGGTCGCGCGCCTGGCGGGCCGCGAGGCGCGCCCGCGAGGCCTGCAGTGCCTTGCCCACGATCAGGCGGGACTCGTTGGGATGCTCCTCGAGCCAGTCGCCGAGCTTCTCGTTGGTGACGCGCTCGACGAACGAGCGGATCTCGGTGTTGCCGAGCTTGGTCTTGGTCTGTCCTTCGAACTGCGGGTTGCGCAGCTTCACCGACACGATGGCGGTCAGGCCTTCGCGGATGTCCTCGCCGAGGAGGTTGTCCTCCTTCTCCTTGAGGTGGCCCTTCGCCCGGGCGTAGCGGTTGACGGCATTGGTGAGGGCCTTCTTGAAGCCCTCCTCGTGCATGCCGCCCTCGGTCGTCGCGATGTTGTTGGCGAAGGAATGGATCCCTTCGTAGAACGCGGTGTTCCACTGCATCGCGATCTCGGCTTCACCCGACTCGGTCGTGTCGGTGAAGTCGATGACGGCCTCGAAGAGGGGCTCCTTCGTCGCGTTGAGGTGGCGGACGAAGTCGACGACTCCCCCGTCGTAGCGGAACACCTGCTCCGAGGGCACCGGGAGCCGCTCGTCGCGGAAGACGATCTCGAGGCTCCGGTTGAGGAAGGCCATCTCCCGCAACCGCTCGAGGAGCGTCTGGGCGCGGAACTCCGTCTCCTCCATGATCGTGTCGTCGGGCCAGAACGTCACGATGGTCCCGGTCCGGTCCGAGTCGCCGAGGCGCTCGAGCGAAGCGACGGCCTCACCGCCGTCGACGAAGGTCATCGAGTGCTGCCCACCGTCGCGGTGGATCTCGAGCACGAGGCGTCGCGACAAGGCGTTGACGACCGAGACGCCGACCCCGTGCAGCCCACCGGAGATCTTGTAGCCCTCGCCGCCGAACTTGCCTCCGGCGTGCAACATCGTGAGGACGACCTCGGCCGCCGACTTGTCGGGGTACTCGGGGTGCGGATCGACCGGAATGCCGCGACCGTCGTCGTCGACCCGGCACCCGCCGTCGGCTTGGAGCGTGACCACGATGCGCGAGCAGTACCCCGCCAGGGCCTCGTCGACGGCGTTGTCGACGACCTCGTAGACCAGGTGGTGCAGCCCGGAAGGTCCGGTCGAGCCGATGTACATCCCGGGGCGCTCGCGCACGGGCTGGAGGCCCTTGAGGATGCTGATGTCTTTGGCGGCGTACGCCACGCTCGCACCTCGTCGGAGCGGTTCGCGGCCGAGGGCCGGAGGCGGCGGCGCTCGTGGCACGGGCCTCGCGCCGACCGCCGCATGGCGGTGCATCGGGGCGCGAAAGTCCTGCTCAGAGCGCTCGTGAACAGTGTCGGAAGTCTATCAGACCGCACCCCGCGGACCGGTGGTCCCGGGCGGCTCCACCACGACTCGGAGCGAGGTCACGACGGGATCGCCGAGCCGTTCGGCGATCCCGTCGACGAGGTCGCGCTCGAGGTAGCGGAGCTGGGTCGCCCAGGCCGGCCCGTCGACCCCGACCGTCAGCACGCCGTCACGGACCGAGCGCACCCCGGCGTGCCGCGCGACCGCGGGGCCGACGAGCTCCTCCCACGCCTCGAGGAGTCGTCGGACGGCGCCGGGTGCAGGTGTCCCCAGGTCCCGGGCCAGCGCGGCGAGGGTCTCGCCGAGTGCAAGCGGTTCGGACGCCGGCGCAGGGCTTCCCTGGTCGTCGTCGGAGCGACTCACCCGGTCTCCTCCACGACTCCCGCCTCGATCCGCAACCGGCGCTCGGGATGGATCCCTGGCGGTTCGCCACCGGCCGTGGTGAGCAACGTCTGGCCCGCCGGCAGGTGCGCGACGAGGGCACCCGCCCGGGAGGCGTCGAGCTCGCTGAACACGTCGTCGAGGAGGAGGACGGGCGCGCTGCCGGTCAGCTCCCGGCACAGGTCGTGGCCGGCGAGGCGCAAGGCGAGCGCGAGCGAACGTTGCTCGCCCTGGGACGCATGGGTGCGCGAGTCGCGCGAATCGATCGACAGCGCCCATTCGTCGCGGTGCGGACCGACCAGGGTGAGGCGCCGTTCGATCTCGGAACGCCGGCTCGTCTCCAGTGCGGCGCGCAGCAGGTCGTCGACAGCTGCGACCCGGGACTCGTCGAGCGGTCCACCGGCCCATTCGGCGAGGTACGTCCCGGCGATCACCGACGGAGCGCCGGCGAGCCCGGCATAGGCCGATTCCAGCGGACCGGCGAGGCGACCGACCAGGCGCAGCCGGCCGCGTGCCAGCTCGCCGCCCGAACCGACGAGCTGCTCGTCGAGCACCGCCAGGGTCGCGCGGTCGTCGTCGTCGCGGACCCCTTGGCGCAACAGGGCGTTGCGCTGCTTCAGCACGCGCTCGAAGTCGACGCGCGCCGCCTCGTAGCGCGGGGCGACGGCGACGAGGAGCTCGTCGAGGAAGGTGCGGCGCGTCGACGGGCCCCCCTTCACGAGGTCGAGGTCGTCGGGTGAGAACACCGTGACACGAACGAGGCCGAGCAGGTCGCGCTGGCGCGCCAGCGGATGGCGGTTCATCAGGACGCGGTTGCGCCCCACGGCCCGGACCTCGGCCTCGAGGAGCTGGGTCCGCTCTCCCGCCTGCACCTCGGCTCTCAGGATTGCGGCTTCGCACCCGGTGCGGACGAGGGCTGCGTCGGGAACACCGCGAAACGACCGCCCGCGAGCGGCCCAACCCACGGCTTCGAGCAGGCTGGTCTTGCCTTGTCCGTTGTCGCCGGCGAGCACGGTGAGACCGGGGCCGAACGACAGGTCGATCTGCGCGAAGCACCGGAAGTCGATCAGCCAGAGGCGCGCGACGTGGGGCTCGCCTGGCACGGGTTCGCTGCGTTCGGGCGCGCCGGCACGCGGGGTCAGGACGTCCGGACCGGCATGAGGAGGTAGAGGAACGCCGTCCCGTCGGCCGGCCGCAGCGTGGCCGGCTTGAGCGGATCGAGCGCCTCGAGCACCACCTCGTCGGCATCCACGGCGTCGACCCCTTCCTTCAAGAACTGCGGGTTGAACGCCACGGTCATCTCCTGGCCGTCGTACGCCGCCTCGACGCGCTCCTCGGCGCTCCCGACGTCTTGGGCGGTCAACGAGAGCTGCAGACCGTCGCTGCTCATCTCCAAGCGCACCGAGGCGTTGTCGCGGCTCTGCCCGACGATCTCCACCCGCGACAGCGCGTCGAGGAGGACGTCCTTGGCGACGGTGAGGTGGTTCGGGTAGCCGGTCGGGATGAGCTGCTCGTAGTTCGGGAAGTCGCCGTCGATGAGCCGCGCAGTGACCTCCGCGCGGCTCGTGCGGAAGACGACCTCTCGCTCCCCGAGCACGACCTCGATCTCGCCGTCGCCCGCGAGCCGCTGCACCTCGGCCAAGCCCTTGGCGGCCACGAGCACGCGCTGGCCCTCGGGGAGCATGCTCACCCCTTCGAGGTCGCGCATCGCCAAGCGGTAGGAGTCGGTCGCCACGAGGCGCAGCCCGCTGGGCTGGGAGGCGAGCAGCACCCCGGTGAGGATCGGGCGGAGGTCGTCCTTCGACGCGGCGCGCACCACCTGCCGCAGCGCGCCGGCGAACTCCGCGGCGTCGACCTTCACCCCGCTCCCCGTCGTGGGGAGCAGCCTCGGGTAGTCCTCGGCGGCCTTGAGGCGCAACGACGTGGTGAAGTTGCCCGCCGAGATGTGGGCCTCCTCGCCCTCGACCTCGACGGTGACGACCTCGTCGGGAGCTAGGCGGCGCACGATCTCGCCGAGGATCTTCGGGATCACCGCCAGACCCGTGCGCTCCACGTCGGCCGGTGCCTGGACCCGGTTCGTGATCTCGAGGTCGGAGCCGACGACCTCGATGCCGTCGGTGGTCGCCGTGATCCGCAGGTCCTGGAGCACGGGGAGCGCGCCCGTGCGGCTCGCGACCGTCCGCTGCGCGGTGGCGACGGCTTCGGCGAGGGTGTCCCGCTCGCACCGGAACTTCACCACTGCCCTCCAACTACTCGTAGGTCTTCGGTCGTTGTCGTAGTAGGACCTGTGGATTGGGGATGAACGAGCGCCGCCCCAGGTCAGGGGTGGTTTCGCTCCTCACCGGTTGTCCCCAGGTCACCACAGGGTCGACGGCTGTCGGCGGATCGGAGGGCGACTGTCCCCCGGGTCCCCCCGGTTTCCCCAGTTGTCCACAGCATTATCCACCGGCGCCGTGCTTGATCCGGTTCATGAGCTCGTTGACCTGGTCGAACACGGAGTGCCGCTCGGCCATCTGCTGGCGGATCTTCTCGCACGCGTGCATGACGGTGGTGTGATCGCGTCCCCCGAACACCTCCGCGATGCGCGGGTAGCTGTAGTCGGTGAGCTCCCGGAACACGTACATGCCGATCTGGCGCGCCGTGACGAGCGGACGCCGGCGGCTCTTGCCGCAGAGGTCGTCGATCGTCCAGCCGAACATGTCGGCGGTCTCCTCGAGGATGAGCTGGGGCGTGATGATCCGGGGGCGACTCGCGGGCAGGAGGTCGGCGAGGACCTGTCGGGCGATCTCCTCGGTCAGCGGCGTCCGGTTGAGCGACGAGTACGCCGCGACGCGGATGAGGGAGCCTTCGAGCTCACGGACGTTGTCGGCGATGTTCTCGGCGATGAAGGCCAGCACCTCCGGGGGGATCCCTTGGAGGTTGTCGCTCTCGGCCTTCTTGCGCAGGATCGCCAGGCGGGTCTCGAACTCGGGGGGCTGGATGTCGACGATGAGGCCCCACTCGAAGCGACTGCGAAGCCGGTCCTCGATCTTGGCGATCGACTTGGGTGCTCGGTCGGAGGAGATGACGATCTGGCTGCCGCGCCCGTGCAGGTCGTTGAAGGTGTAGAAGAACTCCTCCTGCAGCTCCTCGGTGCGCTCCAGGAACTGGACGTCGTCGACGAGGAGGACGTCGACCTCCCGGTAGCGGCGCTTGAAGCCGGGCATCGTCTTGGCGCGGATCGCGTCGACGAACTCGTTCATCATCGTCTCGGTGGAGACGTAGCGGACCCGCTTGGTCGAGAAGATCTGCCGGACGTGGTGCCCGATCGCATGGAGCAGGTGGGTCTTGCCCAGCCCCGCCGGGCCGTAGATGAAGAGGGGGTTGTAGTTGCGGGCGGGGCTCTCGGCCACCGACAGCGCGGCCGCGTGGGCGAAGCGGTTGGACGCGCCGATGACGAACTGGTCGAACGTGTACCGGGGGTTCATGTGGGTCGAGGGCCAGGAGGTGTCGGCCTCGGTCGGGGCCGCGAGCGCCGACGCCGACGTGGGAGCGGCGAGGGGAGCCGCGAGGGGAGCCGCGACGACCGAGGCCGGAGGCGGCGGCGGCTCGGAGAGCTCGGCGGGGAGCGTGCCGTCGCCGTCGCGCGGCACCATGGCCGTCACGAGGTGGATCTGCATCGGCTGGCCGGTGAGGGCCTGGGCGGCGTCTTCGAGGACGCCGCGGTAGCTCGTGCCGATGCGCTCGGCCGCGAGCGTGTTGGGCACGGCGAGGACGAGGCGGTCCGTGCCGAGATCGAGGGCGTGGACCCCCTGGAACCAGATGTTCCAGGTGCTCTCGGCGAGCTGGGCGCGGACCGCTTGGGCGACGCGGACCCAGAGGTCCTCGGCCTCGGCGGACGTCCCCAACGCGTCAACTCCCGTTTGTCCACAGCACGGTCCACAGGTGTGGAGAACCGTCCCGGGGGCGTGGTCCCGTGCGGCCTCCAGGTTGGACCCCGGGCGGGGACCGTGCTCACAGTGGGACGTGCGCCGATGGACTCGGCCCGCCG